>OLQG01000034.1_pt1 | contig 110591 bp, 84 predicted proteins | sample 1672221 | NCBI WGS metagenome assembly OLQG01 (sample SAMEA3136660, study PRJEB25190) | human gut metagenome | biome: human gut; feature: human-associated habitat; material: faeces | place: Austria | collected 2013
ACAAAGGTTTTTTGCGAAAATTTGAGGAAGCTTATGGGGAATCGCCGAAGGAAGTAAGGAGAAAACAGCTGGGAAAAAAGCAAGAATGATTTTTTAGGAAGGCGCTGAAAATAATAAGCAGGACAGATTAAATGTCTGTCCTGCATTGGTTTATAACTGCGCTTTATTTTTTACCAGCATTTCATGAATGATATTCTGTGTATAAGCACCCAGGTGTTTTTTGTCTTCTTTTTCCAGCTGGTCTATGTAGATGGGGGTGCCATACTCCAGGATAACGTGGGTTTTCTTAACTCTTGGAAAATGGTTTTCCCAGATATCAGCGGAGCCGCTGATCGCCATCGGGATGATCGGACAGTTTGCCTTTGCGGCAATTTTGAAGCTTCCCTCATGGAATGGAAGCATGTCCAGTTCATCTTCATTTTTGTTTCGTGTACCCTCTGGAAAAATGCAGATGGAAATGCCAGATTTCACTTTCTCAATAGCAGTGAGAATGGTTTTCAGTCCCTGCTTCAGGTCATTACGGTCAAGAAACAGGCAGTGAAGACGTTTCATCCAGGTAGAAAGAAGAGGAACCTTTTCCATTTCTTTCTTGGCTATGTAGCCGGTACGGATTGGACATCGGGGATAAGTAAGCGGCACATCGAAGAAGCTTCGATGATTTCCGATGTAGAGAACCGGCACATCAGTTGGCACATTTTCTTCTCCGATAACCGTCAGCTTCACACCTGCCACCCACAGGATGAACCGAAAAACAGCCTGGACAATCCGAAGAGAACTGATTTCTTTCGCCATAGGATTGAATTTTCCAATGATCCACTCTACCAGAAGGATGGGAATGGAAAGAATTAGGAATCCAACCACTACGATCACGCATAAAATAAAACGAATCATATGATTTTCCTTTCTGCTTCATAATCGTTGCTGCTCAGACCATGAACAGCAACACATAATCTATGTCTATTATATGAAATTTTAAAAATTCTTGCAATAAATCTTTTTTATCCCTCATACAATAAAATAAATGGAGATTGCTGTTTGCTGTGTTTAAAAACTGAGCATCAGATGAACAGCAACGCGACATCTGAGGTGGCAGAATGAAAAAAACAAAAGCAGTTCTTCTGGGAGTAATTTTGTGGTCACTGCTTTTGGTCAGTGGATGCAATTTTATCCGCATTGAGGAGGAGCCGCGGAAACCTTTGGAATATTCCATTGTGAAAAATGAAGATTTGCCGGCGGAACTGGCTGCTTTGATACAGGAGAAAAAGGCGAATGAATTTCAGCTGACCTACCAAAGTGAAAAGGAGCTGTTTCTTATAAAAGGATACGGGCAGCAGATGAGTGGTGGCTACAGCATTTCCGTGGAAGAACTGGGCGTCACCTCCCAGGCAGTATTTTTTCGGACGCAGCTGATCGGTCCATCCGATGAGAAGATGGTACTTAGTCCTCCGTCTTATCCTTATATTGTAGTGAAAACGGAGTATCGAAAGGAGTCAGTCATATTTGAGTGAAAACTAGATTGTGTTTGAAAAAGGCTTTCTGCAAGATGGGCGCAGCATTTTTCAAACATGCTCTAATACAATGTAAGTTTGCTTTCCGTGCATCGCAAAGCGGTTACCGTGAAGGTGCTGAACCGTTACATTTATTGAGATTTGACATAGTAGATTGCCAAAAAGGAGTGGAAAATCGTGGAATTAAGAAAAGAAAGTGTGCAGATGCTTCAGATAAAAAGCCGTGCAGCCAGCCAGGTAACTTTTGATACAGATTATAATGTACCAGATGCAAAGCCGGATGTGGGACGACTGATCCAGAGCAAGGGTGACATTTCCATGGATGAAGTGCGTCTCAGCGAGGGCAAGGCATTTATCAGCGGAAACTTGAATGTGGATATTCTCTATGTGGGGGAAGAAAACCAGAAGGTGAGCAGTCTGGGGGCAAAACTGTCTTTTGATGAGACATTGAACCTGGAAGGGATTGCAAGTGGGGATAAAATGTGCCTGAAGTGGGAGATTGAGGATCTCAGCGTGCACATGATTCATTCCCGAAAACTAAACATAAAAGCAATTGTCACCTTTTATGCAGTGGTAGATGAAATGGCAGGAATTCAGCTTCCGGTAGAAATCAGTGAGGAGGGAATTTCCGTAAAAAGGAAGAAAGTCCGTTTAATGAGTCTTATGGTACATAAAAAGGATACTATGCGGATTAAGGATGAAGTGACTTTGGTGTCCAATAAACCGAACATTGAACAGCTCTTGTGGTATACCATCGATGTCCGTGGAATGGATCTGCGTCCAGAGGATAATGTGGTGAGAGCAAGAGGAGAACTATCAGTTTTTGTCCTTTATTCGGGAGAAGATGAGGAAAATCCGCTTCAGTGGGCAGAGTATGTGCTGCCGTTTAATACGGAAGTGGAGTGTACTGGTTGTATGGGAGAGATGATTCCAAATATTGGTTTTTCCGTTATGCATCAGAGCATTGAAGTAAAACCGGATTCAGATGGGGAAGAACGGGTAATGAGTGTAGACACGGTGCTGGAACTGGACATGAAGCTTTACCGCGAAGAAGAGCATGACCTGATTCTGGATGTGTACTCACCTTTGAAAGAATGCATTCCTCAGGGAAAAGAGATGTGTCTGGAAAGCCTCCTGGTACGGAATGACTCCAAATGCCGCGTATCTGACCGTATTGAACTGAAGGAAAGCCAGGGGAAAATCCTGCAGATCTGTCACAGCCAGGGACGTGTAAAGGTTGAGAAAACGAAAATTGTAGAAAATGGAATCCAGGCCGATGGAATTGTATTTATGAAAATCCTGTATATTACAGGAAATGATGAAATGCCATTCTATTCCGTTGATGGGATGATCCCTTTTTCCCATATAATTGAGGCAAACGGGATCAATGAGGACAGTATCTTTTTTCTACAGGCAGATCTGGAACAGCTGTCAACGTCTATGATCGACAGCAATGAGATTGAGGTGAAGGCTGTGATCAGTCTCAATGTGCTGGTGCTTCAGTGTGAAAACCGGATGATCATAAGCAAAGTGGAGGAGCGTCCCCTTGATATGGAGAAAATCCAGGCAATGCCGGGAATCACGGTGTATGTGGTGAAAAATGGGGATTCTATGTGGGATATTGCGAAAAGATTTTATACTACAGTGGAGGAAATCTGTGAGCTGAATGAACTGGAAGAGGACAGAGTTGTGCCTGGAATGCCGCTGCTGTTGGTGAAGAAGGTGGAAGGGTAAGGCTGCTTTCTGTTTACTGCATATATTTGGAGAAAACCTTTTCAAACATGCTCCGGTCACGGTGTGGACAGTAACGATATATATAGAATGAGAAATTTCCTCGCATAAATGTATTGAAAAAAATACAAAAATATTTTACAATAAAAGCATTGATAAAATTGTATACAAAGTACAAAGAAACTGCTGCTCTTAGAGCCTGCCAGAGGTTTTATGTGAGCGGCAGCTACAAGCGGAGGAAATTATGCGTTTACGTGCACTTGCAAAGATAAATCTGGGACTTGACGTGGTTGGAAAACGTGATGACGGATATCACGAAGTCCGTATGATTATGCAGACCATACAGATGTATGACGTGCTTGAAATTGAGAAAAAAAAGGAGCCGGGAATTGTCCTTACCACGAACATTCCTTACGTTCCTACTGACGAGCGGAATCTTGTATATAAAGCGGCGAAAATGTTAATGGATGAGTTTGATATAAAAGAGGGGCTTACCATGAACCTGGAGAAGTTTATCCCGGTAGCAGCTGGCATGGCTGGTGGAAGCTCTGATGCGGCAGCCGCTTTTGTTGGCGTGAACCGCCTGTTTGGACTGGGACTTTCTGAGGAGGAGCTGATGAAGCGTGCTGTGAAGGTTGGAGCTGATGTTCCGTATTGTGTGATGCGCGGAACTGCTCTTGCAGAGGGAATCGGGGAGAAGCTGACCAGACTTCCCAGAGTACCTCACTGCTATGTTCTGGTGGGAAAACCAGGAGTAAATGTTTCAACCAAGACTGCTTATGAGAACCTGAAACTGGACGATCCTGCTGTGGTTCATCCGGATATCGACGGTATGGTGACAGCTGTCAGAAATGGTGATCTTGATGGAATGATTTCCAGAATGGGAAATGTATTTGAACCAGGAATTATCAGCAAATATCCTGTGATCCAGGAAATCAAAGATCTGATGGAGAGTAACGGAGCACGTAAGGCCATGATGAGCGGAAGTGGTCCTACTGTATTTGGCATTTTTGATGATAAGGAAAAAATGGAGCGGGCAGCAGCTGTTCTCAGGGAGAGCAGACTTGCGAAGACTGTTTTTGCCACAGATGTTTTTTAGCGGAGGGAAATACAAATGACAAGTGATTTTACGGTGCATATGGATGAGTATCTTCCACTTAGGGAGGTTGTTTTTAATACATTGCGTCAGGCAATACTGAAGGGAGAACTGAAGCCGGGTGAAAGACTTATGGAGATTGCCCTTGCGGAGAAGCTTGGGGTGAGCAGAACTCCTATCCGGGAAGCCATGCGTAAGCTGGAACTTGAAGGGCTGGTTGTGATGGTCCCGAGACGTGGAGCCCAGGTTGCCAATATTACAGAGAAAGATCTGAATGATGTTCTGGAGGTCAGGATCACTCTGGAAAATATGGCTATTGAGAAGGCCTGTGCCAATATGACAGATGCGGATATCCGGAAACTGGAGCAGGCGGCTGAGGTTTTCCAGACCAGTACTGCGGAAGGAGACCTGGTAAAGATGGCTGAGGCGGATGTGAATTTCCATGAGGTAATTTATGAAGCTGCTGATAATAAAAGACTGATGCAGGTTCTGAATAATCTTCGCGAGCAGATCTACAGATATCGTGTAGAATATCTGAAAGAGGATGAGTCCAGAAACCGTCTGGTGAAAGAGCATGAGAAAATTACCAGGGCGCTTAAGGAACGGGACGTGAAAGCAGCACAGGAGCTGTCTTTTGAACATCTGGAGAATCAGCGGATGGGAATTATTCAGGCGATTCGGGCAGAAGAGTAAACTGAGTGGTTTTCTGGGAGCGGAGCGGGCACATCCTGCCCGCGTTCCTCTTTTGGGGAAGTTGAGAGAAAATGAATATAATTGTTTTTATGGGAGATACTGGGAGAGATAACCAGTGTCTTTTTTTTGTTGCCTGAAAATGGAAAAGAGGAGCAGCGTTGGATAAAAATGATAATATTGTTATGATTTCAAAGGATATTCGAGCAAATGAACGGTATATAAGAGAACGTCTGGCAGATTGTGGAGATATTCAGATCCGGAAGATGCGGCTGGGGGATGAACGGAAGGTTGACTGCCTGATGGTCTATATTGAGGTAGCGACTTCCAATATGATGCTGGAAGACTCTGCCATTGGAAAAATGGTGGGGCATTTCTGGGAGATTTCACCTGGGGAAATGCAGGAATTTGTGGAGTATAACAGTCTGGGAATTGCGGATGTAAAGAAGCTGACTGACATGGAGCAGGTGTTCGCAGGGCTGCTTGCCGGAAATGCGGTTTTCTTTATGGACGGATTTGACCAGGCCATGAAAATTTCCAGTGCCGGTTATCCAAGCATGGGCGTAACAGAAGTGGAGATGGAGAAGGTTCTGCGAGGTTCCAGGGAAGGCTTCTCTGATTCTGTGAAAATAAATTCCGCGTTGATCCGGAAGCGGCTTCGGGATACCAGATTAAAGGTAGTGGAATTTTATATTGGGGAGAGATCACATACACTGGTCCAGATGGTGTATATGGAAGATCTGGTGCAGGAGGAATTTCTGGAGCAGGTGAAAGAGCGGCTTGGAGAGTTTCGAATAGATGGAATCCTGGACAGTGGAATGCTGGAACAGCTGACGGAGGATTCCTGGTTATCCCCTTTTCCGCAGTATCAGACTACGGAAAGACCAGATCGTGCAGCGCAGGAAATTTTAAATGGAAAAGCAGTGCTTCTCTGTGACAATTCTCCGTCAGCGCTTATTTTGCCAGGTGTTTTTCACAGCTTTATGGAAAGCAGCGAGGACTGGTATAACCGATTTGAAATGGCATCATTTCTTCGAATACTGCGCTATGTGGCACTGGCAGCTGCTACGTTGCTGCCGGGACTTTATCTTGCAGTGATCCGGTTTCACACGCAGATTCTTCCCACGAACATGCTTCTGTCCTTTGCCCAGGCAAGAGAAGGCGTGCCATTTTCCAGCATTGCGGAGCTTGTTCTGCTGGAGTTATCCTTTGAACTGATTCGGGAGGCTGGTGTACGGATTCCGGGAGCGCTGGGAAATGCTATGGGAATTGTGGGAGGACTGATCGTGGGATCTGCTGCTGTGGAAGCGAATCTTGTAAGCCCGATCGTGGTCATGGTTGTGGCGATCACGGCACTTGGTTCTCTTGCAATCCCAAATGAAGAATTTGCCTCGGCATTTCGGATGCTTAAATATTTCTTTTTGTTTTTGGGAGGATATCTGGGGATTTTTGGAATTGTGACAGGAGTATATCTGACAGTATCACATCTGGCAGGACTTCTCAGCTTTGGAATCCCATACCTGACACCTTTTGTTAAACAAAGTACGGATAATGGGACTGGAAGCAAAATTGTGAGAGTGCCATTTAAAAAGAGATGGAGGCGCCCTCCATATGCCAGAAAAAATGAGCGAGTGAGACTGCAAAAAATCCGCAATAAGAACAGGAAGGAAAGGTAACCGAAGTAAATGAAATTTGCAGAAAATAATCGAATCTCCCAACGGCAGCTCTACAGGCAGATCGTGATTTCGTTTATTGCACCATTAATATTATGCCTTTTCGAAAACAGAAAAACGCTGGGGCTTGGTGGGCTGGTAGGGACTGCAGCAGCCCTTGCAGCTGTGCTGTTTTATGTGATTTTCCTCATCCGTCTTCGTTATGCTTTTGCCAGGCCCTGCAAAACAGCCGGTGTGGTGTGGGGACGGCTGGCAGCGTTGTTTTTTCTTATATACTGCATTCTTGGAGCTGCGTTTCTTTTGAATCTTCTGGGAGAAATTGTTGCAGTTAGTCTGGGAACAGGTATAGGAAAAAAATGGCTATGTCTGATCACATTGCTGGTTTGTAGTCTGGGCACGCAAAAGGGGATTCAGAGACGAGGCAGAATGGGAGAAGTGTCAGGAGGCGTGGTACTTGCAGCGGTTATGCTTATGTTAGTCCTGGCTGTGGGACAGGGAAAGTGGGAGTATTTTCAGGAAATGGTATGGAATTCCTCTTTCTCAGGAAGAAAAATTATGGAAAGTGGATATGATGTGATATGTGCATTTTCCGGATTGGGGCTGCTTCCCTTTGCATTGGACAGTGTAGGAAACAGTAAAGATACAGGGAAAACTGTAAGTTTTGCCGTTTTTACCCTGGGAATTTTGCTTATTCTGACGGAATTGCTGCTTCCTTCAGTATTTGGATGGGGGCGCCTGAAATATGAAAGCTGCCCGATTTTGCCGCTTCTGGCAGGTGCGGAGCTTCCAGGGAATGTATTGGCAAGATTTGATGTCCTCTGGATGGGATTTCTTTTATACAGCCTTTTATTTTCTATTGGAAGTTTTCTGCATTATGGTCATTTAATTGTGGAAAAAGCAGATATGGGAACTGGAAAGCTGTGGATATCCACTCTGGTTTTTGCCGGAGCTGTGTGGGATATTGAAAGATGGGGAATCCGGAATAGTTTTCCATTATATTTGAAATATATTTTTGTGCCCGGAATGCTGGTGTTTCAGATTATTTTTTTTATGACAGGCAAAAAGAAGTGGAAAAAGAAGCTTGCCGTAGCGTGTGTCAGTGCATTGTTTCTGTTAGCCGGCTGTGGTGGTGTGGAACCGGAGAAACGCATGTATCCGCTTGCACTTGGAGCTGATATTGCAGATGGGAAATTTCAGCTGACTTACGGAATTCCGGATCTTCCAAAATCTACAGGACAGGAAAAAGACGGGGAAGACCAGGGGAATGCTGCTCCGTCGATTCAGGGAGAAACTTTCCGTGAGATTGAAAATATATACAGCCGGACACAGGAAAAGTATCTGGATATGGGACATCTGGAAATTCTGGTTTTGGGCGAGAGTTTGTTAGATGGAGGGCGTTGGGAGCAGGTTCTTGAGTATCTGAAGCAGGAGCCGACTATAGGTGAAAATGTTTATGTGTTTCGCTGCGCTGTGGCATCTGAAGCAGTAGCCTGGGTAAGCCCTCAGGACGTTTCTCTGGGAGAGTATCTTCTTGGGCTGCTGGAAAATAATCCAAATGGAAGCCCGGGACAGGCAGTAACGCTTCGTGAGGTTTATCATGAGTTTTATGAACGTGGTGCTTTGTCTGAATTGCCAGAACTGAAAATTTATGGAAAGGAATTGGAAGTGAAATTTTAGCCGAATCTCCCACAAATTGTGACGCACATCTTGCAGAAAGCCTTTTTCAGACACGCTCCAGGGAAGCTGCGAAAAGCAATAAGCAGTGGGAATAAATGTGATTATTCCGGGCCGGGACAGGGAATACTTTTGTTAAGAAAAATATGGGAGGTACTTTTATGCTTTGTCTGAGAAAAAACAAATATCATATAGCGGCAGCACTTCTGACAGCAGTATTACTTTGCCCGGGCAGTGAAAATTTTAATAAAAATTCTAACCTTCTTGCGTGGTGGGGAACCATTTATCCCCAGTTCTGTTTTATGGAAGCACCGAGGACGGAGAACGGTCAGAAAGCAGAGCCAAGATTTCATTTCTGGATTGTGGAGACACTTAACGCTTTGATGTAGTACAAGCACTTGCACCGCCGCTCCTTTGGTGTTAAAATGAAATACAGATTGCGAATATCGCTTGACTATGAATTTGGAGATAGATGAATGAAAATAGACAGAGATGCGCCTGTTGGTGTGTTTGATTCCGGTATTGGCGGACTTACTGTGGCAAGGGAGATCATGCGGAATCTTCCAGCAGAGAAAATCGTGTATTTCGGCGATACTGCCAGAGTTCCATATGGAAGCAAATCCAGAGAGACTATTATAGGATATTCCCGTCAGATAATCCGTTTCCTGAAAGAGCAGAAGGTGAAGGCGATTGTGGTGGCCTGTAATACAGCCAGTGCGTTTGCCCTGGAGGCAGTTCAGGAAGAATTTGACATTCCCATTCTTGGAGTGATTGAAGCCGGTGCCAAGGTAGCTGCGCAGGTTACCAGAAATAAACGGGTGGGAATCATCGGTACAGAAGGTACTGTTGGAAGTGGAATCCACGCGGAGGTTCTGAAAAAGATCGATCCGGAGATTACAGTGATCGGAAAGTCATGTCCCTTATTTGTACCGTTGGTAGAGGAAGGCTGGACTCATGATCCGGTGACAGTGGAAGTTGCAAGCCGATATCTGAAGGAACTACAGGAAAAAGATATTGATACACTGATCCTTGGCTGTACCCATTATCCACTGCTCCGTTCTACCATCGGACAGATCATGGGAGAGGGTGTTACTTTGGTGAACCCGGCGTACGAGACGGCACTGGAGCTTGGCAGACTTCTGAAAGAGCAGAATATGCAGAGCACCGGACAGGGACAGTCTGATTTCCCATATCGTTTCTATGTGAGCGATCTGGCAGAGAAATTCAAGGGCTTTGCCAATTCGATTCTGCCATTTGATGTGGAGAAAACGCAGAAGATTGATATTGAGAAATATTGAAAAAGAGAAAGAAATGGAACAATAATGGAAAAAGAAGTTTTAATTCACGTAAAAGGTTTACATATGATGGACACACCAGAAGGTGATGAGCCAATCGAGATTGTGGTTCCGGGAGAGTATTATTTCCGTAATGGAAGCCATTATCTTCGCTATGAAGAAATGCTGGACGAGCAGGGAGATCCTACTATAAATTATATCAAGATATCTTCCCGGGGAATGGAAGTCCGAAAAAAAGGACAGGTAAATACACATATGGTTTTTGAGCAGGGGAAGCGTAATATGGCATTTTATACCACCCCGTTCGGAACTCTTGAAATGGGAATTTCAGCGACGAATCTGGAATTGGAAGAAAGTGACGGTCAAATTGCCATGAAAGTGAACTATTCTCTGGACCTGAATCAGGAGCATGTGGCAGACTGCTGTCTGGATATTCAGGCGCAGGGGAAGAATACAACTGGGTTTGTGTTGTAGGAACTGTTGGGTAGAAGCATTACAGAAATTAATTTTAACAAGAAGACAGCAGGCGTTCGTTTGTTAGAATGAACTCCTGCTGTTTTTTTTATTGTTATTTGAATCGGTAGCAGTGGACGAATCTGGTATTGGAATCAATATTTTCAGATGAAACCAGTGGTCACTGGCGCTGACATCCACGGTATTCATGAATTTGAAAAGGGTTCCATCGATGACGCTGGTTATGGTAATCCCATGTTTCTGGCAATATATGGTTTTCATTTTTTATGTAATGATGTAAACAAAAGAGGTGCGACTTAAAAGTTTGTTTTTAAGCTGCGCCTTCTTTGTTTAATTCACCAGCCGTAACCAGATACGAAAGCGTAATCTGTAGCTTTTTAAACGTGGGATGTTGTGGACTCCTGGAGAAATTCATTTTATACTATAGTTAAATTATGAGTAGATTTACAAGAAATGAGAATTGGTTATTGTTCAAAGATTGTGAACAGCAATAATTTACGGGAGGAAAACAGAAATGGAACATACATTTTGGATCTGGTATCCGGGAGATTTTGAATTATATCATGCCATGAAGCAGAATTTCAGCCGTGTGGAGAGAGGTTTTGGATGGCCGGCATTTTGGAAGAGTGAGGGCTTCCGCAACCGTGTGGCTTTCCGCCGGACTTATGAATTGGAGCAGGAGACCAGTTTTACTGTATTTTCCAATGCGATTGGTCATGTGCTTGTAACCAGGGAGAATGGGGAGAAGAAATATCCATTTGGAAAGAAGATTACAGTAGCACCTGGAAAGGTGCGGATCTCTATTCATGCAGGCTGTGTGGAGGCATTTCCTTGCGCTTATGTGCAGGGTGAGGTGATCCATTCTGATAAAACATGGAAGGCAGAGGATTATTCCCAGCCATTAGTGCCGGTTGGAGTGTGTAAGTATTTTACCAAGCCGGGACAGAATCCTACTGTGTGGGAATATACAGAAAAAGAGTGCAAGCCGGTGAAAATCAGCGAGATAAACGGTGGCGTGCTGGCAGAGTTTGAGACGGAACTGACGGCGGCGGTTTATGTGAAAAGTAAACGCAGTAATTGTGTTGACAGTACAAGCGAAGATGAGGATTTAGAGGTTTTTTGCGGTGAATCTGAGGACGAAGCTCTTGACCTTGAGCACTGCTACTACAGCTGGCAGCCGAATCCGGTTACAAATCGATGCCCATGCTGTGCAGTCCGTTTTGCATTCATTCCGAATTGCAAAGCCGAAGATGTGGAAATCACAGCATTCTATCAGTATGTAGATTTCCCGAAACGCGCTTCCTTTAAGTGTAATGATGAGAAACTAAATAAAATCTGGGAGGTGGCGGAGCATACCTTCCGTCTTTGCAGCGGTATCTTTTTCCTGGATGGGGTGAAACGTGACAAATGGATCTGGTCTGGAGACGCCTACCAGAGCTTTTTTGTAAATCAGTATCTGCTGGCAGATCCTGATATTGACCAGAGAACTCTTTTAGCACTACGTGGAAATGATCCTATGACAAGACATATCAATACCATCATGGACTATTCCCTGTTCTGGATCCTGGGCGTGCTTTATCATTATGAGGCATATGGTGACCTGGAATTTGTCCGCCAGGTTTATCCGAAAATGTGCTCCCTTATGGAGTTCTGTGAGGGTCAGCTGGATGAAAACGGATTTCTTGTAGGTCGTGAAAATGACTGGATCTACATTGACTGGGCTGACATGGATAAGACTGGTGCCCTTTGTGCAGAGCAGATGCTGTTCGCAGCATGCTGGCAGACCATGGCGAAAGTGAGTGCGGCTCTTGGAGAAGAAAATCCGGAATACATGGAGAAATATGAGAAACTGATCGGGCAGATCCGTAAATTATACTGGGATCAGGAGAAAGGCGCATTTATTGATTCCTTTGAATCCGGTAAGAGAAATGTGACCCGTCATGCCAATATTTTTGCAATTCTTTTTCACATTGCAACACAAGAAGAGCAGGAGAAAATTCTGGCAAATGTAATTAAGAATGATGCAATTCCGGCAATTACAACTCCGTATTTCAACTTCTTTGAACTGGATATGCTCTGCCAGACCGGAAATCTGGAATTTGTACTAAATAAGATTCGCAATTACTGGGGCGGTATGCTGGACCGCGGTGCAGTTACCTTCTGGGAAGAGTTTGACCCGGAGGCACCAGTAGAAACTCAGTACGATATGTACGGCGACCGCTTTGGAAAAAGTCTCTGCCATGCCTGGGCTGCAAGCCCGATCTATTTCCTGGCGAAGTATTTCATGGGGCTGAAATTTACTGGAGTCGGCGGAAAAGAATTTGTGGTAGAACCGCATACTGAGTTTTTCGACAGCTTTGATTGTACATTGCCTGTTGCTGAGGGACAGGTACATATTGTGTGGGATGGGAACGAGCTGAAGGTAGAGAAGACAGCTCACAGACTTGATTTATAAAGTTCTGTGGGCTGTTATTAGCGTAAAAAAAAGGACTGTTCACGCTAATTCTTCCACAGAGATAGGAAAAAGCAGTAAACTGTCAACAGAACGAGAATGCCGAAAAGGTAGTTGGTTTAAGGACAGAGATTTCAGAAAGGAGCAGTTTACTGTATGCAGAAAATTGATTTTAACAAGGATTGGATGTGCAGGTGTCTTACCAGGGATGAGGAAGCTTATCCGGTGACTTTGCCACATGACGCCATGTTGAGTGAGCCGCGTACTCAGGAGAGTACCGGCGAGGGAAATATTGGATGGTATATTGGTGGGGATTACGAATATACCAAGAATTTCTTTGTGCCAGAGGAGTATAAAGGTAAGAAAGTCCTCATTGAATTTGAGGGTATTTACCACAATGGTGAAGTTTACATAAATGGGAAAAAGGCGGCTTACCGTCCTTATGGTTATACCAATTTTTATGTGGATACAGAGGGCTTTTTCCAGTATGGAAAAGAGAATGAGATCAAAGTCATTGCGCGCAATGCTGACCAGCCAAACAGCCGCTGGTATTCAGGAACCGGTATTTACCGTCCGGCTTATCTGTATGTTGGGGAAGAGAAACATATTCCGGTAAACGGTGTGAAAATCCGTACTTTAAGCTATGATCCTGCGAGAATTGAGGTTGTTGTGAAAACTTCTGAGCCGGGAGAGGTTTCCCTGAAGATTGAGTTTGAGGGCTCTAAAGTACTTAGAGTAATTGGTGAAAGTACAAAAATAGGAAATGTAAACAATGACAAAATAATATCATCAGATAATAAAAACATGCAGCCAAATGAATCAGTACAGACTGGAAAAAATGGTCAGAAGAGTGAATTGGCGCAGGTGGAAGCGGAAAAAAATAATCAGGCAGCAGCATACCAGGCCATCTTTCAACTGGATGTTCCAAACGCAAAACTCTGGGATACAGAGCACCCGAATCTCTATACCTGTAAAGCAGTTTTCGGCGAAGACGAAGTAACCGAAACCTTCGGAATCCGTGAGCTGATCTGGAATCCGCAGGTAGGAATGACTATTAACGGAGAGCGTGTGATCCTTCGCGGAGCCTGCTTCCATCATGACAATGGTGTGCTTGGAGCATGTACTTATCCGGAAGCAGAAGAACGTAAAATGCGAATTTTTAAGGAGAATGGATATAATGCAGTCCGTTCCGCACACTATCCATGTTCCAAGGCACTTCTGGACGCCTGTGACCGTGTGGGAATGCTGATGATGGATGAATATGTAGATGTATGGTACATTCATAAGACTAAATATGATTATGCCGGACAGCTTGCGGACTGGTGGAAACAGGATTTAAAAGACATGGTTGATAAGGATTACAACCATCCAAGTGTGATCATGTACTCCACCGGAAATGAGGTTGCAGAGACAGCCCAGAAGAAGGGAATTGCCCTCACCGGCGATATGACAAACTATCTTCACAGCCTGGACTCCACCCGTCCTGTTACCTGCGGAATCAACATTTTCTTCAACTTCTTAAGCTCCATAGGACTTGGCGTTTACAGTGATGACAAGGCAGAAAAGAGCGCTGGAAATGCAGAGAAAAATGCCGCTCAGGCAGCTGGAAAGAATGAGAAAAAGGTAGTTAAAAGTGGTGAAAAGACAGTAAATAAAGCCACAGAAAATGGAAAAAAAGGATTAGGCAGCACCAAGCCGGAAAAGAAGAAAAAGCCAGTAGGAAGCGAGTTCTATAATACTCTTGCCTGTCTGGTTGGAGACTACTTTATGAAGTGCGGTGCTACCCTTTATCCGTGCGATTTAAGGACGAAGGATGCCTACGCAAACATGGATATCGCAGGTTATAATTACGGTATTTTCCGCTACAAACATGATCTGAAAAAGTACCCGAACCGTCTGATTCTTGGAAGTGAAACCTTCTGTAAAGATGCGTATAGTTTCTGGAAAATTGCCAAAAAAAATAAAAGAATTATCGGTGATTTTGTGTGGGCAGGATGGGATTATATCGGAGAAGTCGGGGATGGTGCAGCAGAGTATTCTGACTATAAATTTGAAGATCCAGCCACGAGAATGACAGGTGGAAATGGTCGAATTGACCTGAATGGAAAGCCGCGTGCAGAGGCTGCATATACTCGAGTTGCTTTTGAAAGAGAGACAGGTCCGTTTATTGCAGTTGATCCTGTTTACCAGAAAGAGAAGCTTCGTCTTACCGGCTGGCAGCTGACAAAGGCTCTGGAAAGCTGGGCATGGGATGGCTGTAACGGAGAACCGGCGAAGGTAGAAGTTTATGCAAGGGCTGCACAGGTTGAGCTGTTTATCAATGGCAAAAGTGCTGGTAAAAAGAAAGTGAAAAAATGCCGTGCAAACTTTAATATCACCTATCAGAATGGGGAGATAACGGCGGTTTCTTACGATGAAAACGGAAGAGAAATCAACCGTTATTCATTACATACAGCAGGAAAAGAAACGGTTCTTCAGGTGCGCCCAGAGGAGAAAACCGTAAAACCGGAGGGCCTTGCATTTATTCAACTGCAATACACAGATAGCAAGGGAATCTGGAAACCAATGGAGAAACATAACATAAAAGTAACAGTAGAAAATGGTGTCCTAAAGGGACTCGGAAGCCCGGCTCCTTATGTAAAAGGGAATTATACTGACCATACTGTGGCGACTTATTATGGTGAGGCAATGGCAGTTGTACAGGCAGATGGAAACGGACCGGTGAAGGTTACCGTGGCAGATGAAGAACGGTTTTATGTGGTGGAAATTCCATGTGAATGAAGTGAAAGACTTATGATTTAAGGTGGAAAAGAGGTTGAACAAATGAAGAAAAAAGGTTTTATCATAGGTGGAATCTGTCTTGCTGCTATAGTTGGTATTCTAGGTTACAATCATGAAGCTGTTCGTGTGGTTTTTCATAATGTATACTCTCCATCAGTGAAATTGGATGATTCTTCCAAATGGAATGGTGGAAAAGCTTATGAGAAGCTGCCATATTCTGAGACTTCCGAAAATGATTATCTGGATCTGTATGTGCCGGACAGTGAAGAACCTATGCCGTTGATCATATTGGTACATGGGGGCGGCTTCGTATACAATGACAGCCAGTCCCGTCAGGCGCAGCTGATGTACCGCTATTTCCGCGATCATGGATATGCATGTGCATCCGTTAACTATCGTCTTGCCCAGGAAGCAGCCTTTCCGGCCGGAGTGGAAGATGTGAAATCGGCAATCCGTTTTCTTCGTGCAAATGCAGAGAAATATGGATATGATCCGGAGCGTTTTGCAATCTGGGGAGAGTCAGCTGGGGGGTATTTATCAGTGATCTGTGGCGCTTCTAATGATGAGGAATTTAATAGTGTTCCATTTATCGGAGAAGATAAGAACCATCCTGTTTCCAGTGAAGTTCAGGTGATTCTGGACTATTACGGCTGTATGGAATTCGGAACTATGGAAGATGATTACAGGGAGCTGAGGATTCCAAAAATTGTCCGCTGGGCGGCCAGCCTGTGGCTTCAGGGAGCAATTAAAGATACCGGCTACGAAGATGTAGAATCTTATTGGATGCGCAAGGATGTAAAAACTCTTACTGAGGATGAGAAAAACAATTATAGTCCATTATATTATATTGAGAAAAATCTTACGGAGAAAAACAGCCCGGATATATTGATCTGGCATGGTGATGCGGATTTAGATGTTCCGTATCTGCAGTCTGAGAGACTGAATGCACTGCTTACAAGAATTGTTGGGACAGATAAGGTGGAATTTAAGCTTTTTCATAATTATAAGCATGCGGCAGATCAGCTGTACAGTGATGAAAATCTGGGAATCCTGAAAGAATATCTGGATGAGAAATTTGCATAAGGGAAGTCGCATACATTAATATGAGCGTGATTACCGGAGAATCGGCAGACACATAAGCTGACAGAAACGAAGAAAATATCTGGCACAGGGCAGAATTGCCCCGTCAGATATTTTTTTGCCCTCAAATAAAAAGGTTTTAACAAAATCTGTCAAAACCTTGAAAAAGCTAAATGGGTTTGATATGCTGTCTATATATATCTTTTGATGAGTTGTAAGTCATTGTTTACAGGTAATATTCTGTGCGGGTAAATTTTGCACAGAATTGCAGCACAAGGTGATCATTGTGCACTTAGTGAGCAGTGCTATTTTATATAGTAGGGAGAAACTATGAAAATAGAAAAAAAACTATGGATCACTCTGTTCGTATTTGGATTGTTTGCAATTGGTTTTTCAGGTTGGATATTCAGTCAGAGTACAGCCAGGGAAAAATTGCTCTGGGATAATACGATTAGGTTTGAAACAAAAAAACTGACAGATGGAGAAATCAAATCAGAGAATATTGCTCTGCCCGAAGACTTCGATGATCCCAGATCAATCTTATTTAAAACCACACACACCATTGCAGAAGTGTGGCTGGACGGAGAAAAAATATACGAATACGGAAATGAAGAAGATGCTCCCAGCTTTATGAAGTCACCGGGAAGCTGCTGGCACATTGTGAATATTCCGGAAGACAGCGCTGGTAAAAGTCTTGAGGTCAGAATTATTCCAGTATATGACAACTATTATGGAAATGAAGTCAGCATTGTATACGGAACACGGGGCAATTGCGTTCTGAAAATTTTAATGGACAGCTTTAAAACCCTGTTGCTCAGCTGCGGGATCCTGTTTGCAAGCATCATCTGCCTGCTGCTTTATTTGGGAGCAGTGCGAAGAAAAAGAAGAGACAAGACAGAAACGAAGATAGAGGTCTTTTTAAACCTTGGATTTTTCTCATTGCTGATTGCAGTATGGACACTGGCACAATGTGGATTCCTGCAGTTTTTGATTCCGGATGGAAGAACTTTGTATTTTGTAGATTATTTTTCATTCTTCCTTTTCCCGGTACCCTTTAATTTTCTGCTATATGATATCTGCAAAAGCAGATACCACAAAGGTGCATTGATTTTTCCCATTCTTTATCTTGCGAATATGGCAGCTGACGTTCTGCTTCAGTGTACGGGAATTATTGATATATTCCGGCTGCTTCCCGCAACCCATGTTATTATGGTTGCCAATGCAGTTTACACAGTTGCCCTCATTCTTTACGAGGCCAGAAAAGAAGGCAACGATGAAGCCAAGAAATTCCAGTATCCTATGTGTGTGCTCATAGTATTCGGAATGGTAGAAATGTTCCTTTATTATTTGAGAAAATTTCAACAGACATCCATTTTGCTTCCCATAGGAACCCTGCTGTTTATCATTATGCTGATCTGGATCCAGGTTTCCCAATATTACGATCAATACATCCAGAAACAAAAGGTGATCTATCTGCAGAAAATAGCCAACATGGATATGCTCACAGAGGCCATGAACCGAAACGCTTACGAGGACATGGTGAAATATCTGGAGGAAAGTGATATTAAACTTCGTACAACAGGTGTAGTTCTGTTTGATCTGGATAATCTGAAAGTGATCAATGACAATTTTGGGCATGAAAAGGGAGACGAAGCGCTGAAGCTATGCTATCAGTGTATCAGTCAGGCATTTCAGAATGTAAAGAACTGTTTTCGGATTGGCGGCGATGAGTTTGCATATGTATATCATAGCGATGAGAAGGATATGATTCCGGAACGGCTGAAGGCGCTGGAGCTGATTTTGAAAAAAACAGCGGAAACGAACAAGCTGGAGTATCCACTCAGCATGTCAGCCGGATATGCTTATTATCAGCCTGATATAGATTTTGACTTTAAGGATATTGTAAGACGAAGTGATACCATGCTGTACCGTCAGAAGCGCAGAAAGAAGGTGGCACGGTCAGCAGGTCTGGACAATCTGCTCTCCCGTATGAGTAAGCAGTCGACAGAGGAGATCACAGATGAGGTGATCCTGCAGGAGAAAAAGTTTCAGAGCATGTCTGTGGATGAGCTTTGCAGTGTGATCGATCTTCTTAGTCCGACTACAGATAATTACCCATATGTGGTTGACTTTCGGTCGGATTTTTATTACATAGCAAATCAGGCTCTTGAACGCTTCTGTATTCCCAAAAATGGTTTTCATAATGTAATTTCGAAGCATAAGGAATTTGTATATGCACCGGATTATGAAAAACTGAAAGCGGAATTTGATGATCTTCTGGAAACAGACCGCTGCACCCATAGCATGGAATATCGTTGGCTGGATCTGAAAAAAAAGCCGATCTGGATTCATTGCAAAGGGTATCTGGTCCGTGACGATAACATGAAACCTCTTTATATGATTGGTTGTGTGAACGAAATTGGAAAGAGACAGAAGGCAGATAATGTAAGCGGACTATTGGGAGAGTCTGGTTTCCGGGAGTATATGAACCAGCTGGATACTCCTTTGGAGACAGGATATCTGCTTCGTATAGGAATCGATCATTTTAAGGAAATCAATGATAACTTCGGACAGGAGTACGGTGACTTTGTACTTAAGAAAACGGCGGAGTGTATTTCAGGCTGTACATCAGAAGGACAGAAGGTGTACAAGCTTGTGGCAGATGAATTTCTGATTCTGGATGTTGCTTCTGACGAAGCGAAGGATGCGGATAAGCTTTATGATAAAGTGAGAGAGGCAATAGACAGATTTATTGAAACCAATGAATTTAAAGTCATGTATACGGTTTCAGGAGGAATTGTACCATTTGCGGCATTAAAGGGAAATCAGTGTTCAGAAGCATTGAAGCTGACGGATTTTGCCCTGAATGAGGCGAAGAAGCTGGGAAGAAACCGTTGTTATATATTTAATGGGGAAACCTACAGAAAATTTCTTCGGAAAAGGGAGATCACCCAGGAACTGCGGGAAGCTGTGATCAATGGATTTCAGGGCTTTACAGCTTTTTACCAGCCTGTATTTGCTGAAGACAAAAAAGTGCCTTATGGAGCAGAAGCTTTAATGCGTTTTACCTCTGAAAAATTCGGAATGATTTCACCGGCGGAGTTCATTCCCATTCTGGAAGAAACAGGTCTGATTATTCCTGCTGGCCGCTGGATGATGAAAGAGGCTATGGGAAAATGCAGTGAGATCAGGAAGATACTTTCAGGGTTCCGGATGAGTATTAATATTTCCCAGGTACAGGCCTCTAAGTCTGATGTGATTCAGGATATCAGTGCAGAAATGAAAAGGACAGGGCTGCCGCTGGAAGCGGTGATCGTGGAATTGACAGAGAGCGATCTTCTGGAACAAAATATAAATGAGAAGCATTTTCTCACAGAACTGAAGCGAATGGGAATCAGTCTGGCGCTGGATGACTTTGGAACCGGCTACTCGAACTTCCATTATCTCAGCGAGCTGAAACCAGAGATCATTAAGATCGACCGTTCTTTCACTGCGAAAGCAGTTGCAGATGAGCAGGAATATTATCTTCTGAATCAGTTTTGCACCATGATTCATAATCTGGATATGAAGATTTGTATCGAAGGTATAGAAAGTGCCCAGGAATGGCTCAAAATCCGAAAGCTGTGCCCGGAATTCACACAGGGATATTTCTGGGGGAAGCCTTGTGGGTATGAAGAGTTTGTGAGAAAATTTGTACAAGAAAAATAAGAGAAATCCGGTACAAAGTGTATAAAAATGCTTTGTGCCGGATTCTTTTTATGTGTGTATAAAATAATCTGCTACAGCACATAAAATTAAAAAAATGTAAAATACAAAAGTTTTAAAAATACATTTTAAAAACTTGAAAAAATATCAGTGATAAGCAGTTAGGAAATGAGTGAGAAAATGGAAAAAATGATAGAGATAATTTGATACTGGATGTTGATGGCAATAAATTAGATAGATTTTGCAAATTGACGTTGCGTGGGATTTAACCTATAATGAAATTAGTTTTATGAGTGAAATGGGGGAAACTATGCGCGTTGATGAGGTCATGACAGAAATTATACAACGGTGCAGATTGTATGGGGCACAGAAGATAATTCTGTATGGATCCCGGGCAAAGGGAACTGCGACAGAGCGGAGCGATATTGACATTGCAGTGTCTGGAGTCGCTTCACACGAAATTCTTGATTTGCAGGAGAATTTAGAAGAGATTCCAACATTGTACACAATTGATCTGGTTGATCTTGATACTTGTCAGAATCAGCTGTTGTTGGAGGATATAAAACAATATGGACGAGAAATTTATAAGAAGATTTGAGTCGTTTAGAAATTCACTGGACTCTCTGGCGGAGGCGAAACAGCGTGATTTGTCAGATTCTTTTGTACTTAGTGGAACCAGTGCTAAATTCAGTATTACATTTGACTTGGCGTGGAAGGTTATGAAAGATATTCTGGTACAGTATTATGCAATAACTGGATTTGTCACTGGCTCACCAAGAGAAGTTCTCAGAGAATCATTTCAGGCGAATCTGATTACTGGTGATGAGTGGATGGATATGCTGAAAGTAAGAAATCAGCTTGCACACGACTATGATGGAGTGATTGTGAAAGAACATTGCGGGACAATTGTTCATGTGTATATTGATAAATTATATGATTTCAAAAAGGCTGTTGAAAAATTGCTGAAAGAATAATACATCGACCGGGGCATGCCCGGTCGGTTGTTTTTAGGGAGTTTGGGTTATGGCTAAGGTGTATTTTGTGAGGGAAGAGATTAGTATAGAGGTTCCGGTGGGAATCAGCGTGCTGGAGGCAGAGATTCGGGCGGGGCTTGCGCCGGATGCGCCTTGTGGGGGGCAGGGAACCTGCGGGAAATGTCTGGTGAAGGTGGATGGAAAGCCGGTGCTGGCGTGCCAGACAAAGGTGGAAAAAGACTGCCGGGTGGAGATCCCTGGAAAGAAAAAAAGGGGGAAGATTTTAGGCGAAGGTTTTTCCAGAAAGGTGAATTTCCAGCCGGAGCTGCAGGTGAAAACGGTGCGGCTGGAGAAGCCGGAGACTGGGGAAAAAAGGTCGGAGTGGGAGCGGCTGCTGGAGGCTGTTTATGAGAACCCTGAAACTGAAAAAGCTTCGCATACGATTCAGCGAAACATAAAAACAGATACAGAAATAGCTGGAAGTCTTTATAAAAAAAGAATCTCAGAGGCAGAATGGGACGTGATTTACATAGATGATGAAATTCTGGATTTGCAACCATGTTTCGCTTCACAGGATGCTTCAAAGGAAAGACAGGAAGATAATTATAAAGGAGTACACCCACTGTTGTTTACTGCGGCAATTGATCTTGGAACGACCACAATTGTGGGGTATCTTCTGGATGGAAGAACAGGGGAGACATTAGCTGTGGAGAGTAGAATGAATCCTCAGATGCAGTACGGTGGAGACGTGATCCAAAGAGCGAATTATGCGCTGGAACATGGAGAAGATGTGTTAAGTGCGTGTGTACGAAAGGTAATAAATGAAATACTGGAAAGCCTTAGTGTAAAAGCCCGAAAAGCCATTCCAATAGATATAGAAAATCGTAAAAACGAAGTAACAAATGAAAAGAAAGAAGCGAATGAACAGGCTGTCAATGGCAAGCTGGGAAGCGCTGAATGGATGCCTGGAGTGGAAGATATCTATCAGGTAAGTCTTGTTGGAAACACCTGCATGCACCATCTGTTTCTTGGAATTTCCCCGGCGTCTTTGGTGCATGCACCATACACCCCTGCAATCAGTAAGCCCCTTACCTTGCATGCTGCTGACTATGGTATTCGCATCCACCCAAAAGGTCAGCTTCTCCTTCTTCCAAATATCGCCGGTTACATAGGCGCAGACACCAGTGGATGTCTGCTGGCGCTTCGACAGGATTTGAAAGAAGAAGTAACATTAATGTTGGATATCGGAACCAATACGGAAATGATTCTTGGAAATAAATATGGCCTGGCAGCCTGCTCTGCGGCATCTGGCCCAGCTTTCGAAGGGGCGAAGATCCAATGCGGAATGAGGGGACTTCCGGGAGCTATTGACCATGTGAAATATGAGAATGGAAAATGGCAGTATACCACAATTGGCGGTGAGAAGCCTGTAGGCCTGTGCGGTTCCGGACTGATCGATCTGGTGGCAGAGCTTCTGCGGACTGGATTGATAGATGAAAATGGAATTCTTCACAGCGGGCAGGAAAGATCAGACACGTTTATGCTTGTGCCACCACAAGAAACTGGTTTTGCCCAATGTGGGCAGAATATGTCAGAGGATGAGCAAAGTGAGAAAATGGAGTGTCCACAGAGAAATGAAAAAAATGAGAGTGGGCAGTTGCGTGTTGAGAATGATTGTGGAGTCTATCTTACCCAGAAAGATATCGGTGAGGTTCAACTTGCCAAAGCAGCCATTGCAGCTGGAATCCGACTCTTATTGAAGAAAAGAAACATAGAAGAATCTCAGATCCAGACTGTATATCTGGCTGGTGGATTCGGCAATTATATGAATGCGGAAAATGCAGCCCGGATTGGTCTGATCCCGGAAAGCTTTGTGAAGAAAGTACAATGTGTGGGAAATATCGCCGGGGAAGGTGCTAAGATTGCATTGCTAAATAAGAATGAGCGTCATGAGATCGAAAGAGCGGTACAGAGCATTGAATTTCTGGAACTGGCGGCCTGCCCGGAATTTCAGGATTGTTTCGTAGATGAGCTGGGATTTGAAAGGTAAAGAGATTTCCGTGTTTATTACAGGAAATTTTAGTGCTGATTTTATAAAAATAGAAGCAAGATATAAAAATAGAAGACAGAGAATTATAAAATGTTTTTGCATATTGTTATCTGCGGATAATAATGATTTAAAAAGGATTAGAGACATGAATTTCAAAGACTTAAAACAACTATGCCTGTCCCATGGTTTCACCAACGTGGCACCCCTGGCCTGCGATACCATTGAACTAAAGCCAGAAGTACGTCAGATGTGCGCCTCCGATTCCTGTCACAAATACAACAAATGTTGGAGTTGTCCGCCCGACTGCGGAACCCTGGAGGAATGCGAACAAAGAGTAAGAAAGTATAAACTTGGAATCCTGGTACAGACAGTTGGTCAGTTGGAGGATTTCATGGATGGGGAAGGCATGATGCGCACAGAAGCCATGCATAAGGCTTCTTTTTACAGCCTGGAAAAAGATCTGCGGAAATTTTATCCGAACATGCTTCCCATAGGCGCAGGCTGCTGCACAAAATGCAAAACCTGTACTTGTCCGGACGCTCCCTGCCGCTTTCCGGATCAGGCCTTTTCCTCCATGGAAGCATACGGAATGCTGGTCATGCAGGTCTGTCAGGCAAACCATCTTGACTATTATTATGGCCCTGGAAAGATTGCGTATACTAGCTGTTATTTATTAAAATAGAACTAAGAAAAGATAACTTCCCCAATAAGAACTGAAACACAGACAGGTATTTATTATATTATTTTAAGATTTTCTCCAAAGAAAAATTGTGTATGTGTCTAGCTACGACAACCGAATTCGAGGGAAATGTACTGTAAAATGGAGCGTGCAGATTTTGCGTTGATATCCTGCATATGCATTTAGTTGTGAAATTATTCACAGTAAGATAGTATAATCGAATGAGAAAATAACAGAAGAGGAATTTCCCCCAATTGATATAAAATGAATTTGTAAAAGCAAGTCCATTTAGCGGAGGACTTGCAGCGGAGAGAACGAAACTGTTACAGCTTGCGGAGAAGATTGTGACGGAAAATTACAAGTTACTGGTCACGGAGTGAACAGTAGCAATTACAATTTCATATTGGAGGGAAAATGCCATGATTATTATTGGTGAGAAGCTGAACGGATCCATTCCGTCAGTTGCAAAAGCCATTGCTGAGAAGGATGCGGACCTGATCAGAGAAAGAGCCAGAATGCAGGCAGAAGCGGGAGCCACATTTCTGGATGTATGCGCCTCAGTAGAAGAGGCTGTAGAAGTAGAAACCTTGAAATGGATGATCGACCTTGTACAGGAAGTGACAGATACACCAATCTGTGTGGACAGTCCAAGTGCAAGATCCTGTGTGGCAGCCATTCCATTTTGTAAAAGACCGGGACTTATTAACTCTGTTTCCCTTGAAGGAGACAAAATTGACACGATTTTTCCAGTGATCGCAGACACAGACTGGGAGTGCGTAGCCCTTCTCTGCGATAACGATGGAATTCCGGATTCCGTAGAGCGTCGTATGAAAATTTTCTTCGGAATTATGGAAAAAGCGAAACAGTACGGCATTGCACCAAGCCGTTTACATATTGACCCACTGGTTGTAACCCTGGGAACAGACCAGACTGCGCTGACTGTATTTGCAGACTGTTGCAGAAGAATCAAATACGAATATCCGGAAATCCATATCACCAGTGGACTTTCCAACATTTCCTTCGGACTTCCGGTGAGAAAAAATATTAACCAGGCATTTATGGTTCTTGCTATGAATGCTGGTATGGACAGTGCCATCGTAGATCCGACCAACAAAAACATGATTGGTATGATCTATGCAACAAACGCACTTCTGGAGCGTGATGAATACTGCCTGCAGTATATTGATAAATTCGGAATCAAAGCATCCGAGGAAGCCGCTCAGCCGGCTCCTGCATCTCCGCTTGATGAGAAAATGCAGAAGGTTTTCAAATTAACCCAGGATGGAAAAAATAAAGAAATCGGACAGGCTGTCCAGGAGGCACTTGATGCAGGATGTGATCCAACTGCAATCCTCAACGACGCCATGATCGGCGCCATGGCAGTTGTTGGCGATAACTTTAAGAAAGAGATTATTTTTGTACCACAGATGCTGGCTGCAGCCAGAGCCATGAAGGCTGGTGTGGAAGTACTGAAGCCATATCTTGCAACCGGAGAGGCCGGAAGCGCAGGAACCATCATTCTTGGAACGGTTGCCGGAGATCTTCATGACATTGGTAAAAATCTGGTTGGAATGATGTTCGAAAGTGCAGGCTTCGAAGTAATTGACCTTGGTGTTGATGTGCCGATCCAGACTTTTATTGATGAGGTAAATAAGCACAAAGAAGCAAGCATTGTAGCACTTTCCGCTCTTCTTACCACTACAATGCCGTCACTTCGTGACACAGTAGCGGCACTTCTTTCACAGCCATTCAGAAGCCGTATTAAGATTATGGTTGGCGGTGCGCCTATCAGCCAGGAATTTGCAGATGAGATCGGAGCAGACGCTTACACAGAGGATGCAGCTTCTGCGGCAGAGTGTGCAAAAAAATATGCGGAATCCGGATTCTGTGCAAAGGCAGCAGCCGGGGAATTTGACCAGGTTTCAGTAAAGGGCGAGGAAAGCGTAACTGCAGGTGCGGAAGACAAAGAGAAAAATATTGCGATGACTGATGCGCAGACAAAGTCAGAGCCGGGTGCAGAAGAAACTCCGGAAGATGATTCCTACGAAACATCCGAAACCAATGGTACCTGGGTACGCAGACCGCTTCATGAGGCACCTCATTTTGTGAAGGATAAAGTGGATCTGAGCAAAATTCAGCTTCCAAAACCTGGTGAAGGCTACAAAGTAAATATGGAAGCTGCCAAAGAGAAATTCCGCAACTACTGGGCGCATAAGAACACGGGAAGACCGCTTATGTGCGTAATCGCAAGAAGACCTGAGGTGGAGCAGTACTCCGACGGAACACCTGTAGAGGGCGGTTATCTGGATCAGATCTGTCAGGGAAAATACTATAATATGCCGGAAGAACTGAAGTGGAAAGATATGGAGGACAAATACCAGAACCCTCAGAGAATTGTTGACCGCTATCGTTACTTCTGCCAGACACATGCATTCCTTGGAGAGAGCTTTCCGAATCTGAATATTGATTTTGGACCAGGATCACTTGCTTCTTATCTTGGTTCTGAAATTGGGTTTAAAGAAGATACAGTATGGTTTAACAAATGTCTGGACGGCTGGGACGGTGTGCCGAAGCTGACCTTTGATCCGGAGAATAAATGGTTTAAGAAACATCTTCAGCTTGCAAAGGATTGTCAGGCACTTGCCGGAGATGACTTCTATGTGGATATGCCGGATCTTATGGAAAACATTGATGTTCTTGCCTCTCTTCGCGGAGCGCAGGATATTCTGTTTGATCTTCTGGATGAGCCGGAAATGATCGGGGAAAGAATCCAGGAGGTAACGGACATTTATTATGAATATTATGACCGTTTTTATGATGTTATCAAAGATGAAGAAGGCGGAAATGCATACACCGTATTCCAGATCTGGGGACCAGGCAGAACGGTGAAGCTTCAGTGCGATTTCTCAGCAATGATGTCACCGGAAGATTTCCGTAAATATATCCAGCCGTCCTTACGCAGTCAGTCTGAAAATGTAGATCATGTACTTTATCATCTGGATGGTCCGGCTGCAATTAAGCACATGGATGCGCTTATGGAAATTGAGGGAATTGATGCTCTTCAGTGGACCAGCGGTGATGCCGGTCCGGACGGAACCCTTCCGGATTGGGATGTGATCTATGATAAAGCAATTGCAGCAGGCAAATCCATCTGGGTAAAGGTATATTCCGGTGAGTTTGAAGACTGGATCCGCAACGTAGACCGAATTGTAAATAAATACGGCTCCCACAGCCTTTTCCTTCTTTTCCCGGAAATGTCCATGGAGCAGGCTGCATATCTTCTTGATTATGCAGACCGCAACTGGAGCGATGTGAAGGGAACTTTTGTAGAGTCTCTGGGACGCTGAAACATATGCAGTCTTATTGATGGAAGTAACCCATATTCAAATTAAGTTTGTTTTGTTAACTCCATAATAAAAACCAAAAAGCGCCGGCAGGTAAATCTGTCGGCGCTTTGCGTTGTCTGTATGAGATATACAACGTGCAATAATTCATATAAAACTAATAGGAATAATTATAATATTTGTGTAATTAGTACAAAAAACAATAAGAAAGTATAAAGTAACAGGAAGAAAATAGAAGAAAAAGTTTTTTTAAAAGATATAATTGAAATTAATACGCGGGGGAAACACAAAAATTGAATGGGGAAAAGAGGTATTTCAAACTATGAAACAGAAAGCTATGGATGTAAAACTTGTTGTAAGACCATTGATCGGTTGTCTGACACATACTCATTTCTGGGAGGGACCGTGCCGTGCCGGACGAAAAGAAGACATGACTGTAGAGGCAGAGACAAAGGTTGCTGATGAAACCTTCAAAAGCTCTGTAGAGGCCCTGAAGGACGTGATTAGCGAGGTTGAATTTAAAGAGGCATTGGATGTAAGATATAATGAATCCTTTGTTGTAGAAAAAGAAATGTTCGACAAGATCGGTGAAGATGTAGATGAAATTGACTGCTTCCTTTGCATGGGATGGAGAATTCCGAAGTTGGAACGCTACAGAAAACCGGTCATTATCTGGCAGAATGGAAATGAGGGCATTGATTTTGCAGCATATTGCCGCTCAATTGGTGTGGAAGCATACGTGGCAATGGATCTTCAGGATGTAAATGAAATCGCACATATTCTCTGGGTAAGAAAAGCAGTTCGCAATACAAGAGCACTTGTGCTGACCGCAGGTTCCCAGCCTACATTTGGAATTCAGAGCCTTATCCGTGATCCGGAGGTTCTTCGTCAGCGTTATGGATTTGAAGTGATCAAGCTTCCATTCACATCTATTTTCAAATATATGGATGAGATTACGGATGAAGAGGCAAAGCCAATTGCGGATAAGCTGATTGCTGGTTCTACAGATACTCAGGTAAATACCGACTGGTTTATCAATGACATTAAATATTATCTTGCAGCAAAGAAAATGATGGATATTTATGACTGCAATGCATTTTCCACAGCCTGTCATGAGCTTTGTACGACGGAAATTCCACAGAACCGTAAATTTACACCATGCATGTGTCATTCAATTATGAAGGATGAGGGAATTCCAAGTGGATGCGAGGAAGACTTGAATGCACTTATGGCAATGCTGATCATGCAATACGCTGCAAACCGTCCGGCCTTTATGGGAAATCCAAATCATGAGACAGATGAGCTGCTCAGGATCCATCATGCAGTTCCGGCACTTTGTATGAACGGATACGGAACAAAACCGCTGGAATACAAGCTGTGGGCATTTACCGGACAGGGCTTCGGCGGTAAGCTTCAGGTTGATTTTACACAGAACGAAGACGATTATATTACACTTGGTCGTTTCAATCCGGCAGGTGATACCATGTGCATTAAGAAAGGAAAAGTAATCCGTTCGGAATATGCCGAGACCTATTGCAGCCCGTATTACTATATCCAGATGGATGATGCAAGGGAGTTTATGCACAATCTGGCTGGCTTTGGACATCATCAGGTTCTGATTTTTGGTGATTATACCAGGTTGATCAAAAAAATTGCAAAGGTTATGGATTTCAATATCCTGGAAGGATGATTTTTAGTGATTTATCTGAACAATGGGGCCACTTCCTGGCCAAAACCTTCCTGTGTATACGAAGCGGTGCAGGCGTGTCTTACAGGCACGCCTGCTTCGCAGTTCAGGGGAGGAAGCGATATATTAAAAAAAGATGCAGAAGAGCTGTGCAGGGAGAAGCTTGGAAAGCTTTTAAATATCAGTGACTATCATCGGATTTTTTTTACCTCAGGCGCAACGGAGAGTATGAATACATTGCTTTGCGGCCTGAATTTCGGGGAAGAAGGTCAGGCTGTTCTTGCAACACAGACAGAGCATAACAGTGTACTTCGGCCGCTGATGAATCAGACAGTGAAAGACACACATCCTGTATGGATCGTTCCCTGTGGGAAAGATGGGGCAATAACAGAACAGGCTCTTGAGAATACATTGAAGAAAGCAACAAAAACAACTGGAAAAAAGCCATCTGCCATGATCATCAATCATTGCTCCAATGTGACCGGATATATACAGGATATGAAAATGGCAGCTGATTTTGCCGAAAAAAACAACCTGCTTTTAATTGCAGACATATCCCAGAGTGCAGGATGTATTCCTGTGGATGTAGATGGCTGGAATGCAGATGCCGTTGTTTTTACAGGGCACAAAAGTCTTCTTGGAATCCAGGGAACAGGCGGGTTTTATATCAGAGAGGGCATTTCCCTGAAACCATTAAAATACGGAGGTACAGGGCGAAACAGTCAGCAGCTCACCTATGAAAATGGTGATTACGAATATGAAGTGGGAACACAGAATATTCCGGGAATTACAGGGCTTCTTGCAGGGACTGAGTATATACTCCAAACAGGGCTGGACTGGATACAGAAAAAAGAAGAAATGCTTATGGAGCTATTGTATGAGGGACTGAAAAAAATAGATGGCATTCAAATTTACGGCAGTCCAAAAGGGCGCAGAGGGCCTGTTTTGAGTATGAATTTCGATGGCTTAAAGGCTTCTGATGCAGCTTATATACTGGAAAGCGGATATGGGATCACAGTCCGCGCTGGACTGCACTGCTCGCCGCTGATCCATCAGGCAATGGGGACAGAAAACGGTGGAACTGTGAGAGTCAGCATCTCCTGGTTTACCGGGGAAAAAGATATTCAGGCTTTTCTGACAGCTGCCGGACAGATTGAAGCTTCCTTAAAAAGGTAGCTGAATCTGATGAAATCGTGTGGAAAAATTATCTGAAGGGAACAAAAGTGAAAATGAAAATTCTTGGGAAACAGCCTTCAAGGGAGAAATGCGCAGAATCCGGATGGTTTGCAACGGATTATCTGCTGGATCAGCCAATAGACAGAGAGTTTATACTGAGTCTGAAACCTCTTGGAAGCTTTGTATATCTGGATATGCTTAAAGAGCCTTTTTTCAAAATAGAAAGTGATTATTATATGATAAAAGGTGTCCAGGGAAAGGATTATTTCAGAATCGCAGTTCACGGAAAGCATGAGGAAGAACTGGAAAAACTGGAAAGATTTCTGGGATAAGGAGTCCGGAAGGGAGATTGCAGGTCAGCAGGAATTCTGCTATACTGTGCATATGACACAGCTACAGGAGGCAGAAGATGAAACTGGAACGTGACAGCATTCCTCTTGATAAGGAGTTTCCTTTTCAGATATCAGAGGTAGAATTAAATCAGGCTAACAGCCGCCCGGGAACCTGGCACTGGCATAGTTATTTTGAGATCACCTGGGTTCTGGAAGGCAAGGGGAATTATTTTGTCAACGGCCAGGAATACACAATGGAGAAGGATGATATTATCATTTTTAACAATGTGGAGCCTCATGGATGGAAGCTGCTTGGCGGTAATATGAAGCTTCTGGTAATGATTTTTTCTCCGGAATTTGTAGCTGAGAAGATCAGTGTGTTTGATGCAGAATATCTGAAGCCGTTTGTGGAGCGAGGAAGTAATTTCAAGAACAGAGTTGGGCGGGAAGAGAAGGTAAATGAGGAAATCCGGATCAGTATCCGCGAAATCCACCAGGAGTGGAATGAGCGTAAAGAGGGCTATCCGCTGATGATCAAGGCTAATGTTCTTCGAATCCTTACCATGCTGATCCGCGCATATCAGGATGAGACCAAGTCAGGGGAAATGCTTAAGGAAAAGAAAAACGCAATGAAACGCCTTGAGCAGGCTTTCACATACATAAATGATCATTACTGTGAGAAGATCACCCTGGAGGAAGTGGCAGCCTCTGTTTATATGAGCTCCAATTATTTTTCCTCCTATTTTCGCAGGGTGGCCAATATCAGCTTCAGCGATTACGTAACACGGCTGCGGGTTAACAGGGCGCGTGAAATGCTTCGGGAAAACGGGGCGAATGTAACGGAAATTGCCATGGAATGCGGCTTTAATAATATTTCAAATTTTTACAGACTGTACAAAAAACATATGGGAAAAACTCCTGGAGATGAGAAGAGTAAAAATAATTAAAATTCAGGAGCGGATATGACATAGACCGATCAAAGGCTGGCATGTTAGGATGAAAGTAGGAAAGTTTGTCCTGATATGGCGGCCTTTTTAACCGATTCAAGGAGGAAAAGAAAAAATGATAAAAACGGAAAGCTATGTGCAGGAAGCAGCCGGGGGAATGGTTTATCGTCTTATTCCAGTGACAGAGGAAATTATCCGCTGCGTGATCGGAAAAGAAGAGATCAGAGAACCGGAGTCGCTTATAATTGAAAAAAAGGATTATCCTGAAGTTGCTTTTGAAGCAGAAGAAAAAGAAGGCAGGCTGAATGTAAGAACAAAAAAGGTTCTGGTTTCTTTAAATCTGTCTGAGGGATGTGTGGAATGGAAGCATGCGGATGGCAGCAAATGGTGCACCCAGAATAAGGCAGATCTGACGAAAATTGATGTGGTACGTTACACGACCGGTGGAGAGAAGCCGATTATCAATCGCGTGAAAACTGTAGATGGAGAGCGTAATTTTATTCAAAATCTGAAAACGGAAAAGGTACGCGAGGGCTATCGCGCCAGAGTTTTCTTTGACTGGAATGAGGAGGAAGAGATTCACGGCCTTGGACAGGCTGAGGAGGGAATTTATAATTACCGCGGTCATAATCAGTATCTCTACCAGCATAATATGAGAATTCCCATGCCTCTTTTTGTTTCCACAGAAGGATATGGAATCCTGTTTGACTGCTGTTCTCTTATGACCTTTAACGATGAGGGGCGGGAGTCCTACCTGTTCCTGGATACAGTGGAGCAGATTGATTATTACTTTATGGGCGGCGGCTCTATGGATGGAATTATCCGCGATTATCGTTATCTGACGGGAAAAGCGCAGATGCTGCCGAAGTGGGCTTACGGATATATTCAGTCAAAGGAGCAGTATTATACAGCGAAAGAGCTGGAGGAAATCGTCCGTCATTACAGAGAACTTAATGTTCCGCTGGACTGTGTGGTCCAGGACTGGAACACCTGGGATCCGGGAAACTGGGGCGAGAAAATTCTGGATCAGTCCCGTTATGGGGATAACAAGGAATGTATGAACCGGATCCATGAAATGCATGCACACACCATGGTTTCCGTATGGCCAAATATGAATGCCGGCGGTAAAAATCACCAGGAATTTTTCGATGCAGGTTATCTGCTTTATGATTACGCAACTTATGATGCATTTAATGAAAAGGCCAGGGAAATGTACTGGAAGCAGGCAAAAGAAGGATTGTTTGACCAGGGCTTTGATTCCTGGTGGTGTGATTCCACAGAACCTTTTTCCGGTCCTGACTGGGGCGGCGCAGTAAAAAGAGAGCCCTGGGAGCGCTTTTTGATGGTTGGAGGCGAGCATAAGAAATATCTGGATCCGGCTGTGGCAAATGTTTTTGCGCTGGAGCATGCAAAGGGAATTTACGAAAATCAGAGAAAAGACCGTGAGGATATGCGTGTATTAAATCTTACACGTTCCGGTTATGCTTCCGGACAGAAATATGCAGCCATGTTGTGGTCCGGGGATACCTGTGCTGACTGGGAAAACCTGAAGATCCAGATTGTGGAAGGCCTGAATATGGGACTGAGTGGTTATCCGTACTGGACTCTGGATATCGGAGCATTTTTCACTGTGGCAGATAAATGGCAGAATCGCGGCTGCGGATGTAATACAGATCCTGAGCCTAAATGGTTCTGGCAGGGGAAATATAATGAGGGAGTGAAGGATAAGGGATACTGTGAGCTTTACACCAGATGGCTACAGATGGGCACTTTTCTCCCTATGTTCCGTTCTCATGGAACAGACACACCAAGGGAAATCTGGAATTTCGGGGAAAAGGGAACCATGTTCTACGACGCCATTGAGAAGTTTATTAAGCTGAGGTATCATCTGATGCCGTATATTTATTCCCTTGCAGGGGCTGTGCATTTTGAGGATTATACCATTATGCGAAGTCTGCTGTTTGATTTTCCAGAAGACAGGGAAGCCAGAAAGGTGGAAAATGAGTTTATGTTTGGTCCGTCCCTGCTTGTTTGTGCAGTCACAGAGCCCATGTATTATGGACCTGAGAGTACGCCTGTTGACCGTGAAAAAACATGGAAGTGTTATCTTCCGGCAGGAACCGGCTGGTATGATTACTGGACAAATGAAAAATATAAGGGCGGCCAGTATGTAACAGTGGAAGCACCTATCGACAGGATTCCGGTTTTTGTAAAAGCAGGAGCGGTAATCCCTGTTGCAGACGGGCTGGTTTATGCTCAGCAGGAGCCCAAAAAGCCGATTCAGCTTATGGTTTATCCTGGGGCAGATGGTGAGTTTGTACTGTATGAGGATGAAGGAAATAATTACAATTTTGAAAATGGCGCGTATGCAATTACAAAGCTTGTATGGGATGAAAGCGCCGGCAGGCTGAACATTGGAGAAAGAGAAGGAAGTTTCCCGGGAATGAGGGAAGCAGTGTACCAGACTGTGATTGTAAAATAATCGGGGGGTTTATATTATATGATAGCAGAACGAAATAAAGCGGTATTTACCCAGCCTCCGGAATCAGTGCCGGATGGCAATGTGGATGTATCCGGCGGTGGAAGATGGAAAATCTGGCAGAATGCCGGAACGAAGATTGATGCTCCCATTCTTGGAAATGGAGATTTGCTGGCTGCTGTGGCAGGAAATGCAAGGTATCCGCAGTTCTGGTTTACTACAAATGATTTCTGGCAGATGGAAAGTGCAGCGAACTGGGAGTTTTTTCATGATAACAATTCTGCCAAATGTGATCCTGCTGTAAGTGGGGGCAGTCCAAGACCTGTTGGCCGTATGGTGTTTGACATTCCAGCTATGGAGGATGCGAAGTGGTATACGGAACAGAATTTTGCAACGGCAGAAACTATAACAATATTAACAAATCCTAAAGGCGAGAAATGTGCTCTGAAAAGCTGGATGGCAGCAGATGAGAATGTTCTTGTGGTGGAGTTTGAAACGGAGACAGACCTGGATCTGGAATTTGATTTTTATTTTCCGGATGAAACGGGGAAAGGCTGTGATAAAGCAGTTGATATCTGGGGAAGCGGTGAGTCAGAGAAAATTCAAAATGGAATGTTTGTAGGGCTTGTGACAGGACGGCCGCTGCAGGTGAAGAAAACCGGAGGTGGTATTGTAAGTGGCTACAGGCAGTTTTCCGATCATGTGGACATGCCGACGAAGGTTGGATTCGCAGGGGGATTTCTGAAAAAAGAAAAGGCAGAAAACAATGTGTCCGCTGAAAAATCCAGAGAATTCGGAAATGCTTATGACTTACGTGACAGAAGCACCAGAAGAAGAATAAAAGCCGGTGAGAGGGCAACTTTTATTTTGGCAGTGCGTTCCTGGGCGAAATGCAGCAGACCTTATGAATATGCTTTTTCAAGAACAAGGTGGATAACTGCAGAAGATGTGGAAAATCTCCGCACCCGTCATCTGGCATGGTGGAAAAGATTCTGGAGCATGTCGGAAATCTCTCTGGACGATCCGGTGATCGAGCAGAGATATTATCTGTCAAAGTATATGCTGGCAAGTTTGTCACGGGATCCGGATTATCCGCCGAATATTCTTGGAATCAGTACTTTTGACCGCCCTGCGTGGAATGGAAATTACAAGATCAATTATAACCATCAGTCACCTTACCTGAACCTGATGGTTTCCGGGCACTTTGAACAGTCCGATCCACATGATGCACCTTATCTGAAATTAATGGAGATTTCAGACGAGATGTGTAAGCGCCTTCTTCATCATGAAGGGCTTTATTATCCGCTTGGACTTGGTCCTGATGGGGTGGTCAGTGAGGCATTGCTCCTGCATATGAAATCACCGGCACTTCACGGTGCACTAAATATGATCTATCGCTATGAAATCAGTCAGGATACAAGGTATGCCTGGAAGGTTTACCCATATCTCAGAGGAGTGGCTGAGTTCTGGGAAAAGGATCTGGTTCTTCGGGATGGCGTTTACCATGTGGTTGGAGATGGCATGCATGAGCGTACAGATGGAAATATCAGGGAAAATGGTGTGCCGGAGGATCCTGTAAATACTCTGGGGTATCTGAAAACATTTTTTACCAGGCTTCCAAAAATCAGTGAGGCATTGGAACTGGATGAAGAAAAACGAACGAAGTGGCAGGAAATTGCCGAAAATCTGGCACCATATCCAAAGGGAACCATTCGGGAAATTCAGGACAATCCTACATTGTGGAAAGAAGTGGATGTGAAGCTGGAGGATTTGCTTCCCCAGGAAATGCTGGATAAAGAAATTTATTATGATGAAGGTGTTGGCGGAAAGTGGTCCTTCCATTTTCCCGGAAATATAATGCATATTTATCCAGGGAATGCAGTGGGGCTTGGAAGTGATCAAAAAGAGCTGGAAGTGGCGAGAAATACAGTGCATATTCACAGCCTGGTGGAGAACAAACTGGGTGAGCTGGAGTATAAAAAGGCTCTTGAGAGAGCTGCTGATGAGAAAAAAGCAACAGTTGTAAAGCATGCCCATTTTTATAAAGCAGGGGCATTTAATGCGTCTAATCTGAGCTGCCTGTTTTTTACTGCAGCTGTCCGTACAGGTTACGACCCGGATATTATCTGGAATGAAATGAGGGATATGATTATTCATCGTGGAATTCCAAACGGCTTTCTGAAAGAAAATCCGCATGGAATTGAGCAGTTGAACACTATTCCGGATGCAATTCAGGAAATGATGCTTCAAAGCTATGAAGACGTCATCCGCATTTTTCCTGTATGGCCAAGAAAAAAACATCCAAATGCTTCTTTCAGGAATTTTCGCGCATGGGGTGGCTTTGAGGTAAGTGCATCCCTTAAGGATGGGGAGATAGAAAAGGTCACTGTGCTAAGCCACAAAGGGAATACCTGCCGCGTGGAAAACCCCTGGCCCGAAAAAAGTGTTATAGTGAAATACGGTTACAGTGGACGGGAAGAGGTGTGTTTTGGGGAATACCTGAGTATTGAATTACAGAAAGAGGAACAGGTTTTGCTGTTCGTATTGTAATAAGCAGGCTGTCGGGATACTATGATTTTTATCCCGACAGCCTGTTTTATCCCCGGAATTCCAGAGGACTTTTCCCTGTGTATTTTTTAAAAATTCTGCTGAAATATCCCTGGTCATGGTAGCCGCACATTTCTCCGATCTGTTTAATGGACAGCCCCGGTTCGTGGAGCAGAAGTCTCTGGGCGTGACTCATTCGCAGGTTGATCAGATACCTGGAAGGTGTACAGTCGTAGACCTGGCAGAAAATTTTGGTCAGGTAGCTGGGACTGTAGTTCAGGTTATCTGCGATCAGATTCAGATTAATATCCTCGCTGTAATTATTTACAATAAAATCCTTAAGCAGATCAGCAATCTGAGAAGGTGTCAGGGCAGCGGCCTGTGCATTGAATATTTCTTCATAATCATTTCCGGCAATCTGAAATTCTTTTTTTATTTTTGTCAAAGTTTCTTTCAGCTCATCCGGATCAACGGGTTTCAGCAGATAATCAGAAACCTTCAGGGTAATAGCCTTTCTGGCATATTCGAAATCAGAAAATCCGCTTGTAATAATAAATTTTGTAAATGGAAACTGTTCCCGTACTCTGGAGAGCAGGGTAATTCCGTCCATAACAGGCATACGGATATCCGTAACTACAAGGTCAGGGCTGAGCTGTTCTATCAGTGCAAGTGCCTGATCCCCTGTCTGTGCTGTTCCTGCAACCTGAAAATCCGGATCCGCCTTCTGGATTTTCTGGACAAGATTATTGAGCAGAAGCTCTTCATCCTCCGCAACGATGACTGTGTACTTCATACGGTTTCTGTGTCCTCCTTATTTTGAAAATATCGACCGATAGATACGACTCCATGTCCGTCAGCATTGTTCCCATATCTGAAAATAATGTCTCCCTTGCAAAAGATTTTCCATCTGAGATATACATTGACAGTTCCCAGTCCATTTATCTTCAGTTCGGGAAGTCCAGGATTCTGAATGGCTTTCATAATGTTTGCAGTAATTCGTTCTTTGGCTTCTTCTGTAAATCCGGGGCCGGTATCAGATACTTCAATCTGCCAGCTTCCGTGTGTGACAACACTGGTAACAGAAATATTCCAGGGTGGTGCACAGTCAGAGCCATAACGGATTGCATTTTCCACTATGGGCTGGATGATCAGTTTTGGAACTGGCTGGGAAAGAAGTCTTTTATCCACATCAATGGAGTAGTTCAGGCTGGACTGGTAACGCACCTTCATGCAGTACAGGTATTTCTGCACGTAATCAAGCTCATCCTTTAAAGTAACGGTGGTTTCGGCAGTGCTGGTAATATACCGCATGATCTGGGAAAGGTTCCGGCACATTTTTACAACCGTCTGCGAATCTCCGTTTTCAGCCAGCACTATAATGCTGGACAGGGTATTATAGTAAAAATGCGGGTTGATCTGTGTCTGCAGGGCCATGTTTCTGGCACGCAGCTCCTGCTCTTTTGCCTGGGTAAGCTGCTCCATGGAATCTTTCAGATTATCGCTCATCAGCTGAAAAGCCTGGTAGAGCTCTTCCAGTTCATTAACGGAAACCGGATATGCAGTTACCTTTTCCTGTCCAAGTGTATCAAGCTCCATGCGCTGAATAATATGCTTCAGATGCTTTACCGGTTTTACGACTGAACGGGAAAGCCGGTAGGAAATAAAGATGGAGATTGTCAGAAACAGCGCAACAATTGCCGCAAGAATACGAAGCAGATTGTAAACCGGAGCCAGAACTACAGATTCCGGCTGAATTGTAAGATAGGTATAGCCGGTATAAGAGGATACGGCCTCTGCTGCATACTCTGTTTTTCCTGTAAGAGGACTGATAAAAGTGAGGGCTGAATCATCTCCCTTGGTAAGTTCATAGTAGGGCTGAAGTGCTGCTTTGTATTCCTGGGAAATATCGTAGGGATAGATCAGATCGCCATTGCTGTCAAAAACATAGATGCTGGCAGCATCTTCATGGTTCTTTTTTTTATAAGTGATGATACTTTTAAAAACAGATTTGCACTGCTTGGCTGTTTCAATCACACCCACGCCACGTTTATATTGATTATTAAAGGATCGGTACAGGGAAATAAACCACTGGTCATAGGTGGCTGTTTTTGTATATTCTCTGGTACAGTAGGGTGGAGTAAGGACTTTTTTTCCCTCCAGTTCACGGGCGACCTCAATCCACTCATCCTTTGAGCCATCCGTCTTTTTGACTATAGTTGAGATGCCGGCTTCCAGAACATATCCGGAAAAATCATAGAGATTTACCTGATCTGCCTTCAGCTCGGTTCCGGAAAGGGAAATAAACAAATCAGACATGGCAGAAAGCATGTTGCTGGAAATATTTAAGTTGAAGGAATTGTCCAGAATGGTTTTTGACTGATTGCTGTAGTTAATGTTTACAGATACTGCATCCAGATTGCGGATCGCGGAATCTACCTGAGTCTGAAAGCTGGAATTGAGAGTGTTCATGGCACTGATCTGACTTTGCTTGAGCTGTCTGGAAACAAAAGCATAGAAAAAAACAGCAAAAGAAAAAAGAATCAGGCAGGCCAGACTGATATAGGCAAAAAAAAGCTTGGATTGTAAACTGCGTGATTTCATCTGGCGATACCTCCTGTAATTGTTTTGCCCGCGCTGCTGACTATATTATGAAAGCAGATGCAGAAATCCATGTGTGAAACATTAAAAATCAGTATATCATATTTGTTTAAAAAGTACAAATAAATGCTCGAAAACAGAGAAAATATATATAAGAATTTCGGGTGACTTTTCGAAGAAACATAAGCTTATGTGAAAAAAGTATAATATGTGGTGAAAAAAGTACAAATTGAAAGTAAGAATATCCATGGATTAAAAAGCATCTGGCTGATAAAATAATATCATCAAAAGAACAGAGGAATCAGCGGAGATTCCTGAATGAGGTAAATGCCATTTTATTAAAAGGAGGATATGTAAATGAAAAGAAAGAGTTTTGTGGCAGTGGCTTGTGCAGCAGCAATGATCGCGTCCATGACAAGCGGACTTACCGTATTTGCAGAGGAGACTGCAGATTTTTCCGGTGAGGAACTGAGTATTCTGGTATCAGCAGGCTGGATGGATAACAGATATGATGCAACAATCGAGCGTTTTGAAGATACTTATGGTGTAACAGTTGACCTTCAGACTATTCCGGCTGACCAGTATTCTGACCTGCTTCAGTCCAAACTGGCTACTGATTCCTGCGCAGATATTTTCTGGATTCAGTCTAACCCATTTGCAATCGAGTCTACAATCGTTGATCCAGAGAAATACTGTATTGATTTCACAGGAGCTTCCTGGGAAGATCTTATGCCGGAAGCAAGAAAAACATCCTGTGTATACAATGATAAATTATACGGACTTCAGATCTGGCACAATTCACCAGAATATGTAATGGTTTATAACAAAACATTGTTCGAAGAGAATGGTTGGGAGATACCATCTACTTATGCAGAGCTGAAAGACCTTTGCGCTAAGATCGCAGAACAGGGAATTACTCCATGGTTTATGCCAGGTGCAGATGGATGGCAGCATCAGCTGGCATTCTTCCAGATCGGTGGTGTTTACGAAGAAGCTACACCAGGACTTTACGATGCTTTGAATACAAATCAGGCTACATTTGCTGACAATGAGAAAATGCTTGAGGTTCTGAACGAGTTCAAAGAGCTTTCCGATGCAGGATATTTCGGAGAGGACTGGATTGGAACTGACAGCACCAACCTGACAAATGAATTTGGCGACAGAAACATTGCAATGGCTATGGCAAACTCCAGTTACATTCAGCAGATCAAAGATGACACAGGCACAGAGGATGAGTTTGGTATGTTCCTGATCCCACTTGGCGATAACACCTGGTATCCGACCAACCCGGCTGGACCTACCATGTTTGGTTACAAGGGAACAGAGCATGAGGATCTTGTAAAAGAATTCTTCAATTTTGTTACAACCACAGAGAGTCTTCAGGAAATCCTTGACAACTCTCCTGCATACACAAACGTTGATATGAACGATGATGCAATTGAGCAACACTGGCTGCCAGAGGAAGAAGAGTTCCTTGCAACAGTAGATGACAGTAAGAAGAGCGTATCTGTTCTGCAGACCGGCACAAAATATACAAACGATTACTGGATGCAGTTTGGTCAGGATATGGTTGCATTCTGCCAGGGCGAAATGGAAGCAAATGACGTTCTTGCAAATATGGACACCAACCGTGCAGAGGCTGCCAAGACAGTTGGCGATGCAAACTGGAACTAAATAAAGTTTTCCGGTAAGAAATTGACATAATTATTTAAGCATAAGATATTTAATAAGGGTATATCTTCAGTGCGAAGGAGTGATTCCTTCGCACTGTTTGATAGAGGGGAGGTATCACCTTTGAATAAGAAGAAAATTTATCCACAGTGGTTTCTGATACTGCCGCTGGCTTTGTACATTATCTTTTTCCTGCTTCCCAGTATAATGGGTGTTGCATATTCATTCACAGACTGGAATTCAAGAAGTGTATTAAATGGTGTCCATTTTGTGGGACTGGACAATTTTAAAGAGATTTTTACATCAAATAAGGATTACTTAAGCGGTATTGGAAATACATTAAAATTTACCATTATTTCCAATATTGTGAAGCTGATCCCGGCACTTCTGATTGCCATCATGCTTCAGGAAGGACTGAAGGGAAAAGGACTTTACAGAACCTTACTGTATCTGCCGTCCATTCTTCCATTTGTTATTATCGGTCTTGTTTTTAAGTCTATCTTAAACTATAACAACGGTCTTCTTAATGCAATCCTGGATGCACTGCATCTTGGTATCCTGAAACAGAAATGGCTTTCGGATCTTGGCGTTGTATGGAAATCCATTTATGGTGTGGATGCATGGAGAGGTATTGGTTATGTAATGACGATTTTCCTTGCCGGTCTGAATACCATTCCGAGATCCTACTATGAGGCAGCTGAGATCGATGGGGCAAACTTCTGGCAGAGACTTCGCTATGTGACACTTCCAATGCTCAGCGGCGCCATTATGATCAACCTGGTATTTGGTATTACATACGGTCTGAAGGTATTTGATATTGTTTACGTTCTGACAAACGGTGGCCCTGGACATGCAACAGAGGTTCTTACCACCTATGCATTCCAGCTTTATTCCAGAGGTCAGTACGGTATGTCTTCTGCTTTGAACAGTATTCTGCTTCTGATCACAGCAATTGCTGGTGTTGTAATTGTTAAAACTTTAGGAAAACAGGAGGTACAGCAATGACAAAGAAAAAAGTTCAGAATCTGCTGAAACATCTGGTCTGCCTCCTGCTGTGCCTGACCGTTATCCTGCCTTTTTATATGGTAGTTATAAACTCTTTCAAGAGTAAAGGCGAGGCTTCCCGAATGAGTCTTGCCCTGCCGAAGGAATGGCTGTTTTCCAATTATACCGAGGTTATTGACAAAGGAAACCTGATCCAGGGATTTTCAAACAGTTTACTTTACGCACTGGTCGCAACCACTTTGGGGGTTGTGCTCTGTGCAATGGCTGCCTTTGTAATGTGCCGCAAGCGTACCAGATTAAATGTATTTTTATATTATTTCGTACTTTGCGGACTGTTTTTCCCGGTTAACTATGTAACATTGGTGAGAGTATTAAGCACTCTTCATCTGAACGATACGCGACAGGGAATTATTATGGTGTTTACCAGCGCCATGATTCCGTTCTGTGTATTCACCATCCGCAACTTTGTGGTTTCTGTTCCTGTGGAACTGGACGAGGCAGCAGTTATTGATGGCGCAGGTCCTATCAGCCTGTTTTTCAAGATCATCATGCCGCTTCTGAAGCCTACTATGGTAACCTGTTTTATCCTGCAGTTTATGGGTGTGTGGAGCGATTTCCTGACTCCGTTGTATCTGTCAAGCAAGAGCAAAATGTTCCCGATGACCATGGCAGTTTATCAGTTCTTTGGAAAGAATAAAAGCTATTGGAATTATATTTTTGCGGATATTGTGCTTACCTGTATTCCAGTTGTGATCGTGTATATGATTGGCCAGAAATATATTGTGGGCGGTATGACTTCCGGTGCGGTGAAAGAGTGATCTGGGGTGCGCAGTGCGACCGCGGCAATCTATAATTGAAATTCCTTCTAAAAACGGGAATGGTTCTTTAAATTTTAGAATTTATAGAGCTGTTCCCGGTATTTTTTTGCCCAAAAGATGTCTGTATTTGCCAGAATGCTGAAAAATAAGAAGAAATCTGTTATCTTCATTTGAGGGGAAAATGATTGTGCACGGCGTGGTTGCTGTTCACAGGGAAGATTCGGCGAAGCGTGTTTCTGTGAACGGAGTGAACAGTAACGCAGTTGGCGGTTTCTGGGCTGCAAATTGCGGATTTTGCAGGAAATGTTTTGCGAAATGTGATAATGTATTTGAAGAAAATGTAGGAGTGAGAAATGATGAAACAGAAAATTGAGAAGACAGCAGATGAAAAAATGTGGAACCGGATCAGCCGGATTCCCGCAGTTATTCTGGTGTTACTTTCCGGAATTGATATTGTCCGGTTTGCAATTCTGGGAGATAAGACAGCATTTATTACATTCAGTATGATTGCGGTGGTTTTTATGCTGGTGGCGTATATGGCATGGAAAAGCAGAATGCCATTTTTATATCTGCTGATTGCAGTGGCAGCTTTTATCCTGTATTTTAATACCAATTTTTCTACCAGTACATATTACTTTAACTGGTTATTTCTGGCAGAGGCTATTGTAGCCGCGCTGGGAGGAATCCTGGGGACAACGGTGATGATATGGAAAAAAATTTCTATGGGGCGTTTGGCAGTTTTACCGCTTGCGGCAGCAGTTTTGATACTGGTAGGATTTCTGGGATTTTGGAAAGTAAGGTATGATGCAGGACATGAAGCGCAGGGCCAGGCTCGGGATGAGTTATGGGCAGTTCCGGCGAAATATGATGGGGAAGAACCAGAACAGGCTGGAACTGTAGAAGAAGTTGTATACGATACCAGGGCTTATGCCACTGATGGAAGAAACGTGAAAAAGTCAGCTTATGTATATCTGCCATATGGCTATAGCAAGGATGAACAGTATAATATTTTGTACCTGATGCATGGAACAGGTGATGATGAAAAATACTGGCTGAAAACAAATCAGTATAATAAAACCATGTTGGATAATATGATTTCAGATGGAGATATTGAGCCGCTGATTGTGGTGACACCAACCTTTTATGTGGAAGATGACTGTGCAGATGATTTGGATCAGCTGACCTATTCTTTTGCAAAAGAGCTGCGAAATGATCTGATGCCTGAGATTGAATCCTCTTATTCTACATATGCAAAATCGGTAGATGATGCGGGATTTTCCAAGAGCCGGGATCACAGAGCCTTTGCCGGTTTGTCAAGAGGGGCGGTAACGATGTATCATTCCGCATTGTGCCAGAGCCTTGATTATTTTTCCTGGTTCGGGGCATTCAGCGGAAGCAGGACAGACAAGACTGCATTTGAAGATACCATTCAGATGGGCGATTTTGCAGAACTGCCAATTCATTATTTATATGTGGCAAGCGGCAACTTCGACTTCGCCCTGCCGGGACAGGTGCAGGATTACCAGGCACTGCTGGATATAGAACCCAGATTGCGGTCTGGTGTAAATACCTGTTTTGATGTATTTCCAATGCGGTATCATTCTATGGGAAACTGGCATCTGGCGCTGTATAATTTTTTACAGAAGATTTTCTAAAGGAAAATGCCGCCCGCAGAGCGGGCTTATACAGAATTGCAATTTTTATATATAGGAGATACTTTACAATGGACAAAATTATTGGAACCAATCTTGGCAACTGGCTTGTGCTGGAGAAATGGATGCAGCCGTTTATTTTCCAAGGATCAGACGCGGAGGATGAGACCTGGCTTAATCGAAATGTGTCGAAGGAAGAACTTTGGCCCAAAATGAAGAAGCACAGAGATACCTATGTGACAGAAGTGGATTTTCAAAATATTGCTGCACATGGTTTGAATACAGTCCGTATCCCGGTGCCGTATTTTATTTTCGGAGATAGAGAGCCATATTCCGGTTGCATTGAATACCTGGACAAGGCTTTTGACTGGGCAGGAAAATACGGTTTGAAAATACTGATAGACTTGCACACGGCTCCCGGTGGTCAGAACAGCTATGACAATGGTGGACTCGAGGGCGTCTGCAAATGGAGCCAGCAGCCGGATGAAGTGGAATTTGTGTTGACAGTTTTGGAACGGCTGGCAATGCGGTATCGCGACCGGGAGGAATTGTTTGGAATCGAAGTGTTAAATGAACCCATCAGTTTCAGCGTATATCTTACTGCGCCAAGTAGAAAGAAGGCAGTAGATAAAGAAGAAGCAAAGGGTTCCCATCATGTCACCACCAGATTCTTGAAAAAATTCTATGTAGAGGCATATAAGAGACTGCGGGTGATTTTGCCGGAAGAAAAGGTGATTGTTTTCCACGATGGTTTCCGTCTGGGGGTCTGGAAGGATTTCTTTGTGAAGCATCATATGAAGAATGTAATGATAGATACCCATATCTACATTCAGGCCATGGAAGATGTGACTTATATTCACAAATTCTGGGCGTATAAGGTGTTTATTGGCTATCAGCATCATTTGTTGAAGCGGGCGCAGAAGTATACTTCTGTTTTCGTGGGGGAATGGTGCGTGTGCAATGGACTTGCGGACAAGTGGAAAAAGCGTGCGGTAAGCCACCATGCCTACGAGGGATACCGAAAAAAATGGTATCAGAAAGTGGCGAGATTACAGCTGGATGCATGGAAGGATTGTGCCGGATTTTTCTATTGGAATTACCAGCTCTACAGGGATAAAGAAGCAACTATGTATATGTCAAAACTAGATTCCTGGGATCTGTGCAGATGTTGGATGAAGGGCTGGATGCCGGCGAGACTGGATAAATATATGGAAAAAATAAGTAAATAATTAGAAAGCGCGCCTGTGGGAATGAAGAACATTGGCGCGCTTTTTGCACAGTTGGCGCGCGTTTTTTTGCAGGTTGCGATTTTAGTTACGCAGCCTGCTTTTTATTTGGTAGAATGCAAACATAAATATATAGTTTAAATATCGGGGTAAAATATATAAAATTTCAGGAGGACAACATGAAGCAGTCATTTAACGAAAACTGGATTTGCTACAAAACAGGAGAAAAAGAAAAGGCGTTTGCAGTTACTCTTCCTCATGATGCCATGCAATTGGATGAGAGAAGCGAGACAAGTGCCGGTGGAGTAAATACAGGCTGGTATGAGGCGCAGGATTATACTTATGAGAAGGTATTTACTCTTCCGGAAACTGCAGAAAATGAGAAAGTGATCCTGGAATTTGAGGGCGTTTACCGTAAGGCAACTGTATATCTCAACGGCGAAAAAGTGGCTTATCATTCTTATGGATATATCGGATTCTATGTAGATGCCACTAAGTATGTAAAATTCGAGGAAGAGAATGTGATCCGTGTGGAAGTGATTAACCACGATCAGCCTAACAGCCGCTGGTATTCCGGTACCGGAATTTACCGTCCGGTTTGGCTTTATACAGTGCCGAAGAAGCATCTGCGATTTGACAGTGTAAAGATCACAACACTGGATTATAAGGAGCCGAAGATCCGTGTGGAGGCATGGCCGAATGCTGTCGGTGAGGTGAAAATAGAGATCCTGGAAAAATCTGGAAACAAAGAAGTTTCCAGTGTAAATGAGAGCAAAAAACAGGCTTCTGATAATATTATTGCCTTGGAAATTCTCCAGGCAGATGGTAAATTTTCCAGAGAAATTGCTCTTCCGGGAGCGAACCTGTGGAGCCCGGATGCACCAAATCTTTATACCTGCCGCGTAACCTTCGGCGAGGATATTCAGGAAGAAACTTTTGGAATCCGTGTAGTAAGCTGTACTCCGGAAGAGGGCTTCTGTATCAACGGAAAACGTGTCCTGTTAAAAGGTGGCTGTATCCATCACGATAACGGTCTTCTTGGTGCATGTGCGTATGAATTTGCAGAACGCCGTAAAATCCGCATTCTTCTGGACGCTGGCTATAATGCAATCCGTTCTGCACATAACCCATGTTCCAAAGCACTTCTTCGTGCCTGTGACGAAATGGGAATGCTTGTAATGGACGAATATATTGATGGCTGGTATATCCATAAAACAAAGTATGACTATGCAGATGAGATTCTGGATAACTACAGAAAAGACTTAAAAGATATGGTGGATAAGGACTATAATCATCCATCTGTGATCATGTATTCTACAGGAAATGAAGTGTCTGAGACTGCGCAGAAAAAAGGAATTGCCCTTACAAAATCCCTTACAGACAGACTTCATGAGCTGGATTCCACCCGTCCTGTAAGCTGCGGAATCAATATCTTTTTTAACTTCTTAAGCTCTATGGGATTTGGGGTGTACAGTGATAAAAAAGCAGATGAAGCTGCTGAGAATGCCAAGAAGAAAAAGGCTGTGGGAAGTGAATTTTATAACACGGTAGCCGGGATTTTTGGTGCCGGATTCATGAAAATAGGAGCAACTCTTTATCCTTGTGATGTGAAAACAAGAGATGCATATGCCAATATGGACGTGGCAGGATATAACTATGGAATCAAGCGTTACCATCATGACTTAAAGAAGTATCCCAAGCGAATTATTCTTGGAAGTGAAACCTTCTGTGCAGATGCCTACAGATTTATGCAGGAAGCAAAACGTGATAAGCGTATCATTGGTGATTTCGTCTGGGCTGCTCAGGATTATCTGGGTGAGGTTGGAATCGGCGCATGGGAATATAAGGATTATGCACCTCGTTTTGATGGTGGCTGTGGCTGGGTAAGTGCCGGATCCGGCCGGATTGATCTCACAGGAAAGCCTCTTGGCGAGATGGCATATACCAGAGTCGCCTTTGAACTGGAGGATCTGGCAATTGCAGTTATGCCGGTTGATCACACAAAGGATGCCCATTCTCCTTCTGCATGGAAAATGACCAATGCTATGGAAAGCTGGTCCTGGGAGGGCTGTGACGGGAATGCTGCAAAAGTAGAAGTTTACACCCGTGCAGATCATGTGAAGCTGTATATAAACGGTAAGTGTGTAGGCACTAAGAAGCCGAAAAATGACTGCAAGGTATTTTTTGATATAACCTATCAGAATGGAGAAATCAAGGCTGTTGCCTATGATGCAAATGACAATATAATTGCAGAAAGGACACTGACAACAGCTGGAAAAGAGACGATTCTTGTGGCAGAACCAGAGCTTACTCGTGTGAATGCAGACACCGATCTTTGCTATGTGAGAATGCGCTATACAGACGAAAATGGTCAGACAAAACCGCTGGTAAGAGGTCGAATCCAGCTTACAGTAGAAGGTGGCGAGCTTCTGGCATTTGGTAGCGCCTGCCCATATTATCCGGAAAGCTACCAGAGCAATGAGACAGATACTTATTATGGAGAAGCCTTGGCAATTATCCGTCCAGAGGTTGGAGCTGGTAAAGTAGTTGTGAAAGCTGAATCTAAGCTTGGAAATGCAGAAGCAGAGATAGCAATTATTAGATAATTTCTTAAATAAGGGCTGGATAATAGATCTCAAAACCTGTATACTTCAATAGAGAGTGATTATTAGGAGGTATTCAGCCTGATGGTTTCTATTGCAGTGGTAGAAGATGATCTGGAATATCAGAAACAGCTTTTACAATATATAGAACAATACAAAAAAGAGCATAAAGTACAATGCAAAGTGACAGTTTTTTCAAACGGATTGAACTTTCTGGAGGATTATAAAGGGGGCGGTGACCTGATTTTTATGGACATTGCAATGCCTCATATGAATGGATTGGAAGCTGCTGCTGCATTGAGAAAAAGAGATGCAGAAGTATGTCTGATTTTTATTACGAGCCTGGCTCAGTATGCCTTGAAGGGCTATGAAGTGAATGCTTTTGACTTCCTTGTAAAGCCTCTTTCTTATGAGCTTTTTTGCATAAAATTTGAAAAAGCACTGGCGCATCTTGATCGAAATGAAGCCTATTATATTAAAGTTCCCAATGGAGGAAAAAAGGTTTCACCAGGACAGATTGCATATGTAGAAAGTAACAAGCATTATCTGGAATTCCATGTTCATGGTGATGTGTATCGGATGCGTGGAAGTATGAAAGAGATACAGGATTACTTTCTTGCAGGTCATTTCGGGTTGATAAACAGTTCGATTCTGGTGAATCTTTCCATGGTGGATGAATGGAAGGGAAATGAGATTAAGGTTGAGGGACAGACCTTTACTATTTCCCAGAAATACAAGAAGGAGTTTTTGGACAGACTGACTGTTCAGATGGGAAAATAATATGAAGGAAGCAGGTCTGTTCAGAATTACTCAGGCACATGGCTATATTTTGCAGATTCTACTGGCAGAAATACTTTGTATAAGATATCTTCCCCGGAGAAAGAATTTTCTGCTTCGTATACTTATGGGAGGATTGATTTTTCTGGGTCTTGCAGTAGTGATGCCAAATATGATCAGTCAATATATTTCCGGGACATTTTCCCTTACGGTATTTCTTCTAAGCTTAGGATTTTGGCGTTTCTGCTGCGCAGCGGCTTCCCTGGAGATTTTGTATGGCTGTATGTTGGCATTGTTTATCCAGAATCTGTCTTCTAATGTGTATAATCTTATTTTATACTCTATGTTCAGTAATCCATCTGTTGGAACGCAGTTTATTCTTTCTGCTGTTTTAATGGTATTGCTATACAGTCTTTTTTATGTGCTGATCGTAAAAAGATTTGCGAAAGAAAGGCTGGATAATATGCTGAATAATATGGCATGGATCTGGCTGATTGCAGTTGGTATTTTTGTGTTTTTCCTGCATTATCTATTCTGGGTTTATGGTATCAGAGAGGTATGGGTAGTATATCCACCGCTGATTCTTTGTGATATTCTGGGGCTTGGTGTGGCTCTTGGATTCGTGGAACTGCGTACAAAAAATGCAGATAACGAAAAGCTGCGTCAGCTTCTGGAACTGGAAAAGAAACAGTTTGAAATGACCAGAAGTAACGTGGAATTTGTAAACAGAAATGCCCATGATCTAAAGCATTACATTCATAAAATCCAACGTATGGAAGCACCGGAAGCAGAGGAACTGGAAGCAGTACTGACAAAAGTAGAGGCTTATGAGAGTGCATTTCAGACAGGAAATGCCACGCTGGATATCATTCTTACAGAGAAAAAAATGCTCTGTCAGCAGGAGGAAATCTCCTTTTCCTGCATGGCAGATGGTGTGGCACTGGAGTTTATGAACGAACTCGATCTGGCATCTTTATTTGGAAACAGCCTGGATAATGCTATTGAGCAGGAACGAAAAGAAGCAGTGGAGAAGCGGTATATTTTTCTTAAGGTACAGCGAAATGGCATGTTTGTAAGCATAAGAATAGAAAATTACTGTGAGATTTTTCCGGAGATTTCAGCAGATGGATTACCTGTAGCTTCCTCAAAAAAAGATGCTGTATTTCATGGATATGGAACGAAAAGCATGCAATATGTTGTGGAGAAATATGGAGGTAATTTCAGGATTTCTAGGGAAGGAAAGCTGTTTGTAGTTAGTATGCTGTTTCCGATGCCATAGATAGAAATAATGTCCGCTTTACAAGGTGACGAATTTATATGATGAAAATGGTAATTTTGCCAGAATATCATATGAATTTGCCACCTTTTTTTGTCTCTATATGTTTTATGGTATTTTACTGTATAGAAAAAACATGCAGATCATGCAGTGAAAAAAGGAGACAAGGGAATGAAAAAAAAGGTATTTATCATGGCTATGACAGCTTGCCTTATTGGTACTTCTATGGGAACAACAGGAGTAACTATGGCACAGGCAGCAGAGGAAAACAGTGTGGAGATTGGCAACACAGAAGCAGAAGAAGGAGTGGAAGAAAATCAGGTCCTTCTTCCTGCTTCCGGTGCCGTATTCACAGAGGGAGAAGGCGTTGGACCGGACAACGAGAAAGAGCCAACTTCCTATGATGAAGAAACAGGGATGATCCGGGCTGCGGCTCAGGGAACTGAAATTGTATATACAGTACCGGAGGGAGTGGAAGGAACTTATGATATGTATCTCACTGTATCCAAGGTTCTGGCAGCATTCAGTTCCCAGCCTTTTACTTTTACTATTAATGATGGAGATACATTCTCCGTACCTGTAGATTTACAGGTTCCGGCTGATTCACCGGCATCCTACAAAGAGGATGGAGACTACGACAAAGGCAGCATTACAGATTCCGGAAGATTCCTTATTAAGCAGAGCCTGGAATTAAAGGCTGGTGATACGATTAAAGTGACCTGTGCATTTGGATGCAAAGCACCAACTTTGAAGGGCATGGTTTTCCCATATGTTGGAGATGTTCTTCTGGCACCGGCCGGAAGTGAAGTGGCAACCGGATATGACAATACTGTGAAAACAGTACCAGAGGCAGATCCTTCTGATCCGTTGGCTGGTCTTAACATTATCTGGCTTGGTTCCTCTGTGACTTATGGAGCACAGGCAGGCGGGCATTATTCTATGGTGGATGCAATTCAGGATAACCATCCGGGAACAGTATGTGAGAAATACGCCATCAGCGCTACCACTCTGGTAAACGAGAAGGAAGATTCCTATGTTGGAAGAATGAAGCTAATCAGCAAAGATGAAACTCCGGATCTGTTTGTGGTTCAACTGTCAACCAATGATGCAACTACAGGAAAGCCAATGGGCGAAGTGACAGACAGCACAGATCCGGCTGATTTTGATGATACAACAATTGCAGGAGCTATTGAGACTATCATTTCTTATGTGCAGGAAACCTTTGGATGTCCGGTTGTATTCTACACAGGAACTTACACAGAGAAAGAAAACTATGATCAGATGGTAGATCTGCTTCTTCAGATTCAGGAAAAATGGGGAATCGGAGTTGTGGATATGTTCCATAATGAAGAGATGACAGCAGTTTACGGAACCGATCTTTATAACGAATACATGCATGATGAGGTGCATCCGTTCCGCAAGGGCTATGTGGAGTGGTGGACTCCGGTGATCGAGGAGTATCTGACAGAGTATATTAGCAATAATAAATAAGAAATTATAGAACATGAACGGTCTCAAACCTGTCATTTTTGAATACAATTCTGTCATGATTGGACAACATTACCACTTGATATTGTGCTATACTACCAAAAAATGATGATGATTTTTGTGAAAATACACAAAAGCGATTGCAATTTGCGTATGAAAATTGACAGTCAGCGCATGAGATGAACCGCGAACAGTAAAATCTGTTATAGTATCACCATAAGAGATAAGCTTAAGCGTTGGCACCGGAAGGGCGGCGTAAATGATAAAAGGAGGGAGCTTATGAGCAACAAGAAAAAGTCCACAGGCTTGTGGAGAGGACTTACATCAGTTTCAGCCAGTCTTCTTGCAGTAACTGTGGGCGCATCGGCTATCGTGGATACCAATGCGGCATTTATCAATGCACGTCTTGGAATTTCCAGCTACAAGATTGTAGACACAAGTAACGGAGAGAAAACAGATTCCACTTATTTCAAATCTGAGTTCTCAAGCCTTGATGAGGTAATTGCAGCAAAAGATGCTCTTGCAGCAGAGATTGCATCTGAAGGAACTGTATTATTCAAAAATGAAGATACAACCCTTCCGCTTAATACTTCTTCTGACAAGGTCACTCTTTGGGGATTAAACTCCATTAATCCTACACTGGGTGGTATGATCGGATCTTCAGTTTCCATTGATGGGGAAGCTGGTCAGAAGCAGTATGACATTCAGACTGCACTGACAGAAAAAGGCTTTACATTAAATCAGGATATGCTGGATCTTTACAGCAGTGAGGATGTAAACGGTACATATGGAAGAAAAGGCGGACATTCCTTACAGCCATCTTTCGGAACTATGTATGAGAATCCGGCAGCTTACAATGTAGGTGAAGCACCGGAAAGCATTTACGATGAGGATGTTCTGAAGTCAGCAGATGATACGGTTGCACTGGTTGTGATTTCCCGTGACAGCTCTGAGGCATCTGATTACAATCCGAATATGACAAGTGCAAATGAGGAAGACAGCTATGAACGCCCGTTGGCACTTTCTGATAATGAAAAAGCTATGATCCAGCTTGCGAAAGAGCACAGCACAAAGGTTGTAGTTCTTCTGAATACAAACAATCCGGTTGAAATCGATGAGCTGAAAAATGATGATGAAATCGGTGCAATCCTGTGGGCTGGTGAGCCAGGTGCGAATGGATTCCTGGGTGTAGCAGATGTTATTTCCGGTGAGGTTAATCCATCTGGTCATATCGCTGATACTTATGCAGTAAACTCCACATCTGCTCCTGCAATGGTAAACTACGGTGTATATCTTTACACAAATAATTCCCAGGCTGGTTCTGATGCAGAGCTTACAGAAACAAACAAAGCAGACTGGTATCTGGTAGAATCAGAAGGAATTTACAACGGTTATAAATATTATGAGACAAGATACGAGGACGAAGTTCTCGGACAGGGTAATGCAGATACAGCAGAAGGTGCTACAAGCGGTGATGCATGGGACTATGCAGCAGAAGTTTCCTATCCATTTGGCTATGGACTTTCCTATACTACCTTCGAGCAGAAGCTTGAATCTGTAGATGTACAGGTTGGTGGAACTGCAACAGCAAAGGTAAATGTAACAAATACCGGTGATGTAGCTGGTAAATCTGTTGTTCAGCTTTATGTACAGGCTCCTTATACAGAAGGTGGTCTTGAGAAATCTGCAATCCAGCTGATCGGTTATGGTAAGACTGCGGTTCTCGAGCCAGGTGCTTCCGAAGAGGTTACCGTTGAGTTTGATCCTCTTTACATGGCAAGCTACGACGAAGATGCTGTGAAAGAAAACGGTACACAGGGTGCATGGTCATTGGAATCCGGTGATTACTACTTTGCAATCGGAAATGGTTCACATGAAGCATTAAATAATGTTCTTGCAAACAAAAACGGCAATGAAGACGAACTTGTAAAAACTGCTGATACAGATGAGATCAATGCAGACAATGCAATCAAATGGAACCTTGCAGATACAGATATTGAAACCTATTCTGCTGGTGTGGAGAATCAGCTTCAGGATATGGATATCAACAATCTGATCGAGAATACCGTTGAGTATACAACCAGATCTGACTGGTCAAAGGGCTGGGAACCTGTAGAGTCCCTTACACCTACTGAGGCAATGATGGTTGGTCTTACTGATCAGCTGTATGAGCTTACAGAAAATGACGGTGATGGAAATAGTATTACCTGGGGTGCAGACAATGGTCTGAAACTGATCGATATGATGAAGTTTGATGAAAACGGCAATTATGCCGGAGCAGTTGACTTCGATGATCCTATGTGGGATCAGCTAATGGATCAGATCACCCTTGATGAGGCAATCCAGTTTATTGAAAAAGCGGGTGATGATTTCGAAAATATCGATTCCATCCAGCTGGCAAGAACATACGCAAACGATGGTCCTCTGGGATATACTGGTGACCAGGTTGGTGGCTACTTCGTAAGATGGTCCAAAGACCTTTCCGACGAAGACTATTACACAGAAGAAACAGATGATAAGGCTACCTACCGTATGGCAACAATGCCAACAGAGCCGATTGTTGCAGCAACCTTTAACAAAGAGCTTGTTGAAAGAGAAGGCGAGCTTCTAGGAGAAGACGGTCTGTGGGCAAATGAGAGTTCTCTGTTTGCACCAGGTATGAATCTTCACAGAACTGTTTACTGCGGACGTAACCATGAGTACTATTCAGAGGATTCTGTGCTTACTGCTTATATGGGAAATGCTCTTACAAGCGGCCTGAAGAGCAAAGGTACCATGGCTGAGCCGAAGCATTTCGCATTTAACCATCAGGAGGCAAACCGTTCCGGTGTATCTACATTTATGACCGAGCAGGCAGCCCGTGAAAACGAGCTTCGCGGTTTCATGATGTGTATGAGCAGCAATAATGCACAGGGTGTTATGACAGCATTCAATCGTGCGGGAACTTCTTTCGTAGGTGCCTACAAGAATCTTCTTGAAGGTATTGCAAGAAACGAGTGGGGCTATCAGGGCTGGTTTGTAACCGATATGATCAACGGTGCAGACTACATGAACTGGAGAGATGTAACAGCAGCAGGCGGCGGTGGAACACTGACAACTTCTGCATATGATACTTCTGAAATCGGAGCTATGGCAAACTCTAAAAAGACAATTGAGAAGGATGTAAGCTTCCAGCAGATGATGAAGAAGAACATCAAGTATTTCCTGTATCAGCTGGTACAGAGTAATGCGATGAACGGAATCAGTTCCACAACTGAGATTCAGACGGTAAGAACCTGGTATCAGAATGCACTGACAGGTGCAGAGGCAGCATTTGCAGCACTTACCATTCTGTTCCTGATTATGACCATCCTGAAAACTGTTAAATCCAAAAAAGAAGCGTAATCGGAGGTGCGGATGATGAATAAGAATAAAAAATCAATCGGACTGTATCTGACGCTTGTAGCAGGCATTATTGCTATCGTAGAGGCTGTTTACTACGGTAAAGTAATGTACACATTCCAGCCGGTATATTATTTCCTGGCAGCAGCAATCGTCCTTGCGGTACTTTCCTTTGTACTGGTTGGTTTCAATAAAGTGATTACCGGTTTTATCCCGGTTGTAAATGCAGCATTAATGGCAAGCGCAGCAGTATGGAGCGCTTCCGTAATGGTAAACCAGATCGGATATGTAATTTCCGGACTGGACGGAATGGATACAATTATAAGCTTTATTATTTTCTGCAGTCTGGCAGTGGTTGGTATGATCCTTAACATCGTAGCTTCTTTCCTGCCAGTTGCCAAAGAGGCTGAGTAATAGAATCGGCAAAATATCTTCTGGAGACAGGCGCGTGGCGACCTGTTTCCGGTATGATAAAAGCTGGAAAAATGAACTACAGCAATTGCAAATATGTCCGGCATGATGTATTTGCCCAATGATTGTAAAAGGTTAACTGCACGGCATGCAGTTACAATAGAAAAGGAGAAAAAATCATGAAGAAAAAAGTTTTAGCACTTGTACTTGCAGCATCTATGGCAGCATCCATGGCAACAAGCGTTTCTGTATTTGCAGAGGCAGCTACAGCAACTGTAGCAGATCTTCCGGCTGAGGCACAGTTCGAGCCGAACGCAGACTACGATGAGTATACAGTAGTAGAGTACACCATCGAAGATATCCAGGCAGATCTTGTATGCACAGTTTCCACAAACAAAGATCACACAGAATTTTATCTTGAGTGCAACTTCTACGGCGATGACCAGATGACAAAGACAAAATACGACGGAAAAGAGTATACAGTAGAAGAAGACAAAACAGGCTTTATGAAAGGTGATACACCGGCAATCCTTGACAAAGCTCTTGAGCAGAATATCTGGGTTCCGATTGGAGATGCAGCTTCTGATGATGCAAAAACTGACGATGCAAAAGCTGATGACGCTAAAGAAATCAAAGGTGTAACAGAAGATAAGCTTCCGGCAGAACCCATGTTTGAGGCAAACAAAGACTATGACAAATGGACAGTAGTAGAGTATACTATCGAAGACATTCAGGCAGATCTTGTATGCACTGTATCTGCAAAAGAAGATAACAGCGAATTCTATCTTGAGTGCAACTTCTACGGTGACGATCAGATGACAAAGACAAAATATGATGGAAAAGAGTACACAGTAGAAGAAGATAAAACAGGCTTTATGAAAGGTGATACACCGGCAATTCTTGACAAAGCAATTGAGCAGGATCTGTGGGTATACTTTGATAATGGCGCTGACGATGCAGACGCAGCTGCTGCAGATGATGCAGCAACAGACGGAGCAACAGCTACAGCAGCAGACCTTCCTGCAGAGCCACAGTTCGAGCCAAACAAAGATTATGATGAGTATACAGTAGTAGAGTACACCATCGAAGACATCCAGGCTGATCTTGTTTGCACCGTATCTACAAACAAAGATCACACAGAGTTCTATCTTGAGTGCAACTTCTACGGTGATGACCAGATGACAAAGACAACTTATGATGGAAAAGAGTACAAGGTAGAAGAAGATAAGACTGGTTTCATGAAGGGTGACACACCTGCAATCCTTGACAAAGCTCTTGAGCAGAACATCTGGGTTACAATTGAGAAATAATTGAAACTGCAAAAAAGGCACTTTCCCAATAGTGGGGAGGTGCCTTTTTTGAACGCAAATATACGATAGCAATAAGTTAACTGGTAGTATTCCGGCGAATCAGCACCGGAGTGATCTGTTTGTGAATTGGCTTTTCCAGTGGCTTAGGCGCTCGCTTTTTTTGCTCTTCCATCTGCTGCACCAGAAGCTCCATGGCAGTCTGTGCAATAACGTCAATTTGCTGACCGACAGTTGTGATCGGAAGGATTGATTCACTGGCAATTGGAGAATTATCAAAACCTATAATTTCGTAAGTAGGTGGTAATTTACCATATTTCTGGAAAATTAAATTGAGAAACATATTGGCATAGGTATCATTTGCGAGAAAGATACCTTTTTTTTGATTCGGATACTTTTCTTCAATTCTTGTAAAGATACGTCTTATCACATTTAAAATCTCTTGATAAGAATTGCCGCTTACGCTTAGATCAATGTCATAAGGAACCTGATATTCTTTACATGTTTCCTCAAATGCACGTATACGATCATAAGCCGGGACTGTTTTTTCAACATTGACATTGATATGAATCAATATATCACATTTATCACGAATTAACAGGGAGGTAGCCTGAAGGGAACCCATATAATTGTCAGTGGTAATGCTGCTGATATATTCTGCCTCTCGCTCAATGGCAATGATAGGAATCTGATAGGAAGCCAGTTTTTTGGATGACAGTGTATGGCTTAAAACAATAAGCCCCTCAATCTGATAGGAAAGAAGCTCTTCAATATACTGTTGTTCCTCTTCGGCACCGTGTTCACTGGAAAAAACAAGAAATTTGTAATGGTAGTTACTATAGCTTGAAAGAAGCTGTGTCAGCATTTCAGAGTAGTAATGCAAGTAGAGATTTGGAATAATGATTCCGATAAATTCACTCTTACCATTTGCCAGAACTTTTGCAAGTTTATTTTTTTTATAGCCAAGGGTATCAAGGGCCTGTGAAATCTTTTCCTGATTTTCAAGCGTAAGAGAATCGGGATGATTGAAATACCGTGATATTGTAGTTTTTGAAAAATGAGTATATTCTGCAATATCTGCAAATGTCACCTGTTTTTTTGCCATAAAAATTTAATCTCCTTATAAATAAATGAGAATAATATTTGGGAATCTTTTAAACTGGGATTATATTATTTTTTTAGTATAGCAATTATTTAAAAAAAAGGCAATGCTAAAATAACCGATTACGTAACCGGTTATTTTAGCTTGAAAAAGTGTTGACATATGAACTTGGATGTAGTAACATCGAACTATAAAGTAACCGGTTACTTAACCGGTTCCGAGAACGAAAAGGGAAAGGAATGGAGGAGAAGTGCATGAAAAGAATGCAGAACCAAACAATGCCCGTGAAAAAGCAAACGTGGAGAGATAAGGCTACATATGTGAAGAAAAACTGGCAGTTATATCTTTTTTTCTTAATGCCAGGACTTTTACTGACAATCATTTTTAAGTATCTTCCTATGGGGGGACTTCTGATTGCGTTTGAGGATTACAACGTAATCAAGGGAGTGCTTGGAAGTCCATGGGTTGGACTTGAATATTTCAGGCGGTTTTTATCTTCACCGGATTTTATGAACTACCTGTTGAATACGTTAAAACTGAGTATTTATGGACTGTTGTGGGGCTTTCCGGTTCCGATCATTCTGGCATTGCTTTTAAATCGTATCCGCAGAACCGGAGTTAAGAAGAAAGTACAGCTTCTGGTCTATATGCCGAACTTTATATCTGTAATTGTACTTTGTGGTATGGTACGTATGCTGCTTTCTCCGGTTGGACCTCTGAATAAGCTTTTAGGAATTAGTACAAACTGGATGACAATGCCATCTGCTTTCCGCACCATTTACATAGCAAGTGGAATCTGGCAGACAGCAGGCTGGGCCTCTATTATGTACACGGCTGCTTTATCCAATGCAAGCAAAGAACTGGAAGAAGCAGCTATTATGGATGGCGCAAATCTTCTGCAGCAGATCTGGTATGTGGAGCTTCCTGCAATCAAGAATATTATTGTAATTCAGTTTATTCTGCAGGCTGGAAATATTATGAGTATTGGATTTGAGAAAGCCTATGCATTACAGACAGATATGAACCTGCCGGCATCAGAAATTTTATCAACATATGTATACCGTATTGGTCTTTTGAACGGCGATTATGGTTATTCGACGGCTGTTGGTCTGTTTAATTCAGTAGTAAATGTAATTCTGTTAGTTTTTGTAAACTGGGTGGTAAAGAAGCTGAACGACGGAGAAGGATTATAGGAGGAAGCGAAGATGGAGAAAATAAAGAAAAAATATTCGAAGACAGACTGTCTTATCCTTGGAATTGGATTCCTGATTCTTGGACTGTTTGTACTTTCTATTGCAATTCCAATCGTGTATGTAGTGCTGGCCTCTTTTATGGATCCTACAGTTTTGAATAATCAGGGGCTGAGTTTTCATATTAAGGACTGGACTTTGGATGCATATCGCAGAGTACTGGAAAATGAGATGATCTGGCGTGGATTCCTAAATTCTTTTCTGTATTCACTTGCATTTACAGCTATTTCTGTTTTTATAACATTGCTGGCAGCGTATCCATTGTCCAAGAAGGAATTTGTGGGAAGAAAATTTTTCAATCTCATTTTCCTGATCACAATGTTCTTTGGCGGTGGAATGATCCCGACTTTTATTTTAATCAATCAGCTGCATATGGTAAATACAGTCTGGGCAGTTTTAATTCCTGGAGCATTTAATGTCTGGAATATGATCCTTGCAAGAACATACTACCAGTCGATCCCGGCAGAATTAAGAGAAGCCTCTGCAATTGACGGAGCCAATGAGATCCAGCATTTCTTCAAAATCATGATGCCGGTATGCAAGCCAATCATTGCAGTACTTGCACTGTGGTCATTTGTAGGAATGTGGAACAGCTATTTTGATGCAATGATTTATCTGAATGATGCAAATCTTCAGCCTCTGCAGTTAGTACTTCGTTCCATTCTGGTACAGAATACTCCGCAGCCAGGTATGATTGCAGATATTCAGAGTACTGCTGAAATGGCAAAGGTAGCGGAACAGCTGAAATATGCAACCATTGTGGTATCAAGCTTACCGCTTTTAGTAATGTACCCATTCTTCCAGAAGTATTTTGATCAGGGAATTATGGTCGGATCAGTAAAAGGCTGATAAGAAAGGAACGATACAGATATGAAGAAAAACAGAGTAAAAGGTTTACTTGCACTTGGACTTTCTTTGACGATGATGATAAGTACGGCAGGGTGTGGAAAAGAGCAGCAGCTTAATGCGGAGATCAACCCGGACACACCAGTATCTGAGGTACAGTTTCCATTAAAGGAAACAGAGGAGCTTTCTTTTATTACAAGTGCACCGGCTACTTCCACACAGGATCCCAATGAAAGAGTGATTTTCCAGCGACTGGAAGAACAGACAAATGTTCATATTGACTGGACCTGTTTTGTATCCGATCAGTTTTCAGATAAAAAGAATCTGGCTCTGGCTCAGTTTGGAAATCTGCCGGATGGATTGTTTAATGCAGGAATGAGTGATTATGATCTGCTGCGATATGCGAAGCAGGGAATTATCATTCCACTGGAAAATCTGATTGACAAATATATGCCGAATCTTCAGGCTGTGTTTGAAAAATACCCAGAGTACAGGACTATGTGCACAGCACCGGATGGACATATCTATTCTTTCCCGTGGATTGAACAGCTTGGTGCAGGAAAAGAAGCAATTCAGGCGATTGGAGATATTCCATATATTAATAAAAAATGGCTTGACTACCTTGGACTTGAGATTCCTACAACAACAGACGAACTGGAACAGGTACTGATTCAGTTCCGCGATCATGCAGAAGAACTGGAGAAAGAATTTTCCATTGAAGGTGATGTAATTCCAATGTCCTTTATTATCAATAACGGAGATCAGGATCCGGCGATTTTAATAAATGGATTTGGAGAGGGTTACGGAGACACAGGAGATCATTTCGCGGTAACAGATGAAGGAAAAGTAATTTATACAACTGTTCAGGAAGGCTACAAGGAAGGAATTGAATGGCTTCATAAACTGGTGACAGAAGATCTTGTAGATCCGGAAGCCTTTACACAGGAGTGGTCTACTTATGTTGCAAAAGGAAAGAATCACCGTTACGGACTCTGCTTCACATGGGATATTGCGAATATAGATAACAATACAGATTATGTGATGCTTCCGGCACTGACCGGGCCGGATGGCATGAGAAATATTACCAGACAGAACAACAGTGAAACCAGTGGATTTGACCGTGGAAGATGTGTTCTTACATCCAGCTGTCGTAATACAGCACTTGCTGCTGCATGGATTGATCAGATGTATGCACCCCTCCAGTCTCCGCAGAATAACTGGGGTACTTATGGCGAAGAGGATTCCTTTAACATTTTTGAACTGTCTACAAACAAAGACGGCGGCGAAATGTTAAAACATATGGATCTGGGAGAGCAGTCTCCAGTGGAAGTGCGTGAGGCGCAATCTGTAAATGGCCCTCTGGCCGTGCTGAATGAATATTATGATGTATATGTGACACAGCCGGAAGATGCAAAATGGCGTCTGGATAATATGCATGAGACCTATGTACAGGATATGAATAGCAAATATGTTTATCCAAATGTATTTATGAGTATTGATGATACAAACAAAGTATCACAGTATGATACCGATATTAAAAAATATGCAGAACAGAAGAAAGCTGACTGGATCCTGAATGGAGGAATAGAGGAAGAATGGGATTCCTACCTGGAAAAAATGGAGAAATACGGACTTTCAGATTATCTTTCAATCAAACAGAAATATTTTGATCAGTATCAGGAATCCTTAAGCGCGGAAAAGTAACAAAAGATGTAAGAACTGAACAACGACTTTGACAGGAGATTTTTCATGAGCGAAATGTTAGAAAAGGCAAGAAAATATGAATTTACACAGGGACAGCAGATTAAAGCGGAAGACAGACCGGCTTTTCATATAACTCCTTATGTTGGATGGATGAATGATCCCAATGGATTTTCCTGCTATAAGGGAGAATACCATTTGTTTTATCAGTACAATCCATATAACACACATTGGGACAGCATGCACTGGGGGCATGTGGTAAGTAAGGATCTGCTGCATTGGGACTATCTCCCGGCAGCATTGGCACCAGACCAGGATTACGATAAAGTGGGCTGCTTTTCCGGAAGTGCCATAGAGCTGGAGGACGGCAGACAGCTGCTTATGTATACAGCTGTGGACCGGGAAATACTGGAGGACGGAACCGCAAGGGATGTTCAGACACAGGCGGTGGCTGTGGGAGATGGAAAAGATTACGTGAAGTATGACAAAAATCCGGTCCTGACCTTTAAAAATCTGCCGGAAGGTGCAAGCAGAGTAGATTTCCGTGACCCAAAAATCTGGAAAGAAAAAGATGGAAACTTTTATTGTGTCATAGGCAGCCGTCCGGCAGATGGAAGTGGACAGATTCTTCTTTACAGAAGTAAAAATGGTTTTGAATGGGAATTTGTAAGTACTTTGGCAGAGAATAAAAACCGCTATGGAAAGATGTGGGAATGTCCGGATTTCTTTGAACTGGACGGCAAATATGTGCTTCTGACAAGCCCACAGGACATGATTCCGGAAGGAATGGAATATCATAATGGAAATGGAACATTATGTATCATAGGAGATCTGGATTCTGAGACACATACTTTGAAGGAACAGTCTTATCAGAGTGTGGATTATGGAATTGACTGTTATGCAATGCAGACATTGCTTGCTCCAGATGGAAGAAGAATTATGATTGCCTGGATGCAGAACTGGGATACTCTTGCTTATCGCAGAAATGAATCTAAATGGTTTGCACAAATGAGCCTTCCGAGAGAAGTGTCTGTGAAAAACGGAAGATTGTATCAGGTTCCGGTCAGAGAACTGGATTCCATGCGTGCAAATAAAGTCGAGTACAGGGATGTTGTGATTAAAGACACCAGAATTACACTTGACCAGATTGAAGGACGTACCGTAGATCTGGAGCTTGTAATACAACCGGTAGATAAAGATAAGCTTTATAAAAAATTCGAACTCTGTTTTGCAGAGAATGAAAAATATCATTCCACTTTACGATTCCGTCCAGATGAATCAGTTTTGAAAATCGACAGAAGCTTCTCCGGAAGCGAACGTGCAGTGGTTCATCAGAGAGAATGTCTGGTAAATGGTGACTGTAATGAATTGAAATTACGAGTAATTCTGGATAGATTCAGCGCGGAAATATTTATCAATGACGGAGAACAGGTTATGTCTGCTGTGATTCTTACAGAACAGAATGCAAAGGGAATTTCTTTTGCTGTGGATGGTGCTGCCAGAATCGATGTAGTGAAATATGATTTGGCATAAAAGGCGTATAAGGCGGTTATGAATAGGTACTGTTTGCAGCAGTGAGTTCAGTTCATGGCGTTGAGTCTGACTGGGCTGAATGCAAAATATATGAATCAGGAGATGCATATGAAAAAATATGATGTAACGGCACTGGGCGAATTATTGATTGATTTTACTGAGAATGGAAAAAGCAGTCAGGGAAATCCGCTTTTTGAAGCGAACCCGGGAGGGGCACCTTGTAATGTACTTGCAATGCTGGCGAAGCTGGGACATAAGACAGCATTTATCGGGAAAGTGGGAAACGATTTCTTCGGAGAACAGCTGAGAGCTGCAATAAAAGAAGCTGGAATTGATGACACTGGATTATGTACAGACGAAAAGATCCATACAACCCTTGCTATGGTACATACATATCCCGATGGAGACAGGGATTTCTCTTTTTACCGTAATCCAGGAGCGGATATGATGCTGAACAAAGCAGAGATTCGCGAAGATATTCTCAAAGATACGAAAATTTTTCATTTTGGCACATTGTCTATGACTCATGAAGGAGTGCGGGAGGCAACCAAGGCGGCAATTCATATTGCAGAGGAAGCTGGTGCCGTTATTTCCTTTGATCCCAATTTACGCCCACCGCTCTGGGAATCTCTGGATGAGGCGAGAGAGCAGGTATTATATGGTCTTGGACATTGCCAGATTTTAAAGATTTCAGATAATGAAATTCAGTGGCTGACAGGGGAAGAGGATTATACTGCTGGTGTAAACTGGATCCTGGAAAGATATCAGATTCCGCTGATCCTTGTGTCTATGGGCAAAGAAGGAAGCCGTGCTTATTATAATGAAATGATGGTGGAAGTAAAGCCGTTTTTACAGGAGAATACCATCGAGACAACCGGAGCAGGAGATACCTTCTGCGGCTGTGTATTGCACTATGTCTGTGAACATGGAATTAATGGACTAAAAGAGGAAAATCTGGCTGAAATGTTAACGTTTGCCAATGCAGCTGCCTCAATTATCACAACAAGAAAAGGCGCACTGAGAGTAATGCCGGAAGAAAAAGAAATAAAGCTATTAATATAAAATATTCAAAAGAATAGGAATACAACAAAGGGACTTCTTCGGAGGTCCCTTTTAAAATGGGAAAATGTTAATAAAACTTTTTCTTGCTAAATTGTAAAAGTTTGCTAGAATAGTTGTAACAAACACAGTCAGAAAGAACGTTCACAAACGAGGTGACCGCTATGATTACACTGAATGATTATTTATATTCCGGAGATACGGTTTTAAAAATTTTACAGAAATATACAGAGGATCTGCGTAAGGAAGCGAAGAAGAACCATAACGAAGTCGATTTGGTGCACAGCAACTTTCTGCTCCAGATCACGGAACTTCTGGAGCATAATGATTTCCTTACGGCCCAGTCCCAGAAGATCCGGGAATTTTACAAATATATGGCCCATGAATATCCATTTCTTGCTTTTACATTTAAAGGCAGGATTAAGTCATTGATCCGGGCAGAAGAGAAATTTAATGGATATGTAGTGGAATATATTTACGATTATTACCGGGAAAATGGTACCTATCCGTCGGTTGCAGAGCTGAAAAATAAGCTGAGCTGCTTTCGTGATTTTATTGCTTACCGGATTGTGGTCTGTATGCCAAGATGTCACTTGAAGCCAGGGGAAGAACAGGAGCAGGCGTCTATCCGCTATCTTTATGAGATCGCAAATGTGCTGCCAGGATTTCTGGAAGAGAGAGGCTTTACAGCAGAATCGGCTCAGGGAGTGAAATTGAGTACTTCTGATCAACTAAATGATGATGTAAAGCCTTATTACAGAGATTATATTTGTGGTACCAGTGAATATGGGTATCAGTCTTTACATATTACATTTTATGATAACAGCTCCAGATCCTACATGGAGGTACAGCTCCGTACCCAGAAAATGGATGACATTGCAGAAATCGGTCCGGCCAATCACCTGGGCTATGAGAAACGCCAGCAGGACGAGCGTGCCAGAAGAGATGTGATCCCGGAAGGGGAATGTGTTTACTTTGATGAGGCTTATGAACGGGGAATGAAGCTGCTTTCCCTGGAATTAGCAGATCTTGATGTGAATATGTTTTCTGCGGTAAATAACAGTCTGATCAACGATGGCTGTGGATTGTTCCGAGGCAGATTGATTCTGCCTTATGAGCATTTGTCCAGATTTCAGAATGATGTGATTGATTGAGAAAAAAGTAAGTGGAGCAATAAAGATGTTAAAGAAAAAGATGTTAATTGCTTTAGGGGTGGCAGCAGTATTGAGTGTGAGCTGTGTAAGTGTGACTGTCTGGGCTGAGGAAAACGCAGAAGAGCAGACAGAGGAAGCAGAGGACAGTTCTAATTCTGAAGGAGAGGAAGATGCTGATTTAGAAGAGTCTGACAATCCGGAGATTGAAGAGGGATACACTACAGAACTAGAAGGCTGCACAAAGGTGGTTTCCTGGTGCAAAAATGGAGACAATAATATTTACGGACAGTTCTATTATCCGGAAGATTTTGACGAAACAAAGACTTATCCAGTAATCATTATGAGCCACGGAATCGGTTCTACTTCCCAGATGGTAGAGCGTGCAAAATGGCCGGAAAAGGCGGCTCAGGATGGATATGTGGTTTATACATTTGACTTCTGCGGCGGTTCCCTTAACGGAAACAGTGACGTAGATTTCATGGATATGACAGTGATGACTGAGAAAGAAGATTTAAGTGCTGTTATGGACTTTGTGAAAACAAAGGATTATGTGGATCAGGATCATCTTTTCCTTCTGGGACAGAGCCAGGGAGGACTTGTAAGTGCTCTGACTGCTGCAGACAGAAAAGATGATGTGGCTGCTATGATCCTGATTTATCCGGCGTTTTGTATTGCGGATAATGCCCGGGAAATGTATGATTCCGCATATGATATTCCGGAAGACAGAGCTGAGATGCCGGTAGGAACTGTGGGTTCTGAGTATGTGAAAACAGTTTATGATCTGGATGTTTATGGCACTATCAGCGCATATGATGGAGACGTGATGATCATTCACGGAATCAATGACAGCCTGGTGCCATACAGCTATTCTGAAAAGGCAATTGAGGAAGCGTATACAGGGGAAGGTTCTGTTCTGATTCCCATTTATGGAAAAAAATCTACCCATGGTTTCGAGATGAACTTTGAAGAGGGAAGAGACTATGCGGAGACAGTTGGATTGGAATTTTTGGATGTGCATTTGAAAGAGGAAGAATAAAGGTTTAGGAAACCAAAAAGTGAAAAAAACATGTAGGGCGTATTTATAGATCGTTATGAATTAAAGGCATTGCAAGGATATTATACCGCGTACTAAAAGTTAGATTTTAATGTCTGACTTTTGGGCGGTATGTTCTACAATGCCTTTTTTTATTTAAGTATATATTTTATAAAAATAATATTGTATAAAATAAATACAAATGGTATAATATTAACGAGGAATGATTCTTAAAAAAATATAAACTCCTTGCAGTACATTATATTTTATGTTACGCTGAATTCACATCTCAGGAACTCTATGTACTATTCGTAGGCGGTTCAGCTCATGAACAGCAGTCTATTCATTGCCATTCGGTGAAGTATTCCTGTGAAATAAGCGTAATAAAGAAGGTGGTGAAACTTGGGTGTAAAAGACCAGGGACTACAGGAGTATCTGAAAGATAACGAACGCTTTGCAGATTTTGTGAATGGTACCTTATTTGCAGGAAAGCAGATTGTGGATCCATGTTATCTTAAGGAAGTACAAAGGAAGAAGAGAGTATCATATAAACAGTCGATTATGGCAAAAAATATACAAAAGAAAAACAGTTCTGAAAAATACGGCGAAGAGGAAATTGCCAGGGAAAAAGGTGTTTTTGAAGAGGGAGAATTCGGGGATGACAGCGCGAAGCTCATGTATCTGGAAAGAGAGCGCGATTTCCTTCGTCTCCACGATAAGCCAGGCTGTAGATTTTTGTTGGCATGTGAAGTTGAATCTGGGGCAAATTATGAGATGCCTGTGAGATGTTTTACATATGACAGCATAGAATATACAGATCAGCTAAAAGAGTGGAAAAGAAAATCCCAGCAAATGTTTTGGGGAAGAGGAAAACGTGGGAAAAAACGGCGCCGAATCCGTCGTCCATTGCTTCCGGTATTTCATCAGGTATTATACCTGGGAGAGAAAAGGTGGAAGAGTAAGTTAAAATTACAGGAAATGATGGACATCCCGGAAAATGTGATGAGTTTTTCAGACAGGCTTCCTGATTATGATATTTGTATGATAGATATTCATGAACAGAATCCTGAGTTGTTTCACACGGAATGGAAAGATATTTTCCAGCTTATGAAGCACAGCCGTAAAAAAGACGAATTGAGAAAATACGTAGAAGAGAGTACCGAAGAAATACGAAAGCTAAGTCAAGAAACCAGATGGCTTCTGGCGATATTACTGGAGCAATATGAATTTGTTGATGAAGAGGTTGTGGAGGTGAAGGATATGTGTAAGGCATGGGATGGCGCAATGCAAATGTATGCAGATGAAGCGAGAGCAGCAACGCGGAAAGAAATGAAGAAAGAGATGAAAAAAGAAATGAGAAGACAGGCCAGAGAAAAAGATCGCAGGACCGTTTTTAACATGTTTTCTCGGGGGTATTCACAGAAAGAAATTGCGGCAATTTCCGAGCTGCCGCTTAAAAAAGTACAGAAAATGTGTGAAGGGTTTATCGAGAATACAACAATGGCAGTACATACTTCTTGATTTGGATTAGAAATTACAGAATAGTAGCTGAGAAAGTTTAACGAGAAAAGGCATTGCAAGGAATTATATGGCGTCTGTAAACGATTTGATTTTGGAGTCAAACGTTAGGGAGAGGCTATATCCTGCAATGCCTTTTAAAATCCTTCAAATTTATATGAAAACTGCTAACAGGTACGCTTATGCATCTTGTTTCTCCGGAAACATTTTCCTGAAGAGAAAACGGATCAGCGGTCCACAGTACATAAGCTGCCAGAAGAAGGCTACCGGGAAGTTCATGAAAGTGGTCTGGAGCCATACGGCAACGAACTGGGAACCCGCATTTTTAAACAAGATTGTGGCAATTAAGCTCATGATCGGGCACATAATGCAGATGATCATAACAGAAATTGCAACTGTGATAGCGAAAGGTCTGTCTTTAGGTGTGACAATACGAAAAGCAAGCTTATGGGCAAGGTTATCAACAATAAAGAACTCCAGTACAAATGCAACCGGCCACATAATCTTCATTTCGCCGAAAGCCATGAGAAATACCTGGTTGCTCATTCCACCGATGTTCAGGGAAATGTTGTAGCAGATCATGGCGTAGACCATAAGGAAAGCCATCATCAGAGTGAAAATAACATTTTGAAACTTAGTTTTTGGCATAAAATTGTTCTCCTTTTTCTAAAAATGGGTACAAAAAAGACACATGTGTTGTTCGTTATCAAGTGTACACTTGTGTCGTTTCCAATTTTATACCAGAGCTAATTTGTTATTGAATTGTTTACCGAATGATTATTATACCAGATAAATGGGAAAATGCAATAAAAAAATCGATATATAAGATGGACTAAGAAATGATAATGGGGATTTTTTATAAGTCAGAATGCAGTTTTACTTAAGTTCCTTGGTTATATTAAACTAGTGGTTTATTGCAGAATATATAGTTCTTCTGGTAATATAAAACATGTAAGAAATCATATCGGTCATTATCCCGTTAAGGAGGCGGAGCGGACTGTAAATCCGCTGTTATCATAACACGAGTGGGTTCGATTCCCTCATGGCCGAGTATACTCCTGTAGCTCAGCTGGATAGAGCACGCGTCTACGAAGCGCGGTGTCGAGAGTTCGAATCTCCCTAGGAGTGCTTCCAATGGCAGATGTCTTGGAATAAAGTGAATCAGGTAAGGAAATGGTGCAAAGGAAGAAAGCTGTCTGTGACTAGACGGCTTTTTTTCATTGAGATTCAACTTCTGGATTTTGAAGATGTGCTATTTGCGATGGATTTCTTACACTTTACGTAAAAAAAAGGTACAGAAATTGCAGGGTGTTATAATAAATCCATATTATGAATTATGTAAAATAATCGATGGAGGATGAAGGTATGAAAACAAAGCAGGCTGTAAATCCGTACCTGCCAAGCTGGGAATACGTGCCGGATGCGGAGCCGCATATTGTGGACGGACGTGTATACATATATGGTTCTCATGATCTTTTTAACGGCTTGAATTTCTGTCTTGGAGACTATGTATGCTGGTCAGCACCGGTAGACGATCTTGGCAACTGGCGTTATGAGGGTGTTATTTTCAAAAGAGAGCAGGATCCGGCAGCGCCGAAGATCCGTCTTACAAATGGTCTGGCAGCACCGGATATGATCCAGGGACCGGACGGAAGATTTTATCTTTATTATTTCATGGGCGGCACCAAGATGATCTCTGTGGCTGTCTGTGACAAGCCGGCAGGCAAATATGAATTCTATGGTTATGTAAAATATGCAGACGGCACTCCTATTGGAAAGAAAGAGGAGCCGCTGCAGTTTGACCCGGGCGTTTTTATGGATGACGATGGAAAACTGTATCTTTACACAGGCTTTGCCCTTCAGGGAAATCCTCTTCTGCTTGATGGCTCCAAGCCGACTGAGCACGGTGCAATGTGCTTCGAGCTGGACCCCGCAGATATGCTTACTGTAAAAATGGGACCGAAATACATTGGAATTGCCAGTGAGAAAGAAGCACCAGGAAGTTCTTATGAGGGACATCCCTTCCTGGAAGCAAGCTCCATGCGTAAATTCAATGGAACCTATTACTTCATCTACAGCTCCCTGAACAGCCATGAGCTTTGCTATGCAACAAGCGATAAACCTACAGAGGGTTTTGAGTTTGGCGGTGTTCTGGTCAGCAACGGGGACATCGGCCTTCCTGGAATCACAGATGTAAAAAATGCAAGAAACTGTACCGGAAACACTCACGGAAGCCTGATCGAGATTAATGGAAGCTATTATGTTTTCTATCACAGACACAGTAACCGTAAGCAGTCTTCCCGTCAGGCCTGTGCAGAGCGCATCCGCTTTGAGAATGGCAAATTCTATCAGGCAGAGATGACCTCCTGTGGCCTGAATGACGGACCGCTTAAGGGAAAAGGAAACTATCCTTCCTATATTTCCTGTAACGTATATGGCAAAAAGGGAACCCGTTTCTTAAGTATGATCAAACATCCAAAGTCCGGACATCCATATCTGACTCAGGATGGAAAGGATCGTGAACAGGGGTCAGATCAGTATATTGCCAATATGTGTGACGGAGCAGTTGCAGGCTTCAAATATTTTGACCTGCGTGAGACCTCTAAGGTTCGTATTAATATTAAGGGAAAAGCAACTGGAGTTGTTTATGTATCCACAGAGGAAGGCGGCAAGCCAGTGGCAAAGATTCAGGTGAAACCTTGCAAGGAACAGCACGGTTTTGCAGCTGATGTAAACGGACTCGGTGAGAAAGAGGCACTGTACTTCAGTTACAAGGGAACTGGCGCATTTAATTTTATGTCTTTTGATCTGAAGTAAGATTCCATTAAATGTGCAGGAAATATTCTGCCCGCAAATGGCAGACAGAGCTTAAATAAAGGGAAAAAGAGTTTATATTAAGAGTCAAATAAACCCAGGAGGCGAAATATTTGAACATTACTAATTTTGCAAGAAAACTTGCAGAAAAGCCGGTTTTTAAAACAAGAATCAAATCCGATCAGGTGAAGCTTCCGGAGATTGCCATTGGATATTTTCTAGCGCCCTTTTGCGCCATGTTTGCCAATGCCATTTTCGGTGCCTATCTGAACCGTTATTATGTAGATGTACTTGGCTGGACGAAATTCGGAGCATTTGCCACACTTCTGCCAATTGTATCTGTGATTTTCGTAGTTCTCGGAAATCTGATGATCGGGCAGTGGATCGACAACACCAGAAGTACCCAGGGAAAAGCAAGACCTTATATGATCATTGCGGCCCCCATGCTGATCATAGCCATTATTCTTATGTTTATGACACCAGCTAAGGGCAATAATGCGGTGCAGATGATCTGGATCGCAGTGTCCTATAACCTGTACTATGCACTTGCATATCCATGTTTTTACTGTGCACACAGCTCCATGGTCTCTCTTTCTACCAGAAATTCTGAGAGCCGCGGACTTCTTGCAACACTGTCAAATGCAGCAATGGTTGCTTCTGCCGGAGTTGGAGCCAGCATTGTAGTGCCGATCCTTCTTCAGAGCTTTCTGTTTGTGACAAAGGAAGGCGGAATTGATGTGGATGCAAGCTATTCACACTGGAGGATTATTTCCATAGTTCTTTGTCTGGTAAGTGCATTTGGCTGTATGCTGGAATATTATTTTACCAGAGAGCGTATTACAGAGGAAACCATCAATCTGAATGTAAAGGAAGAGAAGATGCCGCTGAAAAAACAGCTGGAAGGCTGTATCCACAACAAATACTGGTGGATCATCATTCTCTATTTCCTGATTTTCCAGTTTGGCCAGCTGATCAAAAACAGTTCCATGAGCTTCTATGTAAGATGGATGTTTGACAGTGTAATTAATTCTGCAAATCCGGAGCAGACTTCCGGAGCATTAATGTCAACACTTGGTCTGGTTGGTGGAATCCCTACTGCGGTTGGTATGGTAGTGGCATGGCCAATTGCCCGTAAGCTGGGCAAAAAGAGAGCCGTTGTTACAGGACTTTGCTTCTCCGTTGTAGGTGGCCTTGTCTGCTTCTTGAATGTACACAGCTTCGGAATGGTTGCTGCAAGTATGGTGCTGAAAGGAATCGGAAGTATTCCGGCAGTGTATGTGACGATGGCATTTCTTTCTGATGTGCTTGACCATCTGGAAGCGAAAAATGGTTTCCGAAGCGACGGATTTACAATGTCTGTGTACAGTTCCATTATGGTAGGCTTAAGTGGACTCTGCATCGGTGTGCTGAACAGCCTTCTTACCTTTGCAGGCTACAGCAATACCGGCATTGCCTGCAATCCGCAGACTCTGGAAATTGTTGAAAATGTGGCAAACTATACAGGCCAGATCGTCTACCGTCAGATGGGCGGCGTGGAGCAGGTGCTTGCATTTGCATTTTTGGCGGCAGATGTGATCACATATGCAGTTGTTATCATTCTCATGAGCCGTCTGGATGTGGAAAAACACATTGAAGAGGACCAGAAAAAGATCAAAGAAAATCAGAAGAAAGCAGCTAATATTTAATTGTTTCAGAACCTGATTCCTGTTATATTATTCTTAGTTAACGCAAGTGATTCCGGCTCCCTGGTGCAGTGTCACTGTGCCAGGGGGCCGTTTTAGCCAAATAAGCTGTGAAGAAGCTATTCGGCTATGAGAAGGCAGCAAAATGGATTGGAGTATCCGTTTGATTGAATAAGATAGGTGAGAAATAATTATGATAAGAATTGCAATTGTAGAGGATGACAGGCATGATCGGGAGGCATTGAAGAAATGCCTGAATCGTTATGAAAAAGAGAACCAGGTGAAATTTTCCGTAACAGAATTTCAGGACGGAGAGGATATTGTAACCGATTACACTGCCAGCTATGACCTTATTATTCTGGATATTGAGATGGCGTTTCTCAATGGAATGAAAGCAGCAGAAAAAATCCGTGAGCTTGATACAAATGTAATTATTATTTTTATTACAAACATGCCTCAGTATGCCATTCAGGGATATAAGGTAAATGCGCTGGATTATATTTTGAAGCCAATTTCCTATTTTTCATTTTCAGAGAGTATGGTAAGGGCTCTGGCAAAGGTGAAGACACCGGAGAAGGAGTACATTACCATTGTTCTGAAGGGAGGTAAAAAGAAGCTGGATGTGGCGCGGATTTGTTATGTGGAGGTTCAGGACCATGTGCTGATCTACCACACTCTGGATGGGGATTTTGAGACAAAGGGCACTATGAGGGATACAGATAATCAGTTTGATCCGAAGAAATATTTTCGGTGTAACCGCTGTTATCTGGTAAATCTGGAATTTGTAGAGACTTATCAGGGCAGTGATATTATGGTAAACGGCGATACGATCCAGGTGAGCAGAAGCAGGCGGAAGCCCTTCCTGGATGCCCTGAATGAATATATGAATGAGGTGGAAAAATGAGAGGCACAGTAGTCAACACTCCTGGATATTATTATGCCATTTCCTACTGGCTTTCTGCACTGGTAATGATTCTTGTGCATGGATGCGGGAAAAAAGATGTGTGGAAATATGTGCATGGGGTGTTGAGCTTTATCAGTATTTTTACCGTTATGTTTTTTACAGATGGAATAAAGCAGATGTTTTTCATGCCTCTTATGGTTTGTGTGTTTTTGCTGATGCTTTTGTACATCAGGATGGCAGGAGAGCTTCCATGGCGTGAAACCGGATTTTTCTGTGCGAAGGCATTTATCAACGCAGAATTTGCAGCCTCTTTGTGCTGGCAGATTCATTATTTTTATACAGGTGATTTCAGTGGTCAGGAGAAGGGAACACCGGAGCAGATGTTATGGCGTGTGCTGCATATGGTAGTTATTTATGCAGTACTGTACATTCTGATTTATTTGATCGAACGTTATCTGAAGAAGGATATTGAGGAACTGCAGATTACCCGCAGAGAACTACTGGTTGTATATTTTGTGATGATTATGGTGTATTGCATCAGCAATGTAAGCTATGTAGATGTAAAAAGTATTTTCAGTGCGGGAACAGCTATGGATGTGTTTATTATCCGCACACTGGCGGATCTCAGCGGCATGGCAGTGCTTTATGCTTATCACATTCAGGTAAAAGAGATCCAGATGCGTTTTGAGAAGGATACGCTTCGGAATATTATGGATATGCAGTATAAAAATTACAAGCTTTCCAAGGAGAGTATCGATATTGTAAATCAGAAATACCATGATCTGAAGCATCAGATCAATCTTTTAAAAAGCGGCGCAGATTCTGAAAAAGCAGGGGAATACCTGGAACAGATGGAGCGTGAGATCAAGATTTACGAGACACAGAATAAAACGGGAAATAAGGTCCTTGACACCATTCTTACCAGTAAAAGCATGCATTGTCAGAGACATGGTATTGAGCTGAAATTTATGGGTGAGGGACAGTTGCTGAATTTTATGGAGGATATGGATATCAGTGCTCTTTTCGGAAATATGCTGGATAATGCCATTGAAAGTGTGGTGAAGATCAAAGACCGTCAGAAACGTCTGATTTCCCTGCACGTGATTCAGGATAAACAGTTTATCCGTATTCGCACAGAGAATTACTGTGAGGAGAATGTTCAGTTCCAGGATGGAATCCCGATCACCACCAAGAAAGATAAACGGTTCCATGGATATGGAATGAAGAGTATGAAAAAAATTGTAGAGAAGTATGGCGGTTCAGTTATGGCGGGCAAGGCGAATAACTGGTTTGAGCTGAAGATACTGATTCCGATGAAACATTAGACGATTTTTAGGAGGAAAGATAATGCCATCATATAGTATAATTGAGAACTTCGAAGTACATAAAAATAACCGTTTTCTGGAAATTGCAGAATCCTTAAAGCCAGAGCTCCGGCATAAAGAAATCAAGGCTGCAAAGGAAATTATGGTGGGAAAAGACCGCCAGATGAGAACAGTTATTACAGAAGAGTACCCGATTGAAAATCTGTATGCAAAATCTTTAAAAAGAGATGATACAGTATTTGTGGATTTCGGGGATCATGCGGTAGGTTATGTGACTCTGGAGCTTAGTAAAACTGGAAGCCATCAGGATGCACCGGTTTATTTTTACCTGAAATTCGGTGAGCGTCTGGAGGAAATGACGGACAAAACTGCCGATTATGACGGCTGGCTCAGCCGTGGCTGGATTCAGGAGGAGTATATTCATGTGGATGTACTTCCGGCGAAGGTGAAGCTGCCAAGAAGATATTCTTTTCGTTATATGGAGCTTCGGGTGATTGATACTTCTGCCAAGTTCCAGTTGAAGATTGACGGTATTTCCTGTGATACGGTTTCTGCTGTGGACATGGAGTCTGTAAAGCCGGTGGATTTCGGAGATCCGCTTTTGAATCAGATCGATCTGGTAAGCCGAAAAACCCTGAAGGAATGCATGCAGGATGTTTTTGAGGATGGTCCGAAGCGTGACCGCAGAATGTGGCTGGGAGATCTGAGACTTCAGGCGAGAGCCAATTATTACACCTTTAAGAATTATGACCTTGCCAAACGCTGTATGTATATTTTTGCAGGACTGCTTTTTAATGAGGGAAAATTAAGCGCCTGCGTATTTACAGAGCCGGAGATGGAGCCAGATGATACTTACCTTCTGGACTATGCATTGTTTTTCTCATCTGTGCTTCTGGATTATTATGAGGCAACCGATGATCTGGAAACCTTAAGGGATCTCTATGATGTGGCAATTGATCAGATCCGCATTGCCATGACACAGTTAAATGAGAAAAATGTTGTGGAGGATTTAGGGGATGCATTCTGGTGCTTCCTGGACTGGGGAGATGGTCTGAATAAGCAGGCCGGAGCTACAGCAGTTCTTATTTACTGTATCCGTTACGGAATCCGCCTTGCAAAGATTCTGGATAAACAGGAGGATATCAGCTGGCTGGAAGAGAAGCAGGCCATGCTGAAAGAGGCAGCGGTGAAAGAGTTCTGGGATGAAGAGCTTGGAATGTTCGTAAGCGGTCCGGACCGTCAGGCTTCCTGGGCAACCCAGATCTGGATGATTCTGGCCCGTGTCTTTGACAAAGAGACAAACTGTAAATTGATCCATCATGTAATGGAAGTGAATCCGAGAATCCGCATGGTAACTCCATATATGTATCATCACTATATTGATGCGCTTATCCGCTGTGATGAGAAAGAGCTTGCACTGGAAGAGATGAAACGCTATTGGGGCGAAATGATCCACGACGGTGCGGATACCTTCTGGGAACTTTATAATCCTTATAACAGGGAAGAATCTCCATATGGTTCCAGTATGGTTAACAGCTACTGTCATGCATGGAGCTGTACGCCGACGTATTTCCTTAGGAAATTTTATATGGATAATGAGAAATAAGATTGAGAATGAGGATCTTGCAGAAATGCAGGATCCTTTTTGAAATGAGAGAAAGATTCCTGATAAAATACAACACATAGGAAATAATGACTGGCATTACAATATGGGGAAAGGAGCATTTAAATAGCCCTGCCATCATAATGGCAGGGCTAAAATAATCATTTCTTTTTATTCTTTTTGGATTTCTTAGTCTCATTCTGGGCTGCCTGAGCTTCTTCCGCAGATTTCTTAAAGCGTGCGAAAAATCCTTTTTTCTTCTTAACCGGAGCGTCCAGGTTACCGCGGATACCTTTTACACCTACTATGTAAAGTCCACTTACTTCAGCTTTGATCTCTTTCTTCACAGGGATAAGGTCGAATACCTTCTCATCTGCGATAAGAATGGAAATCTTCGGTCCAACTTTAGCCTTAACGATCGGCATCTTGGAGCGGCGGAGAAGCTTCGGTGTCTGGTCGATGACCATCTGTGGGAGACCTGATTCCTTAAGTGGCATTCTCTTCTTATCAATAACGAGCATGGAAACGGTCTGTTTACTTGCCTCGATCTGTGCCTGCTGTTCTTCCTGCTTCTTCTGGGTCTTCTTACCAAAGAAATATAAACCAACCAGTAATCCGATGAGGATTACGAGAATCACCAGAAGGACGATTGTTACTGGATGCATACTTATCCTCCTACTATATTATAAAGTTTCTTAATAACTATTCAGCCTGCACGGTTCCGCAAAGCGTGTGACCGTGAAGGTTACTGTTCGTTCCGTTACCAGTGAACAGTAACCTGTGAAGAAACTGAACAGTTACATTCTTGTTTCACATAAACTACATTTTAACATCATTTTTTGGAAAAGGCAATTGTTTTGTTATCTCCTTTAAAAAGCTTATAAGCTGTGAAAGCATATAAAACCGGTACCGCAAATGCTGCAAGATTCATAAGAACCAGTATAATACTTCCCTTAATATGAAAGAAGTGGGCAATCTGGGGAATAAAGGCCAAAATTCCAAAGATAACGGTGCTCATTCTTCCTTTTTCTGCATTCATCACGCCTATAATTCCAATTGCAATCTGAAGAAGTGTAAATGCATAAGTAAGTGCAAAAGCCTCTGTAGTATCACCATGGCTTACATGTCTGCCCACAATATTAGTGGTTCCGATCCAGAAGCGGGCTGCGATCAAAGAAGCAGAACCCAGGGCTATTTCAAATAGTGCGCTGATGCGCATAATATCTGATCTGTTCATATTTTTCTCTCCTCTGAGTGACGGATAATTTCCGTTATTTCTATTAAATTAGATTTTATCATGTATCTTTTATTTTAACAATAAATGGCAACGGAAAGCAAGGATAATTACAGTGAAAAGGTGGTAATTATTTAAAATATCATGTATAATAGAAATCTACTGGTTACAGAATGGATAGACCTGTCTGATATGGTTATACTATAAGTGCCTGCGGTAACTGGTACTATTTTTACGAGGCATTTGAAGGGGGAGCTAAATAAGGAGTTATACATTATGAAGAAATCAGATACAGAACAGGAACAGCCTGGTCTGGAAGAGAATAAAGTTCCCGACAGCCAGTCCAAGCGGGAGCTTGACAGAGAACTACAGGAACTGGCAGAGAATGAGCGCCAGGAAGAGATATATTACGAAGAACGACGGCGCGAGAGACATGAGCGCAATCTGAAGAGAAAGAAGAGGCAGATACGGAATCGTAATCTGGCTCTTATTATTACTGCTCTGGCAGTGTTGGGCGGTGTGGGATACTTTTATAGAGAGCAGACGGGGTTAAAAGACGGCATGGAAACGCTGGTAGCCAAGGTAAGGGATTTGGTTTCTGATAAGAATTCCGGTAAAGAGAGCAAGGCAGCAGAAGAACTGGCAAAGGCTGACCAAAGCACCGAAAGCATCGAAAACCCCGATATTAATACAGAGGAAGCTGCTGACAGCTCAGACAGTACAGATATACAACCGGAATCTGGTGAAGGCACGGCAGATGACAGTGATGAGACAACTGGAAATACAGGTGACAATTCAGAGGATACTGCCCAGGATGAATCCGGGAATATGTCCGATGAAGAGAAAACAGAAGATAATTCTTCAGATTCTGCAAATCAGCCAGAGCAGGATGCAGCCCAGGCAGCAGCCATAGATTTAAATGGGGTTATGCCACAGGCAGCAGCTGCCGGCACAGGTATCATCAGGAGGCAGATCCGTCACGAGAAGAAGGTACTGACCACAGCCAAGGAGAAAGCTGCCCAGTATGATTATGACGGTGCAATCAGCCTTTTGCAGAAGGACAATGCATATGTGAGAAATGTCCATTTTCAGAATGCTGCAGAGAAATTCCAGAAGAAAAAGGATAAATGTGTAGCCTGGTCTCCGGAACAGGTAACTCACATTTTTTATCATTCCCTGATCGTGGATACTTCCAAGGCGTTTGATGGAGATTACAAGACAGATGGTTATAATCAGGTTATGACCACTATGGATGAGTTTAATAAGATAACCCAGATCATGTATGACGAGGGATATGTAATGGTAAACCTTTATGATCTGGCAGACGTTGATGAAAATGGGAAAATGCAGGCAAAGCAGGTTTATCTTCCTAAGGGAAAAACACCGTTTGTCCTTTCGCAGGACGATGTATGTTATTACCACTCCCAGGATGGAGATGGAATTGCCACCAAGCTTGTTATAGATGAAGAGGGGAAGATCCGCAACGAATATGTACAGGATGATGGAAGCACAGTTGTAGGTGACTATGATGTTGTACCGCTGATCGACCGGTTTGTGGAGGAACATCCTGATTTTGCATATCATGGACATAAGGGAATTGTAGCGCTTACAGGCTACAATGGAATCCTGGGTTACCGCACAGATATCAGCTATCAGACAAGACCAGATGATCTGAATGATGATAAAAAGGCGTGGCTTGACGCGCATCCTGATTTTGATCTGGATACAGAGCGGGCAGAAGCGAAAAAGGTCGCAGATGCCATGAAGGCGGAGGGCTGGACTTTTGCCAGCCATACATGGGGACATAAAAACATGTCCACAGTTTCCATGGAACGCCTTGAAACAGATACACAGAATTTCAAAGAGAACATTGACCCGCTTATTGGCGGAACAGATATTATTATCTTTGCTTTCGGAGCAGATATTAATAACGGCGGAGAGTACACTGGCAATGAGAAATTTGAATATCTGAAATCCCAGGGCTATGATTATTATTGCAATGTGGACTCTAACAAATATTTTGTACAGATGACGGATGAATATTTCCGAATGGGAAGAAGAAATGTGGATGGATACCGAATGTATTACAATCCGGACATGCTGGCAGATCTGTTTGATGTAAGCCAGGTATTTGACCCATCCAGACCTACTCCTGTACCGCCTATGAATGGTGGCTGATAAGACCAGCTGCAAAGAAGGCATGGATTCGCATGATTTTGCGCTGAGACAAAATAAAAATGATTGCCTCAGTGGGCTTTCTTTTTAATAGAAAATGTGATAATTTTATAAAAGAGTAACTGAAGGGAGTATGAAATGAAAAGAAAACTATATTTGGCAGCGTTAGTAATGTGTATGGCACTTGCTGTAAATGGCTGCGGAAGTGATAAAGAAACTACCAGTACAGAGAGTGAGAGCACTGCCACAGAGCAGCAGGCAGAGGATTCGGCAGAGGAAGAAGAGGTACAGGAACCTTATACAGATTCTACCGGTGCGACACGCCTGGTTTCAGTGGATAATGTGGAGAAATATGTTACAATTGCAGACTATAAGGGGATAACTCTTGATAATTCTGTACCAGAAGTGACAGATGAGGATATTGAGAATCGTATCGCAGAGAATTTGAAAGACAATTCAGTGGAAGTGACAGATGAGAACGCTGTCATCCAGAATGGTGATACCGCTACTATTAATTTCGTAGGTACAAAAGACGGGGAAGCTTTTGAAGGTGGAACTGGTAATAATTATGACCTTGTGATCGGAAGCGGCACAATGATTCCCGGATTTGAAGAAGGAATCGTGGGAATGAAGAAGGGGGAGACTAAAGACGTATCGGTAACCTTCCCGGAGAGCTACCGCAACAGTGAACTGGCTGGACAGGATGCAGTATTCCAGATTACCGTGCAGAGCTTTAAGAGACCACCGGAACTGACCGATGATTGGGTTGCAGCGAATACCGATTACAAGACAATTGATGAATATAAGGCTTCTGTTCGCGCACAGCTGGAGCAGGAAGCACAGGATCAGGCCGACAGCAGTCTGCGCAGCACTGCATGGAATACTGTTTACACCAATTCTGAGGTTGTGGAATATCCGGAGAAAGACGTAGAAGAGGCAGTGAAGACATTTAAGAAACAGGCAGAAGCATACGCGAAGCAGGGAAATATGGAGCTTGAAGACTTCGTAGAGTCTCAGGGCGTTTCCATGGATGATTTCGAAGCCCAGTGCCAGCAGTATGCCCAGGCCAAGGTAAAACAGAATCTGCTTATTCAGGGAATCATGGACGCAGAGGGAATGACTTTGGAGGATGAGGAAAGTCTTGCAATCCAGAATCAGCTGGTAGAGCAGTATGCTTCTGGCGATCTTGCAGTTCTTATCGATACTTACGGTCAGGTTGCAGTGGATGAGAGTATCGGACTTATGAGAGTTCAGGATTTCATTATTGCAAATGCTAATTATGATCAGACAGCAGCGGATACATCTGCTGAAGGTGAGGATGCACAGGCTGCTGAGGGAACAGAAGCAGCAGATCATGCAGATGGCAGTACGACTGACGGACAGAGCACTGATGGCGGGGATACAGCAGAAGAGCAGGAAGCTGGTGCAACCGCAGATACAGGCACAGCAGCGGATGCTTCAACAGATACACAGGATGACAGTACGGAGAATTGACGGTTGCCGCTTATAACAGAAACAGCAGCCAATGAATCTCAGGAGGGAATGGAGTTATGATTATTAAAAATGGAGAAGTTTTTCAGGAGGATGGAAGCTTCAGATTACAGGATCTGTATGTGGAGAATCATAGAATCGTGGCTTCAGAGGATGAGGTTACGGACAAGACGATTGTAGACGCGGCTGGGCTCAGGGTGCTTCCGGGGCTGGTGGATATTCACAGTCACGGTGCATTTGGACATGATTTTTCTGATGCTGATCCGGAAGGACTTAAGATTATTCTGAAATACGAAAAGAGTCACGGAATTACTTCCTATTGTCCTACTTCCATGACATTGCCGGCAGAAGAACTGAAGGAAATTTTTGCTACTATTAAGACTGTGGGAGAAATGAAAGACGGAGCTGCTGTCCGGGGAATCAATATGGAAGGCCCATTTCTGGATGCGAAGAAAAAAGGCGCCCATGTGGAGGGCTATATCCGCAAACCAGATGCCGGATTTTTCCGTGAACTGAATGAATATTCCGGAAATATGGTGAAGCTGGTAACTCTGGCACCGAATGTGGATGGTGCTATGGAATTCATTGATGAGGTACATAATGAGGTGTGCATTTCCCTTGGTCATACAGCAGCTGATTACGATACAGCAGCGGAGGCCATGAGAAGAGGTGCACACCATGTGACACATCTTTATAATGCCATGCAGCCACTGGCGCACAGAGAACCAGGACTGATCGGAGCTGCCTGTGATGATGGGCAGTGTATGGCAGAGATGATCTGTGATGGCATTCACATTCATCCCGCTGTGATCCGCGCTACATTTAAGATGTTTGGACCAGAGAGGATTGTACTGATCAGTGACTCTATGATGGCTACTGGAATGGAGAACGGAACCTACCAGCTGGGTGGACAGGAAGTAACGATGAAGGACTGTAAGGCAACTTTGAAGGACGGTACGATTGCCGGTTCTGCTACGAACCTGTATGATTGTATGCGCAAGGCTGTTTCTTTTGGTGTTCCCCTTGAAGAAGCGATTTTTGCAGCAACACGAAATCCGGCAAAGAGTATTGGTATTTATGATGAAGTTGGTTCCCTTTCTGTTGGAAAGAAAGCGGATATTCTTCTTGTAACAGATGATCTGGAGCTGAGAGAAGTGCTATGACAGAACTTTTTTGCGGAAAATTTTTTCCACTATGTAACGAGAGATAAAGAGGGAATATGAATGGATAGAAGGGTTTTGCGCGAAAGAATGCGCAGGAAACAGCGCCAGATAAGACGAAGGAAGATCATTAAGCTGGTTACCTATGTTGTGGCAATGGTGCTGGCTGTGATTTTTGTAATAAGAGGAGTGATTTTTCCAATCGTAAGTCGTGTGGGAGGAAAGAGTACTGGAAAATCACAGAGCGTGCAGGCGGATGCAGGTGACGGAGCTGCTTCGAATGCGGATTCCAATTCTACAGATGCTCTGAGACAGCCTCTGAAAGGACAGAGCGATGTGACCAAGGTTTCTTCACTGACTCCAGGCTGGCATGAGGATTCCAGCGGACGCTGGTATCAGAATGCAGATGGTACATATTATACCAATGGTTTTGCAGAGATTGACGGAGTGAAATATGCATTTGATTCCAATGGATACATGCAGACCGGCTGGGTGACCAAGGGGGTAAACGATTATTATTTTAATGAGGATGGTTCTTACAATGCTGAGAAGAAACGCCCTTTGATCGCACTTACCTTTGATGATGGTCCGGGACAGTATACAGACAAGCTTCTGGACTGTCTGGAGGAGAACAATGCACATGCTACCTTCTTTATGTTGGGACAGCTGGTTGGACAGTATTCGGACGAAGTGAAGAGAATGGTGGAACTTGGCTGTGAGATCGGAAACCATTCTTGGGATCATCAGGATATGCTGAATCTGAGTATTGATGATGTTATAAAGGAATTCGGCGATACCGATCAGGCATTGATTGATGCCTGTGGACAGGAGTCCACGGTAATTCGTCCGCCTTATGGAGACTGCAATGATGAAATTATTTCGGCAGTTGGGAAACCTTTTATTTTGTGGTCTATTGACAGTCTGGACTGGAAATATCTGGATGCAGATCTGGATTACAATGGCATTATGAATGACAGCAATCTGGGAGACGGAGCCGTTATTCTGATGCATGATATTCATGGTCCTTCAGTTGATGCGGCACTCAGACTGATTCCAGATCTTATTGCACAGGGATATAAACTGGTAACGGTAAGTGAGATGGCAGCGGCGAAGAATGTTACCCTTCAGCCAGCAAAATATGCAGAGTTCTGGCAGAGCGCCCTTGATGCAGGTTATGTGCCTGGATATAATGGAAATGGCTCTTCTGAGGACTCTTCCACAGATGGAACTTCTGATGGCAGTTCAGATGACAGCAGTAATGGAGATGAGAGCGACTTCAGTGATGGTTCCGGTGATGGAAGCGACGGCAGTGAAAGTGACGGATACACAGACGGCAGTGAGAATAGCGAAGGGGATTTTAGCAGCGACTCAGGCGAATAACGGAGAAAATAAGAGGCTCTAGAGCCTGTCTGGCATATGTGTTAAGCTTCGTGACTTCCGGAAATCGCAGATGCTGTATAGTGTGAATGATAGTATACGCTTGTACTTATGAGAAAAATGTCAAAGTACAGGCGTATTTTTTTACAGTAAAAATGAATTTTGATGTAGATTTTTTATGAATAATAGACAAGTTTTTGGTGGCATGGAGGAAAAGAGTATGCTATAATGTGCATAAGAATTTGAAAGTTTAGGGAGGTAACTTTCTGATGGGAGAGAAATTACAGTTTACAGAGCTTGACCAGTATCTCTTTGGTCAGGGAACCCATTATGATATTTACAGAAAGCTTGGCGCACATCCTGTGAAACAAGGGAAAAAAGAAGGCGTTTATTTTGCAGTATGGGCACCTAATGCGCAAGCTGTTTCTGTAATTGGAGAGTTTAATGACTGGAATGAACAGGCTGCTCCAATGAAAAAGGCAGGTCCGATCGGTGTATTTGAGACATTTGTCCCTGGAGCGAAGATTGGACAGCTGTATAAGTTTTTTATTGTAGGAATGAACGGGGAGCATATTTATAAAGCTGACCCTTATGCAAATGAGGCAGAATTAAGACCGGGAACGGCATCCAGAATCACGGATATCGGGGATTACAAATGGAAAGATACCACCTGGATGAAGAATCGTCAGAAATTTGACGAGACTAAGGATGCCATGGCGATCTATGAGGTACATCCTGGCTCCTGGATGAAGCATCCGGCTACAGAGGAGAATGAGAAAGGCTTTTTCAATTACAGGGAACTGGCGGTGAAGCTTGCCCAGTATGTGAAGGATATGGGCTATACACATGTGGAGCTGATGGGGATTGCAGAGCATCCCTTTGACGGTTCCTGGGGATATCAGGTCACCGGTTATTATGCGCCTACTTCCCGCTATGGAACACCCCAGGATTTCAAATATCTGGTAGATTATCTTCACAGACAGAAAATCGGGGTTATTCTGGACTGGGTGCCGGCACATTTTCCCAAGGATGCCCATGGTCTGGCGAATTTTGACGGAACTGCAGTTTATGAGCATGCAGATCCCAGACAGGGAGAGCATCCGGACTGGGGAACCAAGATCTACAATTATGGCAGACCGGAGGTAAAGAACTTCCTGATCGCAAATGCTCTGTTCTGGATCGAGGAGTGTCATGTGGACGGTCTTCGTGTGGATGCCGTTGCATCCATGCTGTATCTGGATTATGGAAAGAATGATGGTCAGTGGGTAGCCAATAAATATGGCGGAAATCAGAATCTGGAAGCAATTGAGTTTTTTAAGCATCTGAATACAGTGGTTCTTGGAAGAAACCATGGTACTGTGATGATTGCAGAGGAGTCTACCGCATGGCCGAAGGTTACAGGTAAGGCAGAGGATGACGGCCTTGGATTTTCCCTGAAATGGAACATGGGCTGGATGAATGACTTCCTGGAATATATGAAGCTGGACCCCTATTTCCGTAAGTTTAACCATAATAAGATGACTTTCTCCATGACATATGCTTACAGTGAGAAATATGTGTTAGTAATCTCCCATGATGAGGTGGTTCATCTGAAGAAGTCTATGCTGGAGAAAATGCCAGGTGAGCTAGATGATAAGTTTAAGAATCTGAAGGCTGCTTATACATTTATGTTCTGCCATCCGGGCAAGAAGCTTTTATTTATGGGGCAGGAATTCGGTCAACTTCGAGAGTGGAGCGAGGAGAGAGAACTTGACTGGTTCCTTCTTGGGGAAGAGAAGCATCGGGATTTGAAGGATTTTGTGCAGACATTGCTGAAGATGTATCGCAAATATCCTGCGCTCTATGGAACGGATACGGATCCGTCTGGCTTTGAGTGGATCAATGCAGATGACGGGGACAGAAGTATTTACAGCTTCGTAAGGAAATCCCCTACAAAAAGAAATAACCTTCTGGTAGTATGCAATTTCACTCCTGTAGAACGTCCGGATTACCGTGTTGGTGTGCCGAAGAAGAAACAATACACACTGGTTCTGGATGAAAACGGACAGACTGCGAAGAAGGTATTTAAGGCAGAAAAGCAGGATTGTGACAATCGTCCGTTCTCCTTTGCTTATCCGCTGCCAGCTTACGGGGTTGCTGTGTTCCAGTATTAGAAGCTGCCAAATTCCGCAAGGAACAATTCTCACAGACAATTTTCAGATTGCTGTGATAATTTAGTATTAAAAATACCCAAAGAATGGGGCAAATTCGGGTTTTGTTTGTGACTGTTGGGGATTTTTTCCCAGAAGGTGAAAAACCTGTTGCTATTTGGAAAAAGTTGAGATATAATGAGCCCGAACAAAAAGAAATGGAAAAAGTTGTACATGTTGAAAGGAGAATATTGACATGAAGGTATCTAATATTAAAGACATTCAGAAATTTTTTGATGTAGTAGACAGCTGCGCTGGTAAAGTAGAGCTTGTAACTGGCGAAGGTGACAGACTGAACCTGAAATCTAAATTATCACAGTATGTATCTCTTGCAAACATCTTCTCTAACGGTGAGATTCCGGAGCTTGAGATCGTTGCATATGAGAAAGAAGACATTGATAAGCTTATGCACTTCATGATCAACGGCTGATTTGCATAAAACTGTGAAATTGGGATAAATATATTAGGGGATGTGACTTGGTCATGTCCCCTTTTTCTGGCATAATAGAAAGGGGAATACAAAATGGTAAAGATTGACATTATCTCCGGTTTCCTTGGAGCTGGTAAGACAACTCTTATTAAGAAACTGCTGAAAGAAGCATTTGAAGGTGAGCAGGTAGTTTTGATCGAGAATGAGTTCGGTGAGATTGGTATTGACGGGGGATTCCTGAAAGATGCCGGAATCGAGATCCGTGAGATGAACTCCGGATGTATCTGCTGTTCTCTGGTTGGAGATTTTGGTGCTTCCCTGAAGGAAGTTGTAGAGAAGTATCATCCGGACCGTATCCTGATCGAGCCATCAGGTGTTGGTAAGCTTTCCGACGTTATCAAGGCTGTACAGGGTGTGGAAGAGGATGTTGATATTCAGCTGAACAGCTACACTACAGTTGTTGATGCCAAGAAATGCAAAATGTATATGAGAAACTTCGGCGAGTTCTTTGACAATCAGGTTCAGTATGCAGGCGCGATTATCATGAGCCGTACCGATATTGTAGACGAGAAGAAAGCAATGGAGTCTATGGAGCTTCTTCGTTCTATCAATGAGAAGGCAGCTATTATTACCACTTCGATTGAGAAGCTGGATGGAAAGAAAATCCTGGAGGTTATGGAGCATCCGGTATCTCTGGCAGATGAGCTGCTGAAAGAGGAGCAGGAGCATCATCATCATGCCCATGATGATGAGTGCGGTTGCGGACATGACCACGATCACGAGCATCATCACGACCATGATGATGAGTGCGGCTGCGGACATGACCACGATCACGAGCATCATCATCACGACCATGATGATGAGTGCGGCTGCGGACATGACCACGATCATGAGCATCATCACCATCATGACCATGATGATGAATGTGGCTGCGGACATGACCACGATCACGAGCATCATCATCACGACCATGACGAGTGTGGCTGCGGACATGACCACGATCATGAGCATCATCATCACGACCATGATGACGAATGTGGCTGCGGACATCATCATGATCATCACCATCATCACGCAGACGAAGTATTTACCAGCTGGGGACGTGAGACTATTAAGAAGTTTACAAGAGAAGGGCTTGAAAAAATGCTGGAGAGCCTTTCCGCTTCTGAAGAGTATGGCGTGATCCTTCGTGCTAAGGGAATGCTTCCGGCAGAGGACGGAACATGGATCTACTTCGATATGGTTCCGGAAGAAACTGAGATCCGTGAAGGTTCACCGGAGTACACCGGACGTCTTTGCGTAATTGGTTCCAAGTTAAATGAAGAGAAACTGGCCAAGCTGTTCGGCGTAGCTTAATGCTTGACATATAAACGGGATAAAAGGCTTTTTGTAAGCTTGTTTGTTGCTGTTTATAAGCGATATATGCGAACGTACTGCTTTTAATTAAGAAAAATACAGGGAGGTTTCTGTAAATGGATGAAATTACAGTACCGATTTATCTCATAACCGGCTTCCTGGAAAGCGGCAAGACCTCTTTCCTTAGCTTTACCCTCCAGCAGGATTACTTCCGTACAGAGGGAAAGACACTTCTCATTCTCTGCGAAGAGGGAGAGGAAGAGTACGATGAAGAGGCTCTTGCAAAAGATAATGTTGTAGTCGAGGTTATTGAGAAAGAAGAAGATTTTACACCGGAGCGCCTTCAGGCACTGGATATTATCCATCAGCCGGAGCGTGTGGTTATGGAATATAATGGAATGTGGCTGGTAAGCAAATTTGAGGAGATGAAGCTCCCGGCAGGCTGGGGAATTGAACAGCACATTACCTGTGTAGATGCAAGCACATTCCAGGTATATATGCAGAATATGAAATCCATTTTTATGGATATGGTTCGTAATGCGGATATGGTTGTGTTTAACCGCAGCAAGAAAGAATATCCTCTTGCAAACTTCCGCAGAAGCATTAAGGTTGTAAACCCAAGTGCAGAGGTTATTTTTGAGGACGAAGAAGGCGAGATGACGGATATTTTCGCAGATCAGATGCCATTTGACCTGGATGCAGAGATTGTAGATATTCCGCCTGAAGATTACGGAATCTGGTTTGTAGATGCTATGGATCATCCGGATCGCTATGTGGGAAAAACTCTTCGCTTTAAGGCTCGTGCAAGACGTCCGAGAGGAATGGGCAGCAAGTTCTTTATTCCAGGACGTACTGCCATGACCTGCTGTGCAGATGATACTTCATTCCTGGGATATATATGTAAGAGTGCATATGCACCGAAGCTGAAGCCCGGCGAGTGGGTTGAGGTGACTGCCAAGGTTGCCTTTGAAAACCGTTCTGAGTACCAGGGCGAGGGAATTGTTCTTTATGCAGAGAATGTGACCCCGTGCGAACCTCTGGCTGATGAGATGGTTTATTTCAACTAATTTGATAATAAATGAAAGTCATCTGTTTTATGCTATTGGCTAAGCCGGTTGCGGCAGTGATTACAGGGCTGTGGCTGACCAGAGCTTTGGAATTGCTGTGGAGGACTTTCGTAGTAGAATAAGGAAAATAAGATTATGTATTTAGTTGTTGGACTGGGAAACCCCGGGAAGCAGTATGAGGCGACCCGCCACAATATGGGTTTTGATACGATCGATGTGCTTGTGGAACGTCATAAGATTCCGCAGGGCGGCGTAAAATTTAATGCTATGTACGGTTCCGGATTCATCGGAGGAGAGAAGGTAATCTTTATGAAACCTTTGTCCTTTATGAATTTAAGCGGTGGTCCGGTACAGGAGATGGCTGCTTATTTCAAAATCGATCCGGAGAGTGAGTTGATCATTATTCAGGACGATATTGATCTGGAGCCGGGACAGCTTCGTATCCGGAAGCAGGGCAGTGCAGGCGGCCATAATGGTCTGAAGGACATTATTGGCAGACTTGGCACACAGAAATTCATGCGTGTAAAAATTGGTGTAGGAGCCAAACCAAAAGGATGGGATCTGGCAGACCATGTGCTTGGCCGTTTTTCATCCGGGGACCGCAAGCTCGTGGATGAAGCAATTGAGTTTGCAGCAGACGCTGTAGAAAAAATCATAACAGATGGTCCGGATGCGGCGATGAATGAATACAACCGAAAGAGGGTTACTGAGTAACAAAGGAAGTCCAGCAACAAGCTGGGCTTCTTTTGCCCCTGGAGCGTCCCCCAAAAGCTTTGTGAAAATTATGACGTGCAGATAGCTTGCAGGAATGGTTTCATGTTTTGGGGGGGCTCTGAGGTGAGGCTTTTGAGAAAAGGAGGAAAGCCATGCTTTCATTTACCCAGCCCCTGAAGGGGATGGCAGAATTTGAAGAAATAGAGAAAAGCCTTGAGAAAAATCAGGGCATTGTGCAGATCACAGGCTGCCTGGAATCCCAGAAGGCACATCTGATCCATGGGCTTTCCGGCAAAACACCTATGCGCCTTGTGATCGCAGGAGATGAGCGCCAGGCTAAGGAAATCTTCGAGGACTTGCGCTTTTATGACAAAAATACCATGTTTTACCCGGCGAAGGATCTTCTCTTTTTCCAGGCAGATATTCAGGGAAATCTGTTGATCCGCCAGAGAATGTGTGTGATAAAGGCACTTCTGGAGCAGAAAGAACTGACGGTGGTTACCAGCATTGACGGCTGTATGGATTATTTGATGCCTCTGGAAGAAATTGGGAAAAAGGTGCTTCATTTCTATTCTGACAGCGTGATCAACATGGATGTGCTGAAAAATACCCTTGTGCAGCTTGGATATGAACGCGTAGGACAGGTGGAAATGCCGGGACAGTTTTCTGTGCGCGGTGGTATAGTAGATATTTATTCCCTTACAGAAGAGAATCCATGGAGAATTGAGCTGTGGGGAGATGAAGTGGATTCTATCCGAAGCTTTGACGCAGAGAGTCAGCGCTCTCTGGAAAATCTGGATGAGATTGCCATTTATCCAGCTGTGGAGTGGAATGACGGCAAAAAGATGGTATCTTTTGTGGATTATTTTCCTAGGGAAAAAATGCTTCTGTTTCTGGACGAACCCAACCGTATTCTGGAAAACGGACTGGGCGTAGAGGAAGAGTATGCCGCCAGCCGCACACATCGTGAAGAAAAAGGGGAAAAGAACCTTCCGGTTCAGTGGCTTTGTGAATTTTCCAAGGTTCAGAAAGAACTGAATAAGCTTCGTGCTGTGTCATTGTCAGCACTGGAGCCAAGAGGCGTGGAGTGGAATTTTGCCCCGGAGAAATACAATCTGACGGTGCAGAGCGTAACTTCTTATAACAGCAGCTTTGAGCTTCTGGTGGAGGATCTGAAAAAGTATAAGAAAAAAGGCTACCAGATTGCCTTGCTTTCCGGTTCCAGGACAAGGGCGGAGCGTCTGGCGAAAGATCTGCAGGAGCATGAGCTGAATGCTTTTTACGGTTCAGATTATGACCGCGTGATCAATCCAGGGGAAATTATGGTCCTCTATGGACACGCCCGGAAAGGCTTTGAGTATCCACTGATCAAATTTGCGGTGATCACAGAGTCCGATATTTTCGGTCAGGAGCAGAAAAAAAAGAAAAAGAAAAAAGTCTACAACGGCAAGCGGATCCAGGATTTTGCAGAGCTGTCTATCGGGGATTATGTGGTCCATGAAAAGTATGGACTGGGAATTTACCGTGGAATTGAAAAAGTTGAAGTAGATAAGGTCTTAAAAGACTATATCAAGATTGAATACCGTGACGGAAGCAATCTGTATATTCTGGCGACGCAGCTGGATGCGCTGCAGAAATATTCCGGCGCAGATACAGCCAGGGCACCGAAGCTGAACAAGCTGGGAACCCAGGAGTGGAATCGCACGAAGTCCAAGGTAAAGGGCGCTGTCAAAAATATCGCCAAAGAGCTGGTGGAGCTTTACGCTGTGCGTCAGGAAAAAGAGGGGTATGTGTGTGGCCCGGATACAGTGTGGCAAAAGGAATTTGAGGAAATGTTCCCATATGAGGAGACAGAGGATCAGCTGAACGCCATTGAGGATACCAAGCGGGATATGGAGAGCACCAAGATCATGGATCGTCTGGTGTGCGGAGATGTTGGATATGGTAAGACGGAGGTTGCTCTTCGCGCAGCGTTTAAAGAGGTGCAGGAGAGCCGGCAGGTTGTTTACCTTGCACCAACTACCATTCTGGCGCAGCAGGTGTACAACACCTTTGTCCAGAGAATGAAGGAGTTTCCGGTGCGCGTGGATCTGCTTTGCCGATTCCGTACACCTGCCCAGCAGAAAAAGACTTTGCAGGATCTGAAAAAAGGACAGGTAGACGTTGTGATCGGTACTCACAGAGTTCTTTCTAAGGATGTGGAGTATAAGAATCTGGGGCTTCTGATCGTTGACGAGGAACAGCGTTTCGGTGTTACCCATAAGGAGAAAATCAAGCAGCTGAAAAAGGATATTGATGTTCTGACTCTGACTGCGACTCCCATTCCACGAACCCTTCATATGAGTATGATCGGAATCCGTGACATGAGTGTGCTGGAGGAGCCGCCTATGGATCGTATGCCGATCCAGACTTATGTAATGGAGTATGATGAGGAGACTGTCAGGGAAGCTATCGGAAGAGAGCTGCGAAGAGGCGGCCAGGTTTATTATGTTTATAACCGGGTTACAGATATTGATGAGGTTGCCCTGCGGATTTCCAAACTGGTGCCGGACGCAAGGGTGGATTTTGCCCATGGACAGATGAGCGAGAGAGAACTGGAACGGGTTATGTACGATTTTATCAATGGGGACATTGATGTGCTGGTTTCCACTACTATTATCGAGACAGGACTGGATATTTCCAATGTAAATACCATGATCATCCATGATTCTGACAAGTACGGACTTTCCCAGCTTTATCAGCTGCGAGGCAGGATCGGACGTTCCAACAGGACGGCGTATGCGTTTCTGATGTACCGAAGGAACACCATGCTTCGGGAGGTGGCGGAAAAACGACTTTCTGCTATCCGTGAGTTTACAGATCTGGGAAGTGGATTCAAGATCGCCATGCGTGACCTGGAGCTTCGGGGGGCTGGAAATCTGCTGGGAGCACAGCAGCATGGGCATATGAACGCAGTGGGCTATGATCTTTACTGTAAAATGCTTAGCGAGGCGGTCAAAGAGGCAAAGGGTATTCATACTATGGAAGACTTCGAGACTACCATTGATCTGAATATGGATGCTTTTATTCCGGATACCTACATCAGCAATGAATTCCAGAAGCTGGATATTTATAAGCGCATTGCAGGGATTGAGTCCCAGCAGGAGTATGATGATATGCTGGAAGAACTGATCGACCGGTTTGGGGAGCCGCCGAAAGCAGTGCTGAATCTGCTGGCTATTGCAAGACTGAAAGCACTGGCACATCAGGGCTACATTACGGAAATCAAGCAGATGCAGCGTGAGATCAGGATCACCCTTTACGAAAATGCACATCTGAACCCGGAAGGAATTCCGCCGCTGGTTGCCAAGTACCGCAGACAGCTGCAGTTTAAACCGGATAAAGAGCCGAAGTTCCTGTTTGCACCAGTGGGGGATATTGTGCAGGCGCTGACGGTGTTTGCAAAGGAACTGATGGAATTGGTGGAAGAGGAAGGAAAGAGCGAAAAGTAGTAGACGGCTGGGCTGTTGAATGCTTTCGGATATTTTGATTTAAAGTAGTCTCTGGGTGGGGAAGATCCGATGGAAATTCGCGAAAATTGTGTGAATTCTATCAGATTTTCCCCTTTCTACTTGCCCTCATGGGAAAAAAGTTTTATACTCTTATTAGCGTGTCCGCATTGGGAAATCATGCTGGCTGTGCGTGGTGACTAAGCGGCACATCAGTGAAAGGGTAATTGGTGATCAATATGAAGAAAATCGTGAAGAACACAACCGTAGTGGCATTAAGTGGCGTAATGGCAATTGGAATGCTTTCCGGATGTGGAAGTAAGTCTATAGATGGAGAGAAGACCGTTGCAACTGTAGATGGCACAGACATTCCTATGGGTGTTGTAAGTCTGTATGCACGTGAGTCACAGGCACAGACGGTTGCTATGTATAAGAGCTTTATGGGAAGTGCAGGAAATATCTGGAGCCAGGTAGTAGATGAGGATGCTGGTACTACATACGGTGAGCAGGCTGTAGGACAGTTCCTGGAGCAGGTTGAGCTGATGTACATCATGAAGGAGAAGGCAGCTGATTACGGTGTTGAGGTTACTTCTGATGATGAGACTGCTATTGCAGATGCAGCAGCACAGTTTATGCAGGACAATGACGAGGACACTCTGAAGGAGCTTGCTGTTTCCGAAGACCAGGTTAAGACTCTTCTGGAGCTTGAGACTTACCGTCAGAGAATTTACGATCCGATCCGCAATGAGGCTGAGGTTAACATAACGGATGAGGAGGCACAGCAGTCTTCTTTCAGCTATGTAAGTATTTCCATCAGTGGAGATGACCTTACCGATGATGATATTGCTACCCGCAAGGAGCAGGCACAGGAGATCCTGGATAAGATGAAAGAGGATCCGACAGCAGACATGGGCGAGACAGCCAAGGCTGTTGATGATACTTACAGCGGACTGACCGGAACTATTTTCACAAATGACAGTGATGATGAGGATATTTCCAATTCTTATGATGACGCTGTTGTAGAAGCGCTGAGAACTCTGAAGGACGGCGAAGTTTACGGCGAGCTGGTTGAGACTGATAGCAGCGTATATGTGCTTCGGATGGACAAAGTAAATGACCAGGATGCAACCGCTTCCAAGAAAGAGTCCCTTGAGAACACCAAGCGCAGCGAATACTATTCCGAGACAACTCAGAAATGGCTGGATGATGCTGATATTACTGTAAATGATAAGGTGCTTTCTACTTTGACAATTACAGATGAGCACAGTTTCACAATTAAAGAGACTACAGCGGATACAAGTGAAGATGCAGCAGATACAACAGATGCTACTGAGGATACTGCTTCTGAGGATGTCGAGGCAGCAGATGAGAGCGATGATGCTGATACTGCTGAGACAGATGCTGCAAAGAGCGACAGCGCAGAGGAAGCTGATACCACAGACAGCGCTGACAGTACAGACGAGACTGCAGAAGCGAACAGTGCAGACAGCAAGGCCGAGGACAGCAGCGAGAGCGCTGATTCTGAGGAGAACGCAGAGGATACTGCAGAAGAGACAACTGAGGAGAACTAAAAGTGAGATAAAGACCGAAACTTGTTATATCGTATGTATTGCAAAATGTTTTCTGAAAGAATTGAGATTATATAAAGTGGAGAAAATGATAAAAGAGCCTGCCTGGGGTGATTCGGGCGGGCCCTTTGTCTATACAAAGTAAAATACTTATGAAAAAAAGCTTTTCGCTACAAAGTAAGGTTTGAGAAAATGCAGGTACAGCAGATTGAACATGTGGATAACAATTACACAGGGGGACAACATGAAAAAGATACTTCTTATTGCAACCGGGGGGACCATTGCTTCCAAATATACAGCAGAGGGGCTGGCACCGCAGATTTCTGCAGATGAGCTGTTGGAATATATTCCTGAAGCCCGGGAATTCTGCACCATTGATACCGTTCAGCCTTTTGCCCTGGACAGTACCAATGTGTGCGCAGACCATTGGCTGAAGCTGGCCAGACTGATCGAATCCAAATATGAATTTTATGATGGCTTTGTGCTTTGCCATGGAACGGACACTATGGCATATACGGCTGCTGCTTTGTCTTATCTGATCCAGAATAACCGCAGACCTATCGTGATTACCGGTGCACAGAAACCTATTGACCTGGCAATTACAGATGCACGTTCCAATCTTCTGGACAGTCTCCGCTTTGCCTCTCACGACCGCGCTCATGGAATTTCCATTGTGTTTGGGGGAAAAGTGATCGCAGGAACCAGAGCAAAGAAGGAATTTTCCAAAAGCTACAATGCCTTTTCCAGCATTAATTATCCGGATATTGCATCCATTCACGATCAGAAGATCATTTTTTATATTGATGACAAAGACCAGTCCACCAAGCCACTGGTGTTTTATCATGAGATGAATCAGAAAATTTTTCTGCTCAAACTGATTCCGGGGATTGACGGGAAAGTATTGGATGCTCTTTTTCCATCTTATTCCGGACTGATCATTGAATCCTTCGGTGTAGGCGGTCTGCCTCATTACGAAAATGATAATTTTATAGATGCGATCGCGCATTGGATTGAAGCAGGCAAGCCTGTGTGTATGGCGACCCAGGTTACCCATGAGGGAAGTGACATGGAAGTTTACCAGGTTGGAAAAGTCATCAAGGAACGGTTCCCGGTGCTGGAGTCTTATGATATGACGCTGGAGGCGTCTGTGACGAAAATGATGTGGGCGCTGGGACAGACACGGGATATGGAGAAGTTTAAGGAGTTATTTTATACGACCATTAATCATGATTTATTGTTTCTGTAAGTAAGTCTTGAAATTTTCTGGAGTGTTAGGCTAAAATAAAAAAGCTGAAATCATGGAGCTGATAATACTTTCAGAGAATCTTTATGAATGGAGAGCAAGGCAACAGACTCAAATTCATATCAGAGATGGGATATCGGTTTTGAAAACATATTTTCTGGAATACTGGAGGACATATATAAATGAACAAAAAAGAAATTTCTGAAATCAAGAAACAGCTGACACCAGCCAACTGCAACATTACCAGAATTTGTGGATGCTATGTGGATGCTGAAAAGAATAAAAAAACAGAACTGAAAGAAGCATTCCTTTCCCTTTCGGAGGAAGAAATGTTCAAATATTTTGAAATATTCAAGAAAACCCTTTCTGGTACTCTTGGAAAGAACCTGATGAATATGGAATTCCCACTGGCAGAGGAAAAAGAGGGCGGCAAACACGAATTTCTCATGAAGCTCCGCGCCAGCAAACTGAAGGATGACGCTTTAATCGAGAGCTTTTATGACAAAATTATTGAAAATTACGATTATCCGGAAAATTACTACATAATCCTGGTACACGCTGTGTACGATATCCCGGGAAGAACTTCAGATGGAATCGATATGGATGATGCTTCTGAAGAGATTTATGAGCACCTTCTTTGCAGTATCTGTCCAGTGAAGCTGTCTAAAGCAGGTCTTTGCTACAATGCGGAGGCAAATCTGATCCAGGACCGTATCCGTGACTGGATCGTGGAAATGCCAGAGAACGGCTTCCTTTTCCCGTTATTTAATGACAGAAGCACAGACATCCACGGCATGCTCTACTATTCCAAGAATGCAGAGCAGCTTCATGACATTTTCGTGGACGAAGTGTTTGGATGTACAGCACCGCTTTCCGCAGGTGGACAGCGTGATTCTTTCAACATGCTGGTGGAGGAAACCCTTGGTGACGACTGCCAGTATGACACCGTTATTGGAATCCATGAGAAATTGAACGAGATCATTGAAGCACAGAAAGATTCCCCAGACCCGGTTGTGCTCACTCAGTCTGAGGTGAAACGTCTCTTTGAGGACTGCGGTGTAGAAGACGAGAAACTGGAAACTTTTGATAACCAGTATGAGGCTGTAGCCGGTGAAAAAGCCACCATGGTAGCCTCTAATATTACCAATACCCGTAAATTCGAGATCAAAACTCCGGATGTAGTGATCCATGTTGAACCAGATAAAGTGGAACTGGTGGAGACCAGGATCATTGACGGCCGCAAGTGTCTGGTGATTCCTATGGAAGACGTAGAAATCAACGGAATCCGTGTGCGGATGGGCGGGGAGAGCAGTGAGGAATCCGAGGAAGAGTTTGAGTAATATTCTTGGTTGTGATAAAATTTTTTTGCCGAATATGAAGTATAAAAGGCTTGTTGTAAGAAAAATAGTTGTAAAACAAATAGTTTTAAAACAGGAAGGATGCAATTCTTGGCGAGTTGCATCCTTCCTGTTTTTGCCTGGATGAGGGTTTCATAATGGGGGCATGCAAATTGTGGGAATGATTTTGGGGCGTAATCTGGAATTAAGAATATCAGAAGTAAAATCTAAATAATTCTACGATTGTAGAAAAAGTGATTGACATTTAATTTCTACAGATGTAGTATATAACCGACTTCTACAAAAGTAGAAAATGAAAGGGGATTTTACTATGAAAATGAAACTGGTTAAAATGATAGCACTTATGGCGGCGGTGACATTAAGTGGTTGTTCAGCTGGAACTTTAGAAAATACCGGAAATTCTGCCTCTGATTCTGCTGCAAATATAGTATCTTCAAATAAAAAGGCTTCTTCATCCACGAAGAGATCAAATACTGTAAGTTCCATTGGTACGGCAGGTAATACTGCAAGTGGTGCAGCAGGTAATACCGCAAATAGCACAGCAGGTAATACTACAGGTGGCGCGGCAGGGAATACCACAGCCAGTACAGCAGGTAATACCACAGGTGGTGCGGCAGGGAATACCACAGCCAGTATAGCAGGTAATGCCACAGCTGGTACGACAAGTAATACCACAACTGCCACAACAGATGCTACATCCGATATTCTTTCCACCACAACAATCACCCTGTATGATAGTGATGGAAATACAGTTTCTGTAGAAAGAACAATTTACAAAAATTATGACTGCGAATATGTAGATGCTGACGGTATGGAATACAGCACCGATGACGATGTTTATTTTACAGATGAAAATGGAAAGACCTACCAGTCCTTAAATGACAGTACCCATTATTTTGGTGCCGAGTTAGAGCAGCATGTATTACAAGATGCCAATGGAAACGGTGTGACAGTTACAGAAACAACTAATGGAGATTATTACTATATGGATGATAATGGCACTGGTTATATTGACAACGGCGACGGAACCTGGACGGATGAGAATGGGAATAGTTATACAGAATAAGAGGAGGGATGCGGCTGAAAGCTTTTTTCAAAAAGGTGTCAGGCTGTGTACCATTCTCGGGCTATAGAAATGTGGTGTTTGGCTTTTTTAGTCATACACCCTTTTTTCGTATTAAAGACTGGCAAAAATCCTCAGTGGAATAAATCGCAGTGCTGTGTTAATATAGAAGAAAATTGTTATTGTTCATTGGTAACGCAAAATCGCAGAAAGGACGGCTGGCTTATGGGAATCTACCTGAATCCGGGGAATAATAAATTCAAAAGAGCGGTGAATTCGGATATTTACGTGGATAAAACAGGATTAATAAAATATACAAATAGTATTGTCGATACGCTGCAGTCCTGTGTATGTGTCAGCAGACCAAGGCGTTTTGGAAAGTCTATGGCAGCAGATATGCTTACGGCTTATTACAGTAAGGGCTGTGATTCCAGAGAACTCTTTTCCAGTTTGGAAATTGCCAAGGATGAAAACTTTGAGGAACATTTGAATAAATACGATACCATTTTTCTGAATATGCAGGAATTTTTGAGCAGAAGTTCAAATGTGAAGGAATTGTTGGAGAGAGTAGAAGGCAAAGTAATCCGCGAATTGAAGAAACAGTACCCTGATGTGGAATTATATGACGAAAATGATCTGGCGGAAACTATGCAGGATATTTTTGCAGAAAGTGAGTGCCCTTTTATAGTTATCATTGACGAGTGGGATTGTATTTTCCGGGAGTTCAAACATGATAAGGCTGCGCAGGAGATTTACCTTGATTTTCTGCGTGATCTGCTTAAGGATAAAGAATACATTTATCTTGCCTATATGACGGGAATTTTGCCAATAAAGAAATACGGAACCCACAGTGCACTGAATATGTTCGATGAATTTTCCATGATTGATCCAGGCCCATTGGCTGAATATGTAGGTTTTACAGAAAAAGAAGTAGAAGCACTTTGCCAGAAGTATCAGATGGATATTAATGAGATCAAAAACTGGTATGATGGTTATTCTTTTGAAGAAGTGGAATCTGTATACAGCCCGAAGTCGGTTGTGAGCTGCATGCGCCTAGGAAAACTGGGAAATTATTGGAATCAGACAGAGACTTTTGAGGCATTGCAGATTTATATTGATATGAATTTTGAAGGACTCCGGGATGATGTTCTGAGAATGATTGCAGGAGAAGCAGTACCAGTAAATACAGGAATTTTTACCAACGATATGATAACTTTCAGAATTAAAGATGATGTGTTGACATTGTTGATTCATTTGGGGTATCTGGGGTATCATTATGCAGAAAAGACTGTTTTCATTCCAAATAATGATATTCGCTTAAAATTTATCTGTGCATTTTTAGATATATATGTAAAAGCTAGTTTGAAAATACAATACAGAAAAGAGGAATCCATATGACTCTGGCACAACTTCGTTACGCGATTACGGTGGCAAATTCCAATTCCATGAATGAAGCTGCCCGGAATCTTTTTATATCACAGCCAAGCTTATCTTCGGCAATCCGTGAACTGGAGGAGGAAATCGGTATAGAACTTTTCCGCAGGACAAACCGTGGAATTTCCGTAACCCCTGAGGGAGAGGAATTCCTGGGCTATGCCCGCCAGGTGGTAGAGCAATACGAACTGATCGAATCCAAATACGTTTCCAAAGAACATACCAAGAAGAAATTCAGTGTTTCCATGCAGCACTACACCTTCGCAGTAAATGCCTTCGTGGAAATGGTGAAGCAGTTCGGAATGGACGAATACGAATTCGCTGTCCACGAAACCCGCACCTACGACATCATCACCGACGTAAAAGATTTCAAAAGCGAGATCGGCATCCTTTACCTGAACGACTTCAACCATAAAGTCCTGGAGAAACTTTTCCATGAGTTCAATCTGGAATTCCACCCAATCCTGGAATGCAGCATCTATGTCTACATGTGGAAAGGCCATCCCCTTGCTGACCGCGACCTGATCACCCTGGAAGACCTCCGCGAATACCCTTGCCTCTCCTTCGAGCAAGGCACCTACAACTCCTTCTACTTCGCCGAAGAAGTCCTGAGCACCTACGAATACAAACGCCTCATCAAAGCCAATGACCGAGCCACTCTCCTGAACCTGATGGTGGGTCTCAACGGCTACACTCTCTGCTCCGGAATCATCTGCGAAGAACTAAACGGCTCCGACTACTGCGCCGTGAAGCTAGACTCCGACGAGGTCATGACCATCGGCTACCTTGCAAGAAAAGGAACCACGATTAGCAAGTTAGGACAGAAGTACCTGGAAGAAATTGCCAAATACAAAGACAAAGCATTACGATAATCCACACACTTACATAAACTTCCATTTGGAACTAAAGCTGAACCTACCCCCCCACTACACCCACCCCCCCCACTTTCAGTTTGGGCGGAAACAGCGCAGCGCCTTCCCGCCCAAACGTCCGCTTCGCTCAACTGTTCACCAACCAGTACACAGCCAGTGGGGGAGGGATAAATCTAAGCGAGCCATTTAAGGAGCGCCCTTAGTGGCGGTGAGATCCATGACTTACGGAGACTTATGCGAGAGGGCTCTCCCGAGCGCATTAGTCGCAGTTAGTCATTAGCTCACCAGAACGTTGCGACGGCGAGCGTGATTTATCCCTCCCCCGCTGGCGTCCACTTTAGCTATAGCCTTACCCTATAACTAGCCCAAACTTTTAAGAATTAACACTTTTACTCCAATTGTGTTATAGTAACCATATCGACGATGAAACACCACTTAAAGGAAAGAGGAAAGACATGTCTTCAATATTAATCCAAGATGTGAGCAAAACCTTCGAAACCAAAGACGGTTCCGTACAAGCCCTGAAACACGTAAGCCTCTCCATTGAAACCGGAGACATCTACGGAATCATCGGAATGTCCGGTGCAGGAAAAAGTACCCTGGTACGATGTATGAACTTTCTGGAAGTACCATCCGAAGGAAAAGTATTAATAGACGGAAAATCCCTCAGCGAATTTTCCCCAAAAGAACTCCGCAAAGAGCGAGAGAAAATAGGAATGATTTTCCAGCATTTTAACCTGCTCATGCAGAAAAACGTACTGGAAAACGTCTGCTTCCCACTGTACATCCAGGGGAAGAAAAAAGCCGAAGCAAGAGCAAAAGCCCTGGAGCTTCTGGAAATCGTAGGACTGGCAGACAGAGCGAAAGCATATCCCGCACAGCTCTCCGGTGGACAGAAACAAAGAGTGGCAATCGCCAGAGCCCTGGCCTCCGATCCACAGATACTGCTCTGTGACGAAGCCACAAGCGCTCTGGATCCCCAGACCACATCCTCCATACTTGAACTTTTGCAGGACATCAATCAGAAATTCGGAATCACCATTGTGATCATTACCCACCAGATGTCAGTTGTCCGTGAGATTTGTACTCATGTGGCAATTATGAAAGACGGTGAAGTAAAAGAACAAGGCCTTGTAGAAGAAATCTTCAGCCACCCGAAATCACAGGTAGCCAAAGAACTGATTAGCAAGGATTCTGGAAACGACGTAGAAAGCAAAAAGCTTACCCAGTCAGAAATCCAGGACGGCGAAATCGTTCGAATCGTATTCTCTGAGAACTCCGCATTCGAACCAGTAATCGCAAACCTTATATTAACCTTCCACGAACCTGTAAACATTCTGAAGGCAAACACCAAAAACGTAGGCGGTGTAGCCAAAGGAGAAATGATCCTCCAGTTCATGAGTGACAGTACCAATGTACCGGAGATGAAGAAATTCCTTACAGAACGTGGACTTGAGATAGGGGAGGCGAACTGATTATGTGGACGAAACAAGTAACCGATATGATAATCGCAGGTGTAGGGGAAACATTATATATGACCCTGTTTTCCACCTTCTTCGGATATGTATTTGGAATGCCCCTTGGAATCCTGCTGAAAGTATCCGACAAAGAGGGTCTGCGGCCAAACGCAGTACTATATAAGATCCTAGATGTGATCGCAAATATTTTCCGAAGCATCCCATTCCTGATCCTGTTGATCCTGCTCATTCCATTCACCAGATTTCTGGTAGGAAAAAGCTATGGAACCACAGCCACTATCGTACCCCTTACCATTGCGGCAATCCCTTTTATCGGACGAATGGTAGAGTCTTCCTTAAATGAGGTAGACCCGGGAGTTATCGAGGCTGCAAGATCCATGGGAGCAAGCAACCTTCAGATCGTATTTAGGGTAATGCTGGTAGAAGCAAGAACATCCCTGATCTCAGGAGCTACCATTGTAACAGGAACTATCCTTGGTTACTCCGCAATGGCAGGAACCGTAGGAGGAGGCGGACTTGGAGACATTGCAGTCCGTTACGGATACAACCGCTGGCAGACGGACATCATGCTGGTGACAGTTATCCTTCTGGTAGTACTGGTACAGATTTTCCAGACAATTGGTATGTTCATAGCCAACAAGCTGGATAAAAGAAAATAAGCCACAGATTATTTTATAAGAAATGGTATCTGTGAGCAGTAACCAAAATCGATAATTGACAGGAGTTTTTAGTAGCCCCTGTTTATTATAAAAAATGATTGTAATGTAGAAACTAAATATATTTTTCAAAAAATAAGGAGGAACTTTATTATGAAAAAATTAATCGCAGCAGCACTCACAGGAGCATTAGTACTTGGAACCGTTGGAACATCCGTTGTTTTCGCAGCAGATGATGACAAAACCATTACAGTAGCAGCATCCGAGACACCACATTCCGAGATCCTTGAAGCAGCAAAACCGATCCTTGAGGAAGAGGGATACGACCTTGAGGTAACGGTATTTGATGATTATGTACAGCCAAACGAAGTTGTAGAGAGCGGCGATTTCGATGCAAACTACTTCCAGCACATTCCATATCTGAACAGCTTCAACGAGGAAAAAGGAACTCACCTTGTAAATGCAGGCGGAATCCACTACGAGCCCTTTGGAATTTATCCTGGAACAAAATCCAGCCTTGATGATATCGCAGATGGCGACACAATCGCAGTACCGAACGATACCACAAACGAGGCAAGAGCACTTCTTCTTCTCCAGGACAACGGAATTATCAAACTGAAAGACGGTGCTGGCCTTGAGGCAACTGTAAACGATATTGAGGAGAACCCATACAACGTAGAAATCGTTGAGCTTGCAGCTGAGCAGGTAGCACGTGTTGCAGAAGAGACTTCTTACATTGTCCTTAACGGAAACTATGCACTTCAGGCTGGTTATTCTGTATCCAAAGATGCACTTGCATATGAGACCTCTGATTCCGAAGCTGCCAAAACATATGTAAACGTAATCGCAGTAAAAGAAGGAAACGAGAACAGCGACAAGATCAAAGCTCTTGTAGATGTATTAAAATCTGACGAGATCAAAGACTTCATCAACGAGAAATATGACGGAGCCGTTATCCCATTCGAGGATAGCGATGACGCAGAGGCTGAGGACACAGAAGCAGCAGATGCAGAAGCTGACACAGCAGACGAGGCAGCTGAGGAGACAGACGCTGAATAATCTGTAAAAATTAAACAGGATTTTATTAAGAGAGTGATTATAAATCGGATTGAAATGCATTGGAAAAGATACATTTCAGTCCGATTTTTGCCTGTAAAAAAAGAAGTGTCCAATATATAGAACAGCACATAATTATGGAAAAGGGTGACCTGCAGCCCTCTGCAAAAACAGTTGAAAAACCTTATAAAATCTGCTATTATAAAAACGAATTTTTTAGGTATCGAGGTGAGGCCAAGTGAAAAAAAACGAATGTGCGAACCGGTTTGTCTGCCTGTTTTTCAGTGTGGCAGTTGCGGTTTTGTGTGTGCTTTTTGCAGGCATGGAAGCGAAGAGCATTATGCATGTTTACGATCTGAAACCGGCCTCAGCTTCTTTGATTTCACCAGAGCTTTCCAGAAGCACCCAGACAAGTGCAGAAGAATTGACAGGACTTCGGCAGGTGTCTGTAAGGCTGGAGGCGGACCAGCGCCTTCGCCACAGGTCAGGCGTGGAAATTGTGGTGCTCATCATGCTGGCAGTTCTGCTGGCGAATACCGTATTTTATAAAGCAAAGAAACATCTGCTGACCAGAAATGATGCTGACGGCAGACGGTTTATCATCTGTTACATCCATCATCAGGACGGACAGAAGCACTGAAGATCATATACCATTGTTTCATATTGCTGATTGCTGCAATTGTTTTCATTATGAGTAAAGCATTGCAGTGGAGAGCAATTATTTTCCATGTAAACAAACGTATATGATTGGAGGTATGGCACTATATGTTACTTAATATTTTTATAGGAGTAATGATTGTTGCAGCCATTGCTGTCGGTATCTGGATGGCATGGTTTGACAGTCATGGAGGAAAGAAATGATAGCACAGATTTTTGCAGTAGTAATTTTCCTGGCGATGTTCATTCTGATCATCACAGAAGTATGGGAAAGACATATTGTTACGCTGGGATGTGCGCTCCTTACATTGATTCTTGTATTTGGAATCTGTATGCACAGCCCCTCAGCAATTATTGAAACACTGAACATACATAGTATTTTTTCACCGGGATTCTGGCACACAGCAGGTGAAGCAAGCGAAGCTTCTGCTGGAATCAACTGGGAAACTATCGTGTTCATCGCTGGTATGATGATCATGGTAGAAGGCATGGCAAACTCCGGATTTTTCCGCTGGTTATGCATGAAGATCGCGAAATTGGTTAAATACCAGATCATCCCGATCTTTATCACATTTATGCTCCTGTCCTTTGTACTTGCTATGTTTATCGATAGTATCACCGTAATCCTGTTCCTTGCAGCGGTTACCGTAGAATTGTCACAGCTGCTGAAATTTAATCCGGTACCAATGATCCTTGCAGAGATTTTCTGCGCCAACCTTGGTGGATCCGCAACCATGTGCGGAGATCCGCCGAACATTATCATTGGAACATCACTTGGATTTTCCTTTGCAGATTTCGTGACAAACACAGGTCTTATCGCGGTGATCGCACTGGTACTGGTTGTAATCTATTTTTACTTTATTTTCCGCAAAGAGCTTACCGAAAATGCGGGAAAAATTGATCCGTCTACGTTACCGGATCCGGAAGAAGCGATTGTAAGCAAGAAGGGCTTCACCATCAGCTGTGTGATCTTCCTCTGCGCTGTTGTCCTTCTGGTAACACATTCCCAGACAGGGCTTACCGTATCCTGTATCGGTGTATTTATCGCAGCAGTGACACTGATCACTTCCGGAAAAGATGCTTTGGACCTTCTGAAAAAGGTTGATTACAAGACACTGCTGTTCTTCGTAGGACTTTTCGTAGTTGTTGGCGGTCTGGAGCAGACCGGTATCCTTACGATCCTGGCTGGATTTATTGGAAAAGTCAGCGGCGGAAACCTGATGGTAATGATCGCCATCATTATCTGGGTATCTGCTATCGCAAGTGCATTTATTGATAACATTCCGTTTGCAGCTACCATGATCCCGGTTATTGACAGTCTAGCAGCCGCACAGGGAGTTGATATTTCCATTCTGGCATGGGCTCTTGCAATGGGTACTGACATCGGCGGAAGTGCAACCCCGATCGGAGCTTCTGCAAACGTAGTCGGTATCGCAACAGCAGCCAAGAGCGGTCACATGATCAAATGGGGAAAATACTGCAAGGCAATGGCACCTGCCACGATCCTGGTTGTCCTCGTTTCCATGCTGATGATTTATGCTAGATATTTATAATGCCATAAGGGGGAAGTGTAGAACTGTCAATTATCAGAGAAAAAGCAGTGCCAAAGATCTGGCATGCCATGAATAACTGACAGTTGGTCTTGCCCGCTTTTAACGGCATTTTATCCGGAAAAATCCGTGAAACAAGAGCGGATTTCTCTGGTTAGAAGGGAGGATACCATGAAAACACAAAAACAGGTGATCATTTCCATCGGACGAGAGTTCGGAAGCGCAGGCCATGAAATTGCAGAGCGAATCGCCAAGCGCTATGGACTTTCTTTATACGATCACAATCTTTTACGCGAGGTGGCAGACAGCCATAACGTAAATCCAGAAGAGCTGGAAATCTTTGACGAGATGAAGCACAACAAATTTCTTTACCGCACAGTGAAAGGAATGAGCAGTTCTCCGGCAGACAACGTTGCTATGATGCAGTTCAATTTTCTTCGGGAAAAGGCTGAAAAAGGAGAATCCTTTGTAGTTGTAGGACGTTGCTCTGAGACAATCCTGAAGGATTATGAGGGCCTGATTTCCATCTTCATTATTGGAGACATGGATCAGAAAATTGCCCGTGTAGCCCGTCTTTATGGAAAAACCGATAAAGAAGCTGAGCGCTTTATCAAAGAGAAAGACAGAAAGAGAAAGAAATACCACGACAGTCATTGCAATTCCAAATGGTCAGATTCCCATACCTATGATCTGAGTCTGAACAGCAGCACTCTTGGCGTGGAGGGAAGCGTTGAATTTCTTTCATCTTATATTGACAAAAGGATATCAAAAATGAAATAATAAGCTTAATGACAAAGGTTCTGCCAGGACGCATACAAGTGTCAGGGCGGAACCTTTGTGGTTTTTGTGGCCGCAGTCAGTAAGAGTAGTCAGAAATAGTTCTGATGTTGGGAAGGTGCTACCCTAAAGCCACGAACTCTCATTTATCCAGGAGGAAAATTTATGTTCACTGATGACGAAAAAGACTACATTATGCGTATGATCAAAGAGATTGCCCGTGTCCTTGCCAGCGTCATGCTTGGGAAAAAATATGTCCAGGTGGAATTGCCGGTAGAATCCAAATATCAGATTTCCGGAGACAAGCTTCACCATATGAAAACCATGGTGGACAGAGGCGAGATCAACGAGGCAGAGAACGAACTTCTTGACCGGATCGATTACGCTGACAAAGAAGCTCTGGCAGAAGCTATGTTTTTCTACGAATATGCTGCATCCAAAGGGGATGAATTTCTGGAAGCGCACAACTATTCCCTGGAGGAAATAAGGGATGGGATCCAGCAGCTGGCAGAAGATGCTGGATATGGAAATATTATAAATATGCTTGATATAAAATAGAATCTCTTGTGATATATGAAATACTGCGATTTTATTAAGTCTGCGCCCAAAAGTATTTTTGCCAAGTGGGAGCGCCATAGGCGTGGAACAGCTGACTTTCCTATATGGAGATGTCGCCGACAGGCGGCATGTCCGTTTAGAGTGAAATTGTGATCACGCTTAAAATGATGAGGAGATTATAAGATGTTTCTTGAAAAAAACAGAGACCGGATAGAAAAAGACTTTGAAGATTTTTCCAGGGAACTGCCAGGAAAAGCGGAAGAGATAAAGAAGAGAATGGAAGCACTAAGTCCTGATATTGTGATCGGAATGAAATATCTGTACAGCAATATGCCCTACAGCGATGTGGGAAACTATACCTTTGACACTTATCTGGATTATGTGCAGCAGGGAATCTATCTCTGGGAAAATTCCCCTTATGTAAAGAATTATCCAGAGCTTTATTTCCTGAATTACGTGCTTTTTCATCGGACAAATGATGAAGAAATCAAACCATGCCGTACCTATTTCTGGAAAAAAATAAAGGATAAGGTCCAGGGGAAGGCCATGGTGGAAGCTGCACTGGAAATCAATCACTGGTGTGCGGGAGAAGTGATGTACCAGGGAACGGACATGCGTACCGGCTCCGCACTGGAAATTTACAGAAGCGGTGTAGGCCGCTGTGGTGAGGAAGCCGTCTTTGTGGTAAATGTAATGCGAAGTGCCGGAATCCCTGCAAGACCAGTGTATGTGCCGAGATGGTCCCACTGTGATGACAACCACGCCTGGGTAGAGGTCTGGTGCGATGGCGACTGGCATTATCTGGGAGCTTGCGAGCCAGAAGCTGTTCTGGACAAGGGCTGGTTTACCAATGCAGCATCCAGGGCCATGATGATCGGCTCCAGATGGTATGACCGCGCTATGCCAGACGAAAAAGTGATCGGAAAAGACGGAATGAACCGGATCATCAATCTTCTTGGTAAATATGCCAAAACCAGGTGGATCACTATTACAGTGGAAGATCTGGATGGAACTCCGGCTGCTGGGGCAAAAGTACGGGCTGAGGTAATGAACTATGGGGAATTTTCCCCGATTGCAATAATGGAAGCAGACAAAAATGGCTGTATTTCCTTTGAAACCGGTTTTGGAAGCCTGCTGATCTGTGCTGTTTATGATGGTGCTTACGGGGAAAAGGTAATCGACACAAGAGAGGACGACCATTTTACCTGTACTCTTGGTGAGGAATATGAAGATGAGCTTTGGGTGGATTTTGACATGAATGCACCGGAGGATACCGGCAGAATAAGCTGGAATATTACCCAAGAACAGGAAGAAGAGAATAATCGCCGGATTGCCGCTGAGGCAGAACACTGTCGACGTAAGATTGAGAAATTCCAGCCGCTGTGGAAGCGCTGCCTTTTTGGACATACCATGAAGGAAGTGGAGCCTATGATGGCTGTTTTGTCTGAGAAAGATAGAAGGGATGCTTTTCCAGAAGTGCTGGAGGGCCATTATCAGGAGGCCTCGGTTTATCGCGAATTTAATCCAGATGAGATTTACATTCCATATGTATGGAATCCCCGCGTGGAAAATGAGGTTCTTACCAGGTGGAGAAAGAAGATCCTGGGCTATTTTGACAAGGGGCAGAGGGATGCCTTTGAAGCAGATCCCAAGAGCATCTGGACCTGGATCGAAGAGAACATTTCAGTCCGCAATGACAAAGAGCGCCTGACTGCATACACCACTCCTGGTGCAGCACTGGAGCTTGGAATTGCCGGAGAGAAATCCCACAAGGTGCTTTTCGTGGCAATCGCCAGAACTCTGGGAATCCCGGCACGTCTGAATCCTGCTGATGGAGCTATTGAATATTGGGATGGAATGAGGTTTGTAGCAGTATTGGAAGAGAGCCGGAAGGAATCCCATCTTACAGTCTTCGCCGGGGAAAAAGGGGACTGGAATTATTTCCAGAACTGGACCATTGCGGTGACAGACGGAAGAGGATACCTTACCCTGGATTTCAGCGACCGCAAGTGGGAAGCTGGAAAACTGGAATTGGATATTATGCCGGGAGATTACCGGATCCTGACTGGAAACCGTCTGCCAAATGGAAACATTCTGGGAAAAAGATACGATTTTCATATTGAAAAAGATGAGACGAAGCGGGTGGAACTGGAGCTTCGGGAGTATTGTCTGGAGGAAATGTTCAACCGTCATTCCATTCCGGATTCCAAGCTGACCGATCGGGCTGGAAATCAGGTGCTGGTGTCCCAATTGACGGGAAAAATAAGCGGAGACGCTGCCAAATGTGAGAATGGCATAGCTGAACGAGGCATCCTCTTCTGGCTGGAAGAAGACCGTGAGCCTACTGTGCACATTCTTAATGAAATAATGGAATTGAAAGAAAAATATGAAAAAATACAAAAACAGATTATATTTATCCTTCGCAGCGAAGAATCTTTAAAGAATGCTACTCTGGTTAAATGTCTGGAACTGCTCCCTGAAATTCAGGTGTACTTCCACGATTTCGGAAAGGACAAGGAAATGACCGCCCGCCGCATGTACGTAGATTCCGGGAAGCTGCCGCTTATGACCATTACCGAGGGCCAATGCCAGGGTATCTTTGCAGCAGCTGGATACTCCGTGGGTATGGCAGATATGTTGGTGAGGATTTTTGAGGCATGAACCGGGATCAGATCAAATACGTAGCCATGTTTACCATGCTATTAAACCATATTGCAAACGTTTTCCTGGAACCAGGTACCTTCCTTTTTGAGGTGATGGTGGACGTGGGTTATTTTACCGCTATCACCATGTGCTACTTCCTGGTAGAAGGCTACAGCTACACCCGCTCCAAAGAGAAATACGGCAAACGGCTTCTGCTGTTTGCCCTGATTTCCGAAATCCCCTTCTGTCTTGCATTTACAGAAGAAGGAACCATCAGTTTCGTAAGCATGAACATGCTATTCACTCTTTTCCTGTGCTTCCTGATTCTCTATGCAATGGAAAAAATCCCTTCAGGAACCCGGCAGACACTCTGCATCTTGGGCCTGGTATTTGCCTCCGCCTACAGCGACTGGGCCTTTCTTGCCCCTATCTTCACCTATTGGTTCGCAAGCTGTGGCCTCCGGGATGCACAGGGGAAAATGCTGCCAGCCGGCGGCCGGAATGCTGATCAGAAAAGCCATCTGGCTGGCGGCCAGAATCTTGAACGAAAAAAACTTTTATGGAAGGTTTTCAGAAAGGCAATGCTGTTCTTTGGTCTGTTAAACCTTGTAGAAAATATGGAGCAGACCACTCCTGCCAGGGCTGTTATCCAGTCCCTCGGCGCCACCGCCGGAATTCCGCTCTCAGCACTTTGCATCATCTATCTCTACAACGGAAAGCGCTCCGAAAAACATCGAACCTTTTCTAAGTGGTTCTTCTACATTTTTTATCCGGCACATTTGCTAATATTAGGTATATTGAGAATTGCTATTTAATTGGTTGGTCGTTATCCCGGACGCGATTTCACAATGTATATTCACCGCCGCGCGTCGCAACGTTCCGGCAA
>OLQG01000036.1_pt1 | contig 106378 bp, 88 predicted proteins | sample 1672221 | NCBI WGS metagenome assembly OLQG01 (sample SAMEA3136660, study PRJEB25190) | human gut metagenome | biome: human gut; feature: human-associated habitat; material: faeces | place: Austria | collected 2013
GAACCGTGGAATAAGCGTCGCAGGAACAACTCCGAAAGACTCCGAAAAATCACCTGCAAAATATTCGAAATGGTCTCCGAAAGAAAGAGGCCGTATGGTAACAACCGCACCACGCTCGCGAAGACGCTCCGCAACGCCATCTCGTATGTAGCTACGATAAATATCGGGAGGAAGCACGATGTCCGCTCCGTCCAAGTCTACCGCCTGCAGGTTTTTCTTGGCAAAAAGAGGATTTCCTTCGGTCATGAGCAACATTATGGGTTCGCTCTGCAGCCTAAATCCTGAAACTCCGTCTGGAAATGGAGCCTTCGACGAATCCTTCCTCCAGCTTTTAAAGCCCGACACCACAATGTCGTTGCTTCCGTCCAACAACGCATCGACAGTGCTAGACGGACCGGCAACCGACACTATTTCAACAATCTTTTTCGGCGAGCGCTCTCGCAACGCGCGGCACGCTTTATACGCGTAGCTTTCGAGCCATGGCAAATTGGTGGACGCGATACGCACCGAAAGAAAATTATCGGGAAGAGAGCGGTACTCTTCCACGATGCATTCCACCCGATCAAGCAGCAATGAAGCCGTTCGAACAAACCTTCTGCCAATGGGCGTCAAAGACAGTTTTCCTTCGCATTTCGAAAAGAGCACACACCCTATTTCCCCCTCAAGCTCGGCAATATGTTCCACAAGCGTAGGACGCGCTATGAACGCCTCTTGAGCCGCTGTTGTGTAGTTCAACGTTTTCGAGAGAATGAGAAATTCCTCGACATGACGCGTATCCATCTCCCCCGCCTTAGCCGCAAGCGTCGCCTCCAACGAATCGCTCGCATATACGCCTCAATCACCCTCATTGCCATCTAGCATACCCACCGCACAGACGAAGATGCAAGCGGTCAAATAATCTACCGTCTCCGCAAATTATTCTTCACCGAAGAAAAATACCCTACAGCCTGCATCTTTCACGAAATCATACGATGAAGCCACGGCAAGCATCTTTGTTCGCCGTACCATGCGTCACGAGTACAAGGAGGGATGACCATGGAGCTCAATCGTAGGGACTTTCTGAAAGGGGCCGTCGTAGCGAGCGGTGCGGGAGCCATTGCGGGGCTGGTCGGCTGCGCGCCGAAATCAGAACAGCCAACAACGTCTGGAACGGACGGAAGCGCAGCAGCGGCGTTCGAAGAGGCAACAGCCCCTATTGAGCCCGCAACCGTGCCCGACTCCTGGGATGAAGAACACGAAATCATTGTAGTGGGGTCCGGCGCAGGCGGCATGAACGCCTCTATAAGGCTCGCGCAGGCGGGCTACGAGGTGATTATGCTCGAGCGCAATCCCGAAACCGGCGGCAATTCGAAGCATTCGTCCGTTTTCTCCAACTTCGGCGGCCATAAGCAGGCCGAAGCAGCTCAGTGGGCATACCCAAGCTACCCGTACGATGCCGACGGCATCGTTGAATTCGTCATGAGCTGCCAGCAGATGACCGGCGACCCGGAGCTTTTGCGCGCCATGGCCGAAGAGGGGCCCAAATGCATCGACTGGATGAACGACAAGGCAGGCGCGAAATGGGTTCCCATGAACCCTTCTCCTTCGGGTTGCGGCCTGCTTGAATGGGAAGGCATGTCGACCCCCACCAACGGCATCAACGTCAACCTCATCCCGTTCCAGGAGCTTGAAAGCACCGCGCGTGAAAACGGCGTCGAAATCCGCGTCAATTGCCCCATCACCACCCTGGTGGCCGACAACGGTGCAGTGGTGGGCGTCAAAGCCCTCGACGGCGAAACCGAGAAATTCATCCATGCAACGCGTGCCGTGGTTTTGACCGCAGGAGGCATGGAGGTCAATCGCGCCATGATGGCCAAATACTCCGCAACCGTTCTGCAGGGCATTGCCAATATCGCCACCCCGCCCAACGGTACCGGCGAATGCATCCGCATGGGCCAGGGAGTCGGCGCGGACCTTTCGGGCTACGATTCCACAGGCGCTTTCGACGGCGGAGTATGGTGGCGCGAATATGACGAATATGACACCGAAATGGACTGCCACATCAACAAAGACGGCAACCAGGCGCTGCGCCAGCCTTGGCTACGCATTAACCGTGACGGCCAGCGCGTGCCATATATCTCCACCTCCGGGCGCAGCTACCCTTACGTCAACGACGCCGCGCCGTCGTCCGAAGGCCTGTGCGAAACCGCCGCGATTGAGATGAGCCAACCAGGCGGTGTAACATTCTGCTGCTTCGATTCCAAATTCGACCAGCTAGTTCAAGACAACTTCTTCGGCCAGGTCATTTGCCGCAAAGCGAAGATCGTCGCCGAAGACGACCCGTACATCGACCGCGTTCCCGAATGGCTGCGCGATTGGCATACCGGATTCCAGATGATGGTAGACGAAGGCGCCATCAAGAAATGCGACACGATCGAAGAGCTGGAGCAGCAGCTCGGACTCGAAGCCGGCATGCTGACCTCGAACGTAGAAAAATGGAACGCAGCGTGCGATGCCGGCGAAGACTACGCAACCTGCTACAAATATCCGAAAGAATGGCTGATCAAAATAGACGAGCCGCCCTTCTACGGCGCCAAGCTCGACGGCCATGTCTTCGGATCGAAAACCGGCCTGCGCGTCACGCCGCACATGCAGGTTGTAGACGTCAAAGGCAAGCCGATCGAAGGACTGTACGCGGGTTGGCATACCGCAGGCGGTTCTGCAGGCGATGGAAACCCCGCGGGCAAGCCTCTCACCGGCATGTATGCCGACCTGGGGCTTTCGTTCGTAGGCGGCTACATGGCAGCTGGCGGCATCATGGCCCAGGACGGCAAAACCGAAGCATAACCATATCCACCCCTCCCGAGAAGAAGGCCGGCTACGATTCTGGCCTTCTTCTTGCGCCGGCATGCGGCTTCGTGTCCTAATCGATTTAAAAAACGCACTGCAGTTTCGCTTTTCACCCGCAGACACGCGAACCCGCCTGGAAAGACAAAGGCGCCTCACCATGCGCGGACGCAAAAACGGGCATCGGCCGAAGCCGACGCCCGAAACCGAACGCACATTTCGCATATGCGACTTACGCTCTACGCCCGATACGTCGCAATAAGACGCTCGACGAACGCGCAGGCATCCTGGGACGCCTGGTCGCGATTGAGCTCGTAGGTGCCGAATCCGTCATGGGCGGCAGTATCGGTCACGCCTCGCACGGATATGAACGCAACACCGTTAGCGAAGCATACCTGTGCCATGGAAGAGCTCTCCATATCCACAGAAATAGGATTGTGCCTTGCCACGATGCCGTCACGATTGGCGTCGTCTACGAACTGCTCGCCCGACGCCATAGCGCCGAAATGAACCGGTCGCTCGAAAGACTCCGCAACCGAGCGCGCTGCAACAAGCAGCTTCTCATCCGCGGAGAAAACGCCGCTGGGATAGAACGGATACGAATCGACGAGCATCATCTGCGCATCCACGTCGTGGTGCGCGAAAGACGTGCCCACCGCGATGTCGAACACATCGAGCGCAGGGTCCATGCCGCCCGCCGTGCCGGCGTTGATCACGCAGGAGACGTCATAGGAGTCAATCATCGACTGCACCGCCATGGCGGCATTGGTCTTGCAAATGCCGCAGCAAGTCGCTACGACATCGCAGCCGCCGAATGTTCCGCGATGCATCTCGACCATCGCCTTTTTATCGGTCGAAACGACATCCATCGCCTTGAGGAACGGCGCTATTTCACTCTGGGTCGCGCATACGATGCCGATGGGAGCAGGCATTCTCTACTCCTCCTCAGACGCGGTCTCGTTCTCGGAAACGAACGGAATCGTCGGCGCATCGTTCCAGATCTCCTCGAGACGATAGTAGTCGCGCCCTTCGGGCTGGAAGACATGCACGACGAAATCGCCGTAGTCCTGCAGCGCCCAAAAACCTTCCTGAGCGCCTTCGACGCTGAAAGGCTTCACGCCCGCTTCTTTGATTTCGGCCTCTTCGATGGCGTCGAGCACAGCCGAGATCTGACGATTGTTCTGGGCGGTGACGATCACGAAGAAGTCGGTGATGCCGACAAGCTCTCGCACATCCTGGATGAGGATGTCGGTCGCCTTCTTGGAGTCGGCGGCGCGAGCGGCGATCATCACCTTGTCAAGAGAGCTAAGGCCTTTGTCTTGTGCCATGTATTCATGTTCCTTTCTTCGAGAATGCCGCAGCATTCTTTGCTCGACGGTACGAAGGCCGCATCAGGCGCACGAGGCCTGCGCGGCAGATGCCCTATTCGATAACGATGACGCGCGGCTTGCGCGCCTCCATGCGTTGAGCACGCTGCGAAACGATGCCGTTCCATACCTCGAGCGAATCGGGATGGATGGACATATCGGCATCGAGCAAGTATATCAGCGTAGATTTATACGTCATGTAGAACAGCTCGTCAAGATCAACCTGCCCGACCGCGGCACGCAGAGGCGCCACGTCGGTAAACGTTCTCCCGGGCTCGATGATGTCTGCTATGAACACGACCATGTCCAGGTCACTCATATCATCAGCGCCGCAGGTATGACGCTCGATCGCCTGAAGCACCTCGTCGGAAAGTTCGGGGAATTCTTTGCGAAGGGAGCGAGGGGCAGTAAGCGCATGCAAAACCCCCGGCATGTTCTTACGCACGGTCTTCGGGGCAAGGTGGTGCTTTTTCGCGATGCGTTTCAATTCGGACGCCGGCAACGCCTTGTCCCAATCATGCAAAAGACCCGCGACGGCCGCATCGTTTTCGTTCGCACCGTAGATGCGGGCAAGCTGTTCCGCCGTTTGAGAAACACCCAGGGAATGCATGTAGCGCGAAGGCTTCACGCGCTCTTTCAAACGGGCTCTCATATATTCGAATCTGTCTGGATCTATCATTTCCGTTCCCTTTCCCATGCAGCATGTGCGGCAAAGCCGATCGGCAGCGCGCAACCGCCGCGACGCGCGAAGCGAGCAGCTCACGAAACTCCCGTATAAAGCCCGTGATGCTGTATGTATTCCGCCACAGGCTGAGGAACAAGATAACGAATGGAGCGCCCCTCTTTCACCTTCTCCCTCAAATCAGTGGAAGAAATGGACAGAGCGGTCACTTCGATAGAGGACATATGGAGAATGGAGGCATGCGTGCGCATATAGCGCCTGCGCGCATCGTTGAGGATGTATCCGGGACGCGTGACCACGACAAGGCGCGCAAGCTTGCCTATTTCGTCGGAATCGCGCCACTTCAGAATATTGAAGACGGCATCGGCCCCCGAAATAAAGTACAGCTCCACGTTCTCGGGATAATGAGCGCGCAGCACACGCAGCGTATCGACCGTGTACGTCTCCCCCGCCCGGTCGATTTCCAGACGGCTCGCGTCGAAATAGGGATTGTCGGCCACGGCGAGACGGACCATGTCGTAGCGCAGCTCCGCGCCCGTGACGCCTTTGCCCTTCTTCATCCAAGGATCGCCCGCAGGCATGAAGACGACGCCATCGAGCCCGAACGCGTCGCGCACCTGCTCTGCGCACGCAAGATGCCCGATATGAACAGGGTCGAACGTGCCCCCCATGATTCCAAGGCGAAATGTCCGGTCGGCATCTTTGCGACCCATATCGTCAAAACGCCCGCATACCACCGGACCGGTCTGATTTTCCCCCCGCTGCTCCTGCATTTCGCACACGTCAGCCGCGCACCTGCCCCTCGCCGCGCACGACGTACTTGTACGAAGTAAGGGCCTCAAGTGCAAAGGGACCACGCACATGCAGCTTCTGGGTAGAGATGCCTATTTCGGCACCGAGCCCGAAGCATGCCCCGTCGGTGAAGCGCGTGGAAACGTTCACGTATACAGCAGCAGCATCGACGCCCGCCGCGAAGGCGTCCGCGGCGTTTTTCCCGTCTTCGGAAGACGTGTTTGCAATGATGCATTCGGAATGGCCCGTGCCGTAGCGATTGATGTGCTCGACCGCCTCTTCGACGCCGCTCACCGTCTTCACGCTGATTTCGAGGGCGAGATACTCCGTGCCCCAGTCCGCTTCCACGGCGTCGACGAAATGCTCGAGCACGTTCGCCGACCCGCCTTCTTCAGCAAGAGCGGCGCACTCGCGAGCAAGGGAATCTCCATGGACGACAACGCCGGCGTTCGCCAGCTCCGAAAGCATCCGGGGAAGAAACGCCTTTGCCGCCGCTTCATCCACCAGAAGCGACTCGCATGCGTTGCACACACCCGTACGCTGGGTTTTGGCGTTCATAACGATGGCGCGGGCGATATCGAAATCGGCAGATTCATGCACGTAGACATGGCAATTGCCCGTGCCGGTCTCTATGACGGGGACTTTGGAGTGTTCGATGCAATGACGAATGAGGCCTGCTCCGCCCCGCGGAATCAAAACGTCCACCAGGCCGTGCAGGCCCATGAGGACATCCGTTGCCGCGCGGTCTGCGGTTTCTATGGAGCAGATGCTATCGGCAGGAAGGCCGGCCTTTTGCACCGCATCGCGCAAGACCTTCGTCAGCGCGATGTTCGAATGCAGCGCCTGAGAGCCGCCGCGCAGCACGCAGGCATTTCCCGCCTTGAGACAGATTCCCGCCGCATCGGCGGTCACGTTCGGGCGCGCTTCGTAGACCATGGCCACCACGCCGAGCGGAACGCTTATGCGCTGCAGCAGCATGCCCCCTTCGATTGTGCGCTCCTCAAGCACGCGACCGACAGGATCGGAAAGCGACGCCAGATCCTCAAGCGCGCTCGCCATGCCTTCGACGCGCTGTTCGTTGAGCTCGAGACGATCGAGCAAACCCTCGCTCATACCCGCGGCCCTGCCTGCCCTCATGTCTTCGGCATTCGCCTCAACGATGGCGGCGGAATGCTCGCGCAGCGCCCGAGCCATCGCGAGCAGCGCCGCATTGCGCTGGTCCGTCGTCGTACGTGCGAGCACGGCCGAAGCCTTGCGCGCAGCAAGCGCTATAGCGCGAACCGAGGTTTCCAAATCCGCCATGTCGAACCTTCCTTTCCAAACAACGCCTCTGCGCTCCCCATGCGAACGTGCAATCCGGAGCAAGCAGGAAATGGCAGCCGCTCTTGAAAACGATTGGGACGCTTCGCTTTCAAGCCTCTACTCGAAGACGATCATCTCATCGCGGTGGATGGCGACGCCGTCTTTCTCCCTCATCATGCCCGCATCATAGCGCACGAGGCCGCGTGCTATGACATAGCCCGACTCGTCGAGCACATCCACGACGTCGTTGGCCGAAAACTCACCGTCTACGCGGCGAATTCCCACGGTAAGCAGCGACGATCCGTGCTCCGAAAGCGCACAAGCGGCGCCTGAATCAACCACCACGCGGCCTTTCACCGAATCGCCCAAAGCGATCCAGAGCTTGCGCGGGGTAATTTCATGGCGGCGCTCCTTCGCCGTGAACAGCGTGCCGATGGGGTTTTCGGCAAGAGACCTGATAACCGCATCCTCGGCTCGTCCATGGCAGATGACGAGAGGGATGCCCGCCGCACCGAGCACGCGGGCAGATGTGAGCTTGGTGATCATGCCGCCGCTTCCCACGGCACTTCCAGCCCCCGTGGCGCCCTCCATGATCTCGGGCGTGATGCGGTCGACGCGCGCGATGAGCTTCGCCGTGCGGTCGATCTGGGGATTAGCCGTGTACAGACCGTCGATGTCGCTCAGAATGACGACGCGGTCGGCATCGGCGAGGCATGCGACCAACGCGGCCAGGGTGTCGTTGTCGCCGAATTTGATCTGCTCGACCGAAACGGTGTCGTTCTCGTTGACGATAGGCACCGCCCCCAGTTCGAGCAGGCGCTTAAATGTATCGCGCGCATGCAGATACGCGTTGCGATCGGCCGTATCGCGCCTGGTGAGCAGTACGAGCGACGTCAACATGCCATAAGGCGAGAAAACCTGGTCGTACGCGGCAATAAGGGCTCGCTGACCTACGCTTGAAGCCGCCTGCACCGTGGGCATGTCTTTCGGACGCTTCAGGGGAAGGCCCAGCGATTCAAGCCCGCAAGGAATAGACCCCGAGCTGACGATGATGACGTTCCAACCCGCCTTGCGGGCACGATTGACCTGATGGGCCAGATCGGCCAGATAGGCTCGATCAACTTTGCCCTCGGCATCGGTCAGCGTCGAAGAGCCTATCTTGATAACGGCGGTACGCGGCTTCTGCGGTGCGTTCATTAGAAATCAAGCTCCTTGTAAATATCCACGCGATCGTCTGCGCTTTCGAATTCGAACGCGCGCCCGACGATGCGAATCTCGTCTCCGTTGACAGCCCCCGCCTTGATGAGCTCCTTTTCGAGCCCCATGCGGTTGAACCTGTGCTGCAGAAACGCCAGGGCTTCTTCGTTTTCCCAGTCGGTCTGCACGACCATGCGCTCGATAAGCGCACCTTCAACGCGGAAGATGCCGTCCGAGAGCTTGCGAACCGTATACGAACGGTCTTTCTGTTCCCTCTTGTGCTCCCAGATACGGTCGTACTGCACTTCGGCCTGCTGTTTTTCGCGTGCCTCTTCGCGAAGCTCGTGAACCTTGTTCGCCGTTGCGTGAATCAGCGAATCGACGCCTTTGCCGGTCAGCGCGCTGATTTTGAAGACGCGCGAAGCTTCCTCCACGCCGTCTGCGAACTCGTTGCCGCCTGCCGCAGCGATGGCGTCCTTGCGCACCTCTTCTTCGAGGCGGCGGATGTTGTCCTCCACCCCGGGGACGTCGCATTTGTTCGCGACCACGATGCGGGGACGGCAGGCGAGCTCGTCGGCGTAAAGGGCCAGCTCGCGATTGATGATGCGGTAATCCTCCACGGGATCGCGACCTTCGTAGCCGCCCGTCATGTCCACGACGTGGAGAATCAGGGCCGTGCGCTCGATATGGCGGAGAAACTCATGACCCAGACCGCGACCCTCATGGGCGCCCTCGATCAGGCCGGGGACGTCCGCCACGACGAAGTTGTATTCGTCGCCTTTGACCACGCCCAGGTTGGGAACCAGCGTGGTGAAGGGGTAATCCGCGATCTTGGGACGAGCGGCGCTCATACGCGCGATAAGGGAGCTCTTGCCCGCAGAAGGCACGCCGACCAAAGCCGCGTCCGCCATGAGCTTCATTTCAAGCTCGACCCAGCCATCCTGCGCGGGCTCGCCCAGCTCGGCAAAAGCAGGGGCACGACGCGTCGAAGTGACGAAGTGGATGTTGCCGCGCCCTCCGACGCCGCCGTTGGCCACGGTGACGCGCTCACCATCGTGCGTCAGGTCGGCGATGATGTCTCCCGTTTCCTTCGTATCTTCGAAATACTCGCGTACGACCGTTCCCACAGGCACTTTAAGGACAAGGTCCTCGCCGCGGGCGCCGTGCATGCGACTGCCTTTGCCGTGCGTGCCGCGCGTTGCCTTGAAGTGATGCTTGTAGCGATAGTCGATCAGCGAAGACACCGAGGCGTCCGCCTCGAGCACGACGTCTCCGCCATGCCCGCCGTCGCCGCCGTCCGGCCCGCCTTTGGGAACGTGCGCTTCACGGCGGAAGCTCATGCAACCGGCACCGCCGTCGCCGCCTTTTACGTAAATATGAACTTTATCAGTGAACATATCGATCCATTCTCGTTTGGTGATTCCGAGCAATTATACGAGATGGGCAGCCCCGAGCGCAGCAACGATATCGAAACGATGCAATTTCGCGCAAAACTTCGCCAGCCAACCCGTCATACTTGATCATTGACGCATACCCGCAATCCCGACAAGACAAGAGGTGCCATGGAAGCAAACCAGGAACAGCGCGTTCGCAAAGACATCCGCAAAGCCCTTTCCTACAAAAAGCAGGTTTCTGCCAAGGAGAGCAAACGCCGTGGAAAAGCCCTGAGGGAGCTTGTTCCCCACGCCTGCCACGAAGCCTGGCAGGTTCAAGAACATCGAAACGACGCGATCGACCTTTTGAGCAAGCAAGACGAAGGACGCGCGCAGGAGCTCGTGCCCATACGCAAAGAACGCATGGCGGCATCCCCTTTCGCGTTCTTCAGGGGCGCAGCGGTCATCATGGCGAATGATTTGGCGCGTACGCCGTCTACGGGAATTAGGGTGCAGGCCTGCGGAGACGCGCATGTGGCGAATTTCGGACTGTTCCACTCCCCCGAGCGCAAACTCATCTTTGATATAACAGACTTCGACGAAACGGAAATCGCCCCTTGGGAATGGGACGTCAAGCGTCTTGGGGCAAGCCTTGAAATATGCGGTCGCGAGCGGGGTTTCGATTCGAAAGTGCGCCGAGCCATTGTAAAGACGGCGGCTGAAGCATACCGGGAAGCCATGAGGAAGTTCGCCCGCATGGGAACGCTGGATGTCTGGTACGCCCATATGGACGCCGATGAGCTTTACGAACGCATGGCGCATAAGGCCTCGAAATCAGAGCGGAAGGAAGCCGAAGAGCTGCTCGATAAGGCGCGCTCGAAAAACAGCGCACGTGCCATCAAGAAGTTGACCGAGGTCGTCGACGGCGAATTGCGCATCGTCAACGAGCCGCCGCTCATCGTTCCTTTGCGGGAAATCGTACGGCAGTACAGCGGAATGGACGTGCCCGACCCCGACATGCACGAACGCGAGCGCATCACGGCACGACTTCTTTCCCACTATCGCAAAAACCTCCCCGACGACAGGCGCAGGCTCATCGAGCAGTACCGCGGCGTTGACATTGCCCGCAAGGTCGTCGGCGTGGGCAGCGTGGGACTGCAGGCATGGATCGTGGTGATGGAAGGAGCAGCCGAGAAAGACCATCTTGTACTGCAGATCAAAGAGGCCCGGGATTCGGTCCTTGCGCCCTTTGTGGGCAAAAATGCCGGGGACACCCCGGGACAACGCGTGGTAAAAGGCCAGAAGGCTATGCAAATCGCAAGCGATGTGCTGCTCGGATGGACGGAACTTCCCGGCAAGGACGGCACGCCGCGCAGCTATTACGTGCGCCAGCTCTGGGACGGCAAGGGCTCGGCCGACCTTGACGAAATCGACGAGGACGCCCTCGAAGCCCTCGCCGGCGCCTGCGGATGGACGCTCGCCCACGCGCATGCACGCACCGGCGACCGTTTCGCCATTGCCGGATACCTGGGCAAAGGCGACGGCTTCGACCACGCACTCGTACGCTTCGCGCAATCCTACGCCGACCAGAACGAGCGCGACTATCAAGCGTTTCTCGAATCTCTGCGCTAGCCCGACCCATAGCCGCCGACCCGCCATAGCACAGCAGGCCGACATCATCGCAGCATACGAACAAAGCGCGGTGCATCCACACCGCGCCTCTTTTATTCATCCAGGTCAAATAGGCTTTTCATGTCCGTTTCCTTCATAGGCACACCCGACGAAGGAAGGCTTGCAACCTGGAACTTGTCAAGCGATGCCTCCCCGCCCAAAAACTCTTCGGCCTTGCCGACCATGGTCACCGTGCGACCTTCTTTGGCGACGAACGCCCGCACGCCCTGGGTGTTATTGGTGGTCTTGGTTCTCAAGAGCGACGTGCTGAAATTCATCAGGCGATAGTCGCTCGACACCAGCGCAATCTCTCGCTCCTCTTTCAGCACGGTCGCAAACAAAAGCCTGCTGCCGCCGTACATCGCGTTCTTCAGGCGCTTGCGGTTGGTCTTAGTGGCATATCCCGAAAGCGCGACGCGCGCTACACGGCCGTTTTCGAAAACGAACAGCACATCGGCCTTGTAGTCTTCAGGATCGACGATCCACGTCACGGTTTCATCGGAATCCATCTCCAGTTCGGTGGGTAGATACGATCCCAGCTGAGCCGATTTGGTGTCTTCGAATGCAGCAACCTTGCACTTGTACACCTGACACTGGTTGGTGAACACCAAAAGCTCGTGCGTGTTCGAAGACGGGAACTCGATGAACGGTTCATCGCCGTCTTTGTATTTCAGCGACGAGGCCGCACGCAGCACGCGATCGGTCATCTTCTTCAAGTAGCCGTCGCGGGACAGCATCATGGTCACGGGATATTCTTCAACCTCGGGCTCGAGATTCACCTCGACGACCTCGGACGGCGCCACAAGACCGGTCTTACGCGGCATGACGTGCTTCTTGTTCACCGCGGCAAGCTCGTCGTGAATGACGTCTTTGATTCTCTTCTCGCTGGCAAGAATCTCATTCAGCTCGGCGATATCGTCCTCGAGCTTCTCGATATCCTTCGTTCTGTTGATGATGTATTCCTCGTTGATATTGCGTAGTTTAATCTCTGCCACAAACTCCGCCTGGACCTGGTCTATCCCGAAGCCCTTCATGAGGTTGGGAACGACGTCGCATTCCAACTTCGTGCCGCGAATGATTGCGATCGCCTTGTCTATATCGAGCAGAATGGCTTCCAGGCCATGCAGCAGATGCAGGCGATCGGTCTTTTTGTCCAAATCGAAATTCATGCGGCGACGGGTGGATTCCACACGCCAGGCAACCCATTCCTTCAAAATCTCGCGCACGCCCATGACGCGGGGGTATCCGTCCACCAGCACGTTGAAATTGCATGAGAACGAATCCTGCAGCGTAGTGGAACGGAACAGTTTCGCCATAAGCTGCTCAGGGTCCGTTCCCCTTTTCAAGTCGATGGCGATGCGCAGGCCGGAAAGATCGGTCTCGTCGCGAATATCGGCGATTTCACGCACCTTGCCTTCTTTGGAAAGCTTCACGATGCGCTCGATGATGACATCGGTCTTGGTGGTGTAAGGAATCTCATATACCTCGATGATGCGCTCTTCGGGCAGGTAGCGCCAGCGCGAGCGAATCTGAAAACCGCCGGTGCCCGTGTTGAAGATGCGCTCCATTTCCTCGCGGCGATAGATTATTTCTCCGCCGGTGGAGAAATCGGGCGCAGGCATGTATTCCAGCAAATCGCACTCGGGGTCTTCGAGAAAATGCATGGTTGCCGTGCATACCTCGTTAAGGTTGAAGCCGCAGATATCCGAAGCCATCGCAACGCCGATGCCCTTGTTGGCAGACACCAAGATATTGGGAAACGTGGTGGGAAGAAGGCGCGGCTCCTTCATGGCGCCGTCGTAGCTGTCCACGAAATCGACCGGGTCTTTGTCGATGTCTTTGAAGATTTCGGCGCAGATGGGAGACAGCTTGGCCTCGGTGTAACGCGACGCAGCATAGCTCAAATCGCCTGAATAGTACTTGCCGAAGTTGCCCTTGGACTCCACGAACGGCGCCAGAAGCGCTTCATTGCCCGTGGCCAGACGCACCATGGTTTCGTAGATCGCGCTATCGCCGTGCGGATTGAGCTTCATGGTCTGGCCGACGATGTTCGCGCTCTTCTGGCGCGCGCCGTTCAGCAGGCCCATCTTGTACATGGTGTAGAGCAGCTTTCGATGAGAAGGCTTGAAACCGTCGATCTCAGGAAACGCGCGCGACACATTGGTGCTCATGGCGTAGGGCATGTAGTTCGACTCGAGTGTCTGCGTGATGGGCTGTTCCGTCACTTCGGAATGCAGGCCGATCACGTTGGGATTGTCCACGTGTTTTTTCTTCGGTGCGGTTTTGGTCTTCTTTGCCACGATTTCCCCTTGGTGCGTTTGATGAGCTCATCGTTCGAGCCGTATGGCGGCTCGAACGTTCCTGTACGTCGTTATTGCAAGTCGAGTTGGTCGAGATACTCCTTGCCATGCTCAGCGATATGCCTCTTGCGGCCTTCGTCGTCATTGCCGAGCAGCAGGTTGAACATGTTCTCCATGGTTGCCACATCCTCCGGCTCCACCTTGATCAGGCGGCGCGTCTCGGGATTCATGGTGGTGAGCCACATCATATCGGGATCGTTTTCGCCAAGACCTTTCGAGCGGTTGATCGAACACTTCTGATCGCCGATTTCCTTCAGGATGTTGTTTTTCTCAAGCTCCGTATAGGCGAAGTAGGTTTTCTCCTTGCAATTGATTTCATACAGCGGAGACTCGGCGATATAGATGAAGCCTTCGTCTATAAGCGTGGGCACAAGCCTATAGAGCATGGTGAGAATGAGCGTGCGAATATGGTAGCCATCCACGTCGGCGTCGGTACAGATGATGACCTTGCTCCAGTTCAGGTTATTCAAATCGAAGGTACCCAGATTCTTCATGCGCCTGTCTTTAACTTCGACGCCGCAGCCTAAAACGCGCAGCAGGTCCATAATGATGTCGGACTTGAGGATGCGCGGATAGTCCTCCTTGAGGCAGTTGAGAATCTTGCCTCGAACGGGCATGACGCCCTGGAACTCGGCATCGCGAGACGTACGGATAGCGCCCGCCGCCGAATCGCCCTCTACAATATAGACCTCGCGACGGCTTTTATCCTTCGAACGGCAGTCGATGAACTTCTGCACGCGATTGGCCATATCGGTCTTCTGCTGCAGGTTGGTCTTGATACTCTGACGGGTTTTCTCCGCGTTCTCGCGCGAGCGCTTGTTGATGAGCACCTGCTCGACAATCTTGCCCGCGGCTTCCTTGTTCTCAATCAGGTAGGTCGTAAGGCGCTCTTTGAAAAATGCCGTCATGGCCTGCTGAATGAAACGGTTGTTGATAGCCTTCTTGGTCTGGTTCTCGTAGGAGGTCTGCGTGGAAAAGCAGTTGGTCACCAGAACCAAGCAATCCTGCACGTCTTGCCATTTGATGGCGGTCTCGTTCTTGGTGTACTTGTCCTGCGACTTGATATAGGCGTCAAGGGCGCTGGTGAGCGCGCTGCGAGCGGCTTTCTCGGGAGAGCCGCCGTTTTCGAGCCACGAGGAGTTGTGGTAGTACTCCTGCATCTGAAACGTACGCGAGAAGCACAGGCATGCGGTGATTTTGACGTTGTAATCGGGCAAATCCTCTCGATCGCGGCCGCGACGGTCGGCTTGGATGAAGAAAGGTTCGGTCAGGTACTCCGAGCCAACCTTCTCTAGAACATAGTCCTCGATGCCCCTGGGATAGCAGAAATCCTCTTCAGTAAATCCGTCGGGGCCTTCGAGACGCAAACGAAAAGTGACGTTGGCGTTAACAACGGCCTGGCGACGCATGGTTTCGCGATACCAGTCGGCAGGAATATCAATGGAAGTGAAGACCTCAAGGTCGGGACGCCACTTGATGGTGGTGCCGGTTCGATTTTCGTCGGCAGGCTCGATCTGCAGCGCCTTTTTCTTGGCGCCGACCACCTTGCCCTTCTTGAAGTGAAGCGAATATTTGTTTCCATCGCGCCAGACGGTGACGTCCATGTATTCGGACGCGTACTGCGTGGCGCAGGAGCCAAGGCCGTTGGTTCCCAATGAAAAATCGTAATCGCCACCCTGGTTGTTGTTGTATTTGCCGCCTGCATACAGCTCGCAGAAAACGAGCTCCCAGTTAAAGCGTTTTTCAGTGGGGTTCCAATCCAGAGGGCAGCCGCGGCCGTTGTCTTCCACCTGGATGGAGCCATCGGCGAAAGCGGTAAGCGTGATGAGATTACCGTGTCCCTGGCGGGCTTCGTCGACGGAATTGGACAGAATTTCGAAGGCGGCGTGCGCGCAGCCATCCAAACCATCAGAGCCGAAGATGACTGCAGGGCGCAGACGAACGCGCTCTTCATCCTTCAGCTGACGAATGCTGTCGTTGCCATAATTGGCCGTGGTGTTTGCCATGTTCGTTCTTTCGATGATAGTGTCTTGTACGCGGCTTATGCCCCTTGCGGGCAATGCCGCCCTCCCTGGCTCCTTCATGCCGCAAAACGCCGCATTGCCATCGGAAAAGTCAAGCCAGCGTTTGCCGGCAATGATGTTCAGTAATTGACTTTACCACATACCGTCCGCATGCCGAAACGATGGCACAGCAAAAACACCAAACATGCGTTCGTATATCGAACATACCGTACAGCATGCATAAAAAATGGCCCGCCGTGTGGCGAGCCATTTACCCCTCCGAATGTGAGGCTGTTATTCGGCCTCGAGCGGACGCACATGAACCTTGCGGCGAGCGCCCTTCGTGAACTCAACGGTACCTTCGCAGAGAGCGAACAGCGTGTCGTCCTTGCCGCGGCCGACGTTCTGGCCGGGATGGAAGTGAGTGCCGCGCTGACGAACGATGATGTTGCCAGCGATAACATGCTCGCCACCGTAGCGCTTCACGCCGAGGCGCTGTGCGCGGGAGTCGCGACCATTACGAGTAGAACCTAAACCTTTTTTATGAGCCATTTTCTATACCTGCCTTCTTGACTATTTGGCCGGCTTCTCAGCGGCCGTCTCGCCACCGATGCTCTCGATCTGGATGCGAGTGAGGTTCTGGCGATGGCCGCGCAGCTTCTTGTAGTTCTTGCGCTTCTTGAACTTGAAGACAAGCTTCTTCTCGCCTTTGTACTGGTCCAGCACGACAGCGACGACTTTGGTCTTGCCAGCGTCAGCCAGCTCCACCTTACCGCCGTCGACGACGCAGATGGCCTCGAGCTCTACCTTCTCGCCAACCTCAGCATCAAGCTTCTCGACGGAAAGATACTCGCCAGCAGCCACCTTATACTGCTTACCACCGGTTTTCACGATTGCGTACATGTAATTCTCCTTGAATGTGTTAAAACGCAAGGCGATATTGTATATGCGCCTTGCACACTCGTCAATACATTTGGGGGGCTAAGTCCCAATATTTAGAGGAAAACACGCCATCAGAGGCAAGCGGAAACTTTAGCACATGCGAACTCGTTCGCCTAGGCGTGTTTTCGATATTTTCACAATGGTTTCGTTAAGTGGCCCTTGAGGCCCATCAGCAGCTATTGCCCCGCAAGCGCACGCAAGGATTCCATGAATTCGGAAGAGCAGCGGAAATCAACGGGGAAATCGAGCGCGGGGATGGAGAGGGTGACAACGTCGGAGGCTTCGTACGTTTCGATGGTGCACACATGAAGCTGCTGCACGTCGGACGCATCCTGGCCCGCCTTGATCGTTTCGTCCTGATAAAACTCGAAGCGATATTCTGCGGCCCCATCGGGATGAGAGGAGACCAGCTGGATAGAATTCAGGTGGCTCGCAACGGCCGCGACGGCCTGCGCGTCCTCCACCGTGGCGACATGTTCGCCGCCGGCGTCGTAGACCTCGACACGCGACCCCTTCCCGAGGGCTTCTCCGAAAAGGGCCTCGGCATCCTGCACGGTTTCAAACGCTCCATTGAGAGTATCGGTCATTTCTTGCACGTCTTCGCCAACGCCCTCGATGCCGCGATTCAGCTCGTCAACCGTCTGGGCAACGGAATCCGAAGCCTCCTGAGCCGCATCGTCGACAACGGCGCAGCCCGACAGGCTAAGAAGAAGGAGAAACGCTGCACAGGCGAAAGCAACCGCCGCACAACCCCTGCGAATACCGTGTTTCAAGGTTGACGCATGCATAAGGCACCTCTTTTCCGCAGAATCTTTCAAAAGCAAGGGCTGCCTGCCCTTTCGGCAATTCTACCTTCGCGAAGGCCGCCGAAAGGGCAGAAGACCCGCATGTCGGAAAAGCGGAGAAACCCCGTTGCCGAACCGTTGACTAATGCGCCTGCGCCCAGTTCATGCCGCTTTGCACATCCACCAAAAGAGGCACCTTCAGCTCGACCACGCCGCTCATGACCTCTTCCACCATAGAAGAAAGCGCCACAAGCTCTTCGCGTGGCACGCTAAAGTCCAATTCGTCGTGCACCTGCAGCATGAGCTGCGCCGAAAAGCCGTCTGCCGCCAGGCGGCGCGCCACCTCGTTCATGGCAAGCTTGATGATGTCGGCCGCGCTTCCCTGCATGGGATGATTCATGGCCGTGCGCTCGCCGAAGCCGCGCTGCATGGCGTTGCCCGCGCGCAGTTCGGGAATATGGCGCTTGCGGCCGAACATCGTGACGGCATAGCCCGCCTCCTTGGCGTTCGCCACCGTTTCGTCCAGGTATTCGCGCACGCGCGGATGCACCTCGAAATAGCGGTCGATCATCTCCTGGGCCTCCTTGTAGCCTATCCCCAAAGAGCTCGCCAGGCCGAACGCCTGCTGCCCGTAGACGATGCCGAAGTTGACCGCCTTCGCCCGGCTCCTCAGCTCGGGCGTCACCTCCTCGACGGGAATGCCGAAAACGCGCGCAGCCGTGGCGGCATGGAAGTCCGCTCCCCCGCAGAACGAATCGATCAGACTCTCGTCTCCCGAGAGATGCGCAAGCAGACGCAGCTCGATCTGCGAATAGTCCGCAGAGACGAAGACGTCGCCCTCCCTCAAAGGAACGAAGCATTCGCGAATACGTCGCCCGAATTCGGTGCGAACGGGGATATTCTGCAAATTCGGATTGCTCGAAGAAAGACGCCCCGTCGTGGTGACGGTCTGGTTGAAGCTCGTGTGCACGCGCCCGTCGCCAGCGCGCATGCTCGGCAGCGCGTCGATATAGGTCGACTGCATCTTCGCAAGCTCGCGATAGCGCAGCACCTTCGATGCGATGGGATGCTTGTCCTCGAGGCCTTTCAAGGTCTTCGCATCGGTCGAGTATCCGCGCTGGTTCTTCTTGCCGACAGGCAGCCCCAGAACCTCGAACAGGATATGGCCCAGCTGTTTGGGAGAATCCAGATTGAACTCCTCCCCCGCCAAGGAGATAACCTCGGCCTTGACGTCGGCTATCTCGGCGCTGGTTTCGGCTCCCATGGAGGCAAGCGCGCCCGTATCGAGCATTGCGCCCACGCGCTCCATGCCGACAAGCGTGCCCACCAACGGCAGGTCGATCTTGGTATAGCAGGATATGCTTTCGTCTTTTTCGAGCGCGGCGCGCAGCGATTCGCTCAGGCGACGCCCGATGAACGCGTGCGCAGCAGCGCGCGCCTCCTCGCTTTGAGGCTCGGGAAGAACGGCCCCCAGATATACGTCGCACAACGGCTCGTATTCGTACTTACTCACGTTGGAGTTGAGGAGATACGCAGCAAGGCCTATGTCGAAGAAACGGGCTTTCGCCACATCGGAAAGCTCCACGAACGCCTCCTCGGCGTTATCGGCGGGATACACATGCTGAAGCGCCTTTTTCGCGTCGATTGCGCAGAACGACCCTTCGCGCACGATGCGGGCGAAAGCACGCAGGCCCTCGTCTCCTTCGAAAACCAGAACGTCTTTATCGGTGCCGACGAAAAGGCTGGCCGAAGGCTCGAAGAGACTCTCTTGGGCGGGCACGTAGAACTCTACGCCCACCATCACGCCGTCCTCGATCGCCTTCTCAAGCGCGCATGCGGCTTCCTCCCCGCGCAACGGATTAAGATCGGGAAGGTCGAGCTTCGAAGGGGCGGCCAGCTCGGCGTCTGCTCCTGCAAGCGCGAGAACCTTGGCGAGATGCGCGTTGAACCGAAGCGCATGAAACGCCTCGATGACGCTCTCCTCGTCGAAAGAGGGAAACGCGGCCCCTTCGATATCGAGCTCGAAATCGAGGTCGCGCACGATCGTCGCCACGCGGCGGCTCGTGAACGCGGCCTCCTTGTTCTCGGAGATGTTCTGGAGTTGCTTTCCTTTGAGCTTATCGAGGTTCTCGTAGATTCCGTCTATGCTGCCGAAGTTCTGCAGCAGCTTCGCCGCGCCTTTATCGCCGATACCGGGAACGCCGGGGATATTGTCAGAAGAATCGCCCTTCAAACCCAGAAAATCGGGGAACTGGGCAGGCGTCACCCCGTAGCGCTCTTCGACCTCGGCAGGACCGTACACCACCACGTCCGAAATGCCCTTCTTCGTGGTGACCACCTTGGTCAAATCGCTCACCAGCTGATAGGCGTCCTTGTCCCCGGTCACGAGATAGGTTTCATAGCCCAGGGCCTCATCGCGGGCGGCAACCGTGCCAAGCACGTCGTCGCCCTCCCATCCCTTTACGCGCACCACGGGAACGTTCATGGACTCCAACAGGTTTTCCACAAGAGGAAACTGCACCTTGAGCTCCTCGTCCATGGACGGACGCGTCGCCTTGTACTGCTCGAGCGCCTCCATGCGAAACGCCGGCCTGTCGGCGTCGAATGCACAGACGATAGCATCGGGAGCCATGGTCTCGTAGAGCTTTATGAACATGGACATGAAACCGAACGCCGCGTTTGTGGGGGTTCCGTCGGGAGCGTTCATCGTGGGAGGCACGGCGTGGTATGCCCTGTGCATAAGAGAATTTCCGTCTATTACAACTATTTTCTTTGGCATAATACTCCCTTTACCCTCAAAGCCCGCACCGCCGTGCAGGCATGCTGCAGCAATCACGCGCTGCGACAGTCGCACGCCGCGGCGGTCGGTTCAGTATAACAAGGACGGTTTTATGTTTTCGGTTCAGGCATCTTTACCGCTGATCGTTTTCAGCGTGGCATTTCTCGGCTGCTTCGTCTTCTCCATCATACGGCGCAAAGCCCTCTCCGCCCGCCTCGAAAGGAAGGTTTCCCACGCGAAACCCATAGCGGCCGCCCTCTGCGTACCCGCGGGCTTCCTCCTCATGGAAATCCCCTACAACCCGTCTTTGGGCAGCATGGGGGCGCAGTTCGTCATCCTCGGCCTCTGCGTCACAGGGGCCCTCTTCGCCATCGTGTACCTCCTCGGACAGCGCAGCAAAACGGCCATGATCGCGTTTCTTCTCGCATGCTTCGTCTCCGGCGTGGCAAACTACTTCGTATCCTCTTTCAAGGGACAGCCCATACTGCCCTCCGACATCATGGCGCTCAAGACGGCGGCGTCGGTCAGCAGCGGCTACACGTATGCGATCGGAAACTCCGTGCTGACAGCCTTTTGCCTGCTTATCGCGATGATCGCATTCATCGTGATCCTGCCCAAGAGCAAGCGCACGCCGCGCACTATGGCGACGCATGCGGCGTTGGGACTTGCTGCGCTTGCCGCGTTCTGCGTCTGGTTCAACGTCGCCGACATCGAAAAGGACCACGGATGCACCGTTGACGTGTGGAGCAGCCTTGATTCCTATCAGCAGCACGGGTCGCTTCTGTGCTTCCTCGAACGAAGCCAGCTCCTCACTCCCCATGCGCCCGAGGGATACACGCCCGAAGAGGCGACGCGCGTACGTTCGGAGAAAGCGGCAGCGGCGCTTGCCGCCGAGAGCATCGACGAAGGACAGGCAACCGCGCCCGACGTCAAGCCCGCCATCGTGGTAATCATGAACGAGACATTCTCTGACCTTTCGCGCTACCCCAATGTTGCGCAGTCCTATGCGGGCCCCTCTTATTTCAATTCCATCGACGACGCGATCGCCAAGGGAGACTGCTATGTTTCTGCCATGGGCGGAGGAACGTGCAACAGCGAGTTCGAATACCTCACCGGCTCAAGCATGGGTCTTCTAGGCGCAGGCGTATATCCTTATATGCTCTACGACCTCAAAGGCGCGGACAACATGGCTCGCCATCTGTCTTCCCTCGGCTACAAAACAAGCGCCATCCATCCCGCCGAAAGCGAGAACTGGCGCCGCGACCGCGTGTACAAGCAGCTTGGATTCGACGAATTCCACAGTATCGAAAGCTTCACAGACGCCGAGATGTTCCGCAACATGGTCTCGGATGCGTCCACCTACGACCTTGTCCTGGAACTCCTCGCGCAAGACGAAAGACCCCAGTTCATCTTCGATGTGACCATCGCAAGCCATGGCGGATACGATACGGGCACCGTGCCCGAGGAAGAGATGGCGCACGTGGCCCTCGATGGCGAAGAAAGCGTCGAACTCAACGAATACATTAGCTGCATCGAGCGTTCAGACGCCGAGCTCAAAGACTTCATGGACAAGCTGCGCCTGCTCGACCGCCCCGTCGTGCTGTGCTTTTTCGGGGACCATCAGCCCGGTTTCGTGGAGTGGCTTTCGAGCGAGGCCTTCAAAGCCGACCAGATGCCCGAAATCGAGCTGGTTCAGAACCGCTACGTGACACCTTACATGGTCTGGACGAACGACGCACAGCTGCGCAGAAAGGTCGGCGCGCCCACTGCGGAGCCGACAAGCCTCAACTACCTCGGGGCAACCACGCTCAAAGCTGCCGGGCTGCCGCTTGACGAGTATTTCGCCTTCCTCTCGGCCACGAAAAGCGAGGTACCCCTGATCAACCTCAACGGCTACCAGGACGCATCGGGCGAATGGCACTACCATGGAGCCGACAGCGAATCGAGCGCGGCCTACGCCCAGCTTGCCATGGTCGAACACAACAACCTCTTTGAGAAAGACAGCTAGACCGTTTGGTTTTGATGGATTTCGCTTCGTTTCTTGCATATGGCGAACTTTACGATACAATAATCGGGCTTCGGCATCTTGTCCGAAACGGGCCTGTAGCTCAACGGTGGAGCAGGGGACTCATAATCCTTTGGTTCTCGGTTCGAATCCGGGCGGGCCCACCATAAAACACCTGTTCGGAAGCCATTTTTGGCTTCCGACTTTTTCGTTTTCAGGCCCAAAAATCGGCCTATGGACAAATCGTGAGCAAGTAATTAATTATGTAGGTCTTATGAACGGACAAATTGAAGCCTGAAATAGGCTCAAAAGTCCCGAAATTACGGAGTTAACCGAGGCTTGAATTTCTTTCACAAGCGCCGGCGTCGTGCGGGGGCGTTCTAGCGCGCCCCTGCACCCAAGAGCCGGTGCTTTCCCGCGGGCGAAATGGGCATTCGTATCATGATGTCAGCTTCGAGGATTAACAGGGGCTCCTTCCGCCCGTACTTTGACGAAAGGAACGAAGCTCCGCCGACCTCTCATCGCGAACCCTCGCGGGAGGGAGCGCAATCGTTCAAGGACGATTGCGTGTTTTGCTTTGGAGCAATGGCTCTCTTTGGATTTTTGCACGCGTCGAGCATGTCTCGATGGCTATAGCCTATGGGCACCGCTCCGCTATTCTTTTGCGCCATTTATATCTCGTTTGAGCGCCGTGCTCGAAAAGCAAGCAAGCGCAGGCTTCGATCGGAATGGCTCTCCTGGTGGCTCGAATGGCCAATGCGAGAAAGCGCTGAGGAATGACGGGGAGGCATATGAGCGACACGCTGGCGGTGGCCCGCTACCTGGAGGACGTGCCGTGCGTGAAGCGCGTGCTGTACCCCGAGCTGGAAAGCTCGGGGTATCACGAGCTGATGAAAACCCAAATGAACGGCTTAGGAACGGGAATCCCGTCCTTCGAGCTTGCCGATGACGTCAACGGCATGTCCAGTTTCGAGGCGGGAAAGAAGCTGCTCAACGCGCTGCAGCTGTCGCATATCGCTGTGAGCCTGGGCGACCCGGCAAGCCTTATCCAGCATCCGGCCAGCATGACGCACCACAACGTCTCGCCCGAGGTGCGCGCCGAGATGGGCATTACGACGGTCTTATCCGCTTCTCCGCCGGCCTAGAGGACGCCGAAGGCCTGATTGCTGACTTTAGGCAGGCGTTCGCCCAGTTGTAAAGAAGCCATCATGGTGTGGGACCTAGGCCCGAGGCCCCACACTATCGCATGAGCGGGGCGGCGCCATGGCAGGTGATGGCGCCGAGCAGCGGCGCCGCTTCTTGCGGGTCGACGCGTTTGCCGCGACGCACCCATTCGCGGTAAAAGTCCAGCGCCGTGGTGCGGATAAAGTTCAGCACCAGCTCCTCAGTGTCGGCGTCCATCCATGCAAAAGGGTCCTGCCCAGCGGACTTATAGCGCATCATCTGCTCACGATAGATATGGTTGCCAAAGTCGTAGGGTCCGGGCGAACAGATAAGCTTCTCAATGGTAGGAGTTTGCCCGACAAGGAACAAAAAGAAACGCTGCGCATGGCCGTCAAGGTCTTTTGGCTGGTCGGCAGTGGTTTCGTAATTATCGAAAAAGTCGTTCATAACTTCATTCATCACGCTGTCATACAGCGCTTCGATAGATTCGAAGTGCAGATAGAACGTCTTGCGGTTGATGCCGGCGCGCTCGGTTAAATCCTTCACCGTGATTCTCGCCACGCCCACTTCGCCCACTATATCCATGAACGCATCGCGTATGAGTTTGCGCGTGCGCACGACGCGCAAATCTGTTTTGCTTTCGGTCATGATCCCTCCCCATACCTTGGCTGCGCCTATGCGTGTCGCCACAGAAAAATGCACGTGTGGCGAAATCCCCTTCGTTCGAAATGTGTCGATTATACCCCGATTTCTTGCGCTCGTTGCCTAAGCACCATATCGCGAAGCTGGGCAGTGAACGAGATTTCCATACCCTCCATAATGCAGGTGCGAACGGGTCCGGTATAAATCGGTCATCGTAATTATATTCCTTTTACCTGGGAAAACGGGATATGCGGAACGAAGGAGAGGATATGGAAGGTAGCAAAAGGATGCATGCGGTGCTTAGTCGTCGTAGCTTCCTCGGGCTAGGTGCTGTCAGCGGCGCACTTGCTGCTGTGGGCAGTATGGCCACCACGCAGGGCTGGCTGGCACCTGCGCAGGCAACAGCGGCGCCTGAAGAGCGCACGGCGTTCACCTACCACAACGAGCATTGCCTGTGTAACTGCATGTTGCAGTGCACGGTGCGTGACGGACGCCTGGTCATGGTGCAACCGCGCCCGAATAGTGACAAGCGTTTCCAAAACGTGTGTCTTAAGGGCATTTCCGAGATCGAGCACATCTATGGCGAAGCGCGCATTCAATCGCCTATGCGTCGCGTGGGAGAACGCGGCAGCGGTCAGTTCGAGGTAATCAGCTGGGACGAGGCGTTTAAAATCATCGCCGAGAATTTTCAGGCCACCATCGACAAGTACGGTTCGCAGGCGTTGTGGATTCAATACTCCACGGAGGCTTCGCAGCGCTTCAGTCCGCTACTAGCTTCCATTTTGGGCGCGCAAGCTGGCGGTTTGAACGGCTACGACATGGGCCAGGGCAACGGTCAGGGTCAAGCGTTCGGCTGGTCGGGCATGTTCGCGCTCAACACCATATGGGAGTGGAAACAGGCTAACGTGGTGCTTATGACCAACTGCAACGTGCTGGAAACGGGCATGATGTGGTCGCGCGCTTTCCTTGATGCTCAGGATGCTGGCACGAAGATCATCGTACTCGACCCGCGTTTCACGGCAACGGCAAGCAAGGCAGACCAGTGGGTCGGGCTGCGCGCGGGTACCGACCCGGCGTTTTTCCTGGGAATGGTGAAGTACCTGCTGGACAACGACTTGTGCGATCGCGAGCACATGCTGGCGCACACGTCGTTCCCCTTCCTTGTGAACGCGAACACCGGTGAGGTGCTCGGCGAGATGCACGATACAGTGGATAAGGAAACTGGCGAGCCGAAGCAGGTGAAAGCCCCGTATGTGTGGGATAGCGCAACGAGCGCGGCTGTGCTGCATGATACGCCGGGCGCGCAGCCTGCGCTCGAAGGTACCTTCACGGTGGACGGTGTGCAATATATCACCGAGTATGACTTGCTCAAGCAGCAGATGGCCGACTACACGCTCGACTGGGCCGAGGGCGTTACCGGTGTGCCGGCCGATACTATCGCCCAGGTGGCGCGCGAGTATGCAAAGGGTCCGTCTATCATCTGCAATGGCGTGGGCGGTATCGATAAATTCTCCAACAACGACATCGCCGGCCACTGCTATGCGCTTATCGCCTCGCTAACCGGCAACTATGGCAAGCGCGGTACCGGTTGTGGTATCTACTGCTACCACACTGTCCTGTCCGAGGCCAAGTTGGGCGCCTGGAAGCTGCCTGAGAACAGAAAGCCCACGCCTAGCAAAAAAGGCTTCTACGACATTGTGAACACCGACGACGTGCACGCGGCCATGTTCTTCGGCGATATTCCCACGCAGAAGGCGGCGAACTGGGCAAAAACGCAGCGTTGGTTGGATTCGCTTGACTTCGTGTGCGTGGCAGACATCTATCACAGCTCGGTTGTTGACTACGTTGACCTGGTGCTTCCCGTGTGCAGCAAGTTCGAGTGCGCCGACAACGTGGGCGGCGTGAAGAACGCCAACGGCTACATTCTGGAGAACCAGAAGGTGCTTGACCCGTTGTTCGATTCCAAATCCGACTTCTACATTGAGAAGGGCATTGCCGAAGCCATGGGGCTGGGCGGTTTGTATCCGGAGAATGGCGAAGAATATGCTCGCGCTATCTTGACCACGGACGACCCGTCGTGTGAAGGTATCACACTTGAAGCGCTGAACAGGGAAAACGGTGCCTGTAAGCTGGTGCTGGATTGGGACGATACCGTCGGCGAGGAAGTGGGCATGACCTACGCAACGCCTTCGACCAAGCAGGAGCCGTACTACGAGAACATGCTGGCGTGGAGCCAGGCGTTCCCGCAGTGGGAGCGTCCTAACGAGGCGTACCCGGAAAACCCGCTGCGCGAAAAATACCCGCTGCAGTTCAGCCAAGCTCGTTCGCGCTTCCGCGTGCATTCTGCCTATTCGGGTGCGAAGTGGATCCAGCAGCTGTTCGAGCCGCATATCGAGCTGAACCCGTCCGATGCCGCTGCGCGTGGCCTTGTCGATGGCGACGAGGTTGAGGTGTACAACGATCGCGGTTCGTTCCGCACGAAGCTGCGCCTGAACAACGCCGTGCAGCCTGAAAGCGCGTTTATGGCCGAAAGCACGTACCGTCAGTATCTTGAGGGGACGCTGATGCAAAGCGTATCCAACGATACGATAAACCCGCGCGGTTACGACATGATGTTCGGTCCCATGATTCCGTATAACGACACGCTCATTGAAATCAAAAAGGCAGGTGAATAGCCCATGACGAAACTGGCTATCGGAATAGACCTGCACCGCTGTATCGGGTGCAACACGTGCTCGATCGCTTGCAAGATGCAGAACAACGTCCCTGATGGCATGCTGTGGAACCGCGTGCTTACCGAGGGCGTGGAGATGTTCGACGACGCTGTTGGCGTGTACCCCAACCTTTCGCGTACGTATCTGCCGGTTGCTTGCCAGCACTGCGAGAATCCTGCATGCATGAAGGTATGCCCGACCGGCGCCACATACAAAGACGAGCAGGGTCGCGTGGAGATTGATTACGACCGCTGCATCGGCTGTCGTATGTGCATGGGCGCCTGTCCGTATAACGCCCGCGTGTTCAACTGGAACGAGCCTGTGCGCGCGACAGGTTTCCACTATGGCGATGCCGGCGTGCCGGTTCGCCCACGCGGCGTGGCCGAGAAATGCAGCCTGTGCAAGGAGCGTACCGATCGCGGCGACGAGCCTATGTGCGTGCATTGCTGCCCGGGTGATGCTCGCGTGTTCGGCGACCTGGATGATCCGGATTCGGCAGTGTCGAGGCTTTGGCGTCGTGGCGGTCATGTGCTGCTCGAGGAAAAGGGCACGCGTCCGCAAGTGTTTTACGTGAACTAGGGGGTTGATGGATGGATAAGCGAAAAGCCCTGTTCAGCGGGCGAACTATGGTGGTTGTTGTCGTGTTGGCGGCGGTGGTTTTAGCCGCGGTGGGCTGCTGGGTTGCCCAGCAGATGTACGGCCTGGGTATCACGGGCATGAACAACTCCAACTCATGGGGCCTGTACATCATGGCGTTCATGTTCTTCGTTGGCCTGTCGGCTGGCGGTCTGATTGTGGCAAGCTCGGCGCACGTGTTCGGCATAGAGTCGTTTAAGCGCGTGTCGGTGCCGGCGGTCATCACGTCCATCGTATGCATCTGCTGTGCTGGCGCGTTCGTGCTCATCGACCTTGGTGGCGTGGCGCGTGTGTGGCGCATGTTCGTGGGGTTGAACTTCATCAGTCCGCTTGCGTGGGACATGATCGTTATCACGTGCTACCTGGTCATCAACGTGCTTGACCTGGTGTGGTTGGTGCGCGGCGACGAGCGCAAGGTGGCAGTGCTCTCTCGTGTGGCGCTGCCGGTTGCCATCCTGGTGCACAGCGTGACGGCATGGATTTTCGGCCTGCAGATTGCCAAGGCGTGGTACTCGGCGATCATGGCTCCCATTTTTGTGGCATCGGCCTGCGATTCGGGTCTGGCATTGCTGCTTATCTGCCTTTTGGCGCTTGACCGTGCGAAGTTGTTCAAGTTCGACCGCGATTTGATGAAGTCGCTGGCGGGGCTGCTTGCGGTGTTCGTGGCGGTGGACGCGTTCTTCATCGCCTGCGAGTGTTTGACCATGGGCTACCCGGGTGCGGGCGAGGCCGAGGCGCTGGCTATCATGGCCACCGGCAAGACGGCGCCGTTCTTCTGGTTTGAGATTATCGGTGGCTTGGCTGTGCCGTTTTTGGTACTCGTGTTCGCTCGGAATCGCGAAAAACCGGCGTGTGTGGTGCTGGCGAGTGCGCTGATAGTGCTTGGTGTGTTCTGCAAGCGTGCGTGGCTGTTGCTCACCAGCTTCACCGTGCCGAACGTCTATGGCGGCAACGGCATTACGTTGGGTACGGCTGCCGCTCAGGTAGGCGATGCCGGCGACGTGTGGACTACGCTGGGCGTGTATGCGCCTACGCTGCCGGAGGTCGTAGTGTTTGCGGGCGTGGTGTGCGCGGGTGCGCTGGCGTACATGATCCTATCGAAGTGCGTGCTGCCAAAATGCGGTGGTGAACAATAGCTATGGCGTGTAGGAGTCGGTTGCAATCGGTGACCGGCTCCCTTTTTCGTGAGAGGTAGCGGATTGCTGATGGTGGATAGGGAAACGTTTGTGCAGGTGGCACCCTGGCTGGCGATTGCCGGCAACGCGCTTTTAACGCCGCCCTTGCAGGCAGGTGCGCAGAGTGCGGCTATATTTGACGCTTGCCTATGGGAAGAGCTTGCGGCATGCGAAGACGCCGAGGTGGCGAATGCGGTAGATAAGCTGGTGAAGTATCTTGACGGGCGCGAAGAGGCGGCGGCCGCATCGCGGGAAGCGCAAACCGGTGTTTGTATTTTAGACGCCAGGGATGGCGCGAGCAATCTTGATGATCGAGTGCAACGCGCATCGGTGGAGTTCGCGCATCTGTTCGTGGGGCCGCCGAAACCGGCTGTTGCCCCGTGGGAGACGTTTTACCGCCAGCAGGGTTGTGCCGTCGGGTTCGGCGAGGCGACTCATCAGATGCGCACGGCCTTGCGCGACAACGGTTTGGAGTTGGCGCAGGCGGGTAGACAGTACGAGGACCATATGGGCATCGAGCTTCTGCTGGCAAGCGAATTATGCCGCCGAGCAGGTGAAGGCGAGGATTGGGGCGCAGATGCAGGGTGTGTTCCCTCTGCTGCGAGCGAAGGCGCGGATGCGAATACGCAAAACGCCCTGAGTGCAGCGCAGCATGCTGTCGACTTCGTGCGCACCCGCCCGCTTTCCTGGATGTCAGCCTTGCGCGAAGCGGTAGAACGTGAATCCCCCAACGGTTTTTACGCATCTCTGTTGCAGCTAACCCAAGCGTTGTTGGAACTGGTTGCGTAAGGAGGGGATATGTCGTCGGCGGCAACATAGCTGATAGCGTTTGAGGTTTGCGCTCTACCGCCCGTTCAAGACGATGCTCGTATAATTCACGGGGACATGCGGGCGGCCATAGGGGTGGCTTGCGCGAGTTGAGAGGACCTGCTATGGAGATATCGCACGAGGCGAGGGAAGCCGTGGTCTAGGGCTAATGCCGGGAATTGCCAATAGGGATTGCTGGTTTGCGATGGGCAAATCGTGGGCAAATGAGCTTAATGCTAATAACGAAATATTCTATTAGACACGGACGCAAGGGGCTCATTTATGAGTAGAAAGCGCCAATACGTCTGAGATTTTTTCTCATAATCCTTTGGTTCTCGGTTCGAATCCGGGCGGGCCCACCACCGAAACACCGGCCATTGCGCTCAATCGGCGCAGTGGCCTTTTTCTTACGGCGCCTTTCCATTCAAGGATCCCGGCTGCGAAATGGCCCGTTTTCCATTCCTCCTGGTTATTCATCCATTCCAATCTTGACGAGAATAACCTCCCCATACGTATCATCTACATATTGCACGCCTCGCACCAAGGAGAGAAAGTGAGTCCATCCCTGCCGAAGGAACGGCTCCTCGTGCTTGTCGAGGAGACATTGCGTCGCTACTACAAAGGCGATTATGCCCCTGCGCTCTCGCTTATGGAGGAGCGCTGCGTGTTCATCAGCGCGGGTCCTGTGTTCTATCTGCGCGACAACGTGAGAAACGCGCTCGAAAACGATGTGCACATGCCGACTTTCACTCTTCAGAACTGCCGTTTTCGCCTTATAGAGACCCGCTCCGAAGACGAAGCCATCGTCATGGGCGAATACACCTTACGCTCCGACCCAGGGTTTGCCATGGTGGTCGCCGCGCAACAGCGCATAACCGTCAACATGAGGCTTCATGACGACCAGTGGCAGGCCTACCTCGTCCATGCCTCGAACGAATGCAGCGATGCTGATGACGGGAGCCATCCTACCCATTCACCAACGACGCTTTGCCGACGTGAAGACCGAGCTGCTCAAGCACGTCGATATCGGCTGCCTTGCGAAGGATGCCGATACCCCTCCCCGGAGGATTTCTGGCGGACAAAGACCTGGTATGCGGTTCGCCTCGGCCTCCATGCTCCGAGAAGGCCTAGCGGCCTAGGAGCGAAAGCTCGTCTTGAAGCGGACGCTGGCACAGAGGCGTCCGTTTCTTGTATAAACGCGCCCCGAATCTCCCCTACACGAAATCAGGCCCGCCTCTTCCGAGCACGGGCCTGATTTGATATGCAGGATTGCGGCACCCCAAGCGGGAGATGCGCTGCAGCGCCGAAACGCTAGTCTTCCAGGTAATCCTTCAGCTTGGAAGAACGGCTGGGATGGCGCAGCTTGGCAAGGGTTTTGCTTTCAATCTGACGAATGCGCTCGCGCGTAACGCCGAACTGTCGGCCGACTTCCTCAAGCGTATGAGGATGGCCGTCCTCGAGCCCGAAGCGCAGGCTGATGACCTTGCGCTCTCGTTCCGCAAGTCCGTCGAGCACCTTGCTCAACTGCTCCTGAAGCATGGAGAAGCTTGCAGCGTCGGGCGGCACGATGGCGGCATCGTCCTCGATGAAGTCGCCGAGCTGGCTGTCTTCCTCTTCGCCGATCGGGGTTTCCAAAGAAACGGGCTCCTGGCTGATTTTTTGGATTTCACGCACACGCTCTGCGGTGAGCCCCATCTTCTCGCCGATTTCCTCCGGGGAAGGATCGCGGCCAAGCTCCTGAAGCAGCTGACGCTGGATGCGGACGAGCTTGTTGATCGTTTCGACCATATGCACCGGAATACGAATCGTACGAGCCTGGTCGGCGATAGCGCGCGTGATGGCCTGGCGAATCCACCACGTTGCGTAGGTGGAGAACTTGAAGCCCTTGGTGTAATCGAATTTCTCGACCGCGCGAATCAGGCCGAGATTGCCCTCTTGGATAAGGTCCAAAAACAGCATGCCGCGGCCGACATAGCGCTTCGCGATGGAGACGACCAGACGCAGGTTGGCCTCGATGAGCTGCTGCTTCGCATCGATGCCGACCTGCTCGACGCGGGTCAGACGACGACGCTCACGACGCTCGAGCTCGATGCCTTCCTCTTCCGCCTTTTCGAGCTCTGCCGTCGCAGCAACGCCGGCCTCGATCTTCATGGCAAGGTCGATCTCTTCGGCAGCGGTCAACAGCGGCACTTTGCCGATCTCTTTGAGATACATGCGCACGGGATCGCCCGTCAGCATGGTGACAGACGTGTCTGCCGAGCGACGACGAACCTTCGAGGAGCGCGTGGTTACCTTCGGGAGGTTCACCTCCGCATCCTCGGCGGCCTTGAGCTCTTCCTCAGGAATACCCTCAAGCAGGTCTTCGTCGGAAAGCGAGGCGTCTATCTTTTCATCTTCGAGGGACATGTCAGCGCCCGCAAGGGAGGCCTCGTCCACCGCGGTTTTATTCTTTTTGGAATCTTCAGTTGTTTTAGCTTTGGCAGCAGACACAGATGCTATCCTTTCGCCGCAGAAAATGGGCATAATAGCCCCAAAGATACAGCTTATTAATATAGCATACTTTCACATGCTGTCGTTACTCTATTTCGCACGAAGACACAGGGCGGCCGAAGCCACGGACGTAGGGCCGCAGGCTGCCGAAGCCGGGCGCAGACCGACCGAAATCCCAGTGCGGACCGGACAAAGCACCGACGCACATCCACAACCCTATTCAGCCCCGAGGGGGCGATGCGCGCTACGCAGCGCGACCAGTTCCTTCTGCAACGCAACCACCGCCTCGTAGGCCATGGCGTATTCTTCCTCCGTCATATCCCCAGGATGCTTCAGCTGGACGTTGAGCGCCACAACCGAATCTTCCATATCGCGCAGGGCAAGCTCTTCGGCCAAAAATTGAGCAAGGCGCACCGGGTCGACCTCGTCGTACAGAGACGCCGAAGTCAGAACGGAGGCGGACCCCGGAAGCATCGACTCCACCCCGCGCACGACCTCGCTCGCATCCGCGCATGCCGGATGTTCGGCATAAAACGCAAGCAGCGCCTGCGCTATGACCCCGTAAGACTCCTGATGCCAGGCGGTTTGCGCGAGTATCTCGGCATAGCCCAGTCCCACTGCGACATTTTGGGCGCACAGCACCAGAAACTCCCGCTCTATCCGCAAACGCTCCCGCTCGCGCGGCGGAAGGTCCAGCATTGCCTGGCGATGCGCGGCAGCGGGGCTCGCGGAGCCTCCTTGCGACTCGGCAGAGGGTTCGTAGACCCGCGGCGAGCGAACACCCGCCAGCTTCTCCGTTACCATGGAAAGCTCGAAATGCAGACAATCGGCAATGTAACCCGCGTATTCCTGGGCCAGAACCGAATGCTTGATAGGCGCAAGAAGCTCCAAGGCATCGGATAGCGCGCGGCTTTTCTGGCCGAAATCGTCCAGATTGTAGCGCTGGAACTTTCGATCGATGGCGTAGCGCATAAGCGGCACCGCCTGCCCGAGAAGCTCCTCCAACGCTTCTCCCCCATATTTCTGAACGAAGTCCGCAGGGTCCAGGTTGTCGGGCAGCGTCACGGCGCACAGGTCGATCTTCGAACGCCCGGCCTCGGGAAGCATGCTTTCGTCGACGAAACGGGCGGCGCGGTCCGCCGCGCGCTGACCGGCTTCGTCTCCGTCGAACAGATACACAATACGATGCTTGGCATGGCGCGATATGGTGCGGATATGCTGCACGGTAAGCGCCGTTCCAAGCGTTGCGACCGCGTTTTTCACGCCCGCCCCATGAAGCACGATCACATCCGTATAACCCTCGACGATAATCGCCACACCGGTGCTCGCCATGGCAGCCTTTGCCTTGTCAAGCCCGAAAAGCACCTCGGATTTGTGAAAGACGGGCGTCTCCTGCGAATTGAGGTACTTCGGCTCGCCCTTGCCGATCACGCGTCCGCCGAACGCGATCGTATTGCCCTCGACATCGCGAATGGGAAACATGATGCGGTTGAAGAAGCGATCCTGCAGACGGCCGTCCCGCTTCGACGGCATGGCGACATTGGCCTCCACCATGTCTTTGGGCTTGAAGCCCTTCGAGGAAAGATGGCGGACGAGCGCCTGGTTGCCCGGAGCGAAGCCGAGGTTCCATTCGTTGGGCACCGGCCCGCCCAGATCGCGGGAAGAAAGATAGGCACGCGCCGCATCGGCCTGGGAGCCGCGGGCGCGCATAAGCTGCGTATGGTAGAACGAGGCGGTCTCTTCGCAGACCTCCTTCAGCCGAGCTTTTTGTCCGCGCGCCATGGCCGCGCCCGGCTCCTCGGTAAGCTGGATTCCAGCTTGTTTAGCCAGTTCGCGCACAGCGTCCACAAAGCCCAAATCGTCCATTTTCATGACGAAGCTGAACACGTCTCCGCCCTCGCCGCAGCCGAAGCAGTGCCACAACTGCGTGGCGGGATCGATCTTAAACGACGGAGATTTCTCGTTGTGAAACGGGCAGCAGCCCCAGAAATCGCGACCGCGCTGGCGAAGAACGACGCGCTGTCCCGCCACCGAGACAAGGTCGCTCGCCTCGCGCACGCGCCTTATGTCGTCTTCCGACAAACCCGGCATGAAGCCGCCATCCTTTCGTATGTCGTAATTCTGATTCACAGACGCCGAAGCGCGTGCGAAGCGCATCGCATCCGCACACGCCGTCTTTTCGACCGGCGCCTCATGGCAAGACCGCGCCTAGCGCGCCTCCTCGTGCAGGTTCTCGCGAACCCAGGAGATATTGTCCATTACCGTCGCGATCAGCGCATCGAGCGAATCGAATTTCATCATAGGGCGAAGAAAATGCACCGGTTCGACCTCGATGACGTCACCGTAAATCTCTCCTGAAAAATCGAGAATATGAACCTCGCATGTAGCCGTAGCGTCGGCGAACGTGGGAGCAACCCCCATGCTCATGGCTGCTTTGTAACGCACCCCATCGACCGTGGCCCAAGCAGCGTACACGCCTTCTCCGAGCGTCTGCATCATGCCAGGAAGCTCGATGTTCGCCGTGGAAAAGCCCATGTCGGTGCCTTCGCCGCGGCCCTTTGTGACCGTACCCTCAAAAGAGTATGGATGCCCCAGCAAGGCAAGCGCCTCCTCGCATTTCCCGTCGGCAAGAAGAAGACGGATGCGCGTCGCGGTGATGGGCCTTTCGTCAGCACTCTTCAGGTCGTGAGCGCAAATCTTCGCACCGCGTTTTCCGGCCCATGCGCGCAGATCGTCGACGCCGCCCGCCGCACGGGCGCCGAAATGGAAATCGCACCCCACGTGAAGCGCATACGGAACCGAATCGGCGAACGTCGTCTTAAGAAAATCCTTCGGGGATTGCGCGGAAAACTCGGGAGTGAACGGCAACACCACCACGGCGTCGATGCCGGTCTGGGAAAGCGCGGCTATACGACGCTCGTTGGTCATGAGCTTCTTCAGACGATCGGCGTGAAAGCGCTCGTCGGGATCGATATCGAACGTAAGCGCGACCGAAATACCGTCGTTTTCAGCCGCGGTCTGCTTCGCTTGGTCGATAAGGAAACGATGCCCCCTGTGCACGCCGTCGAATACGCCGAAAGCGCAGGATGCGCCCGCCAACACGCCATAGTCAAACGAGGAATCTACGTTAAAAACCTTTGCCACGGGTTACTCCTTGGGAAAATACACAGCAGGGTTTGATAACGCCCCGCTTCGCCTGGGCGGTATAGAGAGCGACAAGCTCGTTTTCATGGACGAGGCTCACCACCTCCCCTTCCGCGAGGGGGTCTGCGCAGCGATGGGCGCCGCGCAAGGGGCCGCAGTCGGAGTCATCGAAACGACGCGGCGCCTCGAAAAGAACGATATCGCGTGTGCGCAGGGTCTTGCCGTTGCGCACATCCGCCGCCTGTTCGTCGGTGAGAAACGCCATGCGGTACCCCAGCAAGAACACGGGGTCGACGGCGGCGTCGAGACCTCGCTTCTCCAGCGTTTCCAAAGAAAGACAATCCTGCACATCAAGAGCGCCCGATTGAAGGCGGCGAAGAGTTTCCACATGGGCGGCACTGCCCAAAGAGGCTCCTATATCGCGAGCGATGGAGCGGATATAGGTCCCTTTCGAAACGGAAAGGCGCACGTCCCAATGGATGCACGGAGCGTCGTGGTCGGTCTCGAGGCCAAGAAGGGTCGCCTCGTAGATTTCGATATCACGAGGTTCGAGCTGCACGACATTGCCGGCACGCGCCGCCTCGTACGCTTTGACACCGCCGCGCTTGATGGCGGAATACGCAGGCGGAAGCTGCTTGTGCTTGCCGACGAGCCCGGCAACGTGCTCCTGTGCAAACGCGCGGTCGCAGACGCGCTCGGGAACCGGGGCGGTACGAATAGGCTCGCCCTCGGCATCGTCGGTGTCGGTCGCCACGCCGAATGCTATGCGCACGTCGTAGGTTTTATCATGATTGGTCATGTACGCATCCAGGCGGGTCGCAGGGCCCACGCAGATGCAAAGCGCCCCTGTAGCCAGAGGGTCGAGCGTGCCGGTATGCCCCACGCGACGCTCTCCGAAAATGCGGCGGCATGCGTTGACCACGTCGTGAGAGCTCATTCCCCGGGGCTTGTCCACGCCCACGAGGCACGAAATCCCGCTCTGCCCGCGCTTCATCGCAAGCCCGCTTTCTCTACGAGCGCATCAAGATACCCGGGCAGGCTGGCAAGCAGCTCTTCGACGGGTCCTTCGAAGGTGAAGCCCGCCGCCGCGCGATGTCCGCCGCCGCCGATATGGCGGGCAAGCACGGAAACATCCACTTCGTCGCCCTTGGCGCGAAGGCTGCCGCGCACGCCGCTCGCCTGTTCGCGCACCATGCATGCGACGCGGACGCCCGCAAGAGAGCGCAAGACATCGACCAACGGCTCGGCATCGGCCTTCACGGCTCCAAGGCGCTCGAAATCGTCCTGGCGCACATGGGAAAACGCCCACAGGCCGTCTTCGGCCATGACGATGTTTTCGAGCATGGCCTTTTCGAGCATGAGGGACGCGAAGGAGCGGTTCTGGTAGACCTCGCTTGAAATGGCGGCAGGCTCCGCGCCCGCCTCGACCATCTCGTTGGCTGCGCGAAACGCCTCCGGCGTGGCATTCTGATACTGAAAACGGCCCGTATCGGTCATGAGTGCCGTATAGCAGCACGTCGCCATGGAGGAATCGGGCTTCACGCCGAGAGCCTTGATGAGCTCCCAGACGATCAGTCCGCACGCCGGCGCGTCTTCATCCACATAGTTGAAGTCAGACATAGAGGCGTCAGCCGCATGGTGGTCAACCGTGAAGCGCACGTTCGCACGATCTTGGATTACGGCCGCCTTGCCCATGCGCGAAGGGATGGGCACATCGCAGGCGACAAACGCACGGCAAGGACCATCGAAGCTTTCGGCCGGCACCATGTCGGAAACGCCGGGAAGAAAGCCGAGACCCTGATCGATGGAATCGGGCTCCACGAGAATGCACTGCGCCTTTTTGCCGAGCGAGCGTAGAGCGTGCATGAGCGCAAGCTGAGAACCCAGGCAATCGCCATCGGGATTAACGTGGCCGCACAGCACGAATTCGTCGCACTCCTTCATGCGCTCGGCCATGGCCTCAAGCGTCGTATTCGTCTGGGGGGTAACCGCCACGGTCTACTCCTCTTCCTCGAAAGATTCGTCCGATGCGCGCATTTCCGCCGATTCGGCGTTGCGGGCCGCATCGCGGGCGAGCGCGTCGGTGATCTTTTCCGCTTCGTCGACGGAAGGATCGAGATGGAAACGAAGCTCAGGCGTCACGCGCCAGGAAAGGCCTTTGCCCATGAGGCTTCGAATGCGTCCGCCGGCTGCGGCAAAGCCCGCCGCCGCATCCTCGTAGCGCTCGGGCTCGGTGGTGTAGAAAACATTGCAGACGCTGCGGTCGAAGCTGACTTCGCAGCCGGTAATGGTGACAAGGCGCAAACGTGGGTCGGAAACCTCGAAGAGCAGGATGCTCGCGAGAATTTCGCGCGCCTGTTCGTTGACCTTGCGGTTCGCGTTGGATTGTTTCATAGCGAATCCTCCTTCCAAGGGGGTTCGGATGTGCCTTATGGCAAAGCGAGGCGCTCGGCTGGCCTGCAGCACGAAACGCCTCGCGTGTATTTCAGATAGGCATGCCGATGTTACTCGGTACGCTCGACCTCCTCGATGCGGAAGCCCTCGATGACGTCACCCACCTTGATGTCCTGGTAGCCTTCGACGCCGATGCCGCATTCATAGCTCTGCTTGACGGTCTTGACGTCGTCTTTGAAGCGGCGCAGAGAGGAGATCTTGCCCTCGAAGATGACCGTGGAGTCGCGCACGACGCGAACCTTGTCATCGCGAGAGATTTCGCCCTCGGTGATGTAGCAACCGGCGATGTTGCCGACCTTCGGAACGCGGAACACATCGCGAACCTCGGCAATACCCGTGTCGCGCTCGACGATTTCGGGAGCAAGCATGCCGACGCGTGCAGCGTTGATGTCCTCGATCGCCTGGTAAATGACGCGATACAGGCGAATGTCGACCTTCTCATGCTCGGCCGCCTTGCGTGCGCCCGCAGTAGGACGAACGTTGAAGCCGATGATGATGGCGTCGGAAGCGGCCGCCAAGGTAACGTCGGTCTCGGTCACGCCGCCGACGGCGGAGTGGATGATGTTGATCTTGACCTCGGACTGGTCCATCTTGTCGAACGCATCACGCAAAGCCTCGATCGAGCCCTGAACGTCCGCCTTGACCACGAGGTTGAGCTCCGTGGTGCCCTCCTCGATGCGGCTGAACAGATCATCCAGGCTCATATGGGTCTTGGCCTCCTGGGCCTTCAGGCGCTCGCGCAGCGCACGCTCCTCGGCGAGCTTGCGGGCATCGCGCTCGTCCTCGAACACGCGGAACTCGTCGCCTGCGGTAGGAACGCTCGACAGGCCGAGAATCTCGACCGGGTCGGAAGGACGAGCTTCGGTGGCATGATTGCCGCGAGGATCGACCAGGGCGCGCACGCGACCATAGCTCGTGCCGGCGACAACCGCGTCGCCCGGCTTGAGTGTACCGCGCTGGACGAGAACGGTGGCAACAGGACCGCGGCCCTTGTCGAGGTTCGCCTCGATGACGAAGCCGGAGGCAAGAGCGTCGGGATTGGCCTTGAGCTCGAGCACGTCGGCCTGCAAAAGAATGGTCTCGAGCAGATCGTCAATGCCGATGCGCTGCTTGGCGGAAACGTCGACGAACATGTTCGTGCCGCCCCATTCCTCGGGAATGACGCCGTATTCCACCAGCTCCTGGCGTACGCGGTCGGGCGTGGCGCCGGGCTTGTCGATCTTGTTGACGGCAACCACGATGGGCACGTTCGCGGCCTTCGCATGGTTGATGGCCTCGATGGTCTGCGGCATAACGCCGTCGTCCGCCGCCACGACCAAGACGATGACGTCGGTCACCTGAGCGCCGCGAGCGCGCATGGCGGTAAACGCCTCGTGGCCCGGGGTGTCGATGAAGGTGATCTGGCGGCCGTCGATGTTTACGACGGATGCGCCGATATGCTGGGTAATGCCGCCCGCCTCGCCCGCGGCAACGCCGGTGTGGCGAATGGCGTCGAGGGTGGACGTCTTGCCGTGGTCGACGTGGCCCATGACGGTAACCACGGGAGGACGCGGCTTGAGGTCGTCTTCGGTGTCGTTGTAGACGACGGCGTACTCCTCCTCGGGAGATACCACGCGAACCTTGCGGCCCATGTCGTCGGCAATAAGCTCGATAAGCTCGTCAGTCATGGTCTGGGTGACGGTGAGAACCTGGCCCAGCATGAACAGACGCTTGATGACGTCGTTGGAAGGCACGCCCAAAAGCTCGGCGAATTCGCCGACCGTAGAGCCCTGCATGACCTCGACGACGCTGTCGTCGAGCACCAAGTCGGGATCGATGCCCTTTTCGATGGCCTCCATGGCCAGACGTTCGCGCTGAGCGGCCTCGCGCTTTTCCTTACGCTTCTTACGACGACCTTCGCCCTCGTTGCTCGAAGCGGCGGCGACGGCAGCGCGCGCCTCCGCAAGAACCTTGTCGCGCTGGAGCTTTTCAGCCTGTACGGCCATCTGGGCATAACGGTCTTCGCCGGCCGCGTTCGCAAGCTCGGGAACGTCGGGCTCGAAATGATGCCCGCCGCGCTTGCCGCCCTGGCCTTTGCCGCCCTGCTTTTTGGGAGCGCGCGTAGGAGCGGTTGCCTGCTTGCTCGCCTTCTCTGCGCTGATGCGCGCCTTTTCCGCCTCGATTTGGGAAAGCAGCGAATCGAACGAAGACGTCGCCTTCGGCGCAGGAGCGGGCCTTTTCGCGGCAGGAGCCGGCTTGGATGCGGCTTTTTTCGAGCCGCGAGCAAGATTTTCCGCGACGGCCTTGCGCTTCGCCACCTCGGCGGCAAGCTTGGCGGCGCGGGCGTCGGCAGCCTGCTTCGCACGACGAGCCTCTTCCGCCGCCTTCTGTTCCTCTATCTGGCGCGCAAGGCTGGAAAGGCCCGAAGACACGGGGGCGGGAGCGGGCTTTTTCTTCTCGGTCGGTTTGCCGGCCTTCTGGGAAGAGGCCGAAGAACCGGCACGGCGGGCACGCTCCGCATCGCGCAGGGCGCGCTCGCGCTCGACCGCCTCGCGGCGCTCGCGTTCTTCGTCTGCCTTCTTTTTGGCAGCCGCTTCCTTTTCAGCCTTCGCAATCTTGGCAACCTCGGCATCGATGTTTTCTGCCTTCTCGCCAAGCTCGGGGGCAATTGCTTTTTTAATCGCTTCGACGTTGTCTTCCGACAGGACGCTAGCGTGGCTCTTCGCGGGGATTTTCAGATCCTGAATGCGAGAGAGCAGCTCCTTGCTGTCCATGCCGAATTCCTTCGCCAATTCATGAACTCTCATGCTGGCCATACGGTACTCCTCGTCTATCCTCTACTCTCTCGAACTACTCGCTATCGGCATGCACGCCGCAGAAGCGGCTGCCAGGGCGAGCATGATTGGGGCAGCGAACGCCGTCCTCGGAAACGAAGGCGCAGAATTCGGGCTCTTCTTCCGTATCATCCTCGTCGATGAGCATGTTCACTTCGGGTGCCGGCTCGATTCCGAAACTAGCCGACTTGATATCGATATGCCAACCGGTCAGGCGAGCGGCAAGGCGGGCGTTTTGGCCCTCTTTGCCGATAGCCAAAGACAGCTGGTCATCGGGCACGACAACGGTGGCGTAATGATTCTCGTCGTCGATGAGCACGCGGGTCACGCGCGCAGGGCTCAAAGCCTGGGCAACGTATTTCGCGGGGTCTTCGTCCCACTGGATGACATCGACGCGCTCGTTGCGGAGCTCTTCGACGACCATGCGGACGCGGCTGCCCTTCGGGCCGACGCAGGCGCCCACGGGATCAAGGTTGCTTTCGCGGCTTGCCACGGCGACCTTGGAACGAGCGCCGGGCTCGCGGGCGATAGACTTGACCTCCACCATGCCGTCGTAGATTTCGGGAACCTCGAGCTCGAACAGGCGGCGAATCAAATCGGGGTGCGTGCGGGAAACCACGATCGCGGGACGCGCCTGGTCGCCGCGAACGCGCGGCTCGAGCGCGTTGGGATCGCGCACGTCGATAATCAGCACCTTGATGCGCTGGTTGTGGCGGTAATGCTCGCCTGCGGGACGTTCGTTGCGCTCGTTGGGATAGCGCTTCTCGTCATAATGGGGAAGCTCGGCCTCCACGCCGTCACGAATCTTCACGATGGTGAAATCAGGCGTGACCTGCAGCACGGTTGCGGTGACGATATCTCCCACGCGATCGCTGAACTCTTCGTAGATGCTCTGGCGGCCCGCTTCGCGAACCATGGCGGCAATGACGCCTTTGGCGTTTTGCGCGGCAATGCGGCTCACATCATTGGGGGTGACGTCGCGCTCTTCGAATTCGCTGTACTCGCCGGTTTCCTCATCGGGCTCGCCGACAGGAACGAGTTCGTATACATAGATACGGCCCGTGGTGCGATCGATCGTGACGCGGGCGTCCCACTCAAGGTCGAGAATGTTCTGGTAGCTCCTCGCAAGAGAAGCCTCCAGGCGCTCAATCAGATAGAATTCGTCGATTTTTTTCTCATGTGCAAGGGCTTGCAAAGCCTCCATCAATTCAGATGCCATGACGTTCCTTCCTCGTTGCATAGAATCATCGCGAATGGTTGTACTCAGTAAGCGCGGACGCCTGCCGGCGGCACGCGCAAGCGTGGTTTAGGAAAAATCGATAACGCCTTTGACGTGAGCCTTTTTGACATCGTTCAAAGGAACGGCAAGCTCTTCGCCGTCGAGCTCGAGCTTGACGGCGTTGCTCTCGAAATCGAACCCGACAAGACGCGCGTTGAAACGGCTGCGGCCGTCGATAGGAGACGCGGTCATGACATAGACCTCTTCGCCAGCGAAGCGCGCAAAATGCTCGGGCGTGCGAAGCGGGCGATCGATGCCGGGAGAGCTCACTTCAAGCGTGTAGGCGCCAGGGAACGGATCGATTTCATCCATGATCTCGTTCACCCACACCTGGGCGGCCGTGATGTCCTCGAACGCGATTCCCTCCGGCGTATCCAGATACACGCGGATGGTTGGCGCTTTACGGGACCCGACCACTTCCACGGTCACGATTTCAATGCCTTCGGCTTCAGCGCGAGGCTCAAGAGCCGCAAGCAAGCTTGCCTCTTTCGATGAAAGCATCCACCCTCCTCAATAATCCCCAACCGAGCTGCATAGCATGCCATTTTGGGTGCCTATACAAAAAGAAAGCGGGACAAGCCCACTTTCTCATACATTCGAAAAAGTTGTATGTCTTAGTTGAACCCGCCAACAAAGACAGATGTTTTATATCACAGCTTTCATAGCAACGCAAGAGCAAGTAAAACCTGAGCTCAAAAACGAGAAATCAGACACAATTGCGCAAGGACGCCAAGTAAAACGAGCAACCCCGCAAAGGCGGCTGCGATGCAAAACGCGCACTTTGCTTCCGTTTCCGAGCAGCCAGCGTATAGCCGGCCGGCGCATGGCCAGACGTGCATGGCCGGCAAGCGTATGGTCAACAAGCATCAATAGGGAGAAGATTTTAGGCCCCGAAAGGAAAGCGTGGTCAAAATGGAAGGATTGGGAGAACGGCCACGATGGCATCGAAAAGAAAGACGCATCCAACGATCTTATGACCTGGGGTTTTGCGAATGGCGTTTTTAAGCCTTCGCAAAATATAGCCGCTCTTGCTCTTCATGAACGGCAAACGGCACTTTTCAAGCGACGAACGGCGTGCGAAATTCCCCACATCAAGCCTTTTTGACCACGAAGCCGCACAACCGCAGTCCTTCTTCTCCTCGCAGATTCTTCCGGCCCCGTTTCTCGGCCCCGTTTCTGATTGTCCTTCTTGCAACCAACGTCGAGCGGGCTAACAACGTAGCAAACTCGTTAGCAAGCTGGCTCTACGGAACACGCTTCCATAGCGCGCGGCCGCCTCTAGCGCATCTCCCTGCCGGCCTCGGCGAAAAACGTTCGCACGGTTTCGAGTGATTCCTCCTGCGTGGGAAACGGCTCTTCTCCAGCAAGCTCCTTTTTCGCGAAGGTCGTGAATGAGGAGCGAAGACACACAGTTCCTGCTTCGTCGATGAACTCCACATTGACGACCTGGATGGTCTTGCCCTTGCGGAGCACACGAGCATCCACCGTGACGCGCTGTCCGTTGACGTGTATTCCCTCGCAGAAATTGAAATTGCACTGCAGAGTGACGGGTTTGCTTGCGTTCGTGTACACCGCCATGCAGGCCGCCATGTCCGAAACGGTCATATAGAACCCGCCATGCAAATCGCCGTAAGGATTGCGCATGGCACTAGAAGTGTTGAAAGCGAGCACCACGTGTCCTGGCTCCAGGACTTCGCATTCGACATCGCCGAAACCGCCGATATCGCACAGGATATTCAGGCAACCCTGCACCCGCTGCTCGTCAAGATTCTGGTCGATTCTCACTGGCACCCTCGCATTCTTCGCTGGAATTGGGCTGCTTCCATATCATGACCTGATGTCGCAGCTTCTGAAAGAAAATATCATTTTCCGCCCGCTTCATCGTCCAGCATTTTTCCGCCCATCTCTTCCAATCTGACCAATCAAAGTATTCGATACATTTATTACTCAAATCTTCAATAGTGTTGAATTTTTTATTACTCAATCCTTGAAAGTTGTACCTACAAAAAATAATTATTTCCATCCGATTACCAAAATCAATGAATACGTAGGGATTTGTAAGCAGCGTCTATTAGTTTTGTGTTCATTTTATAAGCATAATACTCATCAGGTTTGGCGCCTCTCACACGCCATAAACGACCGATCGGCAAACGAACGGTTCCGTGCGAAAGGCTTCAAAGGGGAATAGGCAGAACAGTTCGGCTGTAGTCTTGACAAAGGAGGACTAAATGAGCGCAGCAGCTGAAAGGGCAAAGAAGTATATGTTTGCCATCGCCACCGTCTACATGTGCTATTTGACGCATGGCGTGCAGGCAATCATCTTCAGCCAAAACCAAGTTAATTTTTACACCCAGTGGGGATTCACCGACGCCGCGGCTGGCGCGGCAGCGGTATCGCTCGCCATCACCTGGACGGGCGTAGGCAAGTTCGTCAGCGTTTGGATCGGCGGCGAGATTTCCGACCGTATCGGCCGTAAGCTTCCGGCAGTTCTCGGCGGCGTTCTGTACATCATCTCGTTTGCAATTATGCTCCTGACCGACAACGCCACCGTCGCTTGCGTGGCAGGCTTCCTGTCCGGCGTTGCAACGTCTGGCTTCTGGGACGGCTCTTTGTACCCGGCCATCGCCGAGGCAAACCCGCGCTACTCCGCTTCTACCACCATCGGCATCAAGGCAGTCATCTCCGTCTCCGGTATCGTGTACCCCCTCTTCGCCGCTATGAACTCCGGCGATATGTGGCACATCAACATTTGGATTCCTATCGTGATGTCTGTCCTCGCTACCGTTTTCGCCATCCTGACCCCGTTCGTATATGATGACGACCGCAAGAAGGCTGCCGGCGACGGCAAGGACAACTCCGCCAAGAACGCCGCTGATGCCGAGATTCAGGCAGCGAAGGATGCGATGCTGCAGAAGCCTACCGCTATGACCAACTTCCTCACGCTGTTCTTCGGCTTCGTCATCATGTTCATCATGTACGGCGCTCAGCAGTACACCAAGTCCTTCGGTATCAACAACCTCGGCCTTGACCCCGTTGCCGCTGCTGGTCTGACCTCCATCTACACCGCAGGCTCCATTATCGCCGTTCTGTTCTGGGCATGGATGATGGGCAAGCTGCGCTGGACCCCGATCAAGGTTATCCTGATCGACGCTATTCTCTCTGCCGCCGCTTTGGGCCTCGTTATCATCGCAATGCCCCTCAACCTCGGCGCTGGCGTGGTTTACGTTGCAATCGCGGTCCTCGGCTTCGGCGCCGCAGGCGGCATGCTGCAGACCGGCGTTACGTTGCGCCAGATGATGTGCCCCGGTCCCCGTGGTCGCAACGTCGGTATGTACTACACGTTCATGGGCTTCGCCTCGGTCTTCCTGCCCTTCATCGTGGGCGCTATGACCGGCGCGACCGGCGAGACCAACGCTGTCTGGATCATGATGATTCTCCTTCTCGCGGCCTCCATCCTGGCTATCCTCATGGCCCTCTACATCATTGCGCAGTACAAGAAGCAGTTCGGCTACAGCGCAATGAAGCCCATGAAGGATTAGCATCCTCTACGCCTATCTCTCCTTCTCAACCTTTTGAAAGGCAGCCGGTTTTCGGCTGCCTTTCTTTTTTATTTTTTAGCTTTCACCTGGTGTTTTACACCTATAGAACCCATCTATGAAAGTGGCTGGAAAACAGCAATGCTACCGATTAGACGCACCTGGAAACCCACTCCATAATACCTTCATAGGGTGGTTTCCCCGAAGCATCGGACGCGGAGAAAACTCGCTGGACGGTCGCAATTTCAAAAGCACACCGTTCCCCGATTCCTCTCCCCTTCCCTTACGTCAGGGATACCAACCAGCAGAAGCTGGAAACAAAGGAGGCCAATAAACATGCAACCGCTCAAAGGAATCAAGGTAGTCGACCTCACGACCTTCCTCGCCACGCCCGCAACGGGTCGAGTTCTGGGCGAATGGGGAGCCGACGTCATCAAGGTTGAAGCCGCCAAGGGCGACCCCACCCGCGTGAATCAGGCTGTCGTGTACGGTATGCCCTCTTCCGACGAGGAAAATCTGGCGTTCGACGTTGCCAACATGCACAAGCGCTGCATTAGCCTGAACCTCAAGAACGAAAAAGGTCTCGAGGTCATGCACAAGCTGCTTGCCGACGCTGACGTCTTCATCACCAACACCCGAGCAAAATCCCTGAAGAAAATGGGCTTGGATTGGGAAACCCTCCACGAGAAGTATCCTCGCCTGATCATGGGTCATGGTCTCGGCTATGGCAAAAAGGGACCCGAAAAGGACAATGCAGGCTTTGACGTGACCTGCTACATGGGCCGCGGCGGCGTTTTCGGCACCACCGTTAACAAGGGCGACGCTCCCATGATCCCCACCAATGGCTACGGCGATTTCCAGGCATCCGTCTTCATGGCGGCAGGCATCCTGGCCGCTCTTCTCGGCCGCGAAAAGACGGGTGAGGGCGACTACGTCACCTGCGCATTGCAGCATGCAGCAATCTACGCCCTGTCCGTCGGCATGATTTCCGCCCAGTACGGCAACCCCTACCCCAAGAGCCGCCTCGAGGTCAACAACCCGCTCAACAACGTCTTCCGTTCCAAGGACGACAAATGGGTTGTCCTCTGCCTCCCCGAGTACGACCGCGATTGGCCGCGCGTCATGAAGCTCATCGGCCGCGACGAGCTCGCCGAGCATCCTGAGTACTCCGTGTGCGATATCGTCAACGAGAAGGGCCTCGCTCCCGAGGTAACGAAGATTCTCGACGACGGCTTTGCCCAGTTCACGCTCCAGGAGCTGCTCGACATGTTCCATGAGAACGATATGCCGTGCGAACCGGCTCAGACTCCCGTTGACATCTACGAAGACCAGAACGCGATTCTCAACGAGTACATCAAGCAGGTCCCCTATCCCAACGGCCCGCGTTGGTGCCCCACCGCTCCTGTTCAGTTTGAAATCGGTGAAACCGCCGAGCTTGTTCCTACGGGCAAGATGGGCTCCGAAACCGTTGCCGTCATGAAGGAACTCGGCTACACCGACGAGGAAATTCAGGCAGCTATGGATGAAGGCGCCGTCAAGGGCGATACCGACCTCGCTGTTCTTCAGGGAAAAGCATAGGAAGTCGCTTTCTGTAGAAAGGGCGGGGTCTATCCCCCGCCCTTTCTTTTGCAACGTTCCAGCTCGATAGGATTTCGCATGATTACCGATTTGAAAATCAATCCCAAAGAAAAAGAACGCTATTACAAGCTTAACTACTGGGGAACGGATACTCTCTGCGACGTCTGGAACGTGCAAGCAGCCCGCTACGCCGCAAGAACCTACGTCAAAGACGATTTGGGCGGCGTGTTGACCTACGGGGAAGTTGACCGCCTTTCTTCCCGACTCGCCGCATGGCTCAAATACGAAGCACATGTGGAAAACGGCGATGTCGTCACCTTCCAAGTCCCGAAATGGGTTGAGTTCTGCATCATCTACGTTGCATGCCTGAAAGTCGGCGCCGTAATGCACCCCATCGCGACAAACTTCAACATCGAAGACCTTCGCTACGCCTTCGGCCTTGTGAAGCCGCGCGCATACATCTGCCCCACTTTCTATAAAGGCGTAGACTTCGAAAAACGCTTTGACAGCATTGAAGACGACCTCAAGCAAGGTCTATCCGTCCTGCTGATAGACAAAATAGATGCGCCAAGATCGGATTCAAAGCTGCCATCGCTGAGCGACGTTCTCTCCCGATGCCAGTCTATCGAGGAAAAAGCCCCTTCGTCCTCCGACGACGTCGCATGCATTCTCATGACGTCTGGAACCACCGGGAAGCCCAAAGCGGCTCTTTTAACTCACAACAACATACTCTTCTCAGAACGGTCCTATGTCTCCGTCCTTGACCTAACGCCGGACGATGTCGCATGGATGCCGTCTCCTCTCAATCATGCAACAGGATTCTTTCACGGACTCATCGCAACAATGCTCGTCGGTTCTTCCACCGTCTTGGAGCTTTGCTTCTCCGCAGACGATGCCTTGCGCCTTATAAAACAGGAAGGATGCACGTGGTCCCACGGTGCCACCCCGTTCGTGCACGATATCGTCGCATACATGGAAAAGACGGGAGACAGGGCGCCCTCGCTGCGTTTTTATCTTTGCGGCGGAGCCCCTATTCCTGGCAGCATGGTGAAGCGCGCACATAAGCTGGGCTTTCTCTTGTGCGAATCCTATGGTTCGACCGAAAGTTGCCCCCACGTCTACGTACCACTAGACAAATGCATCGAATGGAACGGAGCCTGGTCGGGAATCGCGTATGACGGAATTGAGATATGCGTCGTAGACAACGACAGACGACCGGTTCCTTTCGGGGTTCAGGGGGAAGAATGCTCTCGGGGGCCCCATCAGTTCGTCGGTTACCTCAACGATAAAGAGCGCACCGACAAAGCCCTCGACGATGACGGCTGGTTCTACAGCGGCGACCTCTGCGTCATGGACGAAGAGGGACGCATTCGCATCACCGGTCGTAAGAAAGAGATTCTCATTCGAGGCGGAGAGAACATCTCCTCGAATGAAGTGGACGAAGGAGTCGCCGGTTGTCCAGGAATCGGCGACCATGCAACCATAGGAATGCCTGACGACCGCCTTGGGGAACGCATCTGCACTTTTGCCGTTCCGGAAGGAGAAAATCGCCCCGGCATTCCTGATATTCAGCGCTATCTGAAAGAAAAAGGAGTGCCGAAAAGACTCTGGCCAGAACGCATCGAATACATAGACGAGATTCCCTACACTAAGACAGGGAAAGTGAAGCGCTTCAAGCTCTCTCTTGAACTCGAAGCACGGCTGAAAGCAGAACGCGAGACGTCGAAAACAAGCGGGGATGAATGGACACTCGCGCTAAAGCAACCATTCACCACAAGGAGCAATTATGGCAAGCAATGAATTTCGTATCACTCGGTCCCGCTCTACCATCAAACCTCGAGTGACCGCCGAAGACATACCGTTCTACCAGGAAGACAAATCGAAAAACGTTTTGATCAACCTGGGTGGAGAAACGGAAACGTTCTTCTCTGGACCGAATCGTTCGCCCGTCGCCGAATTGCCTTATGCGCACCTTGAAGAGGAGCCGGGCGCTGCGTTGTTGCGAAAGGATTTGCTCTCTCTTAACGACCTTCCTGAAGGGATAGAGCTGGGCTACCACATAGACGGCGGATTCAACAACAACTGCATCGTCGTGAACTGGTCTATAGCCGATTCTGAAATGCATAAGGTCGAATGGGTATGCCTGAAAACCTTTACGGGATTCCAGGTCAAATACACCACCCCAAAAAAACGCTCCCCTCTTATCTTCGCGCTTGCCGACGAGGATGCTTTCGTGTACTGCGACAAGAAACCCTGCGAAGAGTGCGCTTTTCGTTGCAAAAACGGATTTTACGCATACGTCTACATCAGCAATCTCGGAATCGTCAAGATGCCCATCGACCGCGTCACGATGATTTCCTTTGGGAAATTCGACGAATAGCACTTCTACCGTCCATGCCCCGGCAGCCCCCCTTTTTTTCTGGCGCCCGCCGGGGCAGCCGTGCAAATCCGTCAAGCCGCAATGTAAGATATGCAAGTGCTTATACAGCATAAAGAGGAGGAGGGTCGCACAACTTGCGGCCCTCCTCCTCTTTCAGGAAAACTTCATTGGCGCTTATTCTTCGCCTTCCGAAGATACGCACTGGTCTTTCGCTTCGGCCACAAATTCAATAAAACGCTCAAGAGCGAGGTTCTTATATTCGGCCTTCTTGTAGACCATATATACCCGATGGAAGTCGGGGGGAACCTCAGATTCATCAATAGGTATCACCGCAACCCTAGAAAATGGCTTAAGACCGACCGTGTTAAGCACAAGAGCGCACTCATCCTCATGGGTAGCTGAAAGCATCCCACCAACGGTAATCTCGTCATCGAACTCATACTTGGCAGGAATCTTATAAGGTGCAAGGAGGTCAGAAATCTCCTCCCCAATCGCCGCGTCGTGACGGTATGTAAGAACGCTATGGCCGAGAAGGTCCTCCAGACGAATACTCTCCTTGATAGCTAGGGGATGCGACTTGTTGACAGCCACGACAAGCTGCTGGGAAAAAACAGGATCGAAAGCCAGCGTAGGCTCGTTGCGTTTGCCTTTAGCAGCGAAGACAACATCATAAGAATCCGCTTTGAGATCTTGAATGAGGGGAGCCGAAAAACCCTGACGCACCTCGAACTGAACATCGGAGCTGCATTGCTCGTGGAACAGCTCGAGCAATGCAGGAAGTTTATCGCCCGTAACCGTGTACAATGCGCCGATTTTCAAAGTGCCGGAAAGCTTGCCTGCGTGTTCGTGTGCCAGCTCTATTCCGTGATCGAGCTCACGCAGCGCCCTATCGACGTATTCAGCGAACTCTTTTCCATATCGAGAGAGGCGCACGTTGCGACCCTCTTTTTTGAACAAGGGAACGCCCAGTTCGCGCTCGAGTGATTTAATCGCATCCGACAATGCAGGCTGGCTTATATAAAGCTCCTTTGCAGCCTTGGTGTAATGCTGCAATTCCGCAAGTTTTCTGAAGTAATAAAGCTGCGAAAGATTCATGAATGACCCCATATCCGTCAGAGCACCCCATAACACCGTCGACGAATTTTATCAATAACGCGCCCCTTATACAAACCCGAAATGTAACATAAGCTTGTTTTATGCATCATTCCAATTCAGCGCTGATTTCGAAACAGGACTGAACCAGCCTTATTTTTTAGACATTATTTCATTTTTATCCGTCCAATATTCGAATCATTGGTCTTATCTATGATTCATGGGATTTTTCTGTATTGTTACGGATTTGTATTTGCCACACCTGGCTCGGATAATGGGTGACAGAAAGAGCAAGGATGCTCTAGCAAGGATCCATTAGACAAAGGAGGTTTAAATGAATCCTAACGCCAAGATCACCGATGAACAGTTTGAGGCATACCTCAAGCAGGTCCGTGAATTGGTCGAAGGTCCCTTCGATGAAATGCAGAAAGAAATCGAAGTCACCAACACCTTCCCCGAGGAATTCTACGAGCTCGCCAAGAAAAACGATCTCTATCGTTTCTACCTTCCCTCCGAGTACGGCGGATGGGACCTCAACGAGCTTGAGATCCTGCGTGTCCAGGAAGAGTTCTCTCGTGGTCCTGGCGGAATGCGCATGCATCTCCATCATGCCGCTGACATGAACTGGCGCATCCTCGATGACTACGGCAAGCCGGAGCTCAAGGCAAAGTACATGGACAAGTTCCAGGACAAGACCATCTACTGCAACTTCGCCATCACCGAGCAGAACGGCGGCACCGGTGCTGACCTTCATACCACCGCTCTGAAGGACGAGAACGGCAACTATGTCCTCAACGGTGAGAAGTGGCTCATCTCTCACACCGACTGCTCTGACTTCACCTATGTCATCGCAGTTACCGATCCGGAGAAGTCCGGCGACGAGCGCCTCTCCGCATTCTTCGTCCCCAACGACGCTCCTGGCTTCGAAATTGTCCCGATGCCTCACATGATGGGCTGCAGGGGCGCTGGCCATGCTGGCCTGAAGTTCACCAACCTCGTTCTCTCCCCCGAGTACCTGCTCGGCGAAGAGGGCCAGGGTATGGAGATTGCTATTCACTCTCTGTCTGTCTCCCGCGTTCACATCGCCATGTCCAACCTCGGTATGGCTCAGCGTATGCTTGAGATTTCCCTCAAGCGCGCCAACGACCGCGTCACCTTCGGTAAGCCGATTGCTTCCCGCCAGATGATCAAGGCCAAAATCGCCGACATGCAGATGATGGTTCATGTTCTCCGCACCGCCATCTACGACTTCGCTCGCGACTTCGACATCGATCCCCACAATGACTATGTCACCGAGAAAGCAGCTATCTGCAAGCTCTTCTCCATCCAGACCGTCAAGCTCGTTTCCGACGAGATGCTGGAGATTTTCGGTGGCGACGGCTACTTCGAGGATTCCCCGTACGGCCCGACCGAGCGTCTGTACCGCGACTGCCGCGCTATGTGGCTTGAAGAGGGCGCTCCCTGCGTCCAGCGCATCACCATCGCTCGTGAGACCCAGAACCACGGCGGCGTCATCAAGTACAACTTCTAATCAGTGTGCTAGATTGCGCGATTTGCCAACATTGAAAAGCGATACGTCCATGTGGCGTATCGCTTTTTTTATCTGATAATCCCCATGCCTCTACAATACCGCTATTAATCGAGGAATTATGAAACCAGTTATCGCCCGCAATCTCGTCATAGGAGAAGGAGCGCCTAAAACCATCGTCTCCCTCATGGATGCAACGGTTGACCAGGCCATTCAAACAGGAAAACTGGCAATTGCATCCGGAGCAGACTGCTTGGAGTGGCGTGCCGATTTCTGCGCCAACGTGACCGACATCGCCGCAATGGAGGCAGATGCCCAGGCCCTTCGCTCTGCACTGCCAGACACTCCGCTTCTTTTTACCTTCCGCTCCGCCGACCAAGGTGGCCAGATGGAGCTTCCGTTCGATCAGTACTTCGACCTCACCGAGGCAATGATCAACACTGGAGCCTTCGACCTTGTTGACGTCGAATCGCGGACTGGCGACGAGCGCGTTTCCGCTCTTACGGACCTGGCTCGTAAAAAAAGCGTTGCCAGCGTCGTTTCTCACCACGACTTCGAAAAGACACCCTCCAAAGGATGGATGGTTGGCGAAATGCAGCACATGCTCGAGATGGGCGCGGATATTCCGAAGATAGCCGTAATGGCTATCTCCGCAGCCGATACACTCGACCTGCTTTCCGCCACCGAGGAAATGCAGCGCCTCCACGGCGATGCCCCCCTTATCACTATGGCTATGGGGCGCTGGGGAGCCTTGTCGCGCCTTACCGGAGAAGTCTTCGGGTCGGCCATGACATTCTGCGCTTTGAAAGCCGCTTCGGCTCCCGGGCAGGTTGACCTTGCTCTCGCGCGCTCCATCATGAGTGGAATCCACCATATCCATAGCAACCAATCATAGATTTTACGCACCCTCGTATAAAGGAGGTTCGTCATGGGCGAAAAGACCCGTATTTCCGGACATACCCATCTTATCTCGTTGTTGGGTAGCCCCGTTGCTCATTCAAGCTCCCCGGCAACGCATAATCTCTCCTTCGAGAAGCTCGGAGTCGACGCGGCCTATCTCGTGTTCGACGTCAAAGAAGACGGTGTAGAACGTGCTCTCGAAGCCATGAAAACCCTCGGAGGATGGGACGGCTCGAACGTCACCATGCCCTGCAAGCGAGCCGTCATCCCCTACCTTGACGAGCTTGACCCCGCCGCAGAGCTCATGAACGCTGTCAATGTCATCAATTGCAAAGATGGCAAGCTTAAAGGCTACAACACTGACGGCGTTGGATTCATGACGAATCTGCGTAAGCATGGAGTGCAGGACAAAGACGCCGTCATGACACTCGTAGGCCTTGGCGGAGCCGGAACGGCCATTCTCACGCAGGCCGCACTCGACGGAGTAAAGACTATCTTCGCATTCGCTCGCTCGAATGGACCGTCCTACGAGCGCGCCAAGACCCTTATTCCGCGTGTTGCGGAGAAGACAGGATGCAATATCGAACTGCGCGACCTCGATGACGTAGAGGACCTCAAGGCCCGCATTGCCGTATCGTCCATCCTCGTCAACGCCACCAATGTCGGCATGGGCAAAGACTGCAACGACACCCTCATCCCCGCGGAGACTCTTCGCCCCGACCTTTCCGTCGCCGACGTCATCTACTACCCCCTCAAGACCCGCCTCATCCTCGATGCCGAAAACGCAGGCTGCGCCGCCGCAGTCACGGGTATCGGCATGATGCTTGAACAAGCTGCCGCTGGAGAGAAAATCTGGTTTGATATCGATATGCCGACGGACGAAATCGCCGCAGAACTCTTTTCCTAAGATCCGAACGACCGGTACGAACGGGGAAAGCACGTTTCCTTGCAATCCGCCCCGATTGCCCGTGTCGTTCTATCACCCATCTCGTTTTCAATCGTTCGGCCCTTTATTCATGCGAGTTTTTCGACTCGAACACAAAGGAAGGCCTCCCGATCGTGAACCGCCTCCCATTTCTTGGACAACGAGAAATGGGAGGTTTTCTTTATGCCAAGAAATCGCAGGTGCAAGCACGACGAGAAGACGAAACGGCTCGCCGTCGACCTCTTCGAGAAGGGCTATGGCGAAAAATCGGCCGCTTCCGCCCTCGCCGTTCCGAGGGAAACGGTGAAACAATGGCTCTACATATTCAGAGCTTCGGGATTGGAGGGCCTGCTCGCCATGGGCTCCAAACGCACCAAATACGCCTACGAACAGAAAGTCGCCGCAGCAAGCGCCGTCGTCGACGACGGCATGGCCAAGGCCGACGCCACGGCCAGGTTCGGGATCGCCTCCCTCGCCCCTCTCGAGAGATGGCGCAGGCTCTACCGCGAGGGCGGCGCGGAGGCGCTCAGGCCCAAGCCGAAGGGCGCCGTCGCGAAGCCGAAGGCGCCGATGACCCGCGAGGAGGAGCTCGAGGCCAGGGTTCGCAAGCTCGAGGCTGAGAACGCCTACCTAAAAAATTGGAGGCCCTGAGGGCGGAAGAGACGCTTCGAACCGGGTCAAGGCCTCGGTGGTAGCGTCGCTCTCAGGGGAGCATTCGCTCGGCGACCTGCTGGAATGCGCAAGGCTTGCGAGGTCCAGCTACTACTACGCGCTGGCGCATCCGAAGCAGCCCACCAGGCCCGAGCTCTGGGAGAAGGTCGCCGAGGTTTTCTCCCGCGCGCCCAACGGCTGCGGCCATCGCCAGATAGCCATGTGCCTGCGCGCCGAGCTCGGCGCAGCCGTCGCCGACAAGACCGTGCTCAAGATAATGGGAGAGATGGGCATCCGCTGCGGAATCCGCAGGGAAACCGACCGCCGCAGGTACAGCTCGTACAAGGGCGTCGTCGGCGAGACCTTCGAGAACGTGCTCGCCCGCGACTTCGCGGCCGACGGCGCGCATCCGATATTCCATTCGGACATGGGCTGGCAGTACCAGCATGCAGGCTGGGTCGCCAGATTGAAGGACGCCGGCATCGTGCAGAGCATGTCGAGGAAGGGCAACTGCATCGACGACGGCGCCACCGAGCAGGTCTTCGGTCATCTCAAAGACGAGTTCTTCCGCGGTCGGGAGTGGGCGAACTTCGAAGAGTTCAAGCGGGACCTGGACGAGTACGTCGTCTACTGGAACACGATGAGGAGGCAGGTTAAACTGAAAGGACTGACCCCGGAGGAGTTCCGGAACCAGTCCTTTGCGGCCTAGGCAGTTCTTATTTGACCCGTCCAAGCATTGGGTCGCAGTTCATCGGGAGGCCTTCCTATATCAGTCTCTTTCATTCTCCAAAAAAGACATCTTCAAGATCGCTACGCATCCGCACCACGACCGCTAGGTGCGTGAGTCTTTTCTTTTACGGCTCTTCGGCGTGCCTCCAACTCGGCGAGCTGACGAGCAGTGACTTCATCCTCCACCCGCTGCTCCTCCTTGTTCTTTGCATAATCAGAGCGAATCTTCTCCCGATCGCTCAGCAAAAGATACAAGGCTATACCGCCAATCAAACCGACGCCGCCTCCGCGAGCAAGGATGAAGCCGGCAAGCATGCCCGCTATGCCCTGATCGAGCTTGTCGTGCGCAAGGTCGAAGCAAATCTGAGCACAAACAAACCCCTGGATGCACAGAACGACGACAAGCATCGCGGAAGACGCCGCAGCCGCAGCCTCATAGATAGGATAGATGAACAAGCCTATAACGGTGAAGATGATGCACGTCCCGGACCCGTCATAGATAGAGTCCATGCCCTGGCGTCCATTCTGCTTGTATCTTTGATATGTGGCAACGCAATACGGAGCAGAAAGAGGACCGGCAAGAGCAGGATACGGAGCGAAGAAGGCCAAGAGGAGGTTGCGAATACCGCAGATCACGTTGGTGCGGTTGGAATCGAACTCGATATATTCGTCCTCGCGCTGAGCCTGCATTCCCAGCTGCTGAACAGTGACGAAATCGCCATACGCGATAACCCACGCAATAAGGGCGATGGGGATCGCCGAAATCCAAACGCTCGGTTCCGCAAACCCGATAGAGAAGGGCGAGACAGCTACGAACAAGGCGGCGAAATCGGGCACTTTGATGATTTCCCCGCTGAAGTTGTACTGGAATTCACCCGACAGTCCTCCGACAACGAACATCACCAGAACCGCCCAGAGGAAGCTGTAGTTTCCGAGAATTTGCAACACGCGATTTCCGTCCATATGCTTTCGGACGCGTTTGCTAAACATCAAGGCGAAGACAACAGCCAAACCAGCCAGGCAGCCCCACGTAACCGTATCCATGGCTCCACCCTGAACCAGTCGGGCATACACCGCATTCACGCCGGCTCCAAGAACGATGCCCGCCTTGATCGCAGGAGGAACAAGGAGGTTCAGCCGCTTCGATAACCCCGTCAACCCTAATATGATAAAGAGAATCGCCAGCTCTAACTGCACGGCCGTTAGCGCCTGTATTCGAACCACCCCTTGATCGAACCCTTCGAGATAGAGAATGACAATGGCCATCGCGGGCGTAATCCAGCCGCAGACGGAAGGCTCACCAAAAAGCCAGTTGCACGTATACAGCGCCGTCTCCAAGACAACGAGCGCCCATGCAACTTCGGGTTCAAGACCGAGAGTCGTCGTAAGAACGGCAAGGGCTCCGTAAGATGTACATGCGTTCATGAGACCTGTTGCGATTTCGGGAGGAGAAATCTTGAAATGAACGAACGGCAGACGAATGCGAAGCAAACCAGCTTTGATACATGGCTGAATACCGCCATATGAACGTTTCATGAATGCCATCAAGTCCTCCCGTCATTTCGCAGACCAAAGGCTTCAGAAAAGCGTTCTTTAACTCCTGATACAACGCTCATCGGTAGAAGTCACATATATATCCCGTTCATTATATCGACACATTTAATCAATAACTAAGGACAAAAAAGAAAAATAATCCGAATAAGTATGAATTTAATACCTAAAAAAGCGGATAGTAATTGCGAATATGAGGAAACACTTTATACAGTATCCATGTTCTGTGGAATCAATCGGATCGACATAGGATGCTGGACGCGCGCTCCATTGGGCGGACGAGCGAGCCAGCCGAAGCGCAACGCCATACGCACAAAACAAGCGATGTTTCGTACGACGGAAGCCCATGTTGCCCGGCTGCGCACAAGGCTCTTTCCAAGCGTCAGCCGGGTTACTCTCTATTTGGAGTATTTCTTCATAATCAGCGGAGCGGCAATATGAACCATGATTTGATCGGTTCCTTCTGCTATCTGAAAACCGCGGCAATCCTGCCAAATCGAAGAGACGCGCTCTTGCGACGTATATCCCCTGCCGCCAAGAATCTGCATGGCATCGCTTGCCACCTCCGTGGCCGTAGCGGGAACGTAGCGCTTCATCATGGCCACGGTTAGTCGGTCGTGCTCTCCCCTATCGAACTCCCATGCCGCCTGATAGACAAGATTGCGCATGTTGGCAAGCTTCACCTCCATGTCGGTCAGCATCTGTTGAATCTGCTGAAAAGAAGCAATGGGGGCTCCAAAGGCGCTGCGCGTCTGCGCCCACCGAACGGAGTCCTCCATGGCAGCTTGAGCCTGGCCCAGCGCCGTGGCGCATACGAAAACGCGACCGAATTCGAAGAATTTGAACAGCTGGGAAAATCCTTTGGCATCGCCGCGAAGACGATAGGATTCGTCAAGGACCACGTTGTCGAAAAGAATGCTCGCAAACGGAAGCATGGACTGGCCGATCTTGTCCTCGGGCACCACGCGAATCCCTTCCAGGTCGCGGGGAATAAGCCACAGCGAAAGCGCCGGCTCGCCGCTTTCGGCCGAGGCTTCTTCGTCAATTGCCGCGACAAGCAGCGCGGGAGCATATTCTCCATTGTTCACGAAGGATTTCACGCCGTTGAGCACCAGCGCGTCATCGCGCAATGAAACCGCGGTTTTCATGCCCATGGTATCCGACCCCGCGCTAGGCTCCGAAACCGCAAGGGCGAACGCAAGCCTTCCCGTCTTCTGGTATTCCTCGCGGATAGGGGCCGTCTGCCCCGCGCTCGCAAACGCCTCGAGAATCTGCAGCTGAAGAAAGTCGGTATGAAACGGCAGCGCCGCACCTGATGCGCGAGAGAGCTCCTCGAGCACGAGCACCTGGGCGAACAGGTCGTAGAATTCGTGCCCGCGCCGATGGATGACGCCGAAGCCCTTGAAGTCAAGGTTCACGAACGCCTTGACCACTTCGTCCGGCAGACCGCCATCGCGCCGCCATTGGGCGACGGACGCTTCGTCGAAATACCTCTCGCAAAACTGACGCACTTCGGAAACGAGCGCACGCTCGTCGTCGCTTAAACGAAAATCCATACGGGTCCCCTATCCTCCGACATTCGAAGCAACGGCCAAGATGCGACCGCATTCAGATGATTCACTTGGAATTATAGGCGCTTCTCTTTCCGCACAAAACGGCCAAGGCATGCTTATTTGACGGCATGTTCCATATGCTATGCGGCATTTCCATTCTGTTTCCTGATGAAAGATTCCCTACACATTCGCACTTTATTGCGATAAAGTACACGCAGCAGCATAGGCCATACGGGCCTCAAAGCTCTTTTACACATCTCGATCGCCGCGACCTAACGCGGCGGGAAGGAGGGAAGACATGTCAGAGCAAAACGCTACTCATGTCCGGCCGGCAAAGGTATTCCAATTCGCGGGAACACTCGTCGGCACCCTTATCGGCTCCGGCTTCGCGTCGGGCCAGGAAGTAATGCAGTTCTTCACCTCGTACGGAATCCCGGGCATTGCCGGCAGCCTCGTGACCACCGCATTGTTCGCCGTCCTTGGCGCCGTCTTCATGAACTACGGATACAAGCATGCGAAATCAGCCGATTTCTCTTCCTTCAGGTTCTTCTGCGGCAAATACGTCGGCACATTCCTCGAGTGGTTCACCATCCTGTTCTGCTTCCTGGTCGGAATCATCATGATCTCGGGAGCGGGCGCAACGTTCAACCAATACTTCGGATTGCCTCAGTTCGCGGGCAGCGTGCTTATGGCCGCCATCGCTTTGGCAAGCGCTCTTCTGGGCATGAATCGCATTGTCAAAGTCCTTGGCTCCATTGGCCCTGTAGCCATCGTGTTTCTGATCATCATCGCGCTTGCCGCGCTGCTTACGAACTGGGACAACCTCTCCAACGCCGATGCCGCCATCGCCGCAGCGGGCGACTCTGTCGTGCGCGGCGTGGGCGATTCGAGCAGCTGGTGGATTATTGGCGCCGTGATGTATGTGGCCTACAACATCCTCGCAGGCGTACCGTTCATCTCCAAGATGGGCACCGAGGCGGCAAGCCAGAAGGAAGCCATCCTGGGCGGCCTGTTCGGCGGCGTTTTGCTGGGACTGTGCGCCTTCTGCCTGAACCTGGCAATGCTTGCAACCTACAGCGATGTCAGCGTCCAGGAAGTTCCCGCGCTGCAGTTCGCAACCATGATTTCTCCCGTCGTGGGCATCGTATTCGCCATCGTACTGCTGGTCATGATTTACAACACCGTCGTTCCCATGATCATCTCCGTGGCCAATCAGTTCTCCTCCGAAGAGAAAGACCCCGTCAAATACAAGGGCATCATCGTGGCCTTGGCCCTGGTCATGTTGGTCGGCGGCCAGCTCCCGTTCTCCACGCTGGTGAACGTGATTTATCCCTTTGTCGGCTACTTCGGCATCGCCTTTATGGTCATCATCTTGGTCCAGTACATCCGCTGGCATTTCTCTTCCAAGAAAAGCGAATAAGCGCATAATATTCAAACAGATACCGGGGGGCTCTCTTCGCGAGGGCTCCTCGGAGCATATGCGGCATGTGGTCAGCGTGCTGCAGGTCGATAGAAAGCGAGGTGGTCGGCGTGGCCGACACGGAAAAGAAACGTTCTCAACAGATGGTGCGCGAAGAGAGCGCATATATGGCGCCTGCCGCACGCATTCCTTACTACGACCTGGTCATCGACCACGGCGAGGGCGCCATGCTCTACGACGTTGACGGCAATTCCTACGTAGACCTTCTGGCAAGCGCCTCGGCTACCAATGTGGGACATTGCCATCCGCGCGTCGTCAAGGCCATCACCGATCAAGCGCAGCGCCTGATTCATTACACGCCCGCGTATGTGTACCACACCCCCGAGATGGAACTTGTCGAAAAGCTATGCGAAATCGCCCCCGGCGACACGCCGAAGAAAGTGGTCTTCGGTAATTCCGGCTCCGACGCCAACGACGCTATCATGAAATATGCCCGCGCCTACACGGGTCGCCCGTACATGGTCAGCTTCCAGGGCGCGTACCACGGCTCCACCTACGGATCTATGACGCTTTCCGCCATTAGCTTGAACATGCGCCGCAAGATGGGTCCTTTGGTTCCGGGCGTCTACCACATCCCCTACCCCGACGCCTACCATGCAGGCGTGGACCATCTAAGCGAAGAAGAGCAGGCCGCCTATTTCATGAGGCCGCTCATCGAAGCCACTGAAACCTATTTGCCCGCCGATGAAATCGCATGTGTGATCATGGAGCCCATCGCGGGCGATTTGGGAATCATCGCGCCGCCGAAGGCGTACGTCGAACAGCTCCATGCCTTCTGCAAGGAGCACGGCATCCTGTTTGCCGTCGACGAAGTGAACCAGGGCATGGGACGCACCGGAAAATGGTGGTCCATCGAGCATTTCGGCATCGAGCCCGACCTGATGAGCGTTGGCAAGTCCATTGCATCGGGCATGCCCCTGTCCGCGATCATCGGCAAAGCCGAAATCATGGATGCGCTCGATTTTCCCGCCCACCTGTTCACCACGAGCGGCAACCCCGTCTGCTGCGCGGCCTCGCTTGCCACGATCGGCGTAATCGAGGATGAGGGGCTGATCGAACGTTCGCGCGAATTGGGCGCCTACGCTGAGAAGCGCTTCAACGAGATGGCGGAGAAATACGACATCGTCGGATGCGTGCACGGCAAAGGCCTCAACCTGGGCATCGACATCGTCGAGCCCGGAACCCGTACGAAGTGCCCGAAGGATGCGCTGAAGATCGTGTATCGCGCCTATGACGAAGGCGTCGTCATGATTACCATCGCAGGATCGATTCTGCGATTCCAACCGCCGCTGGTCATCACGCGCGAGCAGCTTGATTTCGCGCTCGACGTGCTCGACCGCGTTATTGGCGAAGTGGCCCGCGGCGAAGTGGCCGACGACATTGTGCCCGAAGGCAAGGGCTGGTAGACGGCAAGGCCCTCAAGCGCAAAGCCCTCCCAAGCGTGCAAGCACCGCTGGGAGGGCTTTTTCGTATACAGGCTTGAGGCAAATTCTGCATATCATGCATGAGATAACCAAGTATTTTGCCTCTACTCATTTTCTTGTTACCCGAATTCCGTTTTATGTCTGCATGCTATTTCATGAAAATAAATATCGTTATGCTATTTACCTGGTATTTTATGCGCATTGAGTTCATTTGCCTAATCTGCGCCTATATTCACGATTCATGCATAATTCATTTCATTTTCGGTACATGTCACTATTCCTTCATGAAAACTACGCTGATTTTGTCTATATGCGCCGCCTTGGAGCACCCAGGAATACCCTGCAGCACGCGATGCGAAAACCATAGGTCTATCGCTAAGGTAAGAGCCAAGAGATTGAGCGCCCCGCCGGCGCAGCATCTCGCTATCAGCCAATGAGCAAAGACTCAAGGAGGAAACAATGGCAGATTACTTTGGCACCGATACGGTTGTATCCGACCTTCGCGAGGATGGCCTTCTGATCATCCGCATCAACCGTCCCGAGGTTGCTAACGCCCTCAACGGCGCAACTTCCAAGGCCATGGAAAACATCATGAACAACGCAGAGCTCGACCCTGCCGTTCGTGCAATCATCGTCACCGGCACCGGCAAAGTCTTCTGCGCCGGCGAGGACCTCTCCGAGCTTTCCGAGGGCGGCGAGTGCCAGACCGTTACCGAGCATGGCTTCGGCGGCCTGACCGCACGCCTGTGCTCCAAGCCCGTCATTGCTGCTTGCAACGGCTCTGCTGCCGGCGGCGGCATGGAGATCGCCGTCTCCTGCGATATGGTCGTTGCTGCTGAGAACGCCAAGTTCGGCTGCACCGAGGTTGGCCTGGGCATCATCGCTTCCACCGGCGGTCTGGTTCGCCTCGCTCGCGACATCAACCGCAAGGATTGCATGGAGCTTTTGCTCACCGGCAAGAAGATCAAGGCTCCCGAGGCCAAGGAACTCGGCCTGATCAACTACGTCGTTCCCGCAGAGGAAGTTCTCGACAAGGCAATCGAGCTCGCTGAAGAGTGCCTGAAGAACGCTCCTTTGGCTCTCAAATGGACCAAGTACATCGTTCATGCCGCTTCCCAGATGTCCGAGGAAGATGCAATGCGCTACAGCGACGCTGCTTACCGCTTCCTGGAAAAGACCGCCGACGGCATCGAAGGCCCCGCAGCCTTCGTCGAGAAGCGCGCTCCGCAGTGGCAGGGCAAGTAACTCCTCTTTGCTGACAACTCCGCATAACGAGAAAGGCACCCTACGGGGTGCCTTTCTCGTTGAAGGGCCGTCTTCCTGCAGCGCGACACCGCCCTATTGTGCAACACCGCCGCCCTCTGCGGGGCATCGCCCTGCGACGCATCACCGCCGCCCTGCAGCACGGCATCACGCATTACAGCCCGCCTAATCCGAAAAGCGCAATCAGGAAAAGAGGCGCGGAGCAGGAGAAAAGAAAAGCGCCTGACAGCCGTCAGGCGCTTACACAATGCGTTATGAAAAAGGAGCAATGCCCATTGGGTGGTATTCCGCCCAATGAGGAGAGGTTTCGCCCAAGAAGGGCGCCTCATCCAAGAAAGCACTTCGCCTAAGAGGAGCGTTTCTCGCGCACAGCAGGAACGTCCTCGATGGCGCTCGTCTCGGCGAGAGACTTCCCTTTCGTTTCAGGAGCCATCACCAAAGAGAGAACCCAGCCGAACACCACCAAACCGGCCGCAACCAGCATGGTTGGCCCGATGCCGTACGCCTCCAAAAAAATCGGCGTGGCATACGTAGCCAGGATGGTCCCAACGCGGCTGAACGCTATGGCAATGCCCACCGCCGACGCGCGCACTTCCGTGGGAAACAGCTCGTTAGGATACAGCCACTGCAAGATACCAGGTCCGCCGCTGAAAAACGCGTACAAGCCGAAAGCGATGATAACGACCCATATTGGAGCGCTGGGCCAGATTCCCAGGATAAGCAGGCCTGCAGCCATCATGACAAGGCTGATGAGCAGAAGCTTGCGACGTCCCATGGAATTGAGCCAGAACATCGCAGGAATGCTACCCACCAGGAAGAACAGGCTCACGGCGCTTTCGCCTAGAATGGCTTCCTGGCCTTCGCCCAGGCCGAATGCCGTCATGATGTCCGGGCCGAACGTGTAGATCGCATACATGGGAACCACCTGGCACAGGATGAAGATTCCCAAAAAGACCATGCGCTTGAGATAGCCCGATTTCAGCAGCTTGCCAAGCGACGCCTTCTGCATGGCCTCTTCGGGTTCGAGCTCCACATCGTCGCCGAAAACCCTGTGCACGACCTCTTCCGCCTCTCTGATGCGCCCCTTTTGGGCGAGCCACATGGGAGACTCGGGGATGTCGTGGCGACCTATGAGCAAGATGATGCACGGCACAACAGCGCTTCCAAGCATCCATTTCCAGCCGTCCTCGACGCCGTAGAGGCAATACCCCACCACGGCCGCCACGGTAGCTCCCAGGTACCACGCCGCCGACACCATGCCCATGGAAACGCTGCGATGCTTCTTGGGCGTGAACTCAGCAATGAGCGACGTGGCGATCGGATAGTCTGCGCCCACGAAGACGCCGATGAAAAAGCGTGCCAGCACAAGCTGGAGAGGCGTCGTGGCAAAGACGCTCAGGATTGAAAAAACCGCGATAGCAATGATATCGATCGTGAACATCTTCTTGCGCCCGATGGCGTCGGTAAGATACCCGCCGAAAATGGTACCGAAGAAAATGCCCACCATGACCGACGCGCCGATGGCAGCACTTTCGGCCGCCGTAAGGTTGAACATCGGAACGATCTGGGTCAAAGCGACGCCGATGAGAGAAAGGACGTACCCGTCTAAAAACGAACCGCCGCTCGAGAAGAAGGATATCTTGCGCAGAAACGGCGTCATTGCAACGTCGTCCATCGTCTTTTTCGCAACCTTCTTAGCAGACGAAGGGATGTCTTTCACCTTGACCGCAAGTTTGTGCGCACGCTCAGCCGTATAGGATCGCTGCGTACGGACATCAGCAGGCACCATGCCTGCCACCTCATCCTCTGTAGGACTTGTGACCTGGGTTTTCTTTTTAATATCAGCCATGCATTCTCCTTCTCAACGCAAAAGACCCGCATCCGTCCAATGTGCCGCATGCGGGTCCGGGGTGTTTTCGACTACGCTATTCCCACTCGACGATGCAGGAATTCAAGAACGGCTTCGGCGTGCGCTCGCCCGCAGCAACGGCGGCATCGAACGCTTCGGCGTCGACCATACGGAATCGGGCCTCGGTATCGGAAATCTTCCACACCTGGGTGCGCAGCTTGGTTCCGGGAAGAACGGGGGACGTGAAGCGGCACTTGAAGCGCTTCATGCGCTCGGGCTCTCCGGGGAACAGAAGCTTAATAACGTGGCGCATGGCAATGCCCGCACTGCACACGCCGTGGTTGATGGGACGGGCAAGGCCGGTCTGCTCGGTGTAGGACCAGTCAATGTGCTGCTGGTGCCAATCGCCCATCATTCTGTAAATGAGCGGCCACTGCAGCCCGCAGACCTCCTCGTATACCAGGTCGGGTTCGCGGTCGGGATACTCCACAACGTCTTTCGGGGGCTGTTCGCCGCCAAACCCGCCGTCATAGATGCAGCAGTCGTACGTCTCGACCGTGCACAGATGCGTACCGTCGGAGCTGTAGGATTTGCCCACCTGCTTGGAAAGAGACCCGCGACCCTCGCCACGATCCCAGATTGCCTCCTGGGTGACAAAGGTCTCAATATGGTCGTTCATCTTGAACGGAGCATGGAAATACACGTCGATACCGTAGTGCAAAGATCCGGAGTAGTCAAAGCCGTAGTCGAGCGTGGTGGTCATTTCCTCGTTGACCGTCAGCGGCACGCCGAAGATCGGCAGCACCTTCAAATCGGGGTTTTTCGCATCGTGCTCGTTGACGTATTCGAGGTCGACCTTGCCATCCCATGCGCAGCCGCAGCCCAGCGCGCAGATCTCAAGGTCTTTGAAGGTGTAGTCTCGCACGAACGGACCGAAAGTCTTTCCTACGATTTCGGTTGAAATTGCCATGATTTCCTCCTCCTTGTTGGAACATGCATTCATATCGGACGAGCGACCGCTCGCCGATATTGCAATTTCGTTAGCTCAGCAGCTTTTTCGCGACCTTTCCCACGCTTGTATGGGGAAGCTCCGAGGGAAATTCGAACAGCGTCGGAACTTTGAAATCCGCCAAGCGGCCGGCGCAGTACGAACGCAGGGCCTCTTCGTCTTTGCGTGCGCCTTCCTCGAAAACGACGAACGCCTTGACGGCCTGGTCGCGCACAGGATCGTCTACGCCGATAACCGCCGCTTCGGCGACGCCGGGATAATCGAGCAGCACCCCTTCGACCTCAGAGGCCGAAATGTTCTCGCCCGCGCGCTTGATCATGTTGCTTTTGCGGTCTACGAAATAGAACCATCCGCTCTCGTCGCGATAGCCCTTGTCGCCCGTGAGGAACCTCCCCTGCGCGTCGAAGGTGCGCGCCGTTGCCTTGGGGTCGTTGTAGTAGCCTTTCATGAGGGTCTCCCCCATAACGCCGCTCACCACAATCTCGCCGATTTCGCCTGGAGCACACGATGCGCCTTCCTCGTTCACGATATCGACGTCGTAGCCCAGGCCCGCACGCCCGACGGAAGGCCACTGGCGATCGCCGTAGGCAAGATCGGTCAACACCCAGCACACCGATTCGGTGGAGCCGTAGCAGTTCTGCAGACGAACGCCAAAGCGCTTCTCGAACGCGGCTTTCTCCTCAGTAGAGATGGAGAGGTAATATTGCACCGTGCGCACCTGGTGGTCGCGCTCTTCGGGATCGACCGGCTGCATCATCATGGTGCGCGCCATCATGGCGACGGCCTGAACCGCCGTTGCGCGATGAGCGCGAACCTGTTTCCAGAAGCGGCGTGCGCTGTACTTCCTCAAGAAGACGAGGGTCGCGCCCGCTGTAAGCACCGGCATCAGGGCGGAAAGCTGAAAGTTCGAATGAAAGGCCGGCATGGTGGTGAGGAAACGGTCTTCGGGCGTCAGACAAAACTCCCAATCGCCGTACAGACCGCTGTAAAGCAGGTTGTAATGGGTCAGCTCGACACCCTTCGGACACGATGTCGTCCCCGAGGTGAACATAATCTCTGCCACGTCGTGGGAGTCGAGTTCGCGAATCTCGGTCAGAACAGAGGACTGGCGTGCAACCTCGGTGTCGAAATCGACGGCCCCCTGTTCGAGGAATTCGCCGGCTGCATGGCAAACGAGCACGGTTTCCATGGAGCATCCGGCCTTTTCGCCGTAGTAGAACTCCTGAAAATCGGGCTCGGTCACCAGCACGCGGATAGCGCAACGTTCGAAGACGAATGCGCACTCTTCGACCTTATGCTGCATATTGATAGGAACCGACACGGCGCCGATCTTCGCGAGGGCGAACGTGACGGAAAGATACTCGGGCGAGTTATAGAGCTGCACCGCGACGTTTTCGCCCTTTTCGACGCCGAGCTCGAGGAAATAGTTCGCTGTGCGGTTGATCAGCGCATCGAACTGCCCGTAAGTGAAACGCGTAACGGTACCGTCGCAGTCTTCGAACACCAGAAACTCTCGATCGCCTTTGTAGCGGGCAAGCCCGTCCCAAAGGTTGCGGATATTCTCATTTCCCACGATGCCGCACATGCTTCGGCCCGTTCCTTTCCCCTCTTGTATACGCGGAGCCCGATTGCTCGGGCTCCGCGCTGCGTTAGCCGCTTAGACGGCTTTAGAAAATCGCGTTATTCGCTGATCTTGACAACGCCCTGCTCGGCAAGCTCGCGCACCTGTTCCTCGGTGTAGCCGGCCTTGACCAGAACGTCGATGGTGTCGCCGCCCTGCTTGGGCATCGGACGCCAGACCTGGCCCGGGTTGTTCTTGAACTTCGGGAAAATGCCGAGGCCGTGGAAGGTCTCGCCGTCGACGGTCTCCCAGTCGAGCCAGTTGTTGCGAAGCTTCATGTGCTCCTGGTTCGGCAGGTCGTCGAGGTCGTTGATCACCTGAGCAGCGATGCGGTGAGCGGCGAAGTCCTCTTCGATCTCGAACTTGGAGTGCTCGAGGCAGTACTTCTCGAACGCAGCCTGGATCTCTTCGGCATGCGGGTTGGAAAGCCACAGACCCGAGGTGTCCTCGGGGATATCCTCGGTGCCCCAGAGATGGCCGAGGCCGATGGTCTCCAGGAAGTGCTTGTTCTGGTCGACGCCGTAGAGGCAAACGCCCAGGAAGCCGTCCTTGCACTCGAACTCGCCGATGCCGCAGAGGTTCTGGTTGCGAGCGCCGGGACGAGGCCACTTCACGCCGTCATTGAGGTAGTCGACCAGGTAGTACTGACCGATGGACAGCAAGGTCTCATACATTGCGAGGTCGATGGACTCGCCCTTGCCGGACTTCTCTGCCTTGTAGAGAGCGGCCATCGTGGAGAAGCCGATCATCAAGGTGTTGAAGTAGTCGCCGGCGTAAGGTCCGGGGAGCATAGGCTGCTCGGGGGTGCCGTTCTGCATGATGATGCCGGAGTAGGCCATGACGGTCAGGTCGTAAGCGGCGCGCTTGACCATCTTGGGATCGCCCTCCTGGCCGAAGCCGGAGACATGGACGATGACCATCTTGGGGTTGAGCTCCCACAGAACGTCATCCGTGATGCCCTTGCGAGCCCAGGTGCCGCCCTTGGATGCCTCCATGAAGATGTCGGCGTCTTTGACGATTTCGAAGAAAGCCTTCTTGCCCTCTTCGGAGAAGTAGTTGATAGAGACGGAACGCTGGTTGCGGCGCTCGGCCTGCTTGACGTTCGCGGTGTCGCGGATGGTGTCGCCTGCGCCCGTGTTCTCGAGCCAGATGACGTCAGCGCCCCAGTCTGCCATCAGGTCTGCGGCCTTCGGGCAAGCAAGCTCGACTGCTGCATAGACAACCTTGACGCCATCGAGGGGGCCGAAGGACGGTTTTTCAGTAGGAATTGCCATGATATACACGACCTTTCTTATATCCTGGCGGGTCGCAGGGGCGGACGGCTTTCCGCCCCTTGCCCGTCAATCCCTAAGGGTTAAGAACGATGAAGCGCTATTACTGACGATAGGGCTTGATAGCGTTCTTGGAAGCGGTGAGAATCATCATCTCGTCGGTACCGCCGGAGACGCGGTCGACGCGCAGGTCGCGCCAGATGCGGTTGATGCGATGCTCGGAAGCAACGGCGATGCCGCCCATGACCTGCATAGCGTCGTCGACAACCTCGAAGGAAGCGTTGGCGCAGAAGTACTTGCACATTGCAGCGCGGCCAGCGTCCACGTCGCCGCCGAGATTGTGGTCTGCATCCCAAGCCGTCTCATAGAGCATGTTGCGCATGGAGTCGAGCTTAATGGCCATGTGAGCGAACTTCAGGGAGTTCAGCTGGAAGCGAGCGACCGGCTTGCCGAAGGCGATACGGGTCCAAGCATGCTTGGCAGCATCCTCGAACGCGGAGATGGCGGTGCCGTAGTCGCAAGCGCCGACGAGCCAACGCTCGAAGTTGAAGTCGGAAACGCCGCGGTTGAAGCCGTTGCCCTCTTTGCCGAAGAAGTCCTTCTCCTCCATCTCGACGTTGTCGAGGTAGACCTCGCAGCAAGAGTCCATACGCAGGCCGAGCTTGGTCAGCGGGGACAGCTTGATACCAGGCTTGGACATGTCGACGAAGAACTCGGAGATGACATCCGGGTTGTCGGCGTCGCGGCACATGATGATGAGGTACTTCACGCCCAGAGAAGAGGTGATGAAGGTCTTGGTGCCGTTGAGGTAGATCTTGCCGTTCTCACGCTTGTAGGTGGTCTGCAAGCCGGAGACGTCAGAACCCGCGCCCGGCTCGGTGCATGCGGAGTTGACAACCTGCTCGCCGGTGCCGAGATATTTCAGGCAGGCTTCGATCTGCTCTTCGGTGCCCTCGCGGACAATGGTGTTGTAGCCGGTGAGCAGATAGAGGACGTAGGTCGGAGCGCCGTACTGGCCCAAAACCTCATAGATCGCCATCAACGTGGTGAGGGGCTCCTCGAGGCCCAATCCGCCATGCTCCTCGTCGAGCATGATGCGGTCGAGACCGAGCTCGCACAGACCCTGCGTCCAGCGCAGAGGATACTCGTGCTTCTCGTCGCACTCATGGAAGTAGGTCTCCCAGTTTTCGCTCTCCATGTAGTCGCGGTAAGACGCAACGATAAGCTCCTGCTCGTCGGACAGCTTGAAATCCATGATAACCTCCTGTTTGCTATAAGGATTTCCATCAGCGCATTCCGTTTTGGAGATGCGCCGAATTACCTAAATCGGATGCAGCCGCGAAATGCCGGGCTGCAGGTTTTCTATGCGACCGCCATAGACGGGCCGCCAGCCGCGTGCTAGGCGCGGCGGTTCTTCCAGAATTCAGCGCTATGCTCGATGCAGATTCCTGCCTCGTCGAGCATGCGGGAGTAATGCACGAATGCATGAAGCACGCCTTCGAAAACTTCGAATTCGTTGTCAATGCCGTTGCTGTCGAGCACGGCGGAAAGACAGGCGCTGTCGTCGCGCAAGGGGTCAAGACCGGCAGCTGCGATGTAGCAAGGCGCCATGCTGGTCTTGAGGTCGTTGGAGAGCATGTCCACATAGGGAGCCTCGGACTCAGTTGCCAGGTCGTTGAGCCAGCACTGGTTGTAGTACACGAGGTCTTCCTTGCGCATGCCGTCGAATTCCCATCCGAACAAGCGGCGGGAAGGAGAATCCATCAAACCGTAGAAGCCGTAGTACAGAAGCAGAGACTTCACGTAGGAGTTGTCGCCCTCCTCATCACGCAGCCACAGGTTCGTGGCCATGGAAAGGACCGCTCCGCCGGAATCGCCGGCGAAAGAAATGTCCTCGCCGTCGATGCCCTTCTCCTCGCCGTGCTCGTGCAGATACTTGGCAACGAGCGCGCACTCCTTGATGTTGGTGGGATACTTAGACTCCGGGGACAGGTGATAATCCACGCTTACGACCGCAGCACCGGTCTTTTCCGCGAGGATGCGGCAAACACGGTCGTGCGTGTCGGGATTGCCCACCACGAATCCGCCGCCGTGGATGAACACGATCGCCGGAAGCTTCTCGGCCTCGACGGGATAGTAGAAACGGACCTTGAATTCGCCCATGGGGCCGTCGAACATCTCGTCGACGGTCTTGGCCATGACCGGGCCGCCTTCGTTCCAGAACTTGCGTTCTTTGGTGTAGTTCTCGCGCATGCCCTCAAAGCCCGCGTCGGTTGCGAAAGCGTCGCTACCGGCAAGCTCAGCGCTTTTCGCGAGAACTGCTTTCATCTGGTCGTTCATAAGAGCATGTGCGTCGACTTTATTCTCCATGAATCCATTCCTTTGCATGAATGCGAATGTACTGGGAGGCGCGAAGGGTTAACTGAGCCTGCCTCCGCGCCTTGTTATCTCATCGGATGAGGCAGAGCCGATGAAGGGGCCGTGCTTGGCCGCCGCGAAAGCGGCCAAGCCTCAGGTTTAGAACCGTTCGCCTTATTTGGCGGCGAGGTGCTTCTTCACGGTGCGCAGGCACATGAAGAGGAAGAAGACGCCGGCGATTGCGAAGACTGCCTCGATCGCGAAGATCATGTTGTAGGCAGCGTCGCCGGAAGCATCGATCATGCCGCCGTACCAGGTGTGGATGAAGATGTCCGGGCAGAAGCCGATAACGGACAGCAAACCTGCAGCGGTGCCGAAGATGCGCATCGGGATGCCCAGCTCGGACAGCGGCGAAGAGCCGATGGAGAATGCGCCGTAGGTGGCGAAGCCGAAGACGACGACCAGGCAGACGGCGATGATGGCCATGCCGGGATCTTGCGGCAGGACGATGAAGACGCCCAGGATGACCAGCGCGAGAACCAAGCAGCCCATAATGGTCTTGGTGCTCTTGATGCGAGCGGCGATGACGCCGAGCACGGGGCCTGCGAGCAGGCCGATACCGTAGGTACGGATGAGGCCGACGACGTTAACGAGGTTGGAGTCGGTGCCGAGCGAAGTCAGGTACGGGGTGGTGTAGGTAGCGCCCTGATACACCGTGTACACGCAGAAGTATGCGAGGCATGCCCAGATAACGCCGGGGGTCTTGATGGCCTCCATGGCGTCGGCAACGCTGAAGCCCTTGGCGTCTTTGTTGATCTCGCCCTTGAAGTCGGGCATGAAGATGTAGGACAGAATGCCGAGCAAAGCGATAATGACGCCCAGGAAGATCAAGACGGCCTGGATGCCGGCGGACGGAATCGGAATAGCAGCCACGATTGCGGCGTTGATCAAGCCGATGATCAGACCCACAGCGCCGTAGATGGAGTAGCTGATGCCGATCTTGGTGGGATATTCGTCCTCTTCGCAGCACAGACGAATGACCTTGAAGCGGGTGCCCCACCAAATGAGGATGGAAGTGATGCCCATGCCGCCGAAGAGCACGTAGCACATCGTCACGGACGGCAGGGTCGCATAGACGAAGGTCAGGATGGCGGTGCCGATGAAGCCCCACGTTGCAAGCGTACGCATGCGGAACTTGTCAGCGAGAACTCCGGAAGGCAGGTAGAAGATAACGGCTGCGATGCCGTAGAACGACACCATGGCGCCGAGGTCGGCATTGGTGCAGCCGAGGCCCTGCATCAGAGGATCGTAGAAGACGTTCTTCAGATACATGGGCGTGTAGATAATAGAAGAACCCATAGAAATGAGGATGATCAAGAACCACTTATGGAAGCCCGTAAGGTCCTTGTACGTCACCTCGCCCTTGCTCTTAGCAAGAAAAGACATGTGATTTCCCTTTCTCATGTATCCCGCAAGGCCTCAGCGAAACCTTGCAGAAATCCCCAACATCCCTTTCCCTGCTTATATAGTCCTCGGCTCTCCTCGCCGACCTCAGTACCCTGCCGGCGCATTTTCGGTCTATTTCGAACTCAAACCGAAAGCGCGAGGTCTATATAAGGACTCGCGGGATGTGACCGCGTGTGCGCGATCTAGTCGGATTCGGCCCCTTCGCCGACGTTGATCTGCCTCCTCTCAAGGGATGGACGCTCCCTTGCGGCCATTCGGAGGGTTTCACTCAGTTCTCCGCGAACCGCAAGACCAGATGTGGATATCTTGTGCTCAACGCCATAGAGCCGCATCGCTCAATCGCTATGAATATCGCTTTACTCGATCGCGTGTGAGTAGTTTTGCTCGAGGTACTCAATTTCAAGGGATGCCTGTCATCAGGGAAATCTGGGGTGATTCACCAAGGGGTTTATTGACTTTACGATAGAGAATGGCAATGAGAGGGCCTCGTCTCTATAATCGAATCCTATGTATTCGAGCCTTTTATCGCACGATATGGGGAGGGAACATGCGTTCTGAAGACTCTGACGCCAAAGCACTTCTATCACCAGAAAATCGCGAACGTTTCGGCATTCATTACTTAGGACTAAGCCTCATTCTGGCGTGGTATTACTGCCTTTGGTTCTCTCCGAGTATGTTCTCTACGCTGCCCATTACCGACGACGCCGTCACGTTCTCCTGGCTTTCGACGCTCGCTTTGACCGGGTTCGCATTCCTCACGACGCCCTTCGTCTTTACCAAGGTTCATATCTACAAGCAGCCCGTCATCATGTGGGTCGCTTCAGCAGCCACCTGTATAGCCACGATGGCTTTCGGCGCATTCGGGACGATTCTCAGCAACCTCGTCTTCGGCTTCATCGTATTTCCCGTCATCTTCGCGGCCGGCAATGCCATCATGTGGGTTGCCTGGGGTGAGCTTCATGCCATTCGCAAATCGAACTTCTCGCTCCACAAGTTCTCGCTTTCTTTCGGCATCACCATGTTCATCGCCATGAGCGTCACTACCCTGCTGCCTCATATCGCATCCAACATATTCGTCGCTCTTCTTCCTTTGCTAAGCGCAATGCTCTACCGGAAGAGCAACGAGAAATTTCGGGATAAAGAGTTGCCGACGCTCTTGCCGAAAGCGACCCGTGCCAAAACGAGCAGAGCGACGTTTTTCATCTCCATCGCCATCTCGATTACCTGCGTAGCGTGCTACTACAACATCGCAATCATCCCTATCGACCAGCTGCTCCCCGACGGCATGTCTTATGTGGCGGGAATCATCGGATCAGCCGTAGTGTGCCTCCTTCTTTCGCTTGTCCAAAAGCTCAACAAGAAAGAAATCGCCACCTACCGCCTGCTTCCTTGGGTCGTCGTGGCCTGCTGCGCAGCTTTGGGCCTCTACGCAAACGGAGACCCTGCGCTTTACAACGTGTCATTCATCATCACCATAACGCTTGCGGGCATTTTCGAGCTGTTCCTCGTCTCCTACTTCGGCGCCCTTTCCAACAAAGGACACCTTGCGCCCGTCATGGCGTTCGCTGTCTCCGGCGCCGTTGTGCGCCTGGGATTCTTCTTCGGAGACGGATGGGCCATCGTATACGAGCACAATCCATTCCTGGCCGAGCATTTCTCAACCAGCACGTCCATCTTCTTCCTCTGTCTGCTTGCGATGGTTCTCGTTCCGCTGCTTCGCCAGGAAAGCGCCATCATACAACTGACCAAGGCGCCTGCGGCTTCGTCGGAAATCGAAGAAGTCTGCAACGCCGCAATCGAAGAATTCTCGCTTTCGAAGCGCGAAGGCGAAATCCTCAAATACATCGCACGCGGATATACCATCGACAACATTTCGAAAAAGCTCGTCATTTCGCCCTACACCACGCAGACGCATGTCCGACACATCTATTCGAAAATGAACGTGCACAAGCGAAGCGAGCTGCTCGATTACATCAATATGCACCGCAGTGACGCGTAAGGCGCGCAACCGGCAGGAACCAACAAGCCCGCCGTACACGAGCAACGATTCCGCGACCCGCAAAACGCAATAGAAGGCCGGCTCTCACTCCGGCCTTTTTCATGCCTTCGATGCAAAAGCACGACCCATGTGCGCGCCTCCTGCGCAGCACACGCCCTCGAGAGCGCGACACTCCCCTCCCCTTTGAAATACATGCACGAAAACGAAGCCGCGCTATCGCATTTTGTACGATACGTACCAAAAAAGCGCGCGGCAGCGCTTCGCATGGGCAAATCAGAAGCGTTTTAATACCCAAATTGCTTTATTTTGAGTATTTTATCGGGCTTTCACGGGCATTCAACGATTCCCGTTGATACGTTTCGTACAAAATGCGAGTGCCGAAGGGCAAAATCGTGCACGGAAGGATCCTTCGCGGCCGCATAACGGCTCATAGCCCACAGAGACGCCGCACTTCATGATGCGTCGAGGCATCCACGGTCGCGCTAGCGCTTTGGCGCACAAACGCCACGAGGCAAGCCGCGAGCATGGGGATAGAACGCATCCACATCGCCCTTTAACGCATGAACGGCGCTTCCGAAGCGAGACTGCGAGACGCAATATGGCCACGTCGGTACTTTGAAGCGTGAAACATGCTTCTGAAACGAAGCTGCGAAACGCAATGGCCGCGTTGGTGCCTTGACGCATGAGCACCGCTTGCCCACGCCCATGTGTGCCCGCAGAGACAAAGAAAGCCCGTCGGCATTTGCCGGCGGGCTTCGTACAGGATGCGCTAAAACGCAAGCGTCTTAGCCGAAACGGTATTCCACGCCCATGGTAGGCTGCGGATTTTCCCATTTCTTGATAATGGTATCGCCGCAAGCAACACGGCAGGTGCCACACTCGAGGCAGCCGGCATAGTCGAAGGACTTGTTGCCGTCCTCGTCGCGCTTGTACAGCGCTGCAGGGCACACGCGAATAAGCTTGTCGAACTCGGCGTCGGACGGATCGTCGACGAGCTCGATGTGTGCATTGGACTCGTCGACTTCGTACTTGTTCAGGGACAGGTACTCGTCAACGTTCACCGTGAATTTGATATCACTCATAGTGCCTTCATCGCTCCTCGAACGTCTTTGAACAGGTTCATCATGCCCATGCCCTTGACGATAGGCATCATGGACTTCTTCATGGGGGCAACCGGGGTGCCATCGACGACGAACATGGTGTTCATCATGTCGCGAACCATCTCGGGATAGCCGCAGAACATGCGATCGAAGTGCTCCATGAAGTTCGGCACGTTCTTGAACTGGCGAAGATCCTTCATGACGAAGGAGTTCTCCAGCGCGTCAACGTAGCACTGCAGGCCAGCCTTGGAGGTGTCGCCCGCATCGAGCGCCTTTGCAGCAGACTGACCAGCCATCTGGCCAGCAGCAACAGCATAGTCCATACCACGAACGGTATAGCCGAGGTTCACGCACATGGTGGCGTTGTCGCCAGCGATCAAAACGCCGTCGGCAATCAGGTCAGGCATCGTGGTGATACCGCCTTCGGGAACCATGTGGCCAGAATGCTCGACCAGCTTGGCGCCCTTGAGGACAGGAGCGACCTCGGGACGATTCTTCAAATCCTCGAGCATCTGGTACACAGGCACGGAAGCCTTGGTAGCAGTCGCCTCGATGCCGGCGACGATGCCGAGAGAGATGGAGTCTTTGTTGGTGTAGATGATGCCGCCGCCGAAGGTGCCATGCGTGCAGTCGCCCGCGAACAGCCATGCAGCGCCCTCGCCAGGATTGCACTGGAAGCGCTTCTCGATTTCTTCCGCAGGAAGCTCGTAAACCTGCTTGATGCCAACGGCCATCTGGGCAGCAGAGGGACGAGCGGCGCCGACGGCCTGCTCGGCAAGCAGGGAGTTCGCACCGTCGCACAAAACGACGACGTCGGCAGTAATCTCGTCTTCGCCGGCGAAGATGCCGATGACCTTGCCGGATTCGTCTTTGACGAGCTTCTCGACGGCGATGCCGTAGATGTACTCGGCACCGGCGTTTTCAGCCTGCTCGGCCAGCCACTGATCGAAGGGGCCGCGCAGAACCGTGTAAGACTCCTGACCGTCCTTCAGAAGATCGTCAGAGGCGAAGTCGATGGTGAAGTTCGAGTCGGGAGACATGAGGGAAATGCGCTCGTGAGAAACCTTGCGCTCGAAGGGAATCTCGTCGTAGTTGTCGGGGAACACCGCGCGCAGGCAATGACCGTAGATTCGTCCACCGGTCATGTTCTTTGCGCCGGCATAATTGCCGCGCTCGACAACCAGGACGCTCTTGCCCGCTTTAGCGAGCTCGTAGGCGGCAACCGATCCGGCGCATCCGGATCCGACGACGATAGCGTCGAAGTCTGCCATTGGCCTCATCCTTTCTTTGGGAGCTTGTAAGAAGCCGGCGCGGTAAACCCGCGCCGGCCGTATCTCTTAAAGGTCTATGCTCTATTTAGAGAGCGGCAACCAGAGCGGGCAGGACGGTCTTGACGTCGCCCACCAGACCGAAGTCGCACTGCTTGAAGATAGGAGCGTTCTTGTCCTTGTTGATCGCGAACAGGGTGGTTGCGCGGTTGCAGCCGACCATGTGCTGCATCTGGCCGGAGATACCAGCAGCCACATACACCTTGGGAGCAAGCATCAGGCCGGAAACGCCGATGTAGGTCTCCTTCGGCATCCAGTCAACGCCCTCAGCGAGCGGACGGGAGCAACCGAGGCCGGCACCGAGCTTGTCGCAGAGATCGCGAGCAGCCTGGAGGTCTTCCTCAGCGGCGAAGCCACGGCCAGCAGCGACGACAACGTCAGCCTTGGTCAGGTCAACGCTGCTCTTCTCGATCGGCTTGGAAGAAACGAGCTTAACAGCCTTGGCGGGAGCAACCCAAGCGAGCTCCTCGACTGCGTTGTCGCCAGAAGCCTGAGCATCAGCGAAAACGCCAGCGCCAACGGTGAAGAATGCAACCTCGCCGGCAGCCTTCTGCTTCTTAATGCCAACGCCGCCGAAGTACATGTTGTCGGCAACGCCGTCAACGATAGCTATTGCGTCGGTGACGACAGCAGCGCCTGCATGAGCCGCGAGCTTGCCAGCGACAACCTTCACATGCTTGGTCGGCTCGGCGAGCACAACGCCCGGGGTCTCTGCGTCGAATGCAGCGATCACGGTGTCGGCAGCATCGTCGAAGACAGCGCCTTCGGGGAGAGCGACATGCAGAACCTTGTCAGCGCAAGCTGCGGGGACTTCCATGTCGGCAACAGCGACGAGAACGACCTCGTCGGCCATGGTGCGAGCGCCAGCGCAGAGCTCTGCAGCAGCGTCGGTGCGTTCAGCGAGAACGAATGCTTTCATCTTGGAATCCACCCTTCCCTTACAGCGCGGCCTTGATGGCAGCGGCGAACTTCTCGATAGCGCCATCCTCGGAGGCGTCAATGATCTCGAGCTTGCGATCAGCCTGCTCGGGAGCCTTGCAGTCAACAACCTCGAGGGCTGCAGCGTAAGCACCGTCGGCGGCGGAAACGTTCATCGGCTTCTTGCCTGCAGCAAGAATGTCCTTCATGCCCGGAATGCGGGGCAAAGCAACGTCGGGAACGACAGAGATGACGGCGGGCAGAGGAACCTCGACGGTCTCGACAACGTCTTCGAGAACACGCTCGACGGTTGCAACGCCGGCACCGAGCTCGATCTTGGCAGCGCCGTTGACAACGGGCAGACCAAGCTTGGCAGCGAGCTGAACGTCAACCTGCTGCGCATAGTTGTCAGCGGAGCCGTCGCCGCAGAGGATGAGGTCGTACTCGCCGACCTTGCCGAGCAGATCGGCCAAAGCGGCAGCGGTGGCATGAGCGTCCATATCGGCGCATGCGTCATCGGCGGTCATGAAGAGCTCGTCAACGCCACGGGCGAGAACGTTCTTCTTGAGCTTGGAGTCGTCGATCTTCGCGTCGCCCACAGTCACGCCCACGACAGAGGCGCCCTCGTTAGCAGCAGCGAGCTGAGCAGCTGCCTCCATGGCATTGAGATCGTAAGCAGAAACGATCTTGTGAGCCTTGGAGAAGTCGAGGCTGCCGTCGCCGGACACCTGGATGTCCTGGTCGTCGGAAACGACCTTGAAGGAAACAACGATTTTCATCCTGTACCTTTCCTTTCTCGTTGCAAAATCACATCTATGATTTTGATTTAGCAGATTCCACGCCAACATTCGCAATCGAGCTTTCATCCGAAAACCGTCGCGATGTCGGTTTGAAACTGAGCAATTGCATTATGCGATGCAAAACAGCGGGGTTCATCGCGCAAACACTATGAAATGACATATACTCAATTTCATGTGATATCTACCGACAAACCCCTGACCTGGCTTTATTTAGTCAGCATACTTCTTCGAAACCTGACGTCCTGCGATGTATGCCATGACCTCATGGGTGCCGCCGCCGAACATATTGCCGCGCAAGTCAGCCCAAATACGGCCGATGCGAACCTCCTGGGTGTAGCCAAGACCGCCGTAGATGGACAGAGCCTGGTCTGCAACCTTGAAGCACTCGGAGCAGCCGTAGCGCTTGAGCAGTGCGGAGTCGAGCTGAACGGACTCGCCGTTGTCGAGCTTCCACAGGGTCTTGTAGAGCATGTTGCGCGTATTCTGAACAGCAACCTCCATGTCGCACAGCTTCTCCTGAATCATCTGCAGCTTGGAGATGGGCTTGCCGAAGGCGATACGCTGGTTGGCATACTTCGCAGCATCCTCAAGAGCGGCCTGAGCAAGACCGACCTGTTCGGCTACGATGAAGGCACGCTCGACCTCGAAGTTCTTCATGAGCATCATGAAGCCTTCGCCCGGCTCGCCCATGCGGTCCTCTTCGGTGACGACGACATCATCAAGATAAACCTCGCAGAAAGGAATGCACTGCTGACCGATCTTGTGCAGCGGAGCGGTGCTCACGCCCGGGGTGTCCATCTTGATGTACCAGAGGCTCATCTTGCCGTTTTCGCGAGATGCATCCTCGTCCTTGGCGACAACGATGGTGTACGGAAGAACAGCGCCCATGGTGACCCAGGTCTTCTGGCCGTTGAGGCGATAGGTGCCGTCTGCCTGCTTCTTGGCAACGCAGGTCATGGAGCGGTTGTCAGAGCCAGCGCCCGGCTCGGAGATGGACAGAGAGGCGATAGGCCAGCCGGTCTCCATGTAGTGGTCAACAGCATCCTGCTTCTGCTGCTCGGTGCCGAACTCCATGATGTCGAACATAGAAAGAGAGTTCTGATAGAGGATGTGCATGCAACCGCTGCAGCGATACAGCTCTTCGATCATGAGGCCGAGGGTAACCTTGTCGGCAGGAATTCCACCATATTCCTCGGGGATGCCCATGAGGCCGAAGCCGGCATCGCGATACGCCTCGGCGATTTCCTGGGGCATGCTGTGGGTCTCGTACATCTCCTTGACGACGTCCTCGGTGAAATAGCGATCGCAGAATTCACGCACGCTTTCAAGCAAGAGCTCTTGTTCGTCGGTAAGAGCGAAATCCATTACGTCCTCCTTAACGATGGGTATGCTGCCGAGGCTTTCGCCTCGCTTCGATAGGGCAACAATACGCCAGAATTGGAGAGTGATGGATGGTCAGTCTTTAGATTGTGAGCAAATAGTATCAACAGAAGGCTATGTATAACCATCTCCGTTGGTTTTCGCTCCTATATATAGATCTTACGCCGAGAAAAACGGATATTTTCTTATTTGACCTGGTATTATATTTAATTTTCATTATACTTTCAGGTAGTTTCGAATAGCTTCCCATATTCCATTCCCTTGTATTTTTGTGGTAGGCTTTTACCCAGTTAATCTATTTCGTCCATCTGTTTTCCGTCAGGAGGTTAGCATGGGTTCAATCGACACCATGAAATTGATGGGAGACGCCTTCGTAAGCCTCGCCGAGCGTTTTCCTCTTGAGAAAATATCGGTTTCTGACATCGTTGCCGCATCGGGCAAAAACAGGAAAACTTTTTATTATCACTTCAACGACAAGAGCCATCTCATTCGCTGGATTTTCCGCAACGACCTTGCAAGCCTACTCCAGGAGCGCTTTGAGGGAGCATCCCTTGTCTACGAGGAGAGCGACGAGTATGCCATGCCGGATTTACCGTACTACACGCTTAAAAAAACCGGCATCCGCTCTCTCGACGGATCGGGATTCTTCTGCGCTCTTGCGGACACGTTCCAGAACCGTCGCGCCTATTACGCCAAAGCCCTTCGCTCGAACGACCCCGACGGCTTGCGCGCCTACCTGCTCGAACTGTACACTCCCGCCCTCGAAAAGGACATTCGGTTCATCTTGAGCAACCGAACCCTCAGCGAATCCAGCATCCGGTTTCTCGCTGAATTCTATGCAGGCGCAATAGTCACCTATATGGCCAATCGCCTTTGCGACCCCGCCGAACACGACATTCTCTCCGACATAGACCCCTTCGGCAATATCGTCCACGATTCGATAGAGCACATGATTAAGGAACAGCAATTCCGCCGCGTTCTCTAAGCGGCCGCCGTGCAGCGGGGTTACTTGCCATCCCGCCGAATAGCCCCGCTGTCATCGCACGCTTTCTGCACTACGCTTCGTTTCGACACCCATTCCGCCCTCCTATAGCTCAGCGGATAAAGCGAAGCGACCCATGAAAAAGCGACGCCCCGCAAGGGAGCGCCGCTTTTTCTTCTTTACGAAAGCGTCATTCGCGCGATAACGACTCCGCGCCTTGCGGTGCGCTGGTACGCCCCGCCCTCGAACGCACAAGGGACACGCTTGCGCACCTGAGCGCGCACTAGGCGCCGATCGTCCGGGCGACATGTCTCGCGCTTAATGCACCGAGCACGAAAGGCATGGGTCGTATGCACGCACGAGCTTTTCCACCTCGAGGCGAATCGTGCCCTCATCGGCCCCCTGGTTCGCAAGCAGCTCGGCGACCTGAAAGACGTTATGCTCGGTGTCGCTGAGATTGTGCACCGTAGGAGTGATGATGTTCGCATGCACCACCCGACCCGCTTCGTCGAATTCCACATCGTGCACCAGCGTTCCACGAGGCGCCTCGGTCATGCCGACGCCGCGACCGGCCCTGGGCTCGAAGTCCACCGGTTCGCTCGACCCCTCCCCTTCTGCAAGCTCGCGCAGCATTGCCTCGCAACGCACGCACACGTCCACAAGCTCCACAGCCTGGGCGACGTTGTTGGAATACGGATTGAGCGACGGCGGACGAAGACCCGCTTTGGCCGCGGCAAGGCGCGCTTCGCGCGTCAGTTCGTTCCAGCTCACATTGATACGGGCAAGGGCGCTTGCCGCAAATGTCTCCTGTGTGTCCCGACGACGCGAGAAGTACGCCGCCGAGTGAGCGACCTGGTATTCCTCTATATAGTCGCGATACTGCGCGCAATCGAATTCGAAGCCGTCTTTGGCAAAGCACGGCCGACCGGAGACAACGGCGTAATGACCCTCTTCGCGTAATGCGAGGAAATCGCCCTTGGTGGCGATATCGGGCACGGGAAATGCCGCGAACACGTCCACGACCTTCTCCGCAAAGGGCCGCATATCGCGCAGCTTATCAGCCAGCTCGATATATTCCTCCGGCGAAATCTCATGCGTGAACCCGCCGACAACCGCCGTAATGGGATGAATGGAACGCCCTCCCACCTTCGTGCACAGCTCGTTGCCGAGAGCTTTGATGGCAAGCCCGCCATTAAAAAGCTCCGGCTCTGTCACAGCCAGTGGAAACAGGCTTTCCTCTCCCGCAAAGTCAGGCGCGGCGAAGACGAACAGATGCGATGCGTGGTTCTGCAGGTAGCTGCCGTACACCAGAAGCTCGCGCAGCATGCGCGTACGATCGCTGACCTCCACGCCGAATGCGTCCTCTATGGCCAGAAGGTCGGTCACCACATGGCTCGACGAGCAGATGCCGCAGATACGCGATGCGATATAGCTTATTTTGTCGTAGGGGCGGCCTACGACCATCGATTCGAACAAGCGCGCAGGTTCGACGATGTTCATCTGAACGTCGCGCACTTTTCCGTCTTCTATGGAGACATGCACGTTTCCGTGACCTTCGACACGGGCGATATGATGCATGGAAAGCGTCGTTCGTGCCATTATTCCCCCTTTTCAAGCATCGGGTTGGTCTGGTTGAACAGCTCGAGCGAAGCGTTGAAGTCCTCGACGCTCATGCCCTTCGAAGCAACCATGGCGCGGGCGGAATCGAGATTGGCGAACGGAGACAGCCCGCGGCAACCGTTGCATTCGCGGCCGAGGTTGACGCATTTCGCGCCGCACCCCGCAAGCGTCACAAGACCAAGGCACTGCTTGCCCATCTTCCAGAAGCAACCCGACTCGTTGCGTTTGCAGCTGCCGCACATCGTGTCCGCATACGGCAAGACGTTGCTTCCGTACAGCGCGCGCTCGAGCACGGCGATAAAATCCGCCGTATCGATAGGACAGGAACGAACCTCGAAATCAACCTCGACAACCGAGGATACGCTGCGCGGGGCCAGAGTTTCACCGCACGCATCGGGCAATGTTTCGCCATAAACATCGACAAGACGCTCGTGAAGTCCCTTCGACGCCATGCCGGGAATGCCGCCCGTCACCGCGCACGCACCGATGGCGATGATTGTGCGGGCGCGCTCTCTCCATCGTTCGACGCAACGGCGGCTCTCCTCGGTTGTCACCGCCCCCTCTATGACGACGACATCCACATCGCCTTCAGGCTCGGGCGCGCTTGAAGCGAGCTGCCAGTACTGAAGGTCTATCTGGCCGAGCACATCGAGCAGGTGCGCTTCGTCGTTGGTAATCTGCAGCTGGCAGCCGAAGCAGCTTGCCAGGCCGACGGCAACCACACGAGCAGGCGCATTTTCATGAAACTGTGAGCATGTCATTCTACATCGACCCCTGGATATTCTTGGCTTCCCAATAATTGAACACGGGGCCGTCAATGCAGACGTACTGATGCCCTACTTGGCAGTGACCGCATTTGCCCATGCCGCATTTCATATGACGCTCAAAGCTCATATAGATGCGATCGTACGGGATGCCTTTCTTGCGCATTTCCTCGACGACAAAGCGATACATGACCGGGGGTCCGCACAGTACGCCGAAGGTGTTTTCAGCATCGACCTCGATAGATTCGAAGGGCTTGGTCACCAGGCCCACTTCGCCGTCCCAGCCTTCTTCGTAGTTGTCGACCGTAAGGTGCAGATCGAAGTCGCGACGATGCTTCCACATCTCGAATTGGTTGCGGAACATCACTTCGCGAGGATTCTTCGATCCGTAAATGATCGTAACCTTTCCGAAAGCGTGGCGCTCGTCATGAATGTAGTTGATAAGCGACTTCAACGGCGCGATGCCCAGGCCGCCCGCAACAAGCAGGATGTCGTGCCCTTTCATTTCCTCGAACGGAAAGCCGCGGCCGAAAGGCCCGCGAATCCCCACCACGTCACCGCACTGCATGGCGTGCAACACCTCGGTGAAGCGGCCCGCGCGGCGAACGCAAAGCTCGATGAAACCCTGTTTCGAAGGAGCCGAGGAAATCGAAATCGGAGCCTCTCCCACCCCGAAGATGGACAACTCGACGAACTGGCCGGGATTTTGATGAAACGCCGAGCGAATGCGCTCGTCGATTAGGCGAAACTCGAAGAGCTTCTCGGTGGCGGTAAGATCGGTGATGGATGTGATGCGAGCCGGCCAGGGTCTGTAGGGGTTTTCCGCCATAAGCTCTTCGCCTGTTTTGACATGATGGGCGAAATTCAGCGGTTGTACCTGGACGGACGTTGTGAGGGCATGGCTATTCGGCATCGTTGGCCTCCTTGCTGAGAACGGCCGACGAACGCGTTCTTTCGTCGAAGAATTTGAAGACTTCAATGGGATTGATGTTCACCTTGCAGGCATTCACACAGCGGCCGCAACCGACGCACAGCATAGATCCGTGCTTGACCTTGAATCCGTTAAGCTTGTGATACATGCGATGACGAACGCGCCCTCGCTCGTCGGCACGGAAATTATGGCCGCCGGCAACACGAGCGAAATGAGGGCTGTTGCAGCTGTCCCATACGCGCACACGCTCTCCCGTTTTCGCGTCGGGAGAAAGGATGTCTTTGATATCGAAGCACATGCACGTGGGACACACGGCGGCGCAGGCTGTGCAATTCAGGCAGCGCGAGCCGAATTCCGCCCAGAAGGGATCGGAATGATAGGTGTCCATGAGCATGGCGATATCCTGCACATTGGGAATGCTGCCATCGAAAGCGGCGGTGCGCCTGTGCGTGGCGGCCGCAAAGAGAGCGCGGTCTTCATCCGTTGCCTCGCGCAGATGCGTGCTTTCTTCGAGAATCTCAGCGGCAGCGACAGACGAGATGGAAACCCAGTAGCGATCGCCGAGATCTTGCAGGAAAAGGTCGTAGCCTCGGGGGGCCTCGTCGGCGTCTACTCGGTGGCAGAAACAGTTCTGCGTAGGCATGCAGCCAACGCCGACGATCAATGTCGCTTCGCGGCGGGCGCGATAATACGGATCGCCGTAGCGGCTGTCGAGAAAGACTGCGTCAAGGCGCTCGATGGCGTTCAAATCGCACGGATGCACGCCGAAGAGCACGCGCGGCTTGATGTCTATCTCAAAATCGACCACGTCATTTGACGCTACGTCGAATTTAAACAGCGTTTCCTCGGACGGAAGGAAATACTTCTTGGGAGATGCGATGGTGGTCGGATAATCCAGCACGACATCGCTCGGGTCATCGATCACATCGAAAATGTAGCCCGGGCCATGTTTGACCGGGGCTACAAGTTCGTATGAATCCATGAATGCGCGGATTAACGACGGTAAATCATCGGCATCGATAATGCGATAGAGCACACGCTCCTCCTCTTACGCAGGGATACGCTCGATGGCCCGATGCGTCGCTGAAGAAAAACTACGCGCCGAAGAACACGCCGATTTCGCGCTCGGCGGATTCAGGAGAATCGGAGCCATGGATGACATTTTCGTCCATAATGAGACCGAAATCGCCACGAATCGTGCCAGGGGCTGCTTCTGCGGGGTTGGTGGCACCCATGAGCGTGCGCATTTTCTTGACAGCGCCTTCGCCGGAAACGACCATCTTGACCACGGGACCGCTGGTGATGTACTCGATCAGGCCGTTATAGAAGGGCTTGCCCTCATGCTCGGCATAGTTGGCCGCAGCCTGCTCAGGAGTGACCATGCCGAGCTCCATGCGCTCGATGGTCAGGCCGGAGCGCTCGATGCGAGCGATGATCTCGCCCATATGACGATTGCGAACGGCGTCGGGCTTGAGCATGGAATAAGTCTTCTCGATTGCCATTGTTTTTCCTTTCTTGTTATTCGCCTTGCGACGATGTAAACACGTCTTGAAGCCGAGCGAGCCCGTGACGGACTCGCTGTGCATACGCTATTGGTTCGACGGGAACGACATCTCGATGCCTGAAACCTTCCAGCCGATCAGGTCGCGGACCATATCGATGCGATAGTCGACATCGCCGCCCTCCTCCGTCTTCGCAGAGACATACACGGTGGAGTTCGACATGCTCTTGTCAACACCGTCGATCGTGATGTTGCCATCCTGGACGACACCGCGCATTGCGGCATCGATGTTGTCCTGTCCAACCGATTCGACGAAGTACTGAGAAGCATTCTGCGTGTCGGAGAACAGGCTGCGAGCGACGGATTCCTGCGTGGGATAGCCCCAGCCCTGGGTGTAGAGAAATACGCATCCGGCGGCCGCAATCAGCAGCAGCGTGAAAATGAACACGAGAATCTTCAAACCGACGTTGCGGCGCTTGCGATCTTGGCGCGCAAGACCCTTCGAGTAGCGCTCGAGCTCTTCGTCGCTTGCGTTGAAGAAGCGTTCATCCCCCGAAGCGTAGCTGTCCGGCGCGTCATAGCCGTAAGCATCGGCGGGATAGTACTGCGGATCGGCAGCATAGGAATCGTAGCCGTAATACTCGTCCTGAGGAAGAGGAGCGCCATCGGCCGCAACGTCCAGACCAGACATATCGTTTTCAGGCTCCGGCACGACGATGGGCTGCATCGCGGCGGTGCCGGTGGCAACAGCCTGGGCAGCACGGCCGTAATCGACGCTTGCAGAATCGCTGAGGAAGTACGTCTTATCGGCAAGGGCGGCCTCGAAGGCGTTCATGGCCTGCTGCATCTGGTTGCAGGCGACGTAGGCCTGGCCGAGATTCGCGTACATTTTATTGCGCGTAGCCGGGTCCATGTCGAACTGCAGAGCGCTCTCGTAGGACTGCACCGCATCGGCGGGGCGGTCGAGCGCCATGAAGCACACGCCGAGATTCAGCAGGGCCTTCGTAGGATCGGGGTTGTTGGTGTCAAGAGCCGCCTCGCGAAACGCCACGCCGGCCTCAGCGTTTTTGCCAAGCTTGAGCAATGCGTTGCCCAGGCCCAAGTACGCCTTATACGGAGCATCGTATTTCGCATCGGACACGGCGATTTCAAAATGAGAGACGGCATTTTCATAGTCGTGCAAAAACGCATACGCCTTGGCAAGGTTGCAGTTGACCGCGCCGCACGCGTCGTAGGCGGTATCGGCGGTGGCCTGTGTATAGGCATGAATAGCCTCGCCAAAATCCTTCATCTGCAAGAAACAGTTGCCAATCTGATGGTAGATATAGCCCAACTCGCCCGGACCCTTCTGAATGGAGGGGTCGGTGAGGCACTGGTTGAACAGAGCCAGCGCAGTCTGAAAATCGCGGGCTTTGTACGCCTCGCGTGCTTGGGCGATATATTCGTTATCCATAGGTTCTTCCTTCAATGCCGAGGCGACGTTTCGCATGCCCGCGACGTTTAGTCGGCGTTCTCGATTTCGATGGTTTCGATGACGTCGCCAACACGAAGTTCGGAGATGACGTCTTTGCCCTCGATGGTCTGGCCAAACACGGTATAGCCGGAATCGAGGTTATGCTGCGGACCGAGGCACAAATAGAACTGAGAGCCCGCAGAGTCGGGATTCATAGAACGCGCCATGGCGAGCGCGCCGTCTTCGTGAGAATTGTTGGGGTTGGTGGTGTATTCCTGCTTGATGGTATAGCCGGGACCGCCCGTGCCCAGTCCGGCAAACGGGTTGCCGGCAGCGGCAACAACCTGATCGGAATCGAGGTCGCGCGTGTTGGGGCAGCCGCCCTGAATCACGAAGTTGGGAACATAGCGATGGAACTTCAGGTTGTCATAGAAGCCCTTGCGAGCAAGCTCGACGAAGTTGCCCACATGAATGGGTGCATCATTGCCTGCAAGCTGCACGCGGATTGCACCCTTAGAAGTCTTGATGACGGCAATCTCGCTGCCGTTAGGCTGATACTCGGGGGTATACATAGCCATGCTCATGCGCTCCTTCTCTTGCCCGTTCGTTCAAATGCCGACACGCACCTTATCCTGCCGTGCAGAGGCTCGGCCGGCTGCTGGTGCCCCCTACAGGATTCGAACCTGCGACTTTCTGCTCCGGAGGCAGACGCTCTATCCCCTGAGCTAAGGGGGCACATTAGCGTTCGAAATTATACGCTAAAATATACGAATGCGAGAAAAGAGGTCACATGCGTGAAGAAATAACCATAGAACGCCTTTCTTACGGCGATGCCGCTATAGGAAAAGCAGCGAACGGCAAAACCGTTTTCGCCTTCGGAGGATGCCCGGGCGATACAGCAATTGTAGAAATAACCGCAGATAAAGGCACGTATTACGAAGGAACGGTCGTGGACGTGACCGAGGCTTCGCCCCATCGCGTAACGCCCCCGTGCCCTTACGCCGATATATGCGGCGGATGTGGTTGGCAGCACATTTCCTACGATTGCCAACTCATAGAAAAGCGTGAAAACGTCATTTCCCAACTAATCCGCACCGCCGGCATCGACGAAGAGAAGGCGCGAAGCCTCGTTCGCGACACCGTGCCGTCCAAGCGAACCATGGGATATCGCAACAAGCTCGAATTCGGCTGCGGCCGCGATGCGCGGGGCGGATTCGTCGTAGGACCATACAAGAAGCACACCAACGAGATTCTCCCCATCGACAGCTGCCCTTTAGCCCATAAAGGAATCGAAAAAGCTCCCAAGGCAATCCGAGGAGCGCTTCGCTTCCTCAGCGGGTCGAACGATTTGGGAATCTACCGCATCGGCATTCGTCGATCGATTCGCACCAACGACCTCGAGGTGGCCCTGTGGACGAATACAGGATCGTTCCCACGCACCGCGGTGGCAAAGACGCTTTCGCAAGCCGTCAAGGCAACCAGCATCGTGCGCGTCATGACAAGCGACAAGGGCAAGGCGCGCAAGCTGAAAGGCGTCGAGGTGCTCGGCGGCAAGGGATATTGGACCGAACGCGTCTGCGACACGGAATTCAAGGTGAGCGCCCCATCGTTTTTCCAAGTCAACACCGCCCAGGCGGAAAAACTCGTCGCACTCGCCCTCGAGGGACTCGAGCTTGAAGACGACGCCGTAGTGGCCGACCTGTATTGCGGCATTGGCACGTTCACGCTTCCTCTTGCCGCCGCATGCGACACGGTGTTCGCCGTGGAAAGCTACGGCAGCAGCGTCCGCGACCTTCGCCGCATAGCCGAAGAGCAAGGCTTCGACAACATCGAGGTCATCGGAGGAGACGCAGCGCGGGAGCTGCCGGAGCTCGGAGAGCTCGACGCGCTTCTGGTAGACCCCCCAAGGGCTGGGCTTGCTGCGGAGATCGTCGGCAGCATAGCCGACGCCGGTCCGCGCCGCCTTGCCTACGTGAGCTGCAATCCTGCCACCTGGGCGCGCGACGTCGCGCGCTTGGCGGGCGTCGGATACGAGCTTGTCTGCGTGACGCCCGTGGATATGTTCCCGCAGACATACCATGCAGAAATCGTATCCATCTTCCAGCGAGAGGCTTAGGATCGCCAAGAAGGGCATAAGGCGTATACTAATGAATGGACAAAGGATGCGATTGCCGGATTTCGCGCTGCGGATGCAAGCCACAAACCGCGGGCAATTTCGTCCCATCGCATCCTTCCAACGAAAACCGTCCTTCTTCAGGACCGTTAAAGGAGGGCATCATGGCTCTTAGCAAAATCCTCGTCGCCTACGACGGATCGCAAGCAGGCGCCTCGGCACTCGACCTCGCCGCAGACATCGCCGGGACGAATCCCGACGTGAAGGTAGACGTCGTCAACGTCGTCGCCATCCCGATGCTTACTGACGAGCAGCTTATCAGCTTCGCCTCCGTGCTCGAGCTTATGGAGCGCGACGCGAAAGAGCTCCTCGGAAAAGCCGTCGACCACCTCGACGAAATCGGCCTTGAAAACGAGGTCGAGACGTTCATGCTCAACGGCACCGACCCTGCGATCGAAATTTCCAAGCTCGCCGACCAGGATTCTTACGACATGGTCGTCATCGGAAGCCGCGGGCTCGGCGGAATCAAAGGCTACCTCGGCAGCGTGGGGCATAAGCTGTTGAGCATCTGCAGCAAGCCCGTGCTCGTTGCGAAATAACGCTTCGCCGACCAACGAATTGAGCTCGCAACCCGCCAGCTCCCAGCCCTCGACGCTCGAGCGGTCACGCAACGCCGCTTCGGCGCACCGCAAACTACGGCCCGCATGGCTTCCAACCGTGCGGGCCGTTTCTCGTAGAGGTCTGAAAACGACGCCTTCGCGCTTAGCGCAGATCGCATGCTGCAGAAAGCCCATATGCGCCCTTCGCATGGAGCACCGCGTTTTCTATGGCTTGCTGCATGGCCTCCGTTGCTACGATGGCAACCGCATCCGTCGAGCTTTCCACCTCGCCCGATGCGAAGGTGAATATGGTGTCTCCATCATTGGAAGTGTGAACGGGCTTGATGGCGCGAGCATAAGCGTCATGCGTCGTCGAAGAAACCTTCGTCGCCTGAGCCTTCGTCAATTTGGCGTTCGTGAGGACGACGCCGATCGTGGTGTTCTGCGTGACACCAGCCCCTTCGACGGGAACTTTTTCGGCCTCCACACCTAAAGCATCGGCTTGCCCATCGGAAGAACCCGCTGCGAAAAACACCTCGAGCGGATCGAGAATGCGCCCGTTGACCTGGCAGCCCGCCAGCCATGAGCCTGCGCGATCGCACACGTTACCAAGCGCATTCACCGCCACGAGCGCAGCAACGACGACGTCGCCTTGGCAAAGGCAGCTGCAGCCGAACCCCGACTTCATAGCCTGCTCGGGCCGGCCCATCTTCCCCACAGTCGCGCCGCATCCTGCACCCACGTTTCCCTGCTCGAGAGAAGACCCGAAGCCGGCGGTGCCATCTTTGGCGGCGGCAAATGATTCGAGGGCCGAACGGGCGGCCTTCGCCCCCATTGCCTTGTCGGGATGGGCGTTCTTCCCCACCAAAACGTCGAACAAGCACGCGCCTGTCACGATAGGGATGCAGGCGTCTGCGAGCCTGAACCCGATACCTTTCTCCGAAAGCACGTCCATGACGCCGCATGAGGCCTCTAGGCCAAACGCACTGCCTCCGGAAAGCACGACGGCATGCACGGATTCGACCATGTTTTCAGGCTTGAGCAGGTCTGTCTCGCGCGTGGCCGGCCCACCGCCGCGAACATCCACGCCGCAGATGGCGCCATGCGGAGCGACAACAACCGTGCAGCCCGTTCCGGCGGCTTCGTCATGGGCGTGCCCCACGCCGAACGAAGCGAGGGCTTCAAGAGAAATGGACTCCATCACGATCAACTCCCTTTTTCACGGCTTATTCCAGAGTTCTAAGATACCTCTTCGTCGGAAGAAACGCCGTACTCGACGCTGCCCATCTCGGCAAGCGTCGAAATGAACGGCAGGTTTTCGGGGTTCTCGACAATCGTGCCGCCGAAACTCACCGTGCCACGGTCGACCTTAGCGGAAAATATGCGCGGATCGAATCCCGAGAGAGCGAATCCCGCCAAGGAGAGCACGATTCCCAGCCCCGCCAAAACGCATGCAACGCGCCGCGAGGTCTTCCAGATTTCTTTCATATGAGTTCCCATCTTTCGGTATTTACGCCGCAACGGCGCACGTATTATCGGCTTCGTAATGTTTGAACGGAGAGACGGCCTTTCGTATCCATTTCTGAGAAAGCACTGCCAAAGCGCGGCTCGCCGAAAACGCCGCATTGAACACGAGCAGGCCGACGCCTCCGAGCACGCACCCCAAGCCGGCCTGAGCGAGAGCGAAGGCGAATGTTCCCGTCATCACGCCGCACCATGCCAGATACAAACCGAACGGTAGCGCGAACATGCAAACCGCCGCCACAAGCCAGATGCACGCAGCCGCAAGCCAGATGCACAGATACACCGACGCCACCGCGAGCAGGAACGCGAACGCGAGCGGAATCCACAAGGGAGATCCCGTGATGACAAGAACCCAAAGCAGCGCGGGACTTTTGCGCCTTGTTTTCGCCACCGCTCGCGGCACAACGGGAAGCTCCCCTAGAATGCTTTCCGCCGCCAATTCGACCGGCCCCATGGCGCAAACGGCCTCTTCCTCGGACATTCCCTCCTCAATGCGGTCGTCAATCGCCTCCTGGTAGAAAGAGAGGATTTCGGAGCGCTTCTCGCGGGAAAGGCAATCGAGCGCCTTCGCCAAAGCATCGAGGTAGTCTTTCTTATTCACGAGCTTCTCCTTCTCTCTCATCGGCTGTCGTTTGCTTGCCACAGTCCCGTTCGTCGCATGATGTACGCTCGCTGTACGCTGAATGCTCGTCACCTGCCGCATCCTCTATATAGCGATATATCTGCATGATCTCTTGCTTCTCCCGAAGGAACGATTCAAGGAAACCTCTCCCCTTCTCCGTGGTTCGATAGTATTTACGCAGGCGTCCGTTATGCTCTACCGCCCGAACGGAGATGAATCCGCCTGTTTCGAGGCGCTTTAACAAGGGGTACAGCGTCGATTCGGTCAGACCGAGAATGTCGGGTACGTCCTTGACAATCTGGTATCCGTACGACTCCTTGCGACACAACGTAGACAAGACGCACGCTTCCAGAAAGCCTCGCTTCATTTGCGCATCCACCATATACCTCCTTTCGTCATATACTATGTGTTGCATACTATATGACGCATAGCATTGCCGCGCAAGAGGGCGAGAAAAATTCATCCAGCAAAATACTCTTGCACCATGCGCAAAGTTGTAGTATCGTATGCAAATGCACTTACGCGGGTGTAGTTCAATGGTAGAACCTGAGCCTTCCAAGCTCATGACGCGGGTTCGATTCCCGTCACCCGCTCCAGAGAACAAGCCGAGCCAGGTGTACCTGGCTCGTTTCTTATTCGGGACGTGGCGCAGTTTGGTAGCGCGCCTGCTTTGGGAGCAGGATGTCGCAGGTTCGAATCCTGTCGTCCCGACCATCGTTTTCGTTAAGCCGGCTTCATGTCGGCTTTTTTTATGCTCTAGCAATACGACTGGTGCCTACGTGCTCGAACTCGTCGGTCTCTCTGCTCTTTACAGCGTATAGATATACATTCTCCCAGGTAATTATGATTCGAAGCGAAAACGGATAATACAGAAGGCCCTCTATCGAGCTGCTCTCTTTCCTTGCGAGAGAAACCAGACAGAAGGCCTTCTTTTTTGCGCAAGCAGTGTTCTTCGCTGCATGCATTCAGAACTTTACACCGTATACCAATATCTAGGAGAGTTTCTCCTTCAAGGTGCGCAGCGCGTTGCCCCTGTGGCTAATGGCGTTTTTCTCCTCCTGCGTCACCTCGGCGAGGCTTTTGTCTCCTTTGAATTCATCGGGAAGAAACAGAGGGTCATACCCGAAGCCGCCCTCGCCCGACAAGCCGTGAGCGATGCGTCCTTCAATCGTGCCCGAAGCCGCCGTCTCGGTTCCGTCTTCGTCGACGAACACAAGCGAGCAGACAAAACGGGCGGTGCGCTCGTCATCCGCTACGCCCTCGAGCTCGCGAAGAACCTTTTCGTTGTTCGCATCGTCGTTGCCGTGCTCCCCCGCATAGCGTGCCGAAAGCACGCCGGGCGCACCATCAAGAGCGTCTACCACCAAGCCGGAATCATCGGCCAAGGCAGCAAGGCCCGTATGCTCATGCGCAGCAAGCGCCTTTATGCGCGCGTTGCCTTCGAATATGTCCGCGTTCTCTTCCGGCTCGGGATACGACGCGCATTCTGCGAGCGTCAGAAACTCCCAACCGTCGAAATTAAGCGCAGAACGAATCTCCTCGACCTTATGAGCGTTGTTGGTGGCAATCACCACTTTCTTCATGACGACTCCTCCCGTCCTTACAGAAAAGGCCTGCAGCGAACACCGCAGGCCACATGTTGCAATCTATTCTTTACCGATAACCTCGCGCTGGAGGCGCAGCAGCTCGCCTATGCCCTCCTCGGCCATATCGAGCATTTCGTTCAAACGCGTGCGCGAGAAGCTCACCTGCTCGCCCGTTCCCTGGACTTCAACGAATTCGCCCTTGGCGTTCATGACCACGTTCATGTCGATTTCAGCCTGGGAGTCCTCGCGATAGTCGAGATCGAGCAGCAAACGACCTCCCACCAAGCCCACGCTTACCGCCGCAACCTGCCCGTAGAGAGGGTTCGTCTTGACCTTGCCGGACGTGCGCCACATCTCAAAGGCGTCATAAGCCGCAACCCATGCGCCCGTGATGGCCGCGGTGCGCGTACCGCCATCAGCCTGCAACACGTCACAGTCGATTGTCATGGTGACCTCGCCGCCCATGTTCGCCATATCGCAGACATTGCGCAGCGAACGGCCTATCAGACGTTCAATTTCCTGGCTGCGGCCTTTGCGACCCTTCGTCTCGCGCGGGGTTCTCTTCGCCGTAGATGCGGGAAGCATAGCGTATTCGGCCGTCAGCCAACCCATGCCGCTTCCCTTGCGCCATCCGCCCACGCGCTCTTCAATGGTGGCGGAGCACAGCACATGCGTGTCTCCGAATTTTACCAAGCAGCTTCCGGCCGCATTCTTCATGACATTGCGCTCAAGCGAAACCTTACGCAGAGCACGATCTTTTCGATTGTCGGTTCGAGTGCCGAACATAATTCCTCCTATTGCGTATTCGACGCGTCTTGCAGCCCCGATTCGCACGACATGCTGCCGTACTTTTCAAGACACGAAAGATCGATATGGGTGGGTCTGCATATTTCTTGATTGAACACGCGCGACCCGAAAGATTGAAACTCCTCCACCTCGTCGGAGGACGTGAAGAACTCGCGCGTTGCAACGTTGTCGGGCGATGCGAGCTGACCACGCAACGTTAGCGTTTCGCGCACGTCTTTCGCCATCTCTTCGGCGGACGACACCAGCAAAACACTATGACCCACCACGCCGCCGATCAGCGCCTTGAGCATGGGATAATGCGTACACCCAAGCACGAGCGTATCGATGTCGCAGCGCCGAAGCGGCTCGAGATAATCCTGCGCAATCTCTTGGAATGCAGGGCGGATGTAGACCTTCGAGGCTCGGCTCGTCAAATCTTCGATCGGGCCTTTGCTCATGCGGATACCCTGTTCGACGATGTCTACGAACTTTGGCGTTGCCGTGGAAAACACCGTGATGCCGGCGTCGATATGGCGGATGGCGCGCGGATAGCATTCGCTTTCCACGGTCCCCTTCGTCGCGATAACGCCAACACGACGGTTCTTCGTAGCACGCGCCGCCGCGCGAGCGCCCGGCTCCACCGCGCCGATCACGGGCACCGCGAAATTCTTCTGCGCATGCTCAAGACCGGCAGCCGTCGCCGTGTTGCAGGCAATGACGAGCAGCTTGACGCCTCGGTCAAGCAGCCAGTGGCAGATTTGCTGAACGAAACCGTCGACCTCTTCCTGCGAGCGCGGGCCATACGGACATCGTGCCGTATCGCCGAAATAGACAATCGATTCATTCGGCAGCTCCTCGGCTATCTCTCGAGCCACCGTAAGCCCGCCGAAGCCGGAATCAAAGATGCCGATGGGAGCGTTGTCGTGCGAATAAGCCATCGTTTTCTCCCCCATCAAACAAACAAGCGCCACATATCGACAGAGGCGCTTCGTTGATTTTTGCGTAAAAGAAAGCATACCCCATTCCCATGTTTCTGGGAAAGAAACTGGGAGAAATACGCGATAAACGGCATAATGCTTGACAGTACACTCGGAATACCTAGAATAAAGAATTCGGCATTATCCTATGCCGTGAAGCTTGATAATCAAGCCAGGTGGAGCAGTCACCACTTCGATGAGCCAATCTCGCACATGGCGCATCGCGTATTCGGGGGCGACTGGTTTCGACATGGTACGTTTGAACTGAGGAGCAGGTCGTGGTCTCCTCGCCACGTTAAACAGGGGTACCGTCAAGTTAATTGGCAAAGCTAAAACTCAGAGCGCTCCGGCGCTCGCCATGGCTGCTTAATTTACGCGGCCCGTCAACCTCGGGTTATCCCCGGCTCGAGCGCGACGTCATGTTAGGGGATTGCGTCAAAGCACGTAGCCTGTATGGCTTTGGCTAAGATCGAACGGGCTAGAACCGATAACGCGTGTCCGTAGGCTGCGTCGGTTTGAATCTCGACCACGGAATAAGCTTGTAGAGCCTGAGGGATGATGTAGTATGGACCGGAGTTCGATTCTCCGCGCCTCCACCAAAAGCACACAGCGCCCGACCGCGATGAAATCGCAGGTCAGGGCGCTTTTTTATTGCCTGGTTTCATCGGAACGGAAAAGAGGCGAGCTATGCACTTTGAACACAGCTCGCCTCTTTTGCTTTACAAAGCGAATTCGAAGAAAACAATACCTAGGCGCGAATCGGTGGTCGAAAACAACGAGTTAGGGGAAGATTCTGCGTAACAATGCAGGTCTGCGGTCAAAAACGATGCATTGGGAGAAGTTTCGAGATACCAAACGCTTTTTTTCGAGTCGATTCCCAACTTTCCTGCACGTCTTCATCCCTTCAGAAAGGATGAACGGCACAAATAGACCCGCCAGCGGTATCGTTCATTCCCCCAATACGACGAAATTGACCACAGTCGCAAGGATTAAGCTCCGTTCTTCCCCCAAAGCAGGCATTTCGACCAACGCTCGAACGGCGGACAGACGCGACGTATGGTCTTGCTTAAGCAGCGACGCCGAAGCCGTGTCGCATATCGTCGGAGCGGCAACCAGGACGACTACTTCAAATAGCGGTTGATATCGAGCCCGCCCATGATGTCATCCATGGCTTCTTTGAGCTCCTTCGCCGCAAGAGCACCTTCGCGAGCAAGTTCGACACTTCCTTTCGCCATGCTTTTCATCTCGCCTTGCGTCATTCCCATGACGACCACCTTGTCGTCGGGATCGCCCTCCTCTTCGGCGGGACACCAGTCGTAATGCTCGCACGTTTCGCATTCGCCGTCGCATCCGGCTTCGTAATACGCCTCCGCCGCGTCCTTGGCAGCCTTCTCCTCTTCGGTAAGCTCCTCCTCAGGCTCTTCCTCAGTCTGCTCTTCTACGACTTCTTCCTCGTCTTCGAAGTCGTCAGGGCACCAGTCGTAGTACGGGCACGTTTCGCACTCGCCCTCGCACTGCTCGTCGTAGTATTTCTGCCATTCCGCCTGCATGGCGGCATCGTCTTTAGGCTCAAACTTCTCCTTCAGGCGTTGGTATTCCTCATACTCCCGACGTTCACGGGCTTTTGCCACCCCGCCCTTACGACGGCCTTTCTTGGAACCGCCTTCGTTTTCAAGGTCACCGAACACCGCTTCTTTCGCAACGTTTTTCGCAACACGGCCCGCGGTATGCGTAGCCTTCCTGAACAAACCCATGAAGAATTACCTCCTATCGCAAACGAGCCTTAAGCGCCCGCTCGATCTCACGCTTCGAATCACGCTCCGCCATAGAAGCGCGCTTGTCGTAGAGTTTCTTGCCCCGTGCAACAGCGAGCTCGATTTTCACAAGCCCGTTTTGCGCGAAATAGATGTTCAAAGGAACCAGGGCCATGCCCCTTTCGCGCGTTTTCTCCTCGAGATAGCGAATCTGGTTGCGATGCAACAGCAGCTTGCGCTTGCGATCGGGGTCTGGATTGGCGATGTTGCCATGCGAATACGGAGCAATGTGCAGATTGTGCAGCCAGACCTCGCCGTGACGGATAAGCGCGAAGCAATCGGTCAGCTGGCAATTATTCTCGCGAAGCGAGCAGACCTCCGTGCCGGACAGCACGACACCGACCTCGAACGTTTCGAGGATGTCGTACTCGTGAAACGCCTTGCGGTTCTTCGCTATCTGCTTTTTCTCTCGTGCCACGTTGTCGAACTGCCTTTCGTTATCGTGCAAACGCCGTGCTCGCATAGACCGATGCACGGCGCACCATTATACAGGTTCGCCCGCTTAGCGACGAACGCCCCTGCGCTTGCTCTCCAGCAGGATGAAATCGGCCCTGCGCTCGTAAGGAGAAACCGCCGCGATGCGAATGCGCACCCGCATGCCCAGCCGATAGACCGAACCGCTGTCAGAACCCGTTAGAGTGCGACGCGCGGCGTTGAGGACGTAGTATTCATCCCTGCCCCGCAACGACACGAAGCCTTCGGAAGTGTCGTCCAGGCGAACGAAGAACCCCGAGCTCATGACGCCTGAAATCAGGCCCTGAGCCTCTTCGCCTATGCGCGTTTCCAAAAGCTCGTAGAGTTTGAGCTCTTGCGATTCTCGTGCGGCCACCTCCGCCGTTCGCTCCGCGACCGAGGCGTGATCGGCAATCGCCGCCATGGCGCTTTCGACGGCCGAGGTTTCTTGGGTCCTCCCGAAAAGCGCGACTTTCACCATGCGATGGACCATGAGATCGGGATAGCGCCTGATAGGGCTTGTAAAGTGCGCGTACGCGTTACTCGCTAGACCAAAATGAGGAGCGCAGCAGTCCTGGTATGCGGCGCGCTTCATGGTGCGAATCATGAGCATAGAGACGAGGTATTCCTCCCTGCGGCCTTTCGCGTAGGACAGAACTCGCTGGATGGCACGCGGATTGCCAGACGCAAGCGCCGAAAGCGAGACGTGCTTTTCGTAGCCGAACTCCTGGAGAACCGGTTTGAGCTCGGCCATATCCGCCGGCGCAGGCTGCTCGTGCGTTCGGTATATGCACGCCACGCCCCGATCGCGCAAAAGGCGCGCCACGGCCTCGTTCGCGGCAATCATGGCTTCTTCGACGAGCGATGTCGCATCGTTTTTCACGCGCAGATCAACCCCGAGCGGACGACCGCCCTCATCGAGCGCAACCTTCGCCTCGACGCTTTCGAAATCGATGCCGCCGCGCTTCACGCGATTCTCGTGCAAAGCCTCGGCGGCCTCGTGGAGCAACACGATGTCGGAGGCGACATCCGAAGCAAGAGAGCCCCTCAAGCATTCAAGCGCATCAGCGGCGCCTTCAAGGTCGCCCCGAAGGTACGCGGAAAGCGCAGACTGCGCCTGGCCGTAGGTCAAACGAGCCGCAGAGCGAATCACCGAGGGATATGCCTTCACGTGAGACACGTTTCCCAACGGATCGACAACCATATCGACCGTCATGGCGCGACGCAGGCGGCCAGGGCGAAGCGAGCAGACATCGTTGGAAAGCTGCTCGGGAAGCATGGGGATGACGCGGTCGACGAGGTATACGCTTGTCGCGCGACGGCGCGCCTCAATATCAAGGGGTGAGCCCCAAGGCACATAATGCGAGACGTCGGCTATATGAACCCCGAGAAGCAGCCTTCCGTCGCCGAAGGGCTCGATCGAGAGAGCGTCGTCGAAGTCCTTCGCATCGTCGGGGTCGATGGTAAAGATTCGACGCTTGCTCAGGTCGACATAGCGCGAATCCGAAAGCGCGTCTTCGGCGTCTTCGCGCACCTCCCCCGCCTGCTGCAAAGCCGCCGAGCCGAAATGGGTCTCCAGCTTATGGCGGGCGACAATCAGGGAAACGTCAATTCCTACATCGCCCTCGTGCCCCAAGACCTCCTCCACGACACCCTGGGCGGGTTCGCGCCTCGAAGGGTAGACGGTCATGCGAACGCGGACGATATCGCCATTGCGCACATGGGGGGCATCGCTTCTCAGCGTGAAAACATCATGTTTGATGCGAGGGTCTTCAGGAACGACGATGCCAAAGGGCTCAGCCACTTCATAACGCCCCACAATGCACTCATGCGCCCTTGACAGGACGCGTACGACACGTGCGGCAGGACGGTTGTTCGAGGCGATCGCAGAACGCGACGAGCGTTGCGAAGCCCCTGGCAGACGCGTCACTTCGACCATATCTCCGTCAAACGCGTCGGCGACTTTCGAAGCCGGAATGAAAAACTCTCCTTCGGCGGTCTGGACGAAGCCGAAACCGCCCCCGCAAAGCTCAAGAACCCCGCGGGGATGGGCGCGCGGGGTTCGTCTTGTATTGGATTTTCGCGATCGAGAACGCGCCATGCAACTCCTTTTCACGCCGGAAACGGCAGGCTAGACAAGCGAACCTGCCGTTTCGATGGCAAAGGTTTTCTGATTGTCGTCCGATGCGCCTTCACGCACCGTGACCGTGATATTGGGGGAAACGCCGACGTTGTCGATAAGATAGCCGTCGGGACTCTTGTAGCGAGCCGCCGTGTAGCGAAGGGCGCCCCCAAAAGAAAGGGGCTTAGTGACCTGGACCGAACCTTTCCCCATGGTTGTCGTGCCCGTAAGGACTGCGCGGTCGGTATCGCGCAAAGCCGCCGCGAGCACTTCCGCCGATCCCGCTGTGTTGCCGTTCACCAAAACGACCAAAGGAGCATCCGTGGCAATATCGCCCGTGACCTGCTTGGTCGTCTTCGCTTCGAGCGTATCGATTTCCACGACAACGCCGCTTCGGATGAACAACGATGCCACATCGACAGCCTTGGTGAGATACCCGCCGGGATTGTCACGAAGATCGAGCACAAAGGAGTGGGCGCCGCGGGAGGAAAGGTCGTCCAATGCGGAGCGGACAAGCGTATCGGAATTCTGCGTCAGCTGCTTGAGGGAAATATAGCCCACGCCATCGACAAGCTGCGTCGTGACGTTGGGTTCTTGATAATCCGAGCAGATCAACGTCGTAGTGAATTCCTCGCCCTCGGAGCCATCGGACGTCGAAGGCCGCAACCAGGTGATAACAACCGACGAGCCTGCCTCGCGCTGAACGGCGTTGATGGTCTCCGTTACCGTCCAATCCTGCGAGCGATCGCCATCGATCGCAACGACCACGTCGCCCTGGCGAACCCCGGCATCCGAGGCGGAGGAGTTCTCGAAGACATCAAGCGCGAACGCTTTTCCGTTCTGCTCCGAGAAGAACACGCCGACGCCGGGATATTCGTCCGTCGCGACATCGACGAAAGAGGTGTAGCGGGCGTCGTCGAAATAGCGGGCATAAGCGTCGTCGGCATTCTTTAAGAAAGAATCGAGCACTGCGCGAGTGGTTGCATCGGCATCGTAGGAATCAAGGCTGCCGGAAGAGAGCATCTTCTCGACCTCATCAAGGCGAGAAGCTACCGCCGAGACCTCGGGAGAGGCGCCCTGGGAAGCCGACGAGGGATCTTTCGCCGCCACGATACCCAGGCGCTCCATGAGCTCGGCGTTTCCGCGCAGCAAAAAACCGGCGGAAAAAAGAAGGCACGCGGCAATGCAGAGGACCAGCATTCGCAAAATCCTCGCATTGCGCGTACCCATCTCGATATGTTTGCGTTTTCCGTTGCGCATGAAGCTTCGGCGCTACACCTTCAGGTAGCGGCGCATGGCGAAAAACGACCCGACGGCAGCGATGATCAGACCGAATACCAGCATGACCAGATAAATCTGAACATACGTGCTTGCGGACAGATTGATAGGCAGCCACATAAGGGCGTTTGCAACCTGAGGAAGCGCGAATCGATGGATAAGCTCGATGGAGCCGATAGCCAAGGCCGACCCGATAACGGCATGCACCACGCCTTCCATAAGGAAGGGCCCGCGAATGAAGCCGTTCGAAGCGCCGACGAGGCGCATGATGGCAATCTCCTTGCGGCGGGCAAGGATGGCGAGGCGAATGGTGTTGTTGATGAAGACCAGCGCGATGAAGATCAGCAAGGCGATCAGCGCTATGCCGATGTAGCGGATGTAGCTCGTCAGGCTGAAGAGGCGATCGACGCTGTCTTCGCCGTATTTGACGCTATCGGAAGGATCTTCCGGGTTGTCGCAGATGGCGATGAAGTCCTTATCCGCCGCCAAATCGGAGGCGATGGTCTCAACCTGCTGCGGATCCGAAAGCTCGATTTCGATCGAAGCGGGCAACGGATTGGTGCCGTCGAGCTGATCGACGATATCGGTAGAGCTCATCGAGTTCTGGAAGTTCTCGAGAGCCTGGTCCTTCGTGGTGAAGCTAACGTTCGCAACGCCGTTGACACGCTCGAGATCAGACACAACCGCATCGATAGCGGACTGTTCCGCGTCGTCTGCGACATAGGCCGTGATGGAGACCTTGTCTTCGACCGACGACACGGTGTTGTTGATGATAGCTCCGCCCATCAGGAAGATGCCGATGATCAAAAGCGAAAGAAAGATGGTGATGATGGAACCCAGCGATGTGCTCAGATTGCGCGTGAAGCCCGTGAGGGATTCCTTGAAGAAATATATGAGACTAGACATCGAAACCGTACACTCCCCTGTCCTGGTCGCGGGTCAGCTGACCGCTGTCAAGCGCGATAACGCGACGACGCATGTTGTCGACCATTTCGCGGTCGTGCGTGGCGACAAGCACCGTGGTGCCCGTGCGATTGATTCGCTCGAGAAGGTCCATGATGCCGCGAGAAGTCTGCGGGTCGAGATTGCCCGTGGGCTCGTCGCACACCAGCAGCGGCGGACGATTCACGATGGCTCGGGCGATAGAAACGCGCTGCTGTTCGCCGCCGGAAAGCTGGTCGGGGCGCTTATTGAGCTTGTCCTGCAAGCCAACGAGACGCAAGACCTCGGGAACCTGCGTCTTGATGACGTGGCGGCTTTTCCCGATTACCTCGAGCGCGAATGCAACGTTTTCGAAAACGGTCTTGTTCGGCAAGAGTTTGAAGTCCTGGAAAACGCAGCCGATATTGCGGCGCAGATAGGGCACGCGCCAGTTACGCATCGTGCTCAAATCCTCGCCCGCGATGAAGATATGGCCGTCGGTGGGCTTCAGCTCGCGCGTGATCAGTTTGATAAACGTGGATTTGCCCGATCCGGAATGACCTACCAAAAAGACGAATTCTCCCGCATAGATCTGCAGGGAAATGTCATGCAGGGAGGGCTTGTTGGGCTGTGCGGGGTACACTTTGGTCACATGGTCGAATGTGATAACGGGAGCTCCCATGGGCTGTTGCTGCACATCTTCCACGGAAAGCGTGGGCAGCGAAGTGGACAGGTCGGGCAAAACGCCCGTTCTACCAGGAGCCTTCGAATGGCTTCCGTTGTGCGCCGGCGCGGAGCCGGGCGTATTCACGGGAGGCATGGCGCCCGTGGCCTGAGGACGGGGGCGCATTGCGCGCTCCGCCGGCACGGCGGGCCTTGAGGTTGCTGCGGCATCTTGCCCAGCGGCCGCATGACGGCCTTGAGCAGGCGGAACCGCCGGAATGGCGCCCGTCGACTCTTGGGCACGACGCTGCGCGTCGTTCGTGTTCGTCACAGAATGCTCCGTTCATATCATGGTTACTGGACTTAACTCACCCATTCTAGCAAGACCGCCGCGCACAAGGCGCGGCGGTCACAGAATGTTCATCGCGCTCCGCGAAACCCTCCATACGGCCAGACCAGACATCGAAAACAGCCGAGTTTAAAGGGAAATTCGCATTGCTACAGAACGTTTTTCCCGGATAGGGCCTCATCGACAGCGGAAGCGATGGCCGGAGCGTCAAGCTCGAACTCTCGCATGAGCTCCACCATTTCTCCCGACGTGCCGAAGCAGTCGCGCATGCCGACACGCACGAGCGGCAGGGGAAGCTTCTCGGACAAAAGCTCAGCGACGGCACCGCCCAGCCCGCCGATGACCGAATGCTCTTCAGCAGTGACAACGCACCCCGTCTTCCGAGCGGATGCGAGGATGGTCTCCTCGTCGAGGGGCTTGATGGAAAATGCATCGATGACCTCGGCAGAAACGCCTTTTTCCGCAAGCGCTTCGGCAGCCTTGAGAGCTTCGTCGATCTCTACGCCGCACGCGACGATGGTAACGTCGCTGCCCTCGCGCAAAACCTTCGCGCGACCGACTTCGAATACCGAATTCTCATCGTACACGCAAGGCACCGAGGCGCGGCCCATACGGATGTAGACGGGGCCAGGGGTTTCGGCAGCAAGCTTGATGGCCGCCTTCGCCGCCGCGAAATCAGCGGGAACAAGCACGCGCATGTTAGGCAGCACGCGCATAAGGGCGATGTCTTCGACCATTTGATGGCTGCCACCGTCAGGGCCCACGGAAACGCCGGCGTGCGTCGGAGCGATTTTCACATCGAGGTTCGCGTAGCACACGGTATTGCGAATCTGGTCATAGACGCGCCCCGTGCCGAATACCGCAAACGAGCCGGTGAACGCAACCTTTCCCGTCAGGGAAAGACCGGCGGCAACGCCGACCATGTCCTGCTCTGCAATGCCGACATTGAAAAGAAGCTCGGGGTAAGCGTCTCCGAGCTTCTTCGTGGTGGTGGACCCGGAAAGGTCCGCCTCGACGGCGACTACGGGAACGCCTGCGTTCGCGAGTTCGATCAGGGTCTCGCCGTACGCAGCGCGCGTGGCCTTCTTCTCGTTAGCCATGCAGGGCCTCCTTATCGGTCAGTTCGGCAACGGCCTGCTCGGCCTGCTCGGCATTGGGAGCTTTCCCGTGCCATCCTGCCTGGTCTTCCATGAACGAAACGCCTTTGCCCTTCGTGGTCTCGGCGATGACGATCTTCGGCTTTCCCGACTTCGCGCCCTTCGCGGACTCCAGCGTCGCAAGGACTGCCTCCATATCGTTGCCATCACACACGAAAACCTGCCAGCCAAAAGCTTCGAATTTAGCAGAGAAGCTGTCGGGGCAGCACACGTCTTCGATACGGCCGTCGATCTGAAGGTGGTTATGGTCGAGAATCGCGACCAGGTTGTCCAGGTTGCGGTGGGATGCGAACATAGCGGCCTCCCAGACCTGGCCCTCCTGGCATTCGCCGTCTCCCATCAGCGTGAAGACGGTTGCCTCGCTGCCGTCGAGCTTCAGGCCGCACGCCATGCCGGCGGCAATGGAGAGGCCCTGGCCCAAAGATCCCGTCGACGCCTCGACGCCGGGAAGCTTGCGGCAGTCGGGATGCCCCTGAAGACGGCTGTGCAGCTTGCGAAGAGTCTTCAGCTCCTCTTTGGGGAAATAGCCGGACTCGGCAAGCGTTGCGTAAAGCACGGGAGCCGCATGTCCCTTCGAAAGAAGGAAACGGTCGCGGTCCTCCTTCCTGGGATCGTTCGCGTCATGGTCGAGCACGCCACCGAAATACAGCGCGCACAAAATCTCGACAGACGAGAGCGACCCTCCCGGATGCCCGCTTCCCGCTTCGGCCACCATTTCGACGATATCCACGCGAATATCGTTGGCCTTGCCTTTCAAATCTTCCAGGTTCACGTCGTTTTCCTTCCGAATCAGCGACAATCGATACCTTTATTGCGAGACACGCCAACGATGGTATCCGATGACGAACTGTTCTATGTCGCCATCGAGAACCGCGTCGACGTTGCCCGTTTCAATATTACTACGAAGGTCCTTCACCATTTGGTATGGGTATAGGACGTAATTTCGAATCTGACTTCCGAAGCTGTTCTCCATCCGCTCGCCGCGCAAGGCGGACAGCTCTTCCTCGCGTTTGCGCCTCTCGAGCTCGTAGAGCTTCGCGCGCAAAACCTTGAACGCAGCCTCTTTGTTTTGCAGCTGGCTCTTCTCGTTCTGGCACGTCACCACGATACCCGTCGGCACATGGGTCAAACGTACGGCGGAGTCCGTCGTGTTGACGCACTGGCCGCCTGGACCGCTCGAACGATAGACGTCGACGCGCACGTCCGCAGGATTGAGGTCAACCTCGATGTCATCGCTGGTGACAGGCAGCACCTCGACGCTTGCAAACGTCGTCTGGCGGCGTTTTTTGTCGTCCGTCGGCGAGATTCGCACCAAACGGTGGACGCCGTGCTCGCTTCTCAGCATGCCGTAGGCGTTATGGCCTTCGACCTGGATGACTGCGCGGTCAAGGCCGATGCCTTCACCGGCGACCACGTCGAGAGACTTGACCTTCCAGCCTTTCTGCTCGGCATAGCGGACGTACATGCGATACAGCATCTCCGTCCAATCCTGGGCCTCGAGGCCGCCCTGACCGGGATTGATAGAAAGGATCGCATCGCTTTCGTCCATTTCCCCGGAAAACCAGGAGTCGATTTCGAATCGCTCCAGCATGGCGGAAAGCCGCTCGAGCGCCGCATCCTTTTCTTCGGCGAACGCGGGGTCTTCTCCGGCAAGCTCGGCGGCAGCCCGAGCATCCTCAAGCGTGGCAACCGCCTCTTCGTAGCTTTCGACGGCGTTGCGCAGGGAACTGGCCTGACGGGAGACCTCTTGCGCGCGAGACGTGTCATTCCAGAAGTCGGGAGAAGCGATCTGCTCGTTGAGTTCTTCGAGGCGCCGGGCCTTCTCGTCTATATGAAGCCATATGCGCGCATCTGCCACGCGCTTCGACGCCGCTTCGATTTCTTTGGATTCTCTCTCTGCCATTGCTACCTATCACGTCCATGACATTTCTTGAATTTCAACCCGCTTCCGCACGGACACGGATCGTTGCGACCGACGTTGGCGTAAGGATCGTGCTCCTCTTTGCGATACGTTTGAGGCTTTGCCGGCGCCGGCTTGGGCTGCTGCGAGGCGCCCTGACGAGCAGGGGCCCTCATCGTGGATTCGAGCGCTGCTTCGGGAGAGGAGTAGCTCATCTTCCGGTTCTCCAAAGGAGACTGCTCGTCTTCCACCGGAGCTGCTACCTGTAGACGAAGCAGCGTGCGCAGGAAATCCTCGTACATAGAGGCCGTCAGCGATGCGAAGGCCGCATGCGCCTCCTCCTTGTATTCGACCAAAGGATCGCGCTGTCCGAAGGCGCGCAGCCCGATACCCGTCTTGAGGTAATCCATCTCCTGCAAATGATTCATCCAGCGAACGTCGATGATGCGCAGCATGACTTGGGCCTCGAGCTTGCGCATGTTCTCGTCGCCGACGGCTTCTTTCTTCTCGTCGTAGACGCCTTCGAGATACTCGATCAGGGCGTCCGCAACGACGCTCGAATCGTCGTCATGGTCAATCGCCGAAACGCTGAAATCGGCACGTCCCGTCATCTCGGCGGCCCAGCGCTCGACCGCTTTCGCGTCCCAATCGTCGCTCGGGGATTTCGCAGAACAATTCTCGTCGACGATTGCATACGCAGCGTCCGAGACAATATCGCCGATACGGCTGGAAAGGTCCTTGCCGTCCAGAATGGCGTTGCGTTCGTTGTAGATGGCGTTACGCTGCAGGTTCATGACGTCATCGTATTCGAGGACGTTTTTACGGGCTGCGAAATGCATGGATTCGACCTGGCGCTGAGCGCTCTCGATCGCCTTCGAGACCATGCCCGCCTGAATGGGCACGTCGTCTTCGGCGCCGGTCTTTTCCATCATGCGGGCGATGGAATCCATGCGGTTCCCTCCGAAAAGACGCATGAGGTCGTCTTCCAGAGAGAGATAGAACTGCGTAAGACCAGGGTCGCCCTGGCGGCCGGCGCGGCCGCGAAGCTGATTGTCGATACGGCGGGATTCATGACGCTCGGTACCGATGATCTTTAAACCTCCGGCTTCACGTGCATCCTCGTCCAGCTTGATATCGGTACCACGACCTGCCATGTTGGTAGCGATGGTAA
>OLQG01000042.1_pt1 | contig 101668 bp, 168 predicted proteins | sample 1672221 | NCBI WGS metagenome assembly OLQG01 (sample SAMEA3136660, study PRJEB25190) | human gut metagenome | biome: human gut; feature: human-associated habitat; material: faeces | place: Austria | collected 2013
TGGCGGTTCTAATATTGTCTATAATCATAATAATAGACATTACGTTGAAACTGAAGAAACTAGAAAAAAACGTTCTGAATCTGCCAAAAAGAAATGGAAAGATCCTGAATATAGAAAAAGATACAAGAAAAGTAGAAAAGAATATATTGAGGTTGTAAAACTTTCTTTAGATGGTAAATTGATTGAAATATATCCAACATTTACTGATGCAGAGAAATCCCTGTATGGACATAAAAATAGTCCTTTATGGTACGCTCTAAGAAAATGTAAGAAGACCAGTGTAGAGTTAGAAGGTTTCAAGTGGATGTTATTAAAATCTTATTTAACAAGTTAGGAAAGTAGAAAGTAAGCGAAATATAGACAAAAGCGCTTAATATGTCTAATTAATAATTTATTTAAAACTATGATTCAAAGCGTTCATTCCGTATTGATCGGAAAGACTTGCCCTGCATCTTACACTACTGTAGATGCTCTGGCTGTTGGTGACGTAGCATTGTTTGATGAAAACAAAGCTCTGCTTAAAACAGCTGCCGCTGCTGCATCCGCTAACTCTTTGTACGTTGGTGTAGCTGGCCCTAAAATCAACGTTACTATGCCTGATGGCTCTGTAGCTCAGAAAGCTAATATTGATTTCTCTAATGAAATTCAGAAAGATTCTAAGCCATCTGCAGTTATTGGTGCTCACGTTGAACCGGTTGAAGAAAAGATCGTAATTACTCTGACAGATGCTACTATTGTAGCTGGTAACCGTTATGTATTGCGTATCGTTTATAAAGACCTGTATGAAGCTGCTTGGCAGTTCACTCATTCTTATGAAGTATATGCTGAAAGTGCAACTGCTTCTAACTTGGCTACTGCTATCGTAAAGAAGATTAATGCTCACAAGAACCGTCGTGTATAGGCTTCTGCTAGTGCTGCAGTTATCACTCTGAATGCTATGCCTAAGGATGATAATGAAGGTGTTTATTCACTGAATGAATACAGCGTTGTATGTATGGAAGCTTCTTTGTATGAAACTATTCCTGGTGCTTTGCTTGCAAATCAGCCGAAAGCTGTAGCTGGTGCTACTATTGCTAAGACTGCTGGTAATCCGGGTAAAGGTTATTGGAAACAAGTACGTGATGCTGAAGTACGTAACATGGGTTACAAGGGCCACGTATTTACTGGAGCTTATCCTGAAGTAGAACAGGCACGTAAGGTAGTTGAAGGTACTCAGTATGATTATGCTATTATCGAAAATGATAACAAGTATTTGAGTAATGATAACCAATACATTAAGACTACTCCTCTTACGACTGAAGTTTACTGTCCTAGCATGGTAGGTTCTATCATTGATAAAGGTATTCAATTCTTTATTGCTGGTGCAGAAGTAAAATAATAAGATATAATTTCAGTGTGCTGACAAAGGGCTATGGGGCTAAATAGCCCTGTAGCCTTTTTTATTTAAATATATATCATGAAAATAATTGGAATTAAAAACATAGATGATACTCTAGTAATCTCTTTAGATACTAAATTACCTGATACAGTGTCAGAGGACTTATATTTATATATAGACACACTGGATAACTATACTAAGCGTAATTCAGATAATTCTGAAGAACATTCATATTCTATACTGTTAATAAGTGCTGAAGAAGGAGATGTAACTAATATCAGTGAAGATAGGTATCATATTACATTAGATGCTACATCACCATTTGCTAGTGCATTTACTGTAAGTATAGAAGACTCTACTGTATTCTATTACGATAGAGAAGAATTGTACTATAAGCAGATAGATTTACTTTGTACAAGCTGTAGTACTTGTTTAGATGATCAATAGAAAGATCGTATAATGTTATTTATACTTAAGTATAACCTATTGCAATATGCTATAGAACATGACATAATGAATGACGCAGTTCAATACTACAAAGATATTGCAAGAATGTTAGGCATATGTATTAATAACAGTATATTCAATGATGGTCACTTTGACTGTAATCGTTGCAAGAAAGTAGTTAATAGCTGTTGTAATTGCAAAAATGGGTGTTGTTCGTTATGTTAACTAAAGAGATATATAAAATAGGCGCCAGTAAAAACTTACTTACTAAGTACAATATAGAGTATGATAAGTGTGATATAAAGAGTATAGCTTGTGCTTCATATATCGCTAACTTACTTGACGGTGATTACCCATTAACTCAAGTACAGATAGATAAGTTAGAATAGCTTATTAACTGCCTTGTACAACCTAGTAGGTATTGGTATAGTAATGATTAGGAAATCATTAGACCTATACTATTAGAGAGAGAGCTAAATACTAATTTTGGTTTAGAGACCGTTAATGGTCAACTTATAATTTGTGAACAATGACTCCAGAAGAATTAGAGAAATAGGTACTAAAGAATACTGTAGCTATTAAGACTGTATCAGATAGCTTAGTAAACTATGTTTAGAATTAGTATTTAGACAATACTAACAAGAGCGTATCAGCTAATACATCTGATATAGAGAAGTTACGTAATGACTTAGGTGATATACAGAATTAGATTAACTTACAAAACCGTATTGAGTATCTAAAGGATACTAATATAGTAGATGCAACTAAACTAGACTTATTGCAGTATGATGGTAATAGGTGGTCTAATGTAGCTGCTAATAAAGTAGTTACGGGTTTATTAGGTAAGTTAGTTGATTTATAGGATGTAAAAGTAGAAGACGTTCGTAATGACGAAGCCTTAGCTTGGGACAGTGAATTACAAAAGTGGACTAATAAGAATCTGAATACAGAAATATATGATGATATATTCATAAGTAAGATTAAACCAGATTCTACACCACATGAAGTATGGTTTAAAGATTCAGCTGTATTTGGTCAAGAAGGTTTTGCATCAGGTCTTACTGGTTTTGGTGGTAAGATTGATAAATGGGGTCATGCTGAATTAGATAGTCTTACATTACGTAGATTCCTTGAAGTACCTGAACTTAGATACAATCGTGTAGAGATACAGTTAGGTGACAAATGGAATGCTCCTGGTGCAGGTGTAATTGAAAGCGTAGAGCAATTAGATCAGTATACTGGTACTATTACTTTGAAACTAGAAGAAGGTGAGTATGGTGCAGTATCAATGGGTGACCTTTGTATGGGTATCTTCCACTCTGAGAACACTGTAGAGAATGCAGAAAGTGATGAAGATGATGGTATGGGTAATAGAAAGTTTGCAGGTTTCTATACTGTTTACTTTGAAGTTACTAACATACTTGATGCTCAGAATAAGAAATTTGGTTATAAGCTTAGACCTGTAGATGAATATTGGACTATGACTTATCATCCATGTGCACAAATGAATTTTGTAGCATATGGTAATAAGACTAATGTAGACCGCCAAACATCTTGCTATTCAACTCGTACTTATACGCGTTACTTAGTTAACCAAAATACTTGGGATTAGAGAGCTAATAACATTGCAATGCAATTTGGTGACTTAAGTAATCTGAACATATTTGGTTATGAAATGGAAGGATATTCCGCATACCTTAATTCAGTGTATTTCACTGGTAAGATTACTCAAGTAAAACCAAGTGGTGAAGAAGTACTTTATGCTAATGATAGAGGTGCTTGGGAACCAGATACTCATTATGACTATTATGATAGAGTAAGTGTATTAGGTTACTTATGGTTATGCGTTAATGATAATGGCTCTGATACTAAACCAAGTGAAGATAACCCTGATTGGTTAATGCAAGTATCTAAAGGTGACCAAGGTGAGGGTCTTATATTACGTAGATCTGAATGGAAACCTAGAGTAGAGTATTGCAATGAAAGTGAGGTATCTCCTACAGTGCAACCTCTACGTTATTTAGATATAGCCTTAGTAAAGGATTTAGGAGCGGAAACTGGTTACAAAGTATATAAATGTATATACACTAGAAATAACGGCAAACATACTTCTAATAATGACAATGCTCCTGGAACAGCAGGTGGAGCTGAATACTGGGAAGAATTAGCTTAGAATGTAGATAGTATTTATACTGACCTAATTATAGCTAAGAATGCTAAGCTTGACTTTATGACAGGTAATGCATTACGTGTTGGTTACTATACTGGTAATACAGTTAATGACTTTTAGGTAGTAGCTGGTATAACCGGTGAAGGCGGTACTAATGGAGATGCTATCAGAATATGGGCTGGTACTACTGAGGAGAATAGAGCTAATGCAGACTTTAGAGTAACTCAAGCTGGTAAACTATACGCTAGTAATGCAAACATAGAAGGTAATATTACTGCTTCTACTGGTACACTTGGTACTCTATATCTTACTGGTTATATTGATGGTACTAATGGCGGCAGTGATGGTATGATGCTATTTCCTAGCTATATAAAATTCAAATAGGACTATAGAGAACTGATATTGGGAACTGTTAGTAGTTTAGGATTTGGTTACTTTGGTAGAATGACTTCTAATGCTACAGATGAATACGTATACAATAATGCTGGTTTGTATATGGATTTAACAGGCGGTTTAAACAATAACCTTGCTATGTATGGTAATGGAGATATATCTATGAATGGCAATGTTGTTGGATATAGTTATCGTGTTGCAGAATTTACTGAAGCTAGTAATACAATTCAACGTTAGACATATGCTAGTCGTATGCTAATAGTAGCACCATATGGTTCTTGTATGATTGGTCTGCCAGAATATAGTATAGTAGAATCTAAATTAGGTATAAACTAGGCTAACTGGACTGTATCAATGACAATCACTTATGTACCTACTGCTTCTTCTCCAAATGTAAGAATATATGGTAGATAGAATGGTAGTACTAATTAGGAGTATCCTATCTTATATAATTAGAATGGTGGTAGAATAGAATACGTTGATATTAATCAAGGAGATACTTTTACTTTTACACTAATTAAAGAATATGCTAGTAGATATTACGCGATGATAGAAAATCTTTCTAATTAATGAATAATAGATTATGAAAATAAATTTTGCACAACTGGAAGTATATACAGACATTAAGAAAACTAATAAGGTCTGCGCTGATGTTAGACAGCAATTAGGTGAATTATTGTATGAAACAGGTAGTGGTATTAAACTGCACTCTCTGGCACTAAAGATTTATAATTCTGAAGGTGAAACAGAATATGATGCTGAAGAAGTTAATATCATTAAACAGTATATAGAACAATATTGTAAGCCTGCCTTTATTGATGCTATCATCGAGTTAACTAAAGTATCAGAAGAAATTAAAACAGACGAAGTAAAATGATAGTAAAAGGAGTTAAAATAAGTGAACTCGAACTTAGAGATAAACTGACTGGAGAGGAGTTAATTCCTTTCCAGGATCAGTTATCTAACGGAAAGATGGACATGAAATCAATTATAGATTATTTTGAGGAAGTGTCTGATCAAGAAGTTAATCTCTAGAGTTTGGTAAACATCAAACAGTATGTAAGCAATAGTAAAGAGCTAGAGTTTGTATCATCTAATGTAGGTGATGTATACTTTAATACTGGTGATAAGAAGTTATATGTGTATCAGGAAGGTGGTACATGGGCTACTACTGATCCGTCTAAATACAGAATGTATGTAAGACTGGATAAGGATGAATATGGTCGTACTAATATCATTCATAGATGGGATGGTAATAATATGACTGTTATCTCAGAACGTCTGTTTATCGGTGAAGAGGAAGGTACAGCCTATGAAGGTTCTAAGGGTAAACAAGTTAGAGATGACTTAGATACTCTTAATGCAACTATAGATAAGTATCCAGCTAAGTTGGTTAGTGGTATATTAGACCCTAATTACAGCGATAGTTCTGTTGACTTAAGATATAGTTTCTATGACCGTATCGGTGATACTAATTCAACAGGTACTAAAACAGTTAACTGTGCTAGTTAGAGTAATGCTGGCTTTATGGCTGCTGCAGATAAAGTAAAGTTAGATGTTACTTTACCTAATGATATAAAGGCAGAAGAGGATGCTAGAAAGGCTGCAGATAGTACTTTACAGGGCAATATAGACAGTTCTAACAGTGACCTGAACAGTAAGATTACTGCAGAGACAGAACGTGCTACACAGGCTGAAAACACTATTACAACTAATTATAAGGATGCTGATTCAACTCTACAGTCTAATATAAATAATGAAGCTACTACAAGATCTGAAGCAGATGCTGCATTAGATAGTAAGATAAGTAAAGAAGTTAATGATAGAACTCAAGCTGTTAGTGCACTCCAAGGTAGTTTAGATGCAGAGATTGCTAGAGCTACTAAAGCTGAACAGGACATCACTAGTGCATATGAAGCAGCAGATACTACACTGTAGAACAATATTAATGCTATTAACAACTCTAAAGGAGTAGCTAATGGTATTGCTACATTAGACTAGAATGGATTGGTACCTTCAAGTCAATTGCCTTCATATGTAGATGATGTAATTGAAGTTAGTACTTTTAGTGCATTACCTGATACAGGTGAATCTGGTAAGATATATATTACTCAGGATACTAACCTTACTTATAGATGGTCAGGTACTGCATATGTTGAGATATCTCAATCATTGGCATTGGGTGAAACTAGTTCTACTGCATATGCTGGAGATAAGGGTAAGGCAACTACTGACAAACTTAATAGAATACCTAATAAACTTATTATTGATACTAATGGTGTTACGTATAACGATCCAGACAGTGTTGTACTGAAATATACTTACTATAAGCAGCAAGAACAGGAAACTAGTACTAATATTCATATAATCAATGCAGCTACTACAGCTACACCGGGTATAATGACAGCAGCTGATAAAACTAAGTTGAATGGCTTAAAAGATCAAGCTGGTATTACTGCTGATATTGATGCTGTATAGACTAACCTAGAAACACATATCAACAATAAGACTAATCCACATGAAGTTACTAAAGCTCAAGTAGGATTAGGTAATGTTGATAATACAGCAGATACTGATAAACCTATATCTACTGCAACTCAAACTGCATTAGATGCTAAGTTTAGCCTTACTGAGGGTAACTCACTTAAGACTACTGCAGATAGTTTACCTGATAGAATAATTGCTTATATTCCTGGTAGTAGTATTGATGCTACTGGTGAAACCGTCAGTATTACTGAAGGTACTTAGTATGTTGACAAGAGTGGCGGAGTATATGGCTCTCTTAAGCAGTCCACAGTTACTAAAACTCTAACTGCTGCAACTACTACTAAAGCTGGTGTACTTACTGCTGCAGATAAGGTTAAGATAGATAAGATAACTACTGACGGAGATGGTACTAGATACTTAGCTGACAACGGTACATATAAGCTTATACAAGGTGGTGGTAGTGGAGATTCTGGTACTTTTGTACTTGAGACTGCAGCTGCAGATTCTTTAACAGATACTGAGTACAATGATTTAAAAGATGCTATAGAAGCTAATAAGATTATTATAGCTGATTTAGGTTTGACTTTAGGTATAATAGCTCAGATATATCAACCTTGTTTTGCAGCTACCTATGATAGTGGTAGTAATAGAATTGTGCTTAGCTTAACACAAACTACTGGAACTACAAATGGTAGTGAGGATACCAGAAGATTAGTAGTATGTGATATTATCATATCAGGTAATACTGGTCATAGTGTAAGTAGAGATAACTATAACTTAGTTAATGAAAATCAAGTACTTACATTTGGTAATACTAAAGAGTATACTCCCACTACTGTTTATAGTCCTGCTACTAAGAAGTATGTAGATGAACAGATGTTTTTGCTAACCATATCTAATACAGGGTATCAAGAGTTGGTTTCCAACCAAGATACTACGGGTGAAACTGCTGCGACTAAAATAAATACAGTCTTTGGTAGCGCTGATAATTTTAAGAGTGTTGTTAGTCAATTGATGGCTAATAAAAGATTAGTTATTAAAATAACGGAAACTGAAAGATTTCAGCCTGGAGTTATTCAATCTTATATGAATACAGATGATGGAGCTTACGAACTTTCATTCGATTTTAATTATAGTAGTTTAAGTTCAACAGGTGCAACTCTATTAAGCAAAAGAATTTTAATTGCTATGAATAATAATTATGGCAATTTCTTTATTGTTAGAGATATTGCCACTTCTGATAATCTTACTACTCTTACTAAGAAATCAACAGAGGAGTATGCAGCCATTACTAACAAGGATGCTAATACGGTTTACTATGTAACTGATTGATTATAAAGACTGCCTACTACTTATCACTGCTAAAATATTTGGTGGAGACACTAATACCTATATCGGAAGTTGTACATTTGACAATACTGTTAATTTCGATTATGCCTCTACTGATTATATAATGATGCCAGTTACTTATTCTAATTTGTTTGATGATACTGGTGTAAATTATAAACCTTGCGTAGCTTATATATCTGGATACATTAGCAATGCAGATACTGGTAGAGTAACTTTTAGAGTATGGAATCTCGGAGTTGATAGTGACATCATGGAATACAGTGGTGATGTATTAAGTATTAAGGCAATAAAGATTAAAGATTAACTATAAAAAGTGGGGGGGGGGTGATTGCCCTCACCCTTAACACTAAAGATATGAAGAATATATTTATAGGAGATAAGAAAGTAACTAGAGATAGTATTCTGGATAAAGATAGAGGTAACAGAAAGATGGTATCTCTTAGAGGAGAAGGCTTTGATGAAGATCATTGGTATCCTTGTGACTTTGATGCAGATCCTAATGTAACTACATTTCCTTTACACCTTATTATTCATAATACTCTAAATACTGATTCACAAGGTGATGCTAAGCCATCTTGGGCTACAAATCCAGGAGGATTTACTCTATATGTAGATATGGAAATTGGTGGTGCAGGATGGGGACAAATAGGTATCTATTAGAAATTGAATGCTTATGTCGGTGCATGGGGTGGAGATACCGCTGTAGGTTCTATGTATTAGATAAAGTAGTTGTCCAAGTTCATCATATATCTTAGAGGTGGTGCTAACTATTACTATACTTGTGATTGTGAATCAACTAATATAGTAGCTCATAATAGTACATATACAGTTGCATACGGGAATAATAATGAAACACAGACATTTGAGGTTCAAGATACATAGGGTAATATTAAAAGTTTTTTTGACTTTGATATAAATGATTGCTTATATAGTGCTAGAAACTTTGGTCTAGTAAATTCTAATGAGTTTAACTTTACAGCTCCTGGCGTTGAAAGTATCTGGATTAATTATAGAACAAGATTTGGAGGCAATGATGGTAATGTAATAGATTACAGACTTGGGAATGGTACATCATCAACGAGTGGATATGCTGGACTATATGCAGCTGCATTCTATAAAGAATCTGATATTAGGTTGAAGTCAGATATAAAGCCATTAGAGCATACTCTGGAATAGATATGTGATATACCAACTGTAGAATTCAATATGTATGATAAACATCAGATAGGTACTATTGCATAGAACTTAGAGGAACACTTTCCAGAATTAGTAAAGACGGATGATAAAGGTATTAAAGCTGTGCAGTATGATATGCTTGGTGTAGTAGCTATAGAAGGTATTAAACTACTTAAGCAAGAAATTGAAGACTTAAAGAAACAAGTGGAGGAGTTGAAGAATGGAATGTGCAACTCAGGAAATGATATACAATAAGACAGGCCAATATTCTGTAGAGGGGGGGGCAATGCTCTGCCTTCCAAAGCAGAAATACAAACTAATGCTCCTGGATGTACAATAAACAACTCATACGCCGATAATGAATTAGTTGGCATATCTGATATATCTCTATAGAACTACTATCCTGTTATAGTATTGTATGGTAGTTTTGATGCAAGTTTTAACTCGAGTACTGTGTATAATGGTGGTTCTACCATTAATACTATACCTAGAGCTGAGAGTAAAGAGTAGGTGCTAGATGTATATAGATTGACTTCTTCAAGTGGTGTACTGATTATATCTTTTTCTTATTTAAGTGGAGCAACTTCTTCAGATGCAGATCTTATTAAAATCTAGAATATGACTATAGATCACAGTCATATTTTAGATTCCACTAATCTTAGTAATGATAAACAGAAATATCTTATCACAGACACAAAAGAAGCAGGTGAATCAACTGGGTTCGTTTATTTTACATTAGAAACAGGATTAAAAATACAATTAAAAATTAATTTACATCCAACAACATAATATGGAATCAACAAACGAATTAGTAACAAAAGCAGAAGCTAGTGCTGAGGGCTTGAGTGTAGATTCTACTAATGAATGCCTTACTAAGGCAGAGTTTAATGCAAATCTACCAACCCCCCCCCAGTATGACTTAAGAGTTGTTAATGGTCACAGAGAGATTATCTACATAAACAATACAAGTGACGAAGAGAAGGTCATTACTATTAATAGTTCTAGATTCACTGTTAAACCTAAGTAGGTACTAATACAAGGATTCTATTCTTATACTGCATTATCTGTTTATGCAGGTAGTAACTTCACAGCCAATGTATCCTATTGTGCTAACTTCAATAGTTCAATTGCATCTACAGGCTTATTTAACTATAAGTACAGTTATACTGCTGGACAAGTTATTGTATCCGAGTCTTCAGGTGAATAGAACTATACAACGTTACTAATTCACATTATATCTTAATATGAATCCGTACTTAGCACACATGACAAACAGGGAACTGTTAGAACAAATATATTTACTATTACTTCAGATTAACGTTAAGGTAAGTGAGATAGATAATGATGCCAAAACATTTGGTATGAACTTAGCTGCTGACTTAGTTGGTAATATGTTAGATGATTAGTCAGTGAGTAGTAGAAAAACTAATAATGAATAATATGGAATTAGTATTAAAAAGAATATTTAAAGGAGATAAGTATACTATAGGCAAACTATACTGTAAGACTTACTCAGATGAACAATATGCATCTGGAGAAGGATATGATCTGATGTATATCTGTGATACTCTTGAAGATACAGACAGAGGATTAGATTCTAAAATGACTCTAGATGAAATTAAGAGTATTAAGATTAAAGGAGTAACAGCAATACCTACTGGTACTTACAGTATTACTTTAGATGTACAATCTCCTAAGTTTAGTAACTACAAACAGTACTCATTCTGTAAAGGCTACTTACCTAGATTAGTAGGAGTTCCTGGTTATGAAGGTGTGTTAATCCATATAGGTAATACTCCAGAGGATACAGATGGTTGTATACTTGTTGGACAGAATAAAGTAAAGGGACAAGTAATCAATAGTACTAATACCTTTAAAGAGTTATATAGTATGCTTAAGGAGCATAAGGATATTAATGAACCTATACAAATTACTATAGAATGAAAACGTGTTTATATCAACCTATATTTATAAATCCATAGGCATACTTTGTATTCCCTTCTTTGTATCATATAGAGAAGGGAGATTCGTTTATAGAGCCTGCTAATATTACTGGGTAGCTTATCATTAATACTCTTACGGATGATCCTACTTTAACCCCTATAATACTTACTGTAAAGGATAATAACTAGGTTGACTTTAGTATCTTTGCAGGTAAGCATATACGTATTAGTTAGTATACTGATGAAGGTGCTGTGGTATTAGGCGAATGGTTAATGCCAGATGAACCAGCTCCAGTATATCCTGATTGGTTTAATGACAGTCTAGTATGTTGGTATAGTCCTAGTAAGTAGAAGTTAACATAGTTAGATGTAATAGAATCTTACGACCAAGATTTTACTTATTGGACGATTGACAATACAAGTATTACTTCTACTCAAAAGAAAATAGTTATTCCTGCTGGTACAGAGTTAAAGTATGTTATAGCCTATAGAGGTTTTAATAGTTCTACTGATGGGTTTGATATTAAGTATACAGGTAATGTTGTTATAACATACAGATACAACAAGGAAGACGATACCATGGATTCTATTACTATTAATGAAAGTGGTATCTATCATTTACCTGCTAGCGTTAGAACTCAAAAGAATTTTGGCTTTTATTGTAATCCTCAAACGACAACCGAAGAAGCTACTATCGAAATTTTACCTACATCAATCCTAAAAGATTTCAGTGGAAATGGACTTGATGCTTATATGTATGGGTTTCAAGGGAAGTTGAATAGCGGAATGGGAGTGTATCAACAAGACTTTACAAATACAAGAAATGCTACTACTGTTTCTTCTGATGGCTTTGAAGTAGCAAAAAAGGGTGGTACTTATTTAGCTCGTATTAGTATAGGTTATTGGAATAATAAAGAATGTAAGTTATTATTTGAAACTAATAATACTACTCAATTTTATTATATTCGTTATAGAAAAGCAAATAATGATATTGTTGCGACTGTTAGACTTTACAATGGTGAAAATATTATTCCAGCTCAAGATGATTTAACTGATGTTTCAGAAGTTATATTTGAAGGTATAGTTGGAGATAATGAATATATTCGAGTAACAGAAATTCCAGATTATCCTAATCAGCTCTGTTATAGTGGTAAAGAATACTGTATAAGTTATAATCAGCCTATATTGACAGACTATACTGTTATTGCAGATAGAACTTGGTTTGCTAAAGATTCTGTTCGTACTTTTAGTTCTAAATATAAAGATACTACTGTTAAGCCCGGTTTATTTAAATTTGAGTGGGCTGTAAATAATTCTGAATATACATCTTCTTTAGGAAAAGATACAAGTGTTACTTTTTCTGATGGTATTACTTGGCAAACTAAAACTTCATATAACGGTAAAGCTCTTACCAATTTACAGTATGAAGACGGTGAACATCTAATTATTGGAGATTATGCCGAAAAAATCGGTAATTATTATATCGGCTGTCATTCTGACTTCCTATTATTCAATCGCACACTGAGTGAAGATGAAATAAACTGGCTAAAGGAAAATATTTATAATATAGAGATTTAATTTAAACAATATGACAAGACAAGAAAATCCTAATTTTGTAGCATCTAAGTATGCTCCAAATCCTAAAGAAGTTTCATACTGGATTGACTTATCATCAGATACTACAGGTAATGTAATTAAAAGCTTTGATGGTAAGCAGTGGATACCCACTAACTACAAAGAGAATACAGACCAGTCTGAACGTATAGATGAACTTGATGCTAGTTTAGCATCTGAGATTAGTAGAGCTAAATCTAAGGAATAGCAACTTGAGAATACTATCAATACCATTGATAATACTCATTCTACTGATATACAAGAAGTAAGAGAGTCTATTAATGAATTAGACAGTAGTAAAGCTGATAAGGCTACTACATTAGCTGGTTATGGTATTACTGATGCATATACTAAGACTCAAGCTGATTCCAAAGCTACTGAGATAGCTAAAGCTGAATGCGCTAAGTTAGTTGCATCTGCTCCTGAAACTCTTGATACCTTAGATGAAATAGCTGCTGCATTAGGTGATGATCCTAACTTCGCAACTACTATTACTAATCTTATTGGTACTAAAGCTGATACAGCTACTGTGAATGCTTCATTAGATACAAAGGCTGATAAGGCTACTACTTACACTAAGTCAGAAATAGATACCAAGCTTAGTGCTAAAGCTAACAGTGCAGATGTATACACTAAGTCATAGACTAATACAGCTATTAGTGATGCAACTAATAATAAAGTAACTTCTACTTCAGTTAACAGTATTCAGATAGTAGATGCTATACCAGAGGCAGATAGCCAAGTAACTGGAGTATTGTATATTAAACTTTCAACTACTGCTTAATATGGGAGAAATTGCTATTAATGGTACTACATTCCAAGAGGTTGCTGCAAACGGTAAGACTGTTCAAGAGATGTGGTTGAATGGTTCTCAGATATATGCTGCAGGTGACTGAAGATAATATTGAATATGCTAGAAGCTCGTAAGAACCGCTATTAGTCTTAACTAAGTTTAATCGAGTAATAGCAACTTATTTACAATGTAAACGTTTATTAATTATAATCTCGAACAATTTTCAGAGTCCCTGCCGATTTTAAACCCCTTATGAATCAGCTGGGACTTTTTTGATTTACACTTTATATCATTTACTATCTATGAATTATTATCAGTTAGGAGAGCATACAATGCCTATATTTAAAAACATGTTTAGTAGTACAGAGAAATTAGCATCTGCTGCGTTAGGTGGATTAATATCTCTATACTCACCAGTATATGTTCCTATTACAGCTCTAGCTGGCATTATCATAGTTAATACTTTATATGAGTGCAAAGTAAATAAGAAATATAAAGACGATGAAATATTAGCACGTTCAAGGAGATTAACTTCAAAAATATTCTATAAGCTAAGGGATGCAATAGTTGCTATATGTGGTGCGTTTACTATTGAGAAGTTTATAGTAACTTCTATAGATTTACACGCTATTGAGTTTATAGCCGGTGCTATAGCTTTAGTAGAATTCTTCTCCTTACTTGAGAACTTAGGTAAACTACATCCTAGATGGAAAGTGTGGAATATACTTAAGAAGATAGCAAAGAAGAAAGGGGAATAGATATTAGATGTCGAATTAGATGGAGAACTTTCAGATGATACCAATAGTAATAAAGATAATTAATTGGTTCAGTAACAATATCAGAATAGTCGCAGTAGGTTTAGTTAGTTTACTTATTGCGACTGTTTTGTTTTAGAACCGTTAGTTAAATAAAAAGAATGCAGAGATTAACAGAATAACTAACAATATTAGAGCTTATGAAGAGATAGCATCTAATAAAGAGGCACACAATAGAGTATTACAACTTACTATAAATGAACTGAATAATAGTAAGGATAGCTTGATACAATAGATAAATCAAGTAAAGAAAGATAATAAAGTCAAAGATAAGAATCTAACCAATGTAAGTGTAATCAATACTGAGATTAAGGATTCTGTGAAAACAGTAATTAAAGAGAAGTTAATAGACTTCGATAAAGAGTTAAAACTTAATGACTTAACAACTATCATAGTTAGTAGAAAGGATTCAATCCTAACAGCCAAAATAGATATAAAAAACTAGTAGACAATATTCGTAACAGAAAATAAAGAATATAAGAATACTTATAAGAATTGGCTAGTTAGATTCTTTCACTTTGACTTTAAAAAAATATATATCAAAAATTACCAGATAGTAAATAGCAATCCGTTGATCAAAGTAACGGATACACGGGTAATAGAAATTCCCGACAAATAACATATTCAAAACAATATTAATCAATAATAATATGCATAGAATATTTCGTGTGAAGGCTTACGAGAAAGAACATGGACCTCACTTCAATGAGGAATATGCTCGTAAAGCTGTAATGAAGATGGAAAATGAGGACGGTACTCGTGGACCACATTGGTCTTTAGAAGAGACTACCACATTGGCCAGTCAATACGGAATTGCTCTAGGAAGCAAATTCAATCGTTATGATTGGTTTGTAGCATTAAATATGGTTTACTCTGATTACTATAGAGTTATTATGAACATTACTGGTTCTAATAATACTAAACACTACGTTGAATTTGCAAAAGCTTGGCTTAATGACAAAGATATTGACGAAGGTAAGATGTGGTATTATTATATTTACGTAATGTGCGATCATATCAGAGAAGCTGAAATGGAATGTTACGAAGAGAAAATGTCCAAGTATGAAGATGAAGAAGAAGACTTTGGACATTATCGTAGAGGTGGTAGACGAATGGGTATGTTCGGAAGACGTAGCATGTATGATAAGGATGATTATGAAAAGAGAGACTACGAAAGAGTAGAACACGAATATGATCCTTATGAGTACTCTCGTAGAGCCACTCGCTATGTCAGATATTAATTAAAATCAATTTTTATAAACTAAATCAATTATGTTAGAAGATAGAATTATCGTGCAAGATCGCGGTATCGACGCTGGTCTCGCTGCTTTAATGCAAAATGCTAATAAAGGTATGGATCCTGCAGCTTTGATGGCTATGATGAACAACAACGGCGGTTTCGGTGGAAACGGCGGTTGGTGGTGGATCTGGATCATTCTGATCTGGTTCTGCTGGGGTGGTAACGGTTTCGGTGGCCGTAACGCTGGTGCATTAGCTTCTGAACTAAATACTGATGCTAATACTAATTTGCTCATGTAGGCTATCAATGGTAATAAAGATGCAATAAGCAATCTGTCAACTACTTTGAACTGTGACATCAATGCAGTTCAGTCCGCTTTGAATCAAATCAATGCTGGTGTAAGTCAGATCTCTTGTGATACTAAGCTGTCAATTTGTGAAGTGATTAATGCTATTACTTCTGGTAATGCAAATCTTGCTTCTCAGTTAGCTAACTGCTGCTGCACAACTCAGCGTTCTATTGACGCTGTAAACAACAACATCACTAAGATGGGTTATGAAAATCAGTTGTCTGTATGTAACCAAACTAATAACTTGGTTAACACTATGAACAGTAATACCCTGTCTCTCCGTGATAGCAATACAGCTAATACTCAGTCTATAATCGCTAAGCTTGATGCTATACAGAACCAAGCTCTGTTAGATAAGATTGATACTTTACGTGAAAAGAACTCTACTTTGATTTCTCAGTTGAGTAACGAACATCAGACAGCTGCTGTAGGTTCTATGATTAATCAGGCTACTGCTCCTATTGTAACTAGACTGAATGATTTGCAATCAGATGTTGATGGTATCAAATGCAAATTACCTAATACAGTAAGCGTACCTTATCCTCAGTTAACAGCCATTAACACAGATATTTATCGTGCTGCTGCCTATGGTGCATACGCTGGTGATGTAGCATATGGTCGTAGTGGATACGGTTGTGGATGCAATAATTACTGGGGTTAATTCCAGTAAGAAAGGAGGTAAGTATGTGGCCTAACTTTTTTACAGGATTACCCTTTCTATTTCCTTCATTAGGAAGAATAAATTACAATACTTTACCAGTAACTAATGTTACAGTTGGAACTGAAGCTGTAACATTAGAACTTCCTAATCATGCATTTAGAAATAGGGATTATGTTGGTGGATTTTATATAGACTTAAGAACTGCGATACCTACAGGTACTAGTGCTACATTACCAATACTAATTGGCACTAATGGTGATACTAGACCTTTAGTAACTTATAACAATGAACCAGTTAGAGTTGAAAATCTTGCAGGTACTGGTATATATTTACTCCATTATAATAAGTATACAAATCAAGTATTTTTGGTAAGCGGTGGTTATAAAGCAACTACTACTCCATCTGCTTAATAATAACAAGGGCTACTTTTTTGGTAGCCCTTTAATAACTAATATTATGACATTCGATCAATTAAATCAAGGGGATAACGTCTATATTATAGAAGTTGTCGGAACATTCAAAAAAACAACGGAATACAATGTAGGTACTGTTATATCAGTATCGAATGCATACGATGAACCATTACAACCTGGTTAGTTCTAGTTACCTAATCAACCCAGGAAGAAACTAATAGATGTTACTATACAATGTAATGGGGAATAGAAAAAATTCTCTATACCTGAGAATAGGACCGTGATAACAGACAATAATCTAGGTTTAACTATATCTACAGATAAACAGGAAATTGTAGGTATAATAAGGAATTAGTATAACACTTATAAAGCTAGGAAAGAATCAATAGCTAAGTGTGATGAAGAAATGAGTAAGTGCTAGGCTTTACTTGAGAAACTAGATATACCAAAGGAACCCATTAATACAGAGGACCCTAGGATAAAGGAACTACAAGATGAAATAAACGAATTAAAGAATATAATTAAACAAGCAAGTTCTATGGTTCCACCACCTATGAAATAGATGTTACCACAGAATATGTAGAATGTAATGAAAGAGGTTGATCAATAAGGTCAACCTTTTTTTGTTTTAAGCTTGTACAGGAAACGCTATTAGTTGCGATAAGGGATTGTATAGCCGTACACATAAAATGCCTCTAATCGCTTTAAAATGCGTTCTAAGTATATTAACGTTAATAGAATTTTATATGTCACTTAATAATATAATAGATAATATATTATAGATTGCTCGTAATAATAATATTACAGAGTCAGAACATCTAAGCAGACATTAGATAGAACTCTGGATAAAGTATTATAGAGCAATGCTTATAAAGTAGGCAATAGATAAAGGTTACGATGTAGATGAAGCGTATGTCTCTACAATTGAACCTATTCATCTTGATGTAGTATAGACTTATCCTGGTAAACATGTATATGTAGGAGATAGAGAACTACCGGTATTAATCAGCTTTAGATACAGACCAGGAGTAGTAGCAGTAAGAGATATGTATGGTAATATTATATAGTTAGGCAGTTATACTAAAGCTAAACTATAGAGGTACAGAAAAGCTACTTGTAAGGATTATATTGCATGGGTTAAAGGTAACAAAATATATGTAGAAGGTGATTCTAATTAGATTGAATACATAAGTATCGATTGTATATTAGAGGATCCGGTTAAAGATATACCTTGTTATAACCCTGATGATGAATACCCTGTTCCTGCTGCTATGGTTCCAACTATAGTACAAATGATATTAGAGAAAGAATTAAGAGTATTAGTAACTCAACCTAGTGATGTAACTAACGACTCTAAAGATGATACACAAAATATATATAGTAAGAAATGAGAGAACGATTAACGTATGACAGAAAGTGTTATACCATTGCTGATTACTATATAAGTTATAAGGAATACATTGAGCCTAATACTTAGTATGATGTAGATTTAAAGACTTTTAAAGCTATAGTTACAGATTACTTTAAATTTATTAGAGATGAAATCATGCTTAATTGTAAAGAGTTCAAGCTACCTTGTAGACTTGGTAAGTTATCTATAATTAAGCATATGCCTAAAGAGTTTACAGGTAAAAGTCTGAGATGGGATTGGAAAGCTACTAGAGAAACAGGCAAACCTGTATATTTACTTAATGAACACTCTAATTACTTTAAATACAGATTCTACTGGCAAAAGAAAGATTGTTTATTAATTAATAAAGGAGCTTATTAGTTTGTAGCTTGTAGATAGAATAAAAGAGATTTGGCTCAACTTATATTTAAGAAATTAAAAGATTATCCAGAATTATGAAAGAAAATGCACATGATATGTTTTTTGGATCTTGGTATAATCTTGAAGATGGAAGTGGAGTATATGCTATAGTAAATTCCCTTGATAATAAAAAATATATAGGATCTACTGGAACATTAAGAAAAAGATTCAGGCAACACTATTCTGCTTTAATAAAAGGAGAACATGTTAATTGTTATTTACAAAGAGCAGTTAATAAATTTGGTATAGATAAGTTTTATTTTATAGTATTAGAAAGATGTGAAAATATAACAGACACTTTGCTACTAATAGAATAGAAGTATCTTGACGAATTAGGAGATTATAATATCTGTAAAATAGCTGGCAAAACTACAGGATGTACTCCAAAAGGTCACACGTTGAGTCAATAGCAACGTGATAGTATTATTAAAGCTAATAAGAATAGAGTATGGACAGAAGAAATGCGAAGGAAAAAAGGAGTATCTTAGAAACGTTCTAAACATGTCAAAAACTTAGAAAAACCTATATGTAAATACAGCCTAGATGGTTAGTTAATTGAAGAGTTTCCTTCTGTTATGGATGCTGCAAGAACATTAGGTAATCCTAATACTACAAGAGTGAGTATAAAAAGATGTTATCAAGGCAAACAAAAATCAGCTTATGGCTATATTTGGAAATTAAAAAATACACAAAATGATAGATAATAGAATGATTTCTTCTAAAGCTATAATAGCTAAAGTTATAGCAGATTTAGAATTAAAAGAACCGGATATTCGAATTACTGATATAAAGGAATACATACTCGAAGCTATACTTAAGATAGGAGCCATTCAATAGTACGATCATAAAGTAGTTATTCTACCTATTATAAATCATCAAGCGGCTTTACCCTGTGATTTGTATAAATTGGGTCAAGTAGCTTTCTCATTCTAGAATGATGGTGGTTGGTTGCCTATGCGTAAGACTACTTCAAGCTTTGGGGTATTTCACGATAGAGGATGTGGTAAACCTTGTATGTTGATACACGATACTGAATTGTTTCCATTAGTAAAGAATATGTTTAATCTTACAAGTGATACTGAGGCCCTACAGAAATTAAATGAAGATACTAGTTTACGTCAAACCCTTAGTATCTTACTTAATCAATGGACGGTAGGTACAGTTAATGGTAAATATGTTAATGGATCTATAGGTCATAGAGATGGTACTATGTTTAGTAATGAATTATAGTATATGACTAAACCTGGTTATATAATGACTAATATACCTGAAGGATTTGTTAAAGTATCATACTATGCAATATTCACTGATGAAGAAGCAATGCCAATGATACCAGATATCGAATCATACAAAGAAGCTATATTCTGGTATGTGACTATGAAACTAATGTATCCTAAAAAATTAAAAGGTTAGATTAGTCAAGGAGACTACTATGATATTCGTAACTCTTATAACTTTTATCGTAAATAGGCATATGCTGAAGCTATGTTACCTAGTACAGATGAAATAGAAAGTATAAAGAATACTTGGAATAAACTGTATACAGAGTTTGACGATCACGATACATTCTTCTCTACTACAGGAGATGAACAGAATATATACAATTAGAATAGATAATTATGATTAGTAATACAGCTCAAATAAACACGTTTACAGCAGGTATGGATACAGATACGGATGTCAACTTATTGCCAAATAATAAGTATAGATATGCGTAGGATGTTCGTATCGTTACTGATGATAGAGGAACTGCAGGTGTACTATAGAGTGTAGAGGGAGCTAAGAAATATAACTTTGGTATTAAAGGTACTGAAGAGATTATAGGTACGGCTACTGTAAATGATATTGCTGTCGTAATTACTAAACTAATATATGGTTATAACAAAGTATATCGTATAGAGAATTTTAATTCTCCTAACTTAGTTAGTACAGTAGTATTACAAGGTAAGTTACATTTATGTGAAGATGCTGACTCTAATCAGTTAAGTATAGTACTTAACTATGAGACAGTATCAAATATTAAAGCTTATTTTACTGATGGTCAATCTTCTATCAAAGTAATCAATATAATGAGTGATAAGTATATTAAGTATCCTGGGGTTGATAATCCGTTAGTAGATACAGATGGTAATATACTTAATCCTAATAGTATTGATATCATTCCTAATGCAGTATTACCACCATTTGAAATAAAAGAAATAGTATCTGGTAACTTTCAAGCTGGTATGGTTCAATACTGTTATAGATTGTATAATAAACATTCTCAACAGACTTCTATGTCCAGCTTGAGTAATATGGTACATTTAGATTCTTCATCTATTAGTGCTTCACTTATCAATCATAAAGGTTCTCAGAAAGGATCTTATACTGGTAAAGGGTGTACTATTAGAGCAGATCTTAGTACAAAAGACTTTGATAGATGTACTATTATACGTATCTTTTATGAAGATAATAATGCTACTCCTATTTATTCTATAATAGACGATATTGAGATAGATACTACATTAGACCATATTAGTTATACTGATACTGGTAGCAATGTATTAAGTACTATGTCATAGGAAGAGTTTAATGCCTTTACTAGTTATGCGTTTATATGCAATAGTTTAACTTCTATGTAGAATAGATTGTTCGCATCTAATATCACAGAAACTTCTTGGGTTCCTATGATAGAAGACAACGGACAATTGGTAGAGTATGACGCAAGAGCATATAGAGCTAACTCTAATAATTATGTTAGGCTTGAAACTGCTAATCCAGATGAATATGAGTATTTCTCCATTACTGACTATGAAGCAATGCGTAACATACCTAAGCAACATGACTGTATTAATCCGTATAATGCTGCTAGATCAAATTTAGCTACACCTACAGAATATGTATATGGGGCAAATAATAAGCTCGGTGGTAATGGTCTCAATATATCTTATAGTTTCATTAGTACTGAATTAACTGAAACATACTCTCCATTCTAGGGTTCAGGTTTAGCAAATAACGTAGGTCTTGAAGCACACAGCGAGTATATTAACACAATGCCTATATATGAACTCAACGGTAGTTAGATAACATCAAAGAGTATATATTCAGCAAGTAGACAGAAGAACTATGCAGATCCTATTATAGCTTCATTGTTTAGAAGTTATCAACGAGATGAAGTATACCGTTTTGGTATAGTATTCTATAATAGTAAAGCTATTCCGTCTCCTGTACTCTGGATTGGTGATATTAGAATGCCTAACTATAATACTGCTCCTATTACAACTCAATATGGTGATAATTGGTATTCTAAACCAATGGGTATTAAGTTTACAGTAAAGAACTTTCCTATTGATGCAGTATCTTATGAAATAGTAAGATGTGATAGAACAGAAGAAGATAGAACTATTGTAACTCAAGGTGTTATTACTCCAATCCATAATTACAAGATTATTGAAACATATGATACTGGAGAAATTGGTAGAGGAACTAGTAATCAGGATACCAATGAATATAGACCTATGCCGTTCCTACACACCAAACGTAGAAGTCTTGTAGTAGACAGAGTTGGAACTGCTGTAGTTGCTAAGCTGATAAATGCAGCCGATATTACTGATAACTATTGGAGATTCATATCACCAGAGGTATGTTTTAATGGGGAGAAGATGGAGAGCCTATTTAAAGATAATATATATCTTAAATAGGAATAGATACTTATATCTGATTTCTCTACGAGTATGGTAAATCATGAAGGAACCAACATATAGAACTGGGTAGCAATGAATACTACAGCCTATCGTTTACCAGAAGGAACCTCTTAGAGTACTCATAGAGAATATACCAGAGTCTACAATAGTGGTAATAATTCATCTAGTTCTGCTGCACAAGTATTCGCTATACACAATGATGACTGGTACTGTGCCTATATACAAAAGTTTTATACCAGAGTTAATTCAAAATTCTTAGGTAAAGAACAAACCATAGTTGATGCCAAGTATCCAGCTATTATACCATATAATGCTGTATTAAACGGTGGAGTAAAGCCATATAAAGCAAGTATAGGTAATATCACTTATTCTAATTGGACTGCTTGTAACTTTTATGAAGGAGAAAAAGATACAGATATAATTACGTATGGACCAGCTGGGCCTTGCCTTATATTACAAGTATCAAATGATGATATATGTTCTATTGAACCAGTATCCTTCTATCATGATCAATAGCTTACTGATTATTGTGCGCTTACTGTAGTAAATGCTAAAAGACCAGTAATACCTTATAACGGTAATACTTATTCTGCAAGAACTAGCTCTACGTATATACCAGTAGGAGCATATGGTGATAAAGCACATTCCACTGTATATGCATTTGGTGGAGATACTTATATTGGTATACTTGACTACCCTGCACAGATGATATTTCAAAGAAATGCAGCTTCGGGAGATGATTCATGGTCAGAAAGGAAGCGTTATTTTGGAGCATACATTCCATTAGAGAGTACTATTAATCTAAAGCTTTCTATGGGTGAAATGACAAATAGAACTTATAGTTCTGCAATGAATACTGTAGATGCATATATGTAGATAGAACCTGTATAGATGGGTACACACCATAGTCAAAGTAAACCATTCTATTTATACAATGATGCCTATTCATCTAATCCAGATGGTAAGATGTTTAGTGCTGAAGGACTGTATAGTGAATCTAATGTAACATCATCGAATAGAGTATATGTATCACAGGCTAAGACTACTAATGAAAATGTAGATAACTGGTCTGTATTTAAACCAGCTGACTATATAGATGTAGATTATCAGTATGGGTAGATAACTAATATACGTGGTATAGCCAATAGGTTATATTTCTGGTAGAATAATGCATTCGGTATACTATCTGTTAATGAACGCTCATTGATATAGGATAATAATATTGGTCAATTGGTATTAGGTACTGGTGGTGTACTTGATAGATACGATTATATTAGTACTCTAAATGGTACTGAAGTAGTCAACGATAGAAGTATAACTAACTCTGATAAAGGTATTTATTGGTATGATTCTAATAAGAATGAGATCTGTAGATATTCAGGTGGTGGAATAAGCATTATATCTAAGGACTGTAATGTACAAACTTATATGAACAATATGTTTGAATAGAAAACTAAAGGAGCTAACTCATTGTATGATAAGACATATGATGAAGTATGGTTCAGATTGTATAATAAGTCTTTAATATATAATGAACGATTAAATGTATTTACATCTTTATATACATTTGAACCAGATTTTACGTTACCGTTCAAAGATAAGGTTGTTACAATAAAAGATAATGACTTCTATATTATTAACTCCTTAGATATTGATGGATTTGGTGATACAGATAAAGATATCAAAGTATAGACAGTAGTAAATAAAGATGCTTAGTATACTAAGGTATTTGACAATATAGCATTACAAGGAGAATTTATAGCTCCTAATAATGAAACACTCAGATAGAATGTATTAAGTGGAGTAAAGTTTACTACCAAACATCAGACTGCTACTAGAAGTGGAGATGATTTAAACTTTGACTATCGTGAAGATACTTATAGATTACCTGTTCCTAGATAGGATACATTTGAAGAAGATACAAGTATGTCATTCCCAGCTAGAATGAGAGGTAAATATATGATATGTGATTATTCATTTAGATCAGATAAGGACTATACTTTTTAGATGCCTTAGATAACAACTACTTATAGATATTCTAGAATTTAATATGAAAAAGAAAAGAAAGATTAAAGTACCTGCTGCAATATATGGACTTTCAAATATAGCTTAGGCTATACCAGGAGCTAGTGGAGAAGCAGCTATGTAGTCTATAGCTGATATAGGTTAGGGATTAGCTAGTGGTGCTCAATTAGGTATGGCAATTGGTGGACCAATTGGCGGTGTTATAGGTGGTTCAGCTGGTGCAGTAACAGGATTAATTGGTAAAAAAGGTAAAGAAGCTTCTATGACTTCCTTTACTGATTATGATGAAGGTACTTTAGGTACTGGTCTAATAGGAGCTTCTAAGAATAGAAAACTAAGAGAACGTAGAGCTGCTGTTAGACTAAATGCATTTCAAAATAGAGAAGGTGTTGCTGCTACAGAAAGATTGTAGAATGAATTCAATGAAGATAATACTGAATTCGATACAGATACTTTTGCCTATGGGGGTTATAACCCAGCATCTCTAGCATATGTAGATGATGGAGAATTAATAGCTACACCAGATGGTCAAGTAAGTAAAGTACCAGAACAAGGGCAACCTACTGATAGTAACTTAATTAATTTGCCTGAAGGCAGTAAAGTATTAAGTAACACTCTTAAAGTACCAGGTACTAAGAAAACATTTGCCCAATTAGGAGAACAAATGATGGCTAAAAATAAAAGTAAATACAATGATAGATTTGCATAGAACTCTGCAAAACTAAATGAAATTAATAATAGACAGATACACAATAAACTGTTTATGATGCAAGAAGCTCTTAAGGATTAGAAAGGAATTAAATCTAAGAGTAAGGAAGTAAAATCATTTACTTATGGAGGATGGGTAGATGCTATTAGCGATTTTGCAACACTGGCTCCAATAATGTCTAATCTATTTACAGGTAGTCCAGAATCAGTATAGGCTAATTATAATCCATACGCATCTGCTATTGCCAACACTATGGGTAGACGTAGATATAATATTAATCCTTTACTTAGAGATATAGAGCAAAATAGAGATGTAGCTAATTATAGCGCAAGTCAACAAATGACTAATACTGGTCATAATATGGCATTTAGATTATAGAATGCTATCCAAGCAAATAAAGCTAAAGCTGCAGCCAGAGCTACTGAAAGTAATGTTAATAATCAGTACAAAGGTGAGTATGCTAATGCTATGAATGATCTTGGTAAACAATGGGTTAATGCTACAAATCTTGCTTCAGATCTCAATGCATAGAATAGAGCCTCTGCTCGTAATATTCGTAGAGCTGGATTAAGTCAGTTGAGTCAATTTGCACAGAACAAATCTCTTATGCGTAATCAAAGTAAGAGAGATAAAGCTATGCTTGAATTATATAATCCATTCTTACAGGCAGGATTTACATCAGATGCTATTAAGAATTGGAGTAAGTACTTAAGATAATAGGATAAATTATGTAGGCAAACAGATATGATAGAGCTGCAGAAGCTCCTATATTAAACACATACGTTCCTATTAATTTTGGTGAATTATATAGGATAGGTGCAGCACAGAAAGAAGCTGTAGATTAGGCGGCAAAAGATTTAACAAATACAATTACTACATTTGGAGAGTTTCAATCTCCTTCTGCAGTAGATACAGAAAACTACTATAAAAATTCTATAGGTAAGTTCTCTGATTTGATTCAAGAGGCATCTACTAATCCAGATGCTATGAAGGATGCTAACTTTAGGTCTAGACTACAATAGAGAATTAATAATATAGATTATGGTTATTTAAGTAGACTTAAGTAGAGTAGAGAGGGTATGCTTGCTAGATAGAAAGCAAATCAACAATTAATGTTATCTGGTAAATATAATCCTTTGTGGCACGATGTAGACTTTACTAATTATGATACAGCGTAGGATGATATATTTAATGATATATCGCCTTTAGCTTATAAATCAGAAGTAGACTTAGTTAAACCATATGTTGATAATCTAAAGGCTAGCTTCATGGGAGTATCAAATGGTTGGATACACTCTGGAGTATCTACGGATAGAACAGATTATGAAATTCAAAAGAATCTGTCAAGTATACAGAATACTCCTGAATATCGTAAGCATCTTGAAATATTACAAAGACAGGGTCTTAGTAAAGAAGATGCAGAGTATCAACTTAATAACACTTTAATTACAGCTGGTAGAGAGTTTGCATATGATTAGGCTGAACGTGATCCTTGGTGGATGGAAAGTGCCAAGTTACAGATGAAAGCTGCTGCTAATAGAAGTGCTCAAGCAATGAATAATCTTACTACTATATTACATAGAGATGCTCGTAAGACATTAATGGATAACTTTAGTGGTCTTACTCCTGATAAAGTATCTGTAGTAATGTAGAAAGGTGTAGATGCATTATCCCCTGAAGATTAGGCTATTTATGCTGCTAATACTGACCCTGCTGTAATGCAGGCTAGAATGCGTAATAGCTTTAACCAAATAGCAAGAAATCATAAGAGTCTTGTTGCTGCAGAGAACTATCTGTTAGATGTTATGTCCAGTCCACTTAGTCCTGAAGTAAGTGACGTATATGCTAAATAGGGTACTAATGGTACTAAAGCTTATGGTGGATATGAAGCTAACGATACTCGTAACTTTATTCTTGCTGAAGACTTTGCTTACGGATTAATGGGAACTACTCGTTCAAATGTTATTAATCCCGGTGGTAGAAATGCTAAGAACTTAAGTGATACTACAGTCAAAGGCATGGTAGCTCGTGATAAATTTAAACACAATTGGCAAATGGGTAATAAGTATCACGACTTTATTATCAAAGGCGATCCTAAAGTAACCACTGATGGTAACTTCTTATACCAAAGAAAATACGCTTATATTCCTATTGAGCAAATGAGTGATTTCACTCCTGAAGAAAGAGCTGCAATGGGAATGAGAAAGGTTAAATTAGGAAATACAACTACATCTACAACAGATAGATAGAGTTCTACTAGTGATGGTACTTCTAGAACCGTATCAGATAAAACAAGAGAATTTATTAGAGTTCCAATTTTAGGTTTAATACCAGATGAAGGTGAGTCGGCAATTACAAGAGATGCAGCTTGGACTCACGATAATAGACATTTAAGCAGTAAAACTACTGATACACAGAATCTCATTTCAGAGTATGAAAGAATGAATTAATATCTATTATGGATAAAATACTTAATACTAAACAAAGAGCGAGAGATTTCGAGCTCTACGATACTCCAAAGCTAGATACCTTTGGAATACAAGAATATAGTCAAAATGAAGCAGAAGCTAGATAGGCTCAGTTGCTTGCTGAGTCTGTTCATAATCAATTAGAAGAAGCAGATTATAGCAGACCTAAGACTGACCAAGATGATAGTTCTTGGTTTAATCCTTGGACACTTATACCAGGTACTATAAATAAAGCACTGAAAGAATCTGGTATAGCTGATGCTATTGCAGATCCTTGGAGACAAGCTAATGTACAAGGTCATTAGGTTAACTTGGATAAGAAGTATAGTGAACTGTCTTCTACTGAAGGATTATGGGTTCCTCAATTAGAAAATGCTAAAGACTATTTAAATTCTAAACAAGAATTAATAGACTTAAATAGAAATATAGAGCTTAACGGGTATAACTGGTCTGATTCACAATTAGCCGCAGCCTATACTCGTTAGAATGAATTGAGCCAAAAGATTGCTCAATTAGAACCTGCTGTTAAGGAAATGGCTAGAACTAATCCTTATCTGCAGGATATATTTTATGAAACAAGACCTCAAGAACTATTTAAGAATCGTGAGAAGTTTGGTAGTGTTAAAGATTATTTAAAATATTTAACTTATGACTACCTTAATGCAAATTACTCTGCTGACTTAAATCCCAATAATAACTTTAAACACATGTTGTCTGCTGAGGGAGTTAATACTATATTTGGTAATGTAGGTAAACTCAGTCCTGAACAGATGTAGTTTATGTGGGATAGTAGAAATAAGAACGATATGAATTCTCTTTCTACTCAAGTAAGTTAGTTAGATGAAGCTTTGCAGGTGGCTAATGCCAGAAAGAAATCTAAAGAAGAAGATATTCAAGCTAAGATTAACACTATCAAGAAAGGTAATCTATTATTCGATCCTACTAAGATAGACCCAGAATTCAAAGCTAAATTCGAGAGAAACGAAATTAGTATCGACGATCCTATGAGTTGGTATTACGCATTGCCTCACTTAGGTAGTAGTTACTCAGAATTTGGAGCAATGATTGGTCAAATGGGAGCCAGTGCTATATTGAATGGAGTAGCTAAAGGAGCTCTCTCTGCAAGCTCAGGTGGTACTTTACCTTTGTTATATGCTATGACTGAAGCTGGAGTTAACTATGCCATAGCTTCTTATATGCGTGATAGTGAAACATCTTCAGAAGCATTCTCTGCATATCAAGAAAGAGTACTTAATGGTGCTAATGAATTAGGTATTGATATTTCTAATATTACTAATCAGACAAAGTCTAGATTAGCTTCATTAGGTTATCCTGTAGATGATATGGATGATTATGAAATATTTCAAGCATCCGTAGCACAACAGTTAAAGACTGACGATCCAAGGTATAACGAAATACTTGACGAATCTAAAAAGGGATTAGAAGTATTAAAATAGACTAACTCAGCCTTATCTATTCCTGATTATGTAGAGTCTACTTTATTCTCATATGGTGGTCAATGGCTATCTAGAGCATATGGTATGCGTAGATTACTGGGTAAGACTCCTAACATGGCTACTTCTGCTGAAATGGCTTAGTCAGTATCCAATAGAGGATTAGCTGAGGCAGGTAATTCCATACTTGATAATACCCTTACCAGAGTAGCTGATAAGATATCTAAGAACCCTATGGGTAAAGTAGCTACTAAGGATGCTTTAAGTACTATTACCAAATTAGGTAAAGCTTTAGGATTAAGTTATTTTACTGAACGTACTGAAGAAGGTGTTTAGAATTTAGTATCCAGTAGATATCAGAAAGGAGATTACGATAATGCTGAAGGATATTCTTTGTTAAGTGGTGCAGCCAATATGGCTAATCTAGGATTAGAAGCCAACTTGGCTTATTACGGTATACATCCAGACAATACTCTTAATACAGACAAAGATCTTATCAATGAAATGAAGATTGGTGGATTTACTGGTTTATTTATGACAGGAGTATATGGAGCTAGGGATGTATATGAAGGCACTAAGCAGGTATTAACAGACAATAAACTTAGAGGTCTTACTGCTGATCATTATGCTGATGCTGAGAGAGATAACAAGATAGATCAATTTATCTCTGCTTCTAAGTAGAATGGTAATAACTTTGGTAGAATACGTAACTCTTTACAATCATTGAAACAATATAAGCCAGAAGGTGTAACTGATGAAATGATTGATGAAGACATAGCCTTAGCTAATACTGTATCTACTTATGTCTCTAATAAAGAACTTAATGATATAGCTAATCAAATTAATGCTACTTTTGGTGATACACAATATAATCAGATTATCAAGAATGCTATTAATTTACGTGATAGATTGAATGATCAGACACAAGCTTCTGAAAATTCTACTAAGGCTATTGAAGAACTTGAATCTAAGATACGTAATGATAATACGTTAGATGATATGTTTAGGCTAATGTATAATCAATATGTAGATGAATTAGAAGGAGATGAAGCAATAGACTTTGTTCAATATAGAGAAAGTGCTATCAATAATCTTATAAATAATACTTATTTTAAAGTTCTTAATACTATTGATACGGAGTTATCTAATAGAAAGCAAGATTTGAAACGTCTAAAGTAGGACTTAAACTTGGATGTTAATATAGACGGTATATCTGGAATTCAAAAGTATATTAAGAACTTAAAGAAATAGAATAAAAGAACAGCGGAGCAACAAGAAGCATTAAACGCTATAGCTCTCCCCTATCAAGAGGAATTAGAACAAGCCCTTACTGAGAAGTTTATTAATGACGGGGCTACACAGGATCTTATTCAACATAATGCTGCATATATCGTTGGTTCATATACTGGTGATACGAGATTGTATAGACCTACTTGGGATAATATAACAGATGCTCAAAGACAATCTATACTTACTAATGCAGCTAATGAAGATGAAGCTAATGGAAGACAGCCCAGATCTGAACAATAGGTAATCAAAGACTACAATGACAAAGTAAACAAAGAATGGGATGAAAGTGAGAACTTAGCTGATAAGCAATCACTTTATAAGCGTAGAGCTGTATCTGTTATTCAGAGAGATTTAATACGTAGAGATAGCAAAGAATAGGTAGCAAGACAGGAAAAAGAAGAAGAGTAGGGTACTTCAAATCCTAAAGAAGTTTCATACTGGATTGACTTATCATCAGATGCAGAAGAACCTGTGGTTGATGAAGATACTCAAACTGTAACTACTGAGGAACCTGCTACTTTAGAACAACCCTCTCCAGCTGAGAAAACCGAATCTCCTATGGATACAATGGAAGAGAATACTCCTCCTATTGTACCTCAAGATGAGATGAAGGAAAAAGAAGATGAGGATAGTAAAACTATTTCTTAGATTGAAACTCTTGTAAATAAATTGGAATAGGAAGCAAATCCTGAATTGGAGACATTGCCTCAAGAATTACTCGATGAAGAAGAAGCTAGAGAGTATGAGTTAGACGATACTTATGTTGATGATACAGAGCGTACTAAGGTATAGGAGGAAGCTGTTAACAATAATTAGGATAATAATGATAATTCCAAATTAGATATAGAGATAGCTACGAATGCTGCAGAAGAAGTAACTCCAGAGAATCCTATTAATGATTCTGCTGAAGAGGCAGCAAACGATGATTCTCAATCTTCATTTGAAGAAGAAAAGGAAGATAGAGATGTTCCTCCTACTATAGAGGAAAAGAAACCAAAAGTACCTGAAGTACAAACACCAGAACCTTCTCCTAGCATCGAACCTACTCCTGCTCCAATACAGGAAGTACAGAAAGATAAAGTGGCTCCTCCTACTCTTGAAGAAGGTAAAGCATCTGAGGTATATATTGACCCTGCTACAGATGAAGTAAAATGGGATCCTACTATGCAATAGAATCCGGATAATTCTATTACTATAGGGGAGGAGATGCTTTAGGTACAGAATGTATTCGATGAAATGTATGATGATGGATTTACCGGTCCTGCTACGTATGCTAACGATACAGCAGATATGGACGAACGTAATCCTATTATCACTAAGAGTAAACAAAAGAGAGCTTATATAGCTAACACTTTCTTCTACTTACCTACTACTGATGAAGTAATGCCTATTACAGTAGCAGGTAAACCTGTTACATTCATTACAAAGGATGGTAAAGTAGCTGAACGTAGACCTGGCTCTGTATTAGCAGTTAACCTGGCTACTCCAGGATGGCTTAGTACAGTAGATGATGCATATTATGTGGTAACCTCAAGTACACACGATATGAGTGGAGGAGATACTGCATTAAAGAACTTAGCTATACATCTGATTATAGAAAAAGATGGCGTAGTATACAATACTTCTTTAAGAGCTATTACTCAAAGTCTGAGAGATGACCTACTTAATCTTGGTATGACTCCTGAAGATGTAGATGCTCAGATTAGCCATTTGCTTGCCCTTAGAACTAAGATCATCAAACAATACGCACCGAACTATTTTACAGATGGTAAATTGCCTCTAGAGGCAGCAAAACACGTTAAACCTACTAATATGCGTATCAGCAATGGTACTCTTAATAATATAGTAGATGAAAACGGTAATCCTGTTTATAGACATTTGAATGAAGTTGATGACTTTTAGATACCTAGCGATGGTCACGAATTAACAGAAGCTATTATTACTGGAGATGTAGAAATAGGATACGGTACTGGACCATTTGGTTTAAATCCCTTTAGTATTGTAAAACTAGATTAGACTGACGATACTTCTGTTCAAGGTACTGGATATGCTGGTAAGTTGTATTATATTCCTAAAGTAGAAAATACTCCGTCATAGAATAGTACTTTGCCTATAATGTTGGCAGAGGAATTACATCGAATACCTAATGTAAATAATTATAGTGAAATACAGCTAAGTAAGAATGTAGATGGTACTATCAATAGAGATGAAAATGGTAAGCCTATTCCTATGAGTACTGCTGAGTTCATTTACGAACTTATGGTTAATGGATTCTTCCATAATGAAATAGATGAATTCTTACTTGGTATTCTTGCTAATAATGGGGATAAGACTATTGTATCTGGTTTAACAGATAAAGAAAAGGTTTCTCTTAACTTCTTGGTAAGAAAGTAGTTAAATGTATATGAAAATGCTCTTGGTAAAAGATTCTTTGTAAACGGAGCATTAAGAGATTATACTAATCCTAGAATGGGTTATACTACTCGTTATACTAAACTTGATGGTATTACTGACTCATAGAAGAAAAGAATCGTATATGAGATATCACAGAATATACACTGGAATACAGATAAAGATTTATTAATGTCCCGTATTCCTGAGTAGGTAGTAAATGGTATGATTAGAGTAATAACTAATCATCCCGAATTAGCACCTAATGATGATACTCAAATACGTTTCGGTAATGATGCTATTACTTTCTCTCTTAGAGAATTAGGTTATAGTAAATAGAACGGTAAACTTGTAAAAGTTAATGAGCCTATTCTTATGGCTGCTTGGTTTATCAATCATGGCAAGATAAAGACTGATTTGGGTGATCATGCTTTTAAAGCTCCTTTTGTATATGCGGATGATGTGAAAGTAGTAGAATCATAGAAGAAGGCTTCTACTGCTACAAGATCTTCTGTTGCTTCTAATGGACAGACTATAGCTACTCAATCTCCAGTTAAAGCTACTCCTGAAAAGAAACAAGGTACTCCTAAACAACCAGTGATAGCTGAACCTGCTACACAAGAGAATCTTGATAAATACGGTCTTACTATTCCTTCTAATTAGAAATTGCTTCCTGGTCATACTTGGGGTATTATCACTAATAGACAAGGTAAGAAGATTGTATTATAGACTCCTAAAGATAAAGTGGCAGGAGTATTCTCTACAGTAAGAGGTACTAATACACTTAATGCTGAATCTGCTAGAAAATGGTTAGTAGATACACTTGGATTGGATCCAGAGAATATTATAGTAACTAATGCTATGTTTGCCACTGGTTCTAATGAAAAGGCGTATGGTATTATGAGAATGGTAGTCAATGCTATTACTCAAGAAATAATGCCACAGATAGGTTTATCTTTACAATCTGGAGAAGGTGTAGAATATCACGAAGCATTTCACTATGTTAGCTTACTGTTATTGAATGAAGCTCAGCGTAGAGCTGTATATCAAGAGTATGTCAACACTCATAGTGAGGCTAGGGATTATACTGAACAGTAGGTTGAAGAAGCTCTTGCAGAGGAATTTAGAAGTTATATGATTAATGAAAAGAATCCTTCTCTGCGATATAAAATCGTCAAATTTTTTAAGAATATAAGAGACTATATTAGAGCTTTATTTGGTAAACCTAATTTCCCTAGACAGTTATTTAAAGCTATTAAACAAGGATAGTTTAAAGATTATAAAGTAGCTGATACTATAGCTGAAGAATTCTATAGAAAACATCCATATGGAGTAACATATTATATACCTGGTCTTACTGCAGAGCAAGTTAATAATATGCCTAACATATTTGACTCTTAGACTTTCTATAGTGTGGCTAATTCATTGACTTCTACTGCTCTATCAATGTATAATATTAGAACCATTGATGATGTTCATGCATTGGATATAGACGGTATGTTTGATACTATTCAAGATAGAATAGATGCAGGTTGGATTGCTGAGGAATACGTACCGTTAGTAGAGGATGTCGTAAGTAATAAAGATATATTCAAGAAAAATATATTAAGTAGACTTAATCAATTAGGTATTAGAGAAGTAGATAAGCAACAGACTGAAGAAGATAATAGATTGGATACTGAAACTGGTGATAATCCTGATAACACTTGGGATAAGAATCAAGGAGATATATCTAAGAAAGATAATATTGCATTCAGAGCTAAACTGTTCTTCTATTCTGTACCTAAGTATGAATACACATTTATTAGAGATGAACAGACTGGAGTAGTTACTAGAGAAATAGCTCCAGTATTAGATGAAATATTTGGTATTCCTACTACTGAATCATTCAATATCGTATGGAATAAGATAATGGAGAATTTGTGGGACATTGATTCTTATCAAGATATTATTGATACTACAGCTAGATTAGCTGAAACAGATCCTACATTCTATGCATTGAATGAAATGTTTACGTCTGAAGAGAATCCTATTGACGATAATACTAAGACTCAGCTAGAGACTACAATTAAGTCAGCTAAGATTCAGATGAATACAATTGAAGCTAAATCAGATACTCCCAATATTACATATGATATGTCAGATGAATAGAAGGATTTTGAGACAGCTGCTGCTCTTAAGAGATCTATTTGGGAAGTGTTAGACAGTGATAATCTTAGAAAGATTAGACGTTTGCCATCAAGATGGTCTAAGGCATTTTTTGCATCTGCTAATGTAAAAGTAGACGATAACGGATAGAGATATCTTGATCCTAATGCTGTTAAGTACGTCAATTCACGAAGAACCAGACTTAATATATTGGCTACTAAAGCTAAGAAGTTAAAGAAAAATATGCCTGATAGTGAATTAGTATTACAGGAAATGAAAGATAATTTCATACAAATATGTAATGCTATTCAAATACCGTTTGATGAATTAGCTCTCAATTATTTATTGTCTTAGATGCCAGATTCTAACATTACAGATAATGAACAATTAAACAAGTTTATTTCATTCTGGTCTTCTAAGGAAAGATAGAGCTTTAATAACGGTGTATTAGGTGATATTGTAGCTCTTGGCTTATCAGGTAAATCTTATATTAAGAAGCGTTCTGGGCAAGGTACAGCAAGAACTATTGACCGTATCTTCAACTATAGCTCTAAAGATGCTCAAATTAATAAGATGGCTGTAGCATACGGTAAGGTACATCCGTCTCCACAAGAATTTAGCGTAGTAGGAGCAGATGGTGCTTTGGTATATCCTATTAGCGAAAATAACTATTTTTCAGATTAGATACGTAATATCAATAAAGATGCTCATGGTAAAAGACAATAGATATTAGATACTCCTTATAGTAGAAGAAGTTTAATTGCAAATGCTAAAGATACCAACTTTAAGTTGCATAACTTTTTAGCACTTAATATAGGAGAATCAAGTCGTGATTACTTTGGCATTACACCTATTGAAGACTATATAGCTAAATTAACTCTTACCTTCAACAATCAGATGATACTACCTACTATGTCTGATAAAAAGACTTGGTACAGTATATCTGGTTTACAATTAGTAAGAGATACTATAACCTCTAAGTACTTTGATGAAGGTACAGCTAATTACTATGCTGTATTAGGTGAAGAGATACCTGATGATGTACCTTTAATCATTACTGGTGATAGACGATTTAGTAAGAGAACTCTCGATATCTTTATTAATTATTGGTTAGATGAATTTGATGCAGTATTTGATTACTATGTTCATAAGCCATTTGTAGAAAAGAATCCTACTCTGAGAGTTGATAATTACCACGGTAAGATTAAGAATGGTAAGATGGATGCTAGTGGTAATGGTGGTAGATTTAGATACTTTAGTAGTCTTAGAGTTGGTGACAGAATCATTAATATTAACTAGGATTTAGCTAACCTCGAAAAAAATGGTTCTAATGAAGAAGTAATGTAGTATCTTAAAGATCTTAAAGTATTATTGCTAGGTTCTGAAAGAGTTAATAGTAGTGAAAAACTGAAGGCTGGTGCTAATATTTATCAAGCTATGAATAATCTACTTGTAGGAGCTACTACAAGAGAAATGAATAAACTTGTAAATAGAGGTATATTGGGCTTCAAAAATGGCAGATTTGTAAATAAACTTATTCCTTATAATATATACTCTTACTATAAAAAAGCAGCTAATAGTAATATGTATGCTACGGAAGAAGGTTCATTACTTAATGAAGATATACTGTACTCTATTATTGGTTCTCATGTAGCTAATAGTGCTTTATCTATTATAGAAGTAGAGAAATGCTTTACAGGTGATCCTGCTTACTATAAATGGAAGAAGTTTAATAAGGAAGTGAAAGATGATAGTGGAGAAGTAATAGCAAGCTACGATGTTATATCTGGTCGAGATGTAGATAAGATTAAACGTCTATCTGCTGTACTTTCTACTGGTACTAATCTTAGAACTATATGGGATAATCCTGCAGAAAACGACACTTCTATTAGTGTATTGCATTTGAAGGATAATGAAATTGGTTCTGAATACTATGGAGAATTGTATAAGATATTCCGTAACTCTATATTAAGAGATTTGCTTAGTCAAAGATATCCTGCTTATACAGATGATATGTTGATAGAGGCTCTTAATACTGAAGAAAAGGAATAGAAGTTCTATGATTCTTTGGATAAAGAGCAATAGAAGTTCGTAGATAGTTATTCTAAGAATAGTGCTAATCCTTATAGTGACGGAGCTATTAACCAATCTGATGCTGCTGTATATGTGCGTCCTGCTTTATACAGGCGTATTATGAAAGCACTTGGTAACTGGTCTGATGAAATAGAAGAGGCGTATAGAATAATGGAAGGAGAAGACGAAAGTTGGCTCAATGATCCTGTTAAGTATGCTAAAACTACTTCAGCTCTTATCAATCCTTTGAAGATGGTTTACTTTGGTGATCATCGAGATAGCCAGCTTAATTTGAATATACCAGTATTTGATAAGATGGCAATGTTCCCTATGTTTAAAGTGTTAGCTAAGGGCGATAATAGACTTCTTTATGAGCGCATGAACAATGAGGAACTGGGAACTATTGATATGCTTACCTTTGAATCTGCTGTTAAAGTAGGTGGTAGACAAAAGTATCAAACATATTTGGATAGTATGAATAATACTTTCAATATGGAAGATCTTGGCAAACCGTCTTATGATAAGTATCATCAAGAGGGCAATCTGCCAGTATTTAAGTAGGATATCAGTAACTTAAGATTGCAGCTTAATACTAGTCCTCATGAACATTTAGACCGCTCATTTGGTACTTAGGCAGTTAAGATATGTCTTGGTAACCTTATAGATGATCGTACCTATGGTAATAATAAAGGACAGTCTGTTACAGGTGCTCAAATCAAAGAAAGAGTAATGGGAGCTATTAATAGACTATCTGTAAGAGGAGCTAATGACGTATTAAAACGATTCCTTAAAGACGGTACTATTAATAATAAAGCTTTATCAGATTACTTAATAAGTCAGGCTGTTTCCTCAGGTATGTCTGATGAAGTCATTGATGGATTTAAGTTAGATGAAAATGGTGAATTCCGTATTCCTCTTGCTGCTACAAGTTCAAGAAATTGGGTTGAAAGCAGAATAATATCTTACATTAATAAACAAGTAGTAGATTTAAATACTCCAGGTGGCTCAGCTATTCAGATGTCTTCATTTGGTTTCAAAGCTACTGGTGCTCGTAAACAATCTGCAATAGGTACTGCATTTAATGATGGTAAGAAATTACGTTTCTTGAATAAAGACGGTAGTATGGATGTCATGCTTAGTACTAACTTCTTTAGACACATTGTACCAAAAGAGTATCAAGGTAGTTATGGCCAAATGAGAAGATGGTTACTTGAGAAAGGTATAATAGGTAAGGATGCCACTCCTATGGGTGTTGGTTACCGTATCCCTACTCAGGGTCTTTCTTCAACGTTTAGTTTTAAAGTAGTAGACGTGTTACCAGATAGAATAGGTGATACTATTATAGTTCCTGATGAATTTACTGCTATGACTGGTTCTGACTTCGACGTTGATAAATTGTATTTGGCTACTCTTAATTATGACGAGAATGGCAATATAATGCAGTATGAGACAGATGAAGAAGGAAACGTACTACCAGAGGATAAGCAGAGTACTAAGGCATTGTAGAATATGATTATATAGAGTTATTAGTTAGTAGTATCAGATAGCAAGAATATGGCAGAAACCAGAGCTTCTATTGATACTCTTACTAAGTTACTTTAGAAAGATATTCTACCTCTTATACAGCCTTCTATTAAAGAGGAAGCTTTGCCAATGTATGAACTATTACCTTCATTCCAACTTGCTCGTAAAGAGGAATATACAGGTGGTAAAGCAGGTATTGCTCCGTTTGCACTTAATTCTACTAATCACTGTTTAACTCAATTAGTACATCTATAGATGATATATACTAAAGGTAATCCTTATGGTTTAGGAACTATAGATGCTATCAGAGGTAGAGATGGTTTTAGAATACTAGACTGGTTATCAGCAATGATTAATGCACATGTAGACGTTGCTAAAGATCCATATATTATGGCTCTGAATGTAAATCAAGTTACTTATAACATGACTAACTTACTGTTACGTGGTGGTATGGGTAAGACTACATTCTATTTTTTAGCATAGCCTATATTGAAAGAATTTGCTGATTCTATGATTGCTAATAAGGGTGTATATGGTGTTACTACTTAGACTGAAAATCAGGTAGTTGCTACTTTATATGACAAGTACTTTAAACAATACAAGTCATATATAGATTCTTTAGATAATAGTGATCCTACTAAGTATGATCATATTAAGAAGTATAATAGTATAGCAGATGAAGTAGGTATAGATTTAATATACGACAAAACTAAATTTGTACACGATAGAAGTACTGTGTTCAATGATAGTAGTCTTATCAATGGTCTAACCACTAAAGATCCTTATACTTAGTTAATCGTTCTTAAAGCTTACAATGAGCTTAATAATGATGCTAAGAGATTAAGCGAATTAGTACATCGTTCTTAGATTGATACTAAGAAGTTTGGTAACACTCTTGCTCAGTAGATGAACTTCAGAAATTCATATGAGACGTTCATTTATGATAATGCAGAATACTTCGTTATTGAAGGATAGGAATTTGATGAAAAGAATCCTCAAGAAGCTCTACGTACTTACTTTGGTAAAACATTCTTAAGTACTAAGCTACATCATGGTACATCATTACCACGTAAATTATTGCGTTCTTAGGCATTCCCTGCAACTTAGGTATTCCAGAATATCTTCACATCAGCAATGGGTATATTTGGTCAAAGAAAGGACATTGTATATAATAATGGACAAGAGGCAATAGCTTATAAGCATATAGGAGATAAGAAATTCGTAAACAGATTCTCTTCCTATATTGACTCTATTATTAGAGCAAGACTGTCTAGAGACTTACCTGCATTACATGCTACTGATGAAGAATTAGTAGGTATGCTATATGGTGAAGATAGTATGTGTAAAAGGTTAACTGGCATCAAGTAGTACATAATGGAGAACAAAGATAGATTCCCGTCGTTAATTGGTCAAGATGGTTATATACGTAATCAGTTACTTAATTATTTACAAGAATATCAAGCTGATGGTACAGTATAGTTAATAGACCGTATTGTATTATCTGATTCTTCATTAAGTAATGACTATGAAACTGAGAATCAATTGGTATCTGCTTTTGCTGAATTACTTGAGTCTGATGATCCTATAGTTAGAGAATTCGCTAATGACTTAGCTAAGTATGCATACTTAACTTCTTATGATGAAAGAGGTAGTAATAACTTCTTTAATCTTGTTCCTAATAAGTGGAAAGAAGAAAATGGTTATGTAAACGTTATTAAAGAAGGTTTAAAGTCATTTAAGAGTTCCTCTAATCAAGCTGCTTATGCTTCTATTGCTGAAGAGAATGATAATGCTGAGGCCTTGTATTTCCCTTCTATTAATATTACTATTGCACGTAACTTATGGTAGGATGATAGTGTAGTTCAACCATTTGAAATAAATGTGGAAAAGGGGGATAAAGTATTACATCGTACTTCTGAAAGAGGAAGAGTAAGAACCACCTTGAAAACAGATTTATTTGCTACTTCACGTTCTAAGAAAGAATTTATTAAAGTAGTAAATGGAGCTGGTACTTCTAAAGTAACAGAACTATATAGAAAAGTAGGTCAAGTTTCTTATATTAATGAAGAAGGTGAAACTGTAGGAAGAGGTACTAAGTATATATATCAAAGAATACCTAAATTAGGTGTTATTGATAATGGATTTAGAGTTATGGAATTCTAGAAACATAGCTTAGAACCTTCTGCATTTGAAGCAAACTCATTTAATTATAATGCATTACTGACTGAAGGTGAAATTGAAGCATTAGCGTTAAAGGCTATTAAAGATCCTAAAGCTGGTTCTGGTTTTACTAAACAGTTCTTCCCTGGAGAAATAAATTCTATTAAAGCAAGAATAGAATAGGATGCAAAAGAAATAGCAGGTACAGAAGATGGAAATCCTGTTATGGATAATGTATCTAACATTGATGTTGAAGACGTAATTGTTCCAACAGAAGATGTTACTATTACTCCAGAAATGATGCAAGAAGCTACTGATTTTGTATATGGTACTATCGAAACAGAAGACTTTACTGCAATTGAGGCAATAGAAGATTTTATGCAACAAATAGAAGATGTAAGTCAATTGACTGAAGTATTTGAAGCCCAATCTGCTCCTGATATAGAAACTGTATCTGATACAGCACAGAATGAAAGTTTTGAAGATATGTCTGCATTAGCGGAATTGGGTAAGAAACGTAGAAAAGAATGTGAATAATTATGCAGTGTTTAAATTTAAAGAATAAAGAAGTTAAAGCAGCTTTTGATGAAGTAGCAAAGGTACTTAATAGTGAAGACGCTGCTTATTATGTCATATCTGAAAATAATGGTTACGCTATAGACTAGGATCCTGATGGATCTTAGTCTTAGCTATTCCAAGACCTATTATAGAAATATAATGGAGATAGAGATAAGGCTATAATTGAAAGAGCTAAAAGCTTTGATTACTTGTCAGCTGATATATAGACAAGAAATCTAAGTTTTGAAGAGTAGTTTTTATCTAGTACAGATGAAAATGCTAGATTTATAGAAGTATCTATTGATAATTTAAATAAGTATAACTTTAATACTAAGAAAGAATTAGATGATAGATTAAGAAGTATACGAAAGAATCTCGAACAAGGTCTTATATCTCGTCTTAATTCTATTGATGAAAAGGATCCAGCTAAGAGAACTGAATTAAAAGAACAAATCAGATATCAGATAAAGAATATATAGAATGGAGTTATAGAGGACATAAAAGTTATTATGGACTTTACTAACGAACTTAAGGATGATATTAGAACAGTGGCAAGAGAAGTAATAGATGCGTATAATAATCGTACCAATGCTTTATCTGATGAAAGATTGGTTTCTCTTAATAAGAACTACTTTGGATTCTATTGTAAATATGCAAATGAAGTATATAATTCTTTAGTAGACTTATCAAGCTATAGTGATATTATAGGAACTAAGGAATATGATAAATTGATGTCAGACTTATCTATATGTAAATCTATTCTTGATGCCTGTTCTGATCATGTTAAGCGTATGTAGGTATAGAATGCCAAAGAAATTATGCTTAATAATGGTATTTAGGTAGGTTCACCTACTATATATAATTACTTAGCTGAGAATACTAAGGAGACTAATAATGATATCTCTTCTCTTACACGATGGTTTGGTGCAGGCGATAAGATTAATGATGAAGCTATCAAGACATTATTCAATATACTTCAAAATACTGAAAATACTATTAATAATAATACTTTTGTGAAAGCACACTCTTTATTAGAGAAATTAAAGGCTGCTGGCAATAATCAAAAAGTATTGTTTGAAGTAAATGAGGAAGGTAAAACTACAGGCTATATAGTAAGAGAAAGGAATTACGGTGAATTTCAAAGAGACTATAAAAAGTTCTTAGAGGATACAAGGAAAGAATTAGGTTTACATCCTGGAGAATTAACTTTACCAGAGAATAGAGAATTACGTATTCAGTACAATCGTAAGCGTAATGAATGGCTTTCTGAGCATTGTGAGCGTAAATATACTAAAGAGTATTATGATATGTTTAATGCTCTTAGTGATGAAGCGTCTAATGCACGTGAAAACATTATGATTAAAATTCGAGACCTTACAAGTAAGTATAAGAATATAGATGGTATAATTCAGTATGAGAAATTTACTGAAGAAGAGTGGAATAGATTACAAGTCTTATTCTTAGAGAAAAAACAATTGGCAAGTAAGTATGACCTTATGGGTAATGAGAAGCCAGAAGGTTCTATTGAAAGACAGATAGCTGATGAACTTACTGAACTTAATGACAAGATAGCCAAAGGTCTCAAAATGAAGACTAATCTGGAAAAGTTTGAAGCAGTACGTAAATAGAAAGAACAAGAACTCAGCGATAAAGACTATAATAAGTGGTACGAAAGAAATACTCGTACAGTATATTCTGAAGAATTCTATGACTTATTATCTAAAGTAGATAGAACTAATTATGGAGAAAAGTATGAGGAATTAAACCGTCAAAAAAGGGAAATACTTAATGCTTTCAGAGATGATAAGACTGGTGAGATTAATACTAATCTTATGTCTAATCATGTTATGAATTTAATTAATAGATTAGATGCTCGAATGAGAGTTATTCGTAAATCTAAGAAAACAAATAAGTAGAAAGCTGGTATTAAGTTTGAAGACATAGCTAAAATAGTTCCTACTGATAGATATAGAAGAGACTATGCAGAAGCAGCCATGCTTGATTAGGAAATGCCTGGTACTCTTCAAGATTTTGAACTTAGACATACTTATAGAGATGCACAAGGTAGAGTATATCCTAAATCCTATTATATTAAGATTGTACCTAAGGATGATAAATATATAACTGTACAACCTTCAATGAATTTCTCTGAGATATCTGAAGAATCTCCTTTCTATAATAAGAACTTTGATAGAACTAATGATGAATACTATCAGCCTAAAATGTCTTTATATGATAATAGTAAGGCTTATAAAGCTGTAATGCAGAATAAAGAGCTTAAGGAATTACGTCAAGCTATTATAGATACTATGGAAGAGTCTAATAATAAATTAGATAATTTATATAACTTAAATAAGTATAAGTTGCCATAGATATCAGGCTCTTGGTATAAATTCTTAAAGGCTCATAATTATAATCCTTTTACTGCTACTAAAGATTATTTACTTGATAGTGTATCTGTTAAGGGAGATGATTAGGGTATGTAGAAGAAGGTTAGAACCGCACCTGATGGTACTTCCTTAGCTATGGTTCCATAGTACTTTATTAAAGACTTGGATGATCCTGCTACTATTTCTGCAGATATGGTTGGTTCTGTTATTCAATACTTTAAAATGGCTGAGAACTTTAAATAGAAATCAGCAATTAAAGCTAAAGTAGAAAACATTAAAGCCTTCTTAGGTCAAAGAAAGTATACTGGTTCTAATACTGGAGTAGCAGCTGCTGTTAAGAAATTCTTCAAATAGAAAATAGAACCTAAAGATGGAGATTAGACTAATATTTATTAGTTTGCAAAGAAGTTCATAGACATGAATGTATACGATGTTAAGCTTAACTCTATTACATTCTCTATTGGAGAGAGAGAGTATAACATTACTAAGTTATTTAATAACCTACGTATTTATGGTACTCTACGAAACTTAGGTTTGAATTTTGCTTGTGCCTTTACCGGATTCTTTACAGCTTTGCATTCACACTTAGTAAATGCGATTACTGGTAGATACTATGATTTTTCTGATGCAGCAGCAGGTTTCAAAGACTTGGTATATGATACCTTTAAGTATGGTATTAATGCTGGTAATAAGCATTATAAGAGTCCTCAGATGGCAGCTATGGATTATTTTGAAGTAGGTTCTACATTAGAAAGTTTGTCAAGAAATACAAACCGTAATAGATGGCTTAACGTACTATAGAATGAGTGGGCATTCGGAATTTATTCTATGTCTGATTATTTCATTAAAGGACAAATTCTAAATTCTGTTATGTACAACTATAAAAATGTAAACGGTGTGTTTCTATCTAAAGAGGAATATTTCAACAAATATGGTAGAACAGAAGATACTAAGGACAATTGGAATAAATACAAATCCTTTAAGGCTTCTATCAAATTTGTTAATGGAGAATTAAAAGCCATTGACCCTAAAGACCAATATGCTGTTAATAAAGCTAAATTTACTGTAGGTAATACAGCTAAGAACTTAGCTGCATCTGCAGATGGTTAGCTTACACCTCTATAGAAAGCACAATTTACTACTAATGTATTTGGTGCTATGTGTATGATGCATAGATAGTATATACCTATTATTATGCAAGAAAGATGGACAATGTCTAAGTAGTGGGACTATACTTCTTAGAGATATGTAGAAGGACTATTAAGAACTCCTTTAAGAGTATTCTCTGAAATATACAAAGACAAAAAAGGTGTAGATATTCTTACTACTTCTTTTAATCAACTTGTATTAAATAAAGGAATACAAGATGAATTAACAAGAACTAATCTTAAGAAACTTAAAGTAGAATTATCTCTTATTCTTGCTATGTGGCCATTTATAGCCTATATTACAGGACAAGCTGCAGATGACGATAAGCGTAATAAATTGTTAAACTTATTTGCTTATGTAATGGCAAGAACCTCTTTTGAGTCAGGAGCTCCATATAAACTTACAGATGTGTATAGTACTATTAAAACTCCTACACCATTGTATAGCTTAATAGATAACTTTGGTGCAATTGTATCTTATCCTGTAGAACAATCCTATGGATTACTTACAGATGAAAAAGATAAAAATAAAGTAATATCTAGAGGAGCATATAAAGGTGATACACAACTAGAAAAAGCTTTCTGGTAGTCTACTCCATTTAAGAATGTTATAGAACTTAATGATATTCCAAGTAAACGAAGATACTACGATAAACAAATCGCAGGTAATTAAAAATAAAGCCAGGCTATTATACCTGGCTTTTTTGTTGGCACTGTTCACATGCTTCACATTTTAAACAATCAAAAAAAGAATCACTTAAAAAATCTTTCCAAATAATACAAACTTTAATTAAAAATTGCTTACTTAAGAGTAAAGATCCATTTGTATAAATATCTTTATAAATGTCTATGTATTCCTTATCAAAAAGAGTAAGTACATAGGCATATTGTTTTGTTCCATTATAAAATACTAACTGTTTGTTATAATAGAATCTATTCTGAGTAATCTCAGAAATAATATACTGATCATATAATCTATTATAGACTAATCCAATACTATTGTTATTAAGTATTAGCATATCTATAAAAGTATCAGTATTAAATACATGAGGATTTAGTTCAAAAAGGGCTACGTATAATCGTAGCCCTTTATTGTATTTACTAAAATCTATCATGCTGCTTCATCAGTTACTTCGACTTTATCTTCAATTGTAGAATTATCTACTTCTTCAACTTTATTCTCATCAACTTCATCAGCCGGATTAGTAATGACACAACTATTTATTGTCATCTCAATATCCAAGTCTTCTACTGTCTTAGCCTGTAAGTTCTTCAATTCCATCATTCTCATAATATTTACGAGTATGTTCCCAATTGTTAGAACTGATATGATATGATATTTCTGTTAAAGCTTCTGATATTATGTCTTTACGCTTGAGTAACTCCTCTTCGTTAAACATATTAAATACTCTAACTTCATACTTACCATTTGTTTGTATAGCAATAATATATGCTTCTAAGTCATAATCATCTACATTGAGATTTAACTCATTAAGCATATACCAGGTAATAGCACAAAGGTAAAAAGCTATTTGCCTATAATAATCAAACTCCTCTACGGAATGTTTGAAGTTATAAATATCACTTGTTGTTTTGAGGTCTATCAAAATAATTTTCTTATTAACGTGATCAAACATAACTCTATCTAATAAAGACTTACAGTCTATGTTCTTATATTGCCAGTTAATATGAAATTCATTATGACAGGTATATGTAGTCGGAACATTAAATAACAGTTTATTAGCTGCTACATGTTCTTGGAGATTTTGCTTAATTTGTTTAAGCATATTTAAGTCTGCAAAAGAAATTACTTTCTTTGTAGTACTTATTTGAAGATAGTTAATGTAGTCACTGTAAGTTTCTACAATCTTCTTAGCTTCGTTTTTCCTAATTTCTGCAGATTTTGTATTATTGTAAGAATTATTATATGCTTCTAATAATAATTTATCATCATCTGCTAAAGGATCTGTTAATTTATGTGAACTATAATATTCACATAAATCTCTTTGTTGTTTTACCTTTGGAACTTCAAAGTCTAATATTTCATAGTCTTTCCAAAATTCCTCAGGTTGAAGAATGTATTCATGTATCATAGTACCTTTTTCAAGAAACTTAGCACTCATACCTTCTTCTTTTCCATCTAACATATCACGAAGATATCTTGGACCTTTTTTAAGAAACCAACCTATTGCTGAATTTGAAATTCTAGTATTATCCTCATAATATGGAATTTCTATATTCATCATTCTTTGCGATCTTCCTTTACGTATTTTTCAAATTTGTCTAAATACTCAAAATCTTCTTTGATTCTATCCATTGTACGAAAATTTATGAGAGCAGTCTCAAAACATCCTTGTTTTAAGGCATTTTCAATATTCTCTTCTGCTTTCATTATATTCTGTTCCATTTCTATCTTTATTGCTTTTACATAAAGATCGAATTTACGAAACATAACTTTTTCGTCAATAAAATCTTTTGCTTTCTTAATTGCTTTCTGTATCAAGTTCATAATCTTCATCTGTTAAATCTTGTTCATCATCTATAATATCTCCAGTTACTGGTAGAGGAATTTCATCCTCTTTTATAGGAACAATATCCTTATTAACATCAATAACTATAGGCTTAAAATTATCTTTTATGTTATACATATCATTTAATATAGAACAATTATGTCTATATTTATCATTTTCAATAAAAGAAGTTCCTTCATGCCAATGACCATATAGATGATATTTTATATTTTTAGGTATAAAATAGTTTAATATACCATTATAATAGGGATTATCATGAGTAAGAAGTACATCTGTATCTTTTGGAATATTATCATAACAACAAGTATTACTTTCCTCATTATAATCATCCTCAAACGCCCATCTTCCATTTTGGAACTTTATAGGACGTATAAAAGGGCAGCCATAGAACTTTATTCCTTCGTAAGTATATTCACTATTTATAAGAATCTCTAACTTACCGTTAGTTCTAGCGCTTAAATCTTTACGTAATTCTTCAAGATAGCCTTTTTTATAAGCATCTTCAAGGAAAAAATCATGATTTCCAGGAGTAATAATCACCTTTTTACAAGGTAATCTATTAACCCAACTAGTAAATCTATTATACCACCAATGTCTAGACTGTTCAATTGAACGTTGTTCAACTAATCCTACTATATCTCCGCAGATACATAGTACATCACACTCTGGTATATCAATAAAATTACCATGTAAATCACTTAAACCACATACTTTCATAATATTAGAAAAGGCTAGTATTTCTACTAGCCTTATTTTTTTAGTTACAAGAGCACATAATTATCTTGTGTAGACTTTCATCCTTCTCGTATTCTTCGTCATCATCATACAACCAATCATCATCATCTTCATCTTCTTCATCTTCATGATCTGATGTTTCTCCAACTATATTCTTTTTACCTTTCTTAGAGGAAATATTCATATCGTTAAATATTTCTTCATTAGAAAGTTCAAGGAATAAGAGTTTTTCATCGATAAATGACAAGATATTATCAATAGATAATAAACCAAAGTTATTTACAATAAATGTATAAGTATCTTCAATCTTATCTTCTGCAATACCTTTGTCTCGTAAGATTTCACGTAAGAATCGAGCATTATCGTTTGCTTCAAAGTGTCTAATGTAACGTACACGTGAACAACGATCTTTCAGATAGTCATTTACTCTATCTTCATTATTACAAGTGAACAAAACTAATTTCTTAGCATTAGTCTGTACACCATCAAGCCATCCTAACAAATCTTCTGTACCCCAGTGTTTATCTACTTCATCAAAGATGATTGTAACAGGAGTTTCAAACTTACGGAAGAAGTCATTAATACGACCTGTAGGATAATCTTCATCTACCACAATAATAGGCAGATTAGAATTTTTGGCTATAACTTTAGCCATAACGGTTTTGCCAGTACCTTTAATGCCACTAAGCATTACTCCAGTAGACAATTTACTTGTTTTCTGGAAATACGTATTTACACGTTTGATGAAAATATCATCACTCTTTGTTGTATATACTTTGGCTGGGAGACTAAGTGAACCATCTTCTTCAAAATAGGACATTCCGTTGTAACGGTCCCATTTCAAATTATATACTTTACCATTTATCAAGTCATAATCAAGACCTGTAGGTTTATTGACAATTCGTTCTCCAACTTTTATAAATTCTGACATAATCTGTTAATTTTTGGTTTTTAATTCATCGATCATAGCATCGACTTGCTTTTGGTTTCTAACTAAATATAGTTTATAGTTAGAATTACTCTTCATTAGAGTATACTTAAAGATTTTCCAACGTAAAGGGAATGAATCTCCAATGAGTCCTTTACATTCAATTATAAAGTCTTTACCTATAAAGTCAGGTAAGTAAGTCATAGCTCTTACTTTCTCTCCATTATATTCGAACTTAGGTATTAACTCAAAGTGGGTTGATTCATATTCAGCTGGAATTTTAGCTTCTTTAAGTTTTTTGTATGTATAGGTTTCAAGTTTACTCCTAAATCTAATTCCATCATAGATATTAGGCTGTGCATTCTTTACTTTTCCCTATTTCTTGGTTTTTTTCTACATAACGCCATATATATCCACCTGCAGTATTACGTTTTCCTTTACATACAGATATTATATTATAATGTTTTACTCCAGTTATTCTTTCTGCTTCGTTTATACTTTTAAATGTATTTATATAAGAATTATCATTTCTATATTGACTTATACTTCTAACTTTTTGGTTATTTTTTATTCTTTCTAAGTTACTACCATAATAATAATTATATTCTCCAGTACACCATTCTAAATTGTCTACACAATTATTTAACTTGTTCTCATCTTTATGATTTACTTGAGGTAAATTATCTGGATTAGGAATAAAAGTACGAGCTATTATACGATGTAAAAGTTCTTCATTTCTTATACCTTCTTTACATAATGTTACTACATAATAACCCGTTTTTTTCATACGAGGCGTTAGTTTTAGTCCTTTCTTTATATAAGAAAAACTCTTATTTACTCTAGGGTTATATACATTTATTATTCTATCTTTAGAATATATATTTCCATTACTATCTGCAAAATAATAACCTTCGTATTCTGGTATATCTTTAAACATATTTTATATATTATTTAGATGAAACATAGTTTACCTAAATAACGTATCTTTACTTAGAAAGTTCCTTTTCTAACCAGTTTTTAATTTCTTCAAAAGAGTTATTTTTTATAGCATCTGAAATATCCTTAGAATTAAATTTCTTGTTTACAAATAAAAAATCTATATTGTGTTTTTTTATTATCTTCCTTGCATTTAAAAAACCTGCTTTATCTCTATCGTATACTAATACAATTCTTTTAAATCTTTGTTTTAGATCTTTTAGTATTTCTAATGGTATAAAAGTACTTTCAGATGAAGGAGATATTGCAGGTATTCCCATCTCATAAAGGCACATTACATCTTTCATACTCTTAGTTATAAATAATACATCTCCTTTTTTAGGTAATTGGGCATAACCTTGAATGTCATATTCAGTTAAGTTATTACGCCATTTTGTATATTTATCTGCTAATGGTCTATAAATCTTAAAGTTATTATATACTTTATAAGCATACATAGGATTCTCAGGCTTATAAATACCTTTTACAATACCATTGCATAAATAATATTTAATGCTATTAACATTAAATTTCTTTAATGTTTCCTTAGATATATTAAATTGTTGCCAGTAATTTATATCAGTTGAAGTAAAGTCCTGGCGTACTACTCCAATAACAGTATCTGTAGATGGAATATACTGTTTACTATTATCTAAAGTAGTATCAGGAGTAATATGTAATTGTTTAATAATATCCTTAAGAATATCATTATAGTTTGTTATTCCTGTAAATAAGGATACAAACTTAATTACATTTCCACATTCTCCTGTACCATGATCTTTAAATAATAGCTGTTTTGTTCGCTTACTATAATAAACTCCAAAAGAAGGGTTTTTATCCTTACGAAATGGACTATTATAGATAGCTCCTACTTTGAATTGCCCTAAGTAATGAGCATATATGTCGTATTCGGTTACCTTAGATAATATATAATCTAAAGTAATACATTCTGTGGGTTTCTTTACCCTTCTTTTATCATACATATCCTGTACGCGTTAGTGTGGGAGAGGATGGATTCGAACCATACCACACGCTATCCCCATTTGGCGACCTGTACTACCTATTACAGTTAACGCATCTCCCGTATATCCTATAGCTCTCACTACTATAGGATAAAATCTGTTATTATATGTTATTTTTTACATTGGCGTAAAGTTTAAAAAAATATTAGACAATATATGAATAATCTCTGGAAAAATTACTTTACATCTTCGTGTTCGCACAAAAATAGTAGTAATCAGTACAAGAAATCAATAGCCCTATATCTGTTAAACAGAAGTCATCTATTTCCCATTCAGTACTGCTACCATTTTATAGGACAGTAAAATCTTTTATCTAGTGATAAAAGCTATACTTCCTAAAAAAGATGTCGAAATAAACTTCGTATCATAGGACTCACACCTATCTTTGTACACCACTATGCGGGATTTAGGCATAGCTGCTATTTATTGCATAACGTATCAATCTATTCCGAATAATTTTATTATCTGCTTTATTTTGCTATCAGCAGATCTTTTATTTAGACACTCTCCATGATTAATGACAATATTCTCTCTGGTCTGTTCGAGCTCCATTTTTACAGCTCTTCCCATTCCCCAACCATTTTTATATCTACCCTTTTGATGAGCAAATAAATAATAGCGAAAAAACCAAGGACTAATTCCATTAAGTATTAATCCTTGATTCAAAGAATCTTCATGTCGTTTTAAACATACTTGTACCGTGTATTTAACACCTCGTTCTCCTTTATATGTACCACTTAAATCAAGAGTACAATCACAAGAATATATTGCTACACGATATCCTAGATTCTCTAGTAAGTCTACAATCTGCATTGCAGTATAGGCTTTAACAAGCATCTCTTGTGAACCAATACAGCAATTTTCGGATATTATTACATATATGTTTACTAAACGTCCACTTCCTATTCCATGACTTTTAATTCGCTTTTTCATAGCTGGAAAACCGTCTATAAGTCGATCATAGCTAATATCATCACCATCAGTTTCATCCCATTTATAAGATCTCTTTGAGCCACCCAAATTAAGATTTAAATCTAGCTTCTTCATTTCAGCTAGACCTTTAGTGTAACTGTATTGACTCTTTTTAATAGTTGCAATATCGTTACCTCTAAAGCTTATTTCTTCAGTTTGTAAGTGACGCAAAGTATCTTCTATATTACCCTCAGGTGTAGGATGAAGAGCGTCTTCATAAAATTTACTAATGCTATCGTACGTATAAGATAATTCTACCATATAGAAGTTGTTTTAATGTTTCTTATTAGCTTTTTCTATCCCTTTTTCAGTTAACCATCTAGTTAACTGCTCTTTCTCATTGTCTGTCCAGTTAATAGTCAGACGCCATTTCCAATCCATGAAATGATGATACTTAAGATTATGACCCGCTTGAATCATACGAGTGGAACATACTTTTCGTAAATTCTGCTCTTGAACGAAAGCTCTAAGAATTCGGACATATTCTACAACTTCTGCATCGTATCTATCTTCAAATTTAGCAGAGTACGTAACCTCTACAATACCACCAACAAAGCGGTCTATAGTGGACGCATCTAACTGGTTATTTGCTACATATTGACGATCACATCCAAAACCAAAAGTATTACTAGTAGCAATAATAATACAGTTTGGATGTCGATGAACTAAGCCCGTAGTAGTCTCAATTTCATCGTTAGCTAACGCTGCATTTAATATCTGTGCAACTGCAGGATCTAATGCCGTTATCTCGTCAATCAATATAATAGATGGTTCAGCGTAAAATTCTGCAAAACGAGTCTTTTCACGCGTCGGATACTTATAACCAATAAACTCAGTAGCCGAAGTACCAATGCCGCAACTAATACAAAGGTAAGGTAATTCTAGCTCTTTAGCTACATTTCTTGCCATTGTACTCTTGCCGCATCCTGCTGGACCAACCATCCATATATTCTTTATGCCAGCGTCAATAGTTCTACGTAACTTATCTTCTGGCTCAAGGTCAGTAAACTTAAATCCTAGTCGTTTACTCTCCTCTAGATACTTTAGTCTCTCTGCTTCTATAAGTTCTTTTTCATGCTTATCAAGTAAATCATTTATTTCTGCTTCTTTCTGCTTAGCAGATAAACAATTAATAATCTTAATAGCCGTTAAAGATGTCTTGTACTCATTGCCAAGATAATCGATAAACGTAAATCTACCATATGAGTCTTTAAGTTGGTAGATATCTTTTCTTAAGTTTAATCGCTTTTTCTTTCCATTTTCTTTTATAGTAGTAGATATAGCAGCATAGATAATATCTCCTACTTTCAATTCATCTCGTTTTACATTAACTCCATCTCTTGTGTTAATGTTTTGAATTGTGTACTTAGTATCTACTATCTCTGCATCTGTACCTGTTTTCTTAAGGAAAGTTTTATTAATAAATTTTGATAATCTCATATAAAAATTGATTTTTTAGCTCTACAAATAAAAAAAACGTGAGTGCATACTATTAGTAATCCATTATTTTGTCTAAAGACTCACATGGCGGTATGCTACTCACGTATCGCTATATTATGCCTAGCGTAGACTTAGGATTTTATTGTCCTATTAAAACGGCAATCCATAAGGATTTTCTGCGTTGTTCTCTACTGCAGCTTCTACTGTAGGTGAGATACTGATGCTTTCACTAGGACCCGGATTAGCTACAGGTGTCTCGACATCTGCAACTACTGGCTTAGTAAAATTGTCAATACGCAGTTCTGTAATTGCTGAAGTTTGACCTTCAGGCAATATCATAGGCTCAATAAAAGTATATTTTGCATATGACGGAAGAGTAGTATAACCCTTATCGTTATATACAATTTTAACACGCAGAAGTTTAGACTTATCTGCTTTATTCAAATAGTCTACTACTTCTTTTGCAAATTCTTCAAAATTAGTACCGTTAAATACAAGTTCTTCGTCTTTGTAAAAACAAAGAAGCAACTGCATAGTACGAGAGAACTGATTATCTTCCTTTCTCTGTACATCTTCATCACTAAGTTGTCCGTTTTTATTATCGGGCTTCCATTCTGTTTGAGTTAGAGTTGCTCCGTTTTTCTCAAATACTACTTCAAAAAACTTTCTACCTGTAGGAGATTCAGCTACACGTGCACTTTTCAATGCTACATTCTCTTGAATACCTGCAGGAATAAACTTAACGTCATTCTTTGTTATCTGTTGCGCTCTTTCTTTACTATACATATCAATGTGTTTTATTCTGGTAAATAGATTCGATCCCAATGAGTTGTAATCTCATTGTTCTCATTACTTTCTGCAATAACTATGTTCTTTCCTCTTAAGTGAGGAGCTCTGGCTTCACGTACTGAGTTATCTCCACCTTCAAATGAGATATGAGTCTCATTCTTTTTACGATAGACATAACCTACAGCATCTGCTTCACCACAAACAATGTCTCCTAATCTTCCAACTAGGTCTATTGCCATTTCTGTAAGCTCTTCACCATCCTTATTAATCATTTTATCTTTAGTATGACCAATGAGGATGAAGTTATCACATAGTTCTTTAAACATAAAAATTACTTTCTTTACTGCCTCTCTAAGATATAAATAACCGGATCCATTGGGAAGCTGTCTTACATCATTACCCTTATACGTCTTACCCATAGGAGTTTGACGATCTTTATATTCTATACAAGACGCAACTCTTATATACGTTCTCTTATGAACTGCTGCATATCACTATGCAGAATAGACTATATCACCTTCTTTTACCTTAAATAGGCAGTCAGAAGTTCCCCATTTCCACTACCATTAGCTTGTAGTGTACTCTCTTTCGAGATAGTCGTTGAACTTTCATTATGATTATGATAGATTTGTTTAATTTTTTCTAAGAAAACATTAATTGAATACTTATTTTTCATACGATTACAAATGAAACAGCAAGGTACACAATTTTCTTTTGTATAATGCTTAGTAGAATCTACTCTATCTATTCCATTCGCATTTTCTTCTCCACAATAAAAGCAAGGTTTATGTAAGAGTTCTTTAATCTCGGCATTTGTTAATTCTATTTTGTAGTTTCTGCTTTTAGCATTACTTCTTATAGAATTAATTCTATGTCTTTCAGGACGATCCTCTTTATATTTCTTATCAGCTATTTCTTTCTGTAAGTCACTAATACAGTTTGAACATGATTTTGGAATATATTTTCCCTTTCCAAATCTATCTGTTCTTACTACGGTAATACTTCCACAGCGATTACATTTACACTTAAAATAGCTTCTTTTACATTGTGTTAACTTATCGTATTCCTCATGGTCTAATTCTAATATAGTTAAAACTCCATGAGTAGTATTTAAGTATTTATTTAATGTTTCTTGTTTCATAATGCTTAGCTTCTGATTGTTTTACCTATTACTGTTATATATAACATATAACGTAGAACTAGGTAAAATGTCCCAGAAATTAAAGGAATTTTTCGATATACATTTCTGTATAAAGCTCCATCATTAAACAGAGTGTAGCAGCATAAGGTAAACAGATTTCCTCTAAGCGAGTTGCATTATCAATTGCAATATACTTATAGGGTTTTGTACCTGTTTGAGTAATCTTTTGTCTAATTTGATTTGCTATTTCAGCTAAATCATTAACGCTTCTTGCTTGAATAGAAAGTGCTTCTAAGAACTCAGAACCACCTTCTAAGTCTATAATAAGACAACCTTCAAGCATAGAAAGTAAAGTCGTTTTACCAGCTTTTGGTTTACCGAAAAGTATCAGAAATCGTGGATTCTGCACCTTTGGTTTATTTTTTTCAGTTGGTAGTATTAACATAATAAATTAGGTTATACTACTTTACATCTAATATGATAGTATTTGATATAATCTGAAAGAATCTGATATTGTAAAGTAAATTAAAGATTTAATGAAGCATTAATTTCAGTATTATTATTAATCATAATAATAACGTTATTAATGATAGTCTTTTCTTCGCGAGGTAGAGACATAATATATCCACGATTATACTTCGGAATAAGCTTATAACCTACCTGAATAAAATTTCCGTACTCTTTAACAGGAGTACCATCCGGCAAACGGAAATCATATAACGGTTTACGATAATCACGGCGAAGCTTAGCGTAATCATCTAATTTTTTCATAGCCAATTCAAACTGTGTTGCAAGGCTATAGTTTTCTTCTGCAAACGGACAGTAAGTACACTTCCGATACTTAGCTACGTCACATGCAGAATATAAATCTGCACCAAAACGAATCTTATCGCTCGGTCCAATATACTGATAACTAAACGGTGTCTCTTCAGTATCGATACCATCGATTAACAACTCAGGATAAGTAAGAGCTAAACGCTTTAGCAAATAGTTCTTATAAATACCATTCTTATCACACTTTTTGTTCGGAAGAGATATAGTTAAAATATTTTTCATAATTTCAGCCTACTTTATTATTAAATACTACTGTATGCTGCATCGTAGTACTCGGACTAGCTTCTATCAGATTACCATACTTAAGCTCATTGTTAAACTCTAATATACATGGTTCTCCAGCATCTCTTACTTTTAAGAAATGAAGATATACCTTGTCTTTTACAGGTAAGCGATTAACTCCATAGCTAAGTATATTAAGTAATTCTGGACGTGATAAAGCTATCACATAGTCACTAGCTTGGAATATTGCATCTGATACAGCTAAATCACTACGCATAGGATAATGCATAGAAGGGTTATTTATCCTATCAGGTTGTTCAATATTTCGATTCATCTGTGAAATCTGTATAATACTCGTATTAGATAACTTCTTTTTACGAATAAACATTTTCTGTAAATCGACTATTGTTCCACGTTCACTTTCGCCTTCTACAAGTAAGGCATGGTCAAGTATAACAATAAGCCATTTATCCTTAGCTATTGTTTCGTGAAAATAATCTATAGTTTTTTCGATACTTTCTACAGTACTAGGAGTATCAATATAGAATATTTGATACTTTTTAATTTTTTCTGCTTCTTCTTTAACTTTGTCTAAAGTAGCATCATCTATACTGTCATTCGCACTATATAATTCCGAGGTAGTGCGTCTTAATCGATTACTTAACTTTCGACCAATTTGTCTATAACTAAGCATCTCAAACGAAAAATCTAAGATTACAATATCCTGATCGGTGTTCAAATCAATTAAATCAGTTTCAAGCGTATTTGCAAATGCTGATTTACCAGAACCTGAACCTCCTGCAATTGTTAAAATCATATTTGGTTCTAATCCACCACAGCAGACCTTATTGAACTTAGACCATCGTGTTTTTAAAGGCACGATTGTCTTATCCTTTCTAGCTTGAATATATCTAACAGACTCATCTGTTACTTCAGCTATTGTTTTAAACGGTAATGTTTTAAAGGATTCCTGTTCCATAATTATTTGCTGTTTGTTGTTCTAAGTTCATTTGCTCTTCGTAACATTCCCACTCATGTTGAGTGAGCCATTTCCACATAGTTTTCATATAACCTATTTTGCCTGTTCGCATTTTATCATCTATTTCGTACCTCAGACAAGCCATAATATGATTATGCATTGCTTTGGATTTACCTATGATACGGTTATATTCCTTTCTACATTTGTTTATATTAGCTCTTAGAAAGCCTTTTGTACCATCAGGTCTTGTAACATAAACTGGAAATACTTCATAGAACTCATCGAACATACTTTCCCTATCTTTTTTAATAGATTCAAGTAGTTCTTCTGAAGGACTATAAATTTGATTGTTGTCAGAAATACTTACTACAACAATGTTACGTTGAATTAACTCTTGTATCTCTTCTTCATTAACTCGGCTGAGAAGTTCCTGAATGTCTTGATTATTAGGTTGATTATCATTCAATACAAGAGAAATAAATACTAATTGATTTATTGAAATATTATACTTGTTTAATAGAGATGTATCTAGTTCTAGTATCATAAGCATTAAAGTTTATGACAATCCTAAAATTTTGATACAATATGTTAGATTCTGTTAAAACAGTTCTAATTGTCTTGGTTGTAATTCTTCAATTATCTTTAGAGCTTCTCTAAGATAATATCTGTAATTAATTTTGCGTTCTTCAATTGGTTTGTTATCGAACTTATTCAAAAGAGTAACACCAGATGCAGTAAGCATATTTTGATATGATTTCTCTTTTGCAATATAGCTTTGTCTTCCTACATAAGGTTCATAGTATTCTACTACTTCACCTTCTGCATGACCAGTATATTTCCATTTCCATAAGTATCCACCATTAGTAGATGCATAGAAACGATTAGTTCGCTGTTGTTCTTGGTTCATGTATTCAACATGCCATTGTTTACCAGTTTTCTCAGACATCAAGAATTTACGTATATCCGTACATCCTTTTATAGTGTCTTCTACTGGTATACCATCTACAAAGTACTTTATAATAGCTTCAGGTATTATCTTTGCAGATAATCCTTTACCCAATAGTACTTTAGTAATAAACATACCTTTTGTTTTAATTAAATCAGGATTTTTAGTTTCCTTATATCCTTCTTTAACTGCAATATAGTCATTAATTGCATATTGGTACATAGCTTCAAAACGCTCTTCTTCAAGAGTAAGTCTTGTAAGTTGTTCCCATTCTCGACAAATCTTGTTAGCCTGTTCATATATACTTTTCTTAAGTAATACAAACAGACCATCAGTATTTGCCTGGACGATTCGGCATCCTACTTGTGTTAACTTTTCAGCTAACATGAGTAATAATAGCTGACCATTGATTCTAATTTTCATTACAGCCTCTGGGCTATAACAGAAGTTATGTTGATTTTGTAGATTGCCTGACAAACCATTTAACGCTAACTTTAATGTCTCATTTTTCACTTTATCTCCATTATGTTTTGCTTCTATTCTCTCATCTTTAATTTGAGAATATACTTCTAAGAATTCAGGACCTAAATGTTTAGGGTAAAATCCATATTCTATTAACATACTTGGGTATAGTGATGCGACATCGATGTCAATGAGCATTTCATCTTCTTTAGGAATAATAATTTCAGGATCATTTTTAGAATGAATCCCTCCTACTCCTACAGTATAACGTAAACCATTAAATACGAAGTTGTTTTCATATCCTTTTCTACCAGGAGATACTATCTGACTTTTCATATCATTTAGTACTTCCTGTAAAATAGGACTATCATATTTAATAAACGGTAGTATTACATCCTTTAATGGTATATAATCCATTGGTGATCTTAATCCTTCAATATCCCACCAGGTTAAACCTGTTTTTTCAAGATACTTTTGAGTTAAAATCTTCATTCCAATGTTTACACCATCCTTACTAAGGACTCGTACACCGTATTCGTCTTCAATAGCTATACGTAAGTCAATATCTTTCTTACATCTATTTAAAAGCTCTGTAGTTGATTCAATATCATTGATATTATAATCAATCATATTGTCAAAATCTTCTAATGGAAGAGGCTTACTCCAATCACATACAAATTCTTGTACATTAGGATATTGCATAGTTACTTGAATTTCCTTCAAACCTACTCTAAGTTTATTAGAGTAAAGCATAGTAAGTAAATCAAAAGTATCAAACCAAATCTGATACTTCCAATGTTTCCAAGCTTCTATATCATCTTCTGTAGAAGTAGTAATAGTCCTACTTAAGTTAAATATAGAACTACATATTGTAGCTACATTATAACTCATGAGTTTATCTTCATACTCTATAATATAGTTTATTATAGGATTATCATAATGTAGATTATTATATCCACAAAAGATAATCTCAGATTTTATTTCTAAATCTGTAGTATAGAAATCACCCCATTTTATGTAAGATTCTACTTGTTTAAAGAACTTTACTAATTCTCTTAGTTGGTTCTTTCTTTCAGAGATTTCAAACTTATATACTTCTCCTGTTTCTGTATTTTTAACAGAACAGTGAAAGATATTTTGAAATACCTCGATATCGAATACAAATACCGTCTTTCCACGTATTTGCATATCATTAAAGTTTAGTTAGTTGCGGGGGTAGGATTCGAACCTACGACCTTAAGGTTATGAGCCTTACGAGCTACCACTGCTCCACCCCACAATAAGAGCTAGTTTCCTAGCTCTGGCTTTAATTATTGTTTAATTTCTGTAACTCTAGTAGAAATGAATCTATTCTAGAATCTTCATAGAAGCAATCAACTTTAGTATGTTTCAACTTATCAACTGCTTTAGGGAACATTTTCTGAGCTGCTATGTATATAGCTTGCCCTTCACGTATTTCAGTATTTACTCGAATAAGTTTTGCTGCTTCTCGCTTAATACTAATAATGTCTAACGCTGTAATTTCATCCATCATGCTGCTAATTTGGTTTCTTTTTCTGATTTAGTATCTTGTTTTTCTCGGAATATACAGAAACGATAGTTTCCGCCATTATATTTCTTCATATATTCTGATTTTTCCCAAATTTCAATTCCAGCATAGTTTCGTATTGACTTGCTGAATTCTAAGTTCATAGTTTCAGCTTTCTTGCGAAGTTCCTCTAAACTGAGTCGAGATGGTGTATTACTAAAATCATATGGTAGATTATTACTATCATATAATTTTACTACTAGTAAGTTAGGACAATCTCCCTGATTATATTTAGTTACAGCAAGTTTATGTGTTGCTTTCTTAAACATAATACTCTGTATTTTCTCATCATGAATAGCCTTTAGCATTTGCTGTTTAGCTATACGATTCTCTCTACTATAAGTAGAGTTAATCAGTTTGTCATGATAGTCACTGAAAGGAGCTTTATCAAAACGTTCTTTCTTCTCTTCCTCAGTAAGACCGCTATTTCTAATATGCGGTTTACTAAACGTAATATCCTTTAAAATAGGATGTTGAAATGTAGTTCGAGTACGTTTTGTACCACTTTTATCTGTATAAGTTACAGTCTTTGCAATCTTAATAGATTGATTAGCTTCTTTAGAAGACTTACCGGTTTTTGTCCAGTAGTCTATATATGTATTATTTTTCTGTTGATCAGTTTTATTCATAGTTGTAATATTTTATAAAAAGGAGTAATATTCCTACTACTCCTTTCACTCATTAATTTTTAAAATTTTTATGAAAAACAATAAAGAGTAATGTTATGCTACTAAATACAAAGGTGCAGAATCATCACTCAAATCCGTATTGTCATTGAAATCAGCAATTGCTTTACGCAAACTATTCAATGTTAACAAACACCCATTTTGCATATTACGGAAATATGTACGTGTAAGTTCTTCAGTAATACCTAAATTACGTTTTCCTTTTTTAGCCTTAAGTACAGGATTAATTGTATGCTCTTTAGCCATTTCACCTAGCTTAACATAGAATTCATTTAAAGCTGATAGCTTATAAATGTTAATAATGTTAGCATCTTTAGGAAGATCTTTAAACTTCATTCCCATATTAGCACACTGGATTCGTAACTTAAGAATTACTAGCTCTTCGTACATAGCACGAATATGAGTTAGTAATGCTCGTAAATCATAATTACGAGTAAAACCTTTTTTAACTACATTCTCTGTAGCTATAATTCGCCAGCTACGAGTAATCTCTGCAGTTAATTTATCACGTTTTGTAATGAGTATGTTTGGCTTAATATTTGTTGTAATTGATCTTGTCATATATGTTGATTTTTAAAAAGTTAATACTTGATTAAAATAACGTATATTAGAGATCGCTTACCTGTAGTGCTAGTAGCTCTATCGAAAGAGTAGCTCTAATTATTTCAAGCTTGCCTTATTAACCTTACGGTCATTATCTACTAGCGTATTATTACCATTTTTGGCATCTTCTATGTGTATACTTATAATTATTCCACATTACTATTTGTTTAATATCTTTACGATGAATAGTAATACGATAATTTTGTACTGGTAATGTACTATTAGCATACATCCAACTATATTCAAATGTAATAGTATTTTCATTCCATTCCTCACTATCTTTTATAGGATAGAAGATAGTTCCATCATATACTTCTATACGTTCAATATGCGTATTAATATCCTTCATCCATGTGTGAAGACATTTATCATATACTTTCTGTGTCATAACTATTAGTTTTAAATATAAAAAACCAAGAAGCCCTGACCCATCATCCTGGGCTCTTGTGGTTTTATATAAACATCTCCATTTCTTATTCGATATGTAACTACTTTAGTAACATTTACATCTATTTACTATAGTCTTTATACATCTACTAAATACTCTTTTGATGAGTCTATTCAATTCTAAGCATGTAATAAGCGTACATCTGCTAATACTTATTCATGAATAAATTAATCTTCCATGAGATTAATGTTGATTGCCATGTCTCCACCACCTAAATTAAGGTAGCCAATACATGAGCCTATTTTTTGTCCACGCGCATTTTTTTGCTGTTGCTGTGAATCATCGTCTATCAGCATAGTTTTACTAATTTTGTAATCCCCTTCTGTTACACCTAGAAAAGCATACAAAGCAAATCGATTGATAACTGACTCATAATCATGAGTCTTATAAGCTTCTTCAATAACTTTCTGAGTAAGAATGTTATTGAGATACTTATTTGGCGGCAGATACTTGCTATAAGCTGCAAGCATCATTGTACTCAACTCCCGAAACTCGTAAGTTTTTTTATCCTGAAACAGCCAACTCCACCAATGCTGTCTACTTCTATAAAAGGTTACTGACCCATCGTCGTGAACCTTAATAGACTCAGGAATTTCTCCATTAAGAAGAATTTCACTACTAATACGAGTGTCTTTTAAAAGGAGTTCAAGTAATAATTTCTTAGAATCAGAAAGTATTTTCATCCTTTACGAGAACTTTTCGTTATTTTTTAATCGGAGTACCGAGCTCGTCATAATAACGATCACAGTTAGACGCCTGAAGATTGTTAAGTTCCTTCAGCATCTTAGAGAGATTCAGCATCTCTTCTGCAATCTGATCAGCCTTTTCCATCTCGAAGCCATTCAGACGGTTGACATGTTCAGTCAACTTCAGATAATCGGTAAAGAAGATTGGAGCACGTCCAGTTGTAGTCGGTTTGCTATTGAACTCAATAGCCTGAGCGATGGTTTCATTGTTTACTTCATTGAACTTGGCAGGTCCAATTTTGAACTGTAAAGACGGATCATTGTTCAACTCAATGACCGGCGTACAACCGTCAGGAAGACAAGTAATACGACTACCTGTAATGTCAATTTCTTCGATTACATACTTCATAATCGGCCGAACGAGACGAAGTTCATTTGCCCGAACTTTGTCATTATATTCCAAATCAGCCGGTTCTGCTTTTACTGTCAGAATCTTCTTACCGATAAGATTCCAAGTTTCTAACTCTGCTCGATACGGAGCAATCATAGCACCGTTAATAGTTGCTTTTTCCATTTTAATATCTCCTACTTGATTTTAAGATTGATTTCTTAGCGAGATACAATCATTTTTTGTTAATACTAATTTTAAATTTAGCGTATTACTCTTATTCTGCTAACCTGCTCAGTCTCTTAGAGCCGCTTTAATAAAGCTTTGAAAGAGGTTAATTAATCTCAATAATGTATTCAGTAATACGACGAATTGTTAATGTCTGATAAAATCTGTAATTTACTGTTAATGTGTATAAGTATAGTAGAACTCACTTACTAGATCGTAATGCTATTGCATATTCTGAAGTTTACTTGTAAATCCGTTAATGTCTGACAAAATCTGTAATTTACTTGATTCTTCATACTCAGTATTCCCCGTAGGACTTTACTCATAAGACGTATGAGTCAACTGTTCTTCTGCTTATCTACTTTCACTTAAACGTTTATAATATGTTAAACTGTCTGAAATAATCTGTTAATTATCTCTGGGCTTCTAGATTGTACTTAAAGGGGACTAGTAACCCTACCGTTTCCCTATCTTGCCGTACCTTATAACGCGATTAGATGCATTATAAAGAGCCTATCATCATAGTACGATACTACTACAGGCATATAAGCTATTACAACATTCTTATCCTAATAGGACTTGGCGAATGAGGGTCGTTTCTGTTGAGAAACGTTACTAAAACACTGTTACAAAAGCTGCCTAATTTTCCAAGACACCCACTTCCGGACAAATTCACTTCCGACATTGCGACAAATCTCGGGTTCCTACTTCACCTCATGGTATTTCCAACCATTCAACGACATACCCTAATGAGAGGTACTAAAGCATCGTCTCAGCGATCTTCATTGGTAGTATATTGCGGTATACTACTTTACGAAATTTCATGTAGCAAGGTTCTTCGATAGCGGGGTGGCTCGTAAGTTTTGTCAGAACTTACTACCATTGAACTTCCCAATTGTTTTAAAGTTAAACATGTTAACACTCTCCTTATTTGTTATAGCTGTTCGATTCAGCGTAGGCACTCATTAATAAGTCTTACCTTCTTCATATTCTCTTTAATATGCAAGCTGCTTATTAAGGCAATACACAGACTACTTCCACTCTGCTTCGTGTCGGCCTCTAGGATGCTTCGTAAGATCCTGCTCTATGCTGGAGTGCATAGCTCTTACCAAATTATTTATAGCAAACCTTAGTACTAAAGTAACTTTACTTCAACTTTCCAAGTTTTAATAGTGGTCCTGGCCCACTCCCTTTTCTTTCGAAATAGATATATTTATACTAATCCTATATCTATCAACCAATAGTCTTATCGCGGACTTCAGGCGCTAGTCAGTTTATACTCCAGTGCAAAGCACGTTAGATTTTATAGTGACATTACTGACAAGTCACTTTATTATATAATAACCTTAACTTCATTCTGCTTATTTGTCATAAACAGTATAGTAATTGCAACTATATATGAAATATCTCAAGCTGTAAGACACGCAATTTACTTTCCATAGGGATTTCTCCCAAACAGCTAACTCTTACGTTCACTGTATTGCGTATAGGTTTTGCACCTAATCCAGTTAATCAGTCATATAGCTTCAATACAAATGAAGTTCTATATGGATCATTGCTACTCAGCCATGTCTTGTCTCAATTTCTGCTCATTATTATATAATTTACCCCTTTATATACATATATTTAGACAGATAATGTCCATTCCCAGTTGAATCATGCGCTTCGATACGAGTGAAGATTTTAAATATATGTAAAACACTAGGTTAGTATTCTTTGGCCAACGGATTGGTTACCGCCCTGCACAGGGGAGTTTTGGAGACTACCCTAGAATGCTAGTCGATTCAGATTTAAATGACAACGTACAGCACGTGTTCACATCCCTTCGTGATTCTGCTTTTGAAATAGCTAAAACGGACATGTATAGAGGTGAACGATACCCCTTTGCCTTGTTTAGATGCGATAGCTGCTCCTTCCACATCTGCGTCTTTTAGTCACCAGTCGGTTCTCACTTATGGGTTACGCACGCTCTCCCATTTTCTTGTTGCTTCTTCAGTTATAGAACAATTTTATAACACAACAAGTTATCATACTATAGTATAAATAGAATAGTGTTTGCTATTACTTATACATTTCAGTATCCTGTATTGCTCACACCACACGGCTTAGTCAGGCTCAAGTAATGAATTTTACACTTATAGCTCTTATATACCGCTTGTGCATCTCTATTAGCGGTCTGCGTTTATCTTCGACAGATTACCAGTTTTTAACTGGTAAAGTTTTATTAATAGGCATCAACCTGTTAAAAAACTTAGTTCTAGAGGTAATGTCCTCAGGTAAATAAATTACCTTTTCAATTACCTTGGTTTTAAACTCTGGGAGTGTTTCAACGTCCCTTGTAATTGTCACAGAAGTATTATCGACGTCACCGTCAACAGATACAGTCTCATCTTTAAGATTAATATTGATAGACTTAGAATTCAAACCAAGTACGTCTACTGGCGTTTTGGGTACGTCTACCCAACGAATCATAGTCTGACTTGCATCTAAAGTTTGAGACGGAGAATTTGGATCAAATCCAATAAATCCTCCAAGACACACTACGAATAGTGTAATCCACAAATTAATCCGTTTCATATTGATTATTTGTCGGAATAGGCACTCTTGTCTACATAATCTGCAAACCTTGCGATAGGTTTTGCATAATATTTAACAAGTTCTGCGACTTTATCCTTAAGGATACTCGGAGAATCGCCATATGTAGAAACAAGTGTCTTGTAAATGGCAGATGGATGAATAGTTACAAAGCCATTCTGATCAGCATTCATAACAGTTACTTCATCATCTTTTCCTTTCAGGATAGCATCAATAGCCTTATCTGCGTTTGCAGTAAGAATATTGAGAGTAACGGCATTGAGTTCTTTCTCTAAGGTTGTTTTGAGATTGTCACCTGCTCTCTCGTTCCATTCCTTCAATTTCTTTTCGGAATTGATTGAAACGATTACCTGAATAAGTTCTGCAATTTCTGCATCACTAACACTTGGACACCAGCCCTTCAACAAGGCATGTGCACCAAGAATGCTATGCTCAGTATTCAACTTGCCTCCTACCATACCTTTTATGCAGGTAAGCAGTGTTGCATCTGCTCCACTCTTAATGAGATTTGCAAGCACAACGGCCTTCTTTTCTTCTTTACTAAATGAGAATGCCTTGCGTCCCCATTCAATACCCTGAAGGAAATTCTTTCCGATACCTTCTTTCTGTGAGAAAATAGTACGGAGAGCCTTTAACTTATCTGCAACTGACATCTTAGGATCTGGTTCAGGAATTTCTTCCTTGGCTGCAGCAGCATCCTTTTTAGCATTTTCTTTCACTTCTTCAGGCACTTCCTTGAATTCAAGTACTAATTGACGGGAATTGTCATTTGCCTGCATATATTTCACCTTAATGCCAAGGTATTCACCAAGAACGCGTTCTGCTTGTTCACGCATATCGGCATTAATACGTACTCCCATAGTCTGGAAGTCACCTTCAAGCTGAGTGAAATACTGTACTAAAGCAACGGATGTCATAACGTCAAACTGACGTTTCATTGCTTTTTTTACCTTTTCAGGAGTTTCCGGGTTAGTCAGATATTCGTTCCGAATAATGCCCATAAGCTCAATCGCATGATTTTTGTCAATGCGGTCTTTAGAGCCATCACTACCAAGCATTCCACCTAATGAGGTAGATGTTGTGATAGCAACACTTTCCGGTTTCACTACTTCAGGAACGATAACTTCTCCCTCTGTCTTGGTCTTTTCGTCCTTAACCTGCGGTTTGTCTTTGGTTTCTTTGTTTTCCACTACTTCCACAGGCTTTTCATCAGGTTTCGGCGCTTCTACTGTAGTAGCTACAGTATCTTGAGTCTTTGACGGTTCCTCAACCTTTGTCTTATTTTTCTTAGCCAATTTCTTAGCTTCTTTACTAACTTTTGCCATTTTGATAATGTAGCGCTCCTTCGCTATAAGTTAATAGGTTATATACTTGTAAATAAAATAAATTAACTCTGAGATGTAATCTCTGCAGTCACGAGTCATCTATAAATTTACTTTCAGTTCTCGCTGTAGGTAATCCTTCTGCTTCAGTTACTGTACTGTCACGTTCAGCCTTGTTTTCCTTACTCGTATAGTCCTGATTGCAAGGTAATACATTCCAAACAACGGGTGTATTACTACTATACGTGGGGGCTGATTCTACAGTAGCCACTGCAGCTTTCTCAGGAGTAGAAGTACATTCCTTATATACTTCTTTAACTCCTGCACCTACAAGTAAGCCTATTACTAGAATGGCCATTAATCTAGAAAAGGCTTTGGCATCTTTCATCAATCTTGCGATGACGAAACATATCACTATTGCAGCAAGCAATAGACCAAATGAATTTGCCATAATTTGTAAGTATTGGTTAGTATTGGTTAAATAATTGTTTTAGTCTTTGTCTTGCCTTATTTAAACAGGTTTTAACTGTTGCTTCTGGTATGGCAAGCTCTTGTGAAATTTGTTGATAGGATTTCCCATCAAGTCGAGCATATATTAAATCTCTATACTTTTTCTTAAGACGAGGAATACATTCCATAACAATGTTAATATTCTGTTGAAATATCATATCATCTTCTGGACTATGTTCTAATCCACTTAATTGAATCTTTGACTCCTCATCATCAATATAGTTATTTAACTGCTCTTTTTTATTCCGTCTTATGTAGTCAATTGCAGTATTAACTGTAATTGTCTTTAACCACATCTTAAATGAAATATGATTAGTATAAGATTGTAGCTTTAAATATACTTTAGTAAATACCATAGATGTTATATCATCCGCTGCATCTGAATTATGTACTACATTATTAGCAGTATACCAGACTGTTTTGTAATAGTTATTATAAAGTGTATTAAAAGCCTTTTCGGAACCTTCTCTAGCTTGCTCTACAAGAAGCTTTTCTTCTTCTTTCATAGTAGCTAGATTTTTAGTGGACTACGGCTAACTCAATAGCCGTAATCCTAGGATTAGAAAGGAAGGATGTAATCCAATATATATTGATTAATTACAGCTTTTCTTTTCCAATAGAGTTCCTTTATCCAATTAGACCATTCTAGTCTTTTATCGGAATCAAGATAAGTTAGATTCATAATCATGTTTACTGCAATTCTTAATTGTACTAATTCTGTTTTAGAATTTGAGTTATGAATATCAGTAATCATGACATTTAATATCTTATTTTGAACTCTTTTAGCTATAGTAGCTATTTCTGGATGTTTAATCCTAGTAATAAGAGCATTAGGTAACCCATAGAATATTGCACCTTCTATAGAATTATCTTTTACTAACTTATACCAGGTAGAACCTATGTTAAATTTACCACATCCGTATACCTTTTCATTTATCATAAATGGTACAGGCATATCAGGTGTAGTTACTATAGGTAACGTACTTGAATAGAACCTATATTCAGGCTCCAATTTATCTTGCAAATACTCAATGACATTCATATTACAACTCTCCTTGAAGCCTTAACCTTGTTTCAATTTGAGCAATAATCATATCTGCCTGAGATTTTGAGAAACCTTTGTTGATGAATACAACTTGAGTTTTCACTATATAGTCTTCAGGGAACATTTTTCTGTTGTTCTTATAGGCCTGAATGAAATCGTTAAACTCTTGTTCTGTATACTCAATTTTAGTTCTCTCAGTAGCCTCTAAGCCTAATGCATTTTTGACTGCCTCACTTACAGAGGGATAGTCAAACACATATGACTTTGGATTAGCTACGATGTCTTGTAGTTCAAGACTGTCCTTTTCTAGTACTGTGATAGTACCGTCTTTTTGCATATCATTCAGCAAAATACCTCTGACAGCAACTAAACATGGCGCAGTGCCTGCAATTCTCACTAGAACACTAATGTTCTTTCCATTGGCTATATATAAGCCTGGTTTTTTAAGTTCTAACATATTTTATTCCTCCTTTTTGAAAAATTTGTCTGCTACTACCTTTGCATCAGATAAAGAAAGTTCATATTTATCCTTAATCTGAGAAAGAAAATCCATTTTACTGATACAAGACTGAGCTAAAGCTTCTAATTCGTCTTTGACTCCTTGAGCATTGAACTTTACCCAAGGAACAATTTCAATTTTCTTTACCGACATTGTTCTTTATAATTTATAATTTCTAAATCAATTCTTTTCCAAAAATCGTATCCTTCACTAGTTGCTCTTGCATCAAAGCAATCTATAAAAGGACAATTACGAATTAGATGTCTTATGCGTTCAACAGAACGCTTATGCATTCTATTGTTACGCCAGCTTTGAGGTATACAATTTTCATAGATTAAATCTATTACTCTTGTTAGAACTTTGTTCTTTCTAAGAACATAATCCCACTCCTGAGGTAGGATGTCATTGATTGCTTTCTTTACACTCATACTTTACATCTTTTTGAGTTTTACTTAATTTTGATAATTAAATAGTGGTAAGGAGAGGATTCGAACCTCTCTTCTCTAACCTTATCAGTGTTAGCGTTTCTAAGCCTTATGAAACTACTTACCCCAGCCTTTTACGACAATGGCGAGCCGTTCAGATTATTACGCTACTAAGCGAGTATAATCTGTTACATAACTTGTATTGCCAGTTATCTGCTTATTGACCTATTCTATTTCCTCTATGTCGCTGTCAAAACCGTTCAGCCCCTTGTATTTCAATTACTATAAACAGAACTCCTCCACACTTTTATACGTTGATACAAGTATAAAATATTCTAATATGCTTAAATATAAACAAAATAGAAAGTTAATCACTATTAAATGTGATTGTTGTGGAAAGGAGTTTGAGAAACCTCTTTCTGAATATAATAGAAATATTAAATTAGGCAGAGCAAACTATTGCTCACGTGCTTGTAGTGGTAAAATGTGTAATAAGAATAATAAACAAAAAGGTAATCCTTCTTCTTTAAAACCTTATAACAGAAGAGATCAGTACACTCCATTTAGATATTATTTTAGAAATGCTAAAAGAAGATTTAAAGATTTTAATCTTACTTTAGAATATTTAAAACAATTATGGGAAGAACAAAAAGGTATTTGTCCTTATACTGGTGTACAGTTATGTTTAGCAGAATATAAAGCTAATCACAATGATCCTATTTATACAGCCTCTTTAGATAGAATAGATTCTTCTAAGGGATATACAATAGGTAACGTACAATTTATCTCTACAGCAATAAACTACATGAAGAATACTATGTCTCATGAAGAGACAATTAATCTCTGCAATATTATTGCTAAACACGTAGTGGAGCTGGGGGCATACGATAGCCCCGTCCAAACGACGATTTAATAGACCTAACAGTCAATTTCTTTAATACATTTTATCTATCCATTTTATGAACCAATCAGGTGCATATATACGACTTCCCCATATTAACATAGGAAATATCAATATAGGAAGACACAATACAAATAGTATACGATAAAACCATTTCATATATGTAATTTTTAAATTTGTGGGTATATAGCCGACCAAAGCTATATACCCTTAGTACTACTATCCTATTTATTCGTATTCCTTATTCATAGGCAACCCCTTTCCTTCACCTGACCTAGGTAGTAATACCTGGTTGACCGTTGTATAGTCCATTGTACTCTTGCTTATTTCTAAGCTTCCATTAGGGTTTTGGTTGGTAAATAGTAGCTTGGGTTGACTGCACCATACTAACTTGTTTAGGGTTAATAATATAATTCTCTGCCATATGCCTCTGGCGAAGGAGCACTGACAGTAACTGCTTTAGTTTGTGTCCTTTCAGAGTTGTTATCTCTAAATTGACATACATCACAATGTTGTTTGTTACATTGTAACGGGCAATCATTCTTAATTAAATTAAGAGTAGTTGCTTTTAATTTCCGGTTACAGATTAATTTACTCACGGCTCATAGATTTAAAAGATTTACGATCATAGGGCTGTAATTTGGCTCTACGTGTCGTTTTCGTTCTCTTATTTACGGACTTAATCATATAAGCACTGTCTTTAAACGTTTTTCCCATAATTACATTTCGTTAAGGGTTGTTAATGCTGAAATGGCAAGCTTCGGAAGGAATTTTGCATTCATGCCTTTCAGTGCATTGTACTCTCTCGTTGATCGTGGACCAGTAGCAACTGTTTTAAGGATAATAGGCTCAATAGCCTTATCAACAAAAAATGCTTTCCAGAATGCTCCTCTGAATGCTTCTTCTTCAGTAGGATCACCACATACAGCACAAAGCTGCTTACAGGCTTCGATAAAAGCGCTATCGTGGCTTTCACAGTCTTCCTTTCCGGCAATATAACCTTCTTCTATAGCTACAATATTCCCACATTCATTAGGAAACGCTTTAGAGAGTGATCTTTTGATCTCTTCACTAGTGAGTGAATCATCTTTAATACCAAAAATTACTATTCTCATAATATTATTGATTAATATGTTAAAAACCTATTTTGTTTTGTTTTCTTTCTGCAGGTTGTTTGTTAATTGCAACAGGATCCGGACGGAAGAACTCAATGATAAAATCATCATAATTCTCATTTACAATAATACTAAAATTGTCTCCTAATGCTATTACAGTATTATTATCATCAGGATCTCTAATAATCTGTTTTATGCAGGACTCATTGATCATACTGTTTGTAGTACCATAGGATATACCATTTCTGAATATCTTTACCTCACAAACAATATAAGCAGTATCGTTCTTATAAATTCGTACCATAGTTAATCTACCTCTTTATAAGTATGCTGATGATAACGAACCCCACAATGCTTGCAATACACTCTATCCTTAAACCGCTTGTTAAGCTCTGTTTTAGGATTAAATTCACTACTCCATTGATGTCCATTAATAAGACAATCAATTTCTTTCATAGCCCTTGTATAGGCTAATGGGCTACTAAAGAGCTTCTTATGAGCTTCTAATTTAGCCTGAGAACGCATTTTAAACGCTCTCCACTTGAAATAAATTTTTTTTAAAATACTCATCTTTTAAATATTTAAAAGTTAATAAACTCAATTGACGACGACCAGGATATTCTGGATTTTTTTGTTGAACAGTTAATATCCACCTTACACTTGTTAATAAGAGACTTGTAAAACGCTTTTTACTTATTTACCGAAACTAGAATAGTCTCAATTTTAATTTTAAGCTCTCACTTAGTTTTAACTCATAAGCAGAAATAGCTGCAAAACTAAATCTTATTGGAGTACCTGATTTTAACGTCCGCACGATTATAAGAGATTAATGCAGATACTTCTTTCCATTTCGTTACTTCCTGCACTCTCGAACTAATCTGGTAAAGATGAATCTCTTACTTACGCCCCACAGGTTTGTCATCTTCTGAAGACATTATAAAGGCATTGCACCTATTCTCACGAACTGGTGCAATAATGTTAAGTTTTTAGCAAATGGAACATCATTTATCCTCAAGAGGAATATCTGCTGTAGATTTCCTCGGAACAGAATCTGGTGTAACTTTATTTTGTTTATAAGCATCATTAATTTGTGCACCAAATTCTACATTATCGTAGTCTTTCCTGTTTTGTAAATACTCTTTGGCTATGTCACTATTTGACATTTCAGTGCCTCCTTTCATAAGTATTGCAATAAGGGCTACGTCCGGCATGTTCATAAATATTGAATCATATCGAGATTGTTCTTTAATATCCCTTCGGAACTGGAGAATGTCGTCGATAGTTACCGGTTCAGCACATGTTGTTGTATCCGTAATTTGTACACTTTCAACCTTATCAGGGTTGATAGCATCTTTAATATCGTCCATAATATTAGTACGTACGCTAATAGCAGTACCGATACTAACAATGAAAGCGATAATACTGAAAATTAGGGCATAAATAAGCCCGTTTTTGTTTTGGTTTTCCATTTTTGATAAATGTTTTTTAGTTAATAATATGTTTTAATCAATTCCAAAAATATGTTTCATATACAATGGTTGAAAAGTTTTTGCTGCATATTCTGCTGCTTCTCTGTTAATAAACCTTAAATGAGTACCGACATAAGCAGAGGCAGTGCCAAGGCCACCGCAAGAACGCAGACCGAACAAACCCGCAGAGGAACCATTTTTAATCTTGTCCCAATCAATATACCACCAACTGTACCATGTTTTAATTGGTTTGTTTTGTTGGTAGACCGGTATCCATGGTTTGTTTCCGTTGGCAATAAAGTTAATTGCTTCAGTGATAGTACTCAGCATGATGTATAACACGACATGTTCATCTAACTTCCTGCGCTTATCAATAGGTTTCTTACCTAATACAGCACAAGCACTTTTGTAATCTTTTACTTGTTCGAACATAGTTTTGACTAATATTTGTTTAACATTTTGGATAACTGTTCAATTTGATTAGATACTATATTAAAACTAACTCTATCTATATTCTTTATTGACTTAGCTACTAATTCTAAATCTTCTATAGATCTTCTGATAGATGCTTTAATACCTACTCTAGTAAGAGGTCCAATAGGCACTCTCGCTCCTAATTCCTGTAATTTTTTGTTTCGAGCTTCAATAGCTTCAGGAAATGTAGCAAATGTTCCTACTTGAATGTTTGTACCTTTGTAGTATATTATTACACGGTACGGCTTACTCTTGTTATATCTACATTGATATATATACTTTTGACATTTACTTCTTGTCATTTTATAGTATCTCCTACAAAATAAGTGTTATAGTACAAATAGTCCTTAATGTATACCTCTTCAGTCTTTTTACTGAAAGGATTCATGAGTTCTAACACATATGTGTCTGAGTTCCGTATATACTTATTAGTCACAATATAGTTCTTATACTGTGCCTTAAGTTCTACATAATTGTAATAGTCTTTATTATTAGAATGTTTGACTAATGATACTGCTACTATAATTATAACAATTATTATTATTAGTGATTCACTAATAGTAGCAAGTATATTTTCTGAAGTGTTTCTTCTTATAATCATACTACGCTAATCTAATAATTACTTTTGTAGGTTCATTGTCTTCCCATTTTACAGATGGAAATAAGTCTGGATCTAATCCTATTACATAAAACGATGTTGTAAGCCATTGAGGATTACTGTCATTTGTTTTTTCTGTAGGTTTGTTTTTATACAGATATAGACTTCCATCTTTATCTCTTGCAACCCACATTCGAACTGATTTCTTTGGTTTTTCTTTCATACTAAATTGATTTTAGTTAAAATTCTTAGATAGTACCCTACTAGGATTGAGAACCTAGATAACAGTAAGCATCATACTGTTGTTTTATACTCACTCTGTATTGATTACAGAATTAAACTATAGGGCAGAGGTTTGCCTTATTTATATCTTTATTTAGTGACATGTATTCCTCTAATATAATACGAAGACTAAATATTAATATAAACAAAACAACTACACACACAATTCGACAGCTACCTCTTCATGTGTGCCCATCTGTTTTTCGTTTGGCAATTACTGGAACGAACAGATAAACCGAGCGATAAAATGACTACTCTCTAGAAGACTAGTCTACGCTAATTCCTGTATAACACCTTAATGCTAGCAGTTTTAGTGTTAGATCGGAAACCTAATTATTATTCAGATTCTTCATTACTTTAAGTAGTAATTCTAAATACTGAATGTTAAACGGAGCATCATGCTTAATGCACTCCGTTATATGGATAAATGTCAAGATTTGTATAACATAATCAGAATAGTTAAAATTTATCTTTGCAAATCGATACTCTATAGTGTTGAATTCACTATCGCATCTAATAAGACTACCAGAAGTAAAATCATATTTACTAATTTTATAATCTACTATACGTGATATGATTTGCAAAGCGTTATCATTGTTGGGTTTGTATTTATTCATTCTAGTAGTTATAACATCTGACATATCATATATGTTGTTTTTTTCACTCTCTTTATAGAACTTATCACAATTCATAAAAAAGTTGTCATATTTACAGTCAATATGCATATGTACACTACTACTTTTAGCAATTGCGCAATTTTCTTTCATATTAGTTAATAGTATATATAAGCCTTTTAAGCCTTTAATACCATTTAACCGAATACGATTTTCTCGTAGTCTACTAGAAGAGTTACCATCATAACCTGAATCATATGATACACAGTTATTAAGTAAGATAGCTCTTTGAATCTTATCTGGTGTAGGATATTCTGCATCATGTTCTATTTCAATGCCAACGTTTAAGGAATTATACCCTTTTCTTCTCTTTAGAGTATATTTTAAAGTATTACCTTTAACACCTTCAACAGTTTTAACTATCTTACACAGAATATAAGTTATTTCATCTTGCATTTGTAATAACATATTATATGTATTTATAATGCTAGAATGAAATCTTATACCAGTTATATAACAATGATCATGGAGATAACATTCCCCAAAACAGGTATTAAGAACATCTATTAGATTACGATTACCTTCAGACATACACCAACTTTCAGAACTGTTATCATCTGAACTAGTGTAATCTAAAGAAAATAAGTGATTACCACAATATGATCCTCTAACTACTCTTTTATATTCGCTATCTTCTTTCGATATAATATCTTTAATACAGAACCAGTCTACTTTATCAAATCGAATATCAACATCTTCTATACAACTTGCCCTTTCTATACCTGGAACATAATATTGAATTGTAGATGATAGGTTTTTTAGTATTTTAGCAATAGCGAGAAGATCTTTTTTATTTTTATTTACTTTCGTTCCTCCAATCAGTTTATATGGCCATATACGATTTATATATTGCCACAATAACTTTTTGTTTCTTTGCTTCATTTTAAAGGCTTCCCATGCCATTGGGGATGAAGCGAGTGCTGTAATGCACGATTCTTGCCACTTAGTCATAATCTTTTTAATTTAATTAAAAAAGAGTTAGATTCCTAAGAACCTAACCCTTTAATCAAAATCTGTATTGAATGAAACTAGTATCGTTCATTTTCTCCTCTACGAGTAGAATTTGAGCGATTCTCCGGTTTTTTAGCACTGTCAGCTTGTTCTTTGCCAGCCTCAGCAACAACCTCTTGGCACATCTGACGAAGAGTAGAATCCTCTTTATATGCCTTTGTAGTCTGCAAAGCTACAGCTACTTCTGCCTCGGATGCTCCGTTGTTGATAAGTTTCAATGCCTTTGAGTTAGCAGCTAACTTAATACCATTCTCTTTCACGTAATTAATTACACTTTGTCTCATAATTTTGATAATTTTAATTAAACAATATATATTGATAAAAAAGACTTTGACTAATTTATAAGGTATTAGTTTTCATAAGTACAAACTGGAAGATTTATTAACTTATTACTTAACACACTCGCCACGTGAAGGCTACCTTGTGAGTGCAACTATTATTCCTATTTTCACAAACAAGAATAATAGCCAATAAAAATTTTACAGTTGTTCGACAAATATTACTAAATCCAATAAATATGACTTTATCGAATAGAGGACTAGCCTACACTTAGGCCAAATAAACATAACTAAAAAAGAGGTTATTTGCACACATTGTTGGTTATTATGTAACACAGGATTGTTATGTTTTGCATGATTTTTAAGTCTGCACTAATACTAACTTATATAACGATATTACAAGGTTTATAATTCCTTCTTTACGTCAGGGATATTTAGATATAAGCCCCACATGCTTGTCAAGGATTCTCACCTTAAAGACACCTAGCTACAGGTCAGCTAGGATTTTTTGTATTATGCTACCCAGTCTTACAACTACTTGACTCGTTTATATCCCACAATACCACAAATATAAACTGTCTTTGATTCGCCTGCACTAATATCATAATATAAAAGAATTTCCAGCTAAGTTATTGCAACTCACTTAACTTTCTATTGAGATATTTATGAATATAAGCCCCACAAAGTTGACACTGATTCACACAGTGTAGATGCAGTATTTCTACTGCATTAATAATTACCTATTATTTTTATATCTACATCGTAAGGTTCTAACTTACTCTTAAGTATGTTTATACTTTCTAATGTAATGTCCATAGGGAATATTTCATATTTTCCTATACAACTGTCTACATAATCTTTTGCCTCTTTGAGTCCTAAACCAAATAAAGTTTTTACTATCTTTATTATATTTAATTTATAGATATTATTAGTAGCTCTGGTAAGACACATACTTATTTGCATTCTTGTTTCTTTTTTGACAGCAGGTTTATTCTGCTCAAGAATATAAGTTATTATGTTATCAAATTGTTCTTTTGAGCATATTATAGACGTTGCTTCTATAAAATTGCTTAAAGATAGTTCATTATTCTTTATAAGACTATCTATTACATACTTCTGTAAGTGAGTTATTTTCTTCATAATTTGATATTATTAGGGTTAATTAATGCAATTGAAAAAAATAGAGTAAGCGCATTAATATAGCTATGGAAAACACCACTATAAGCTATGCTAAGAGCTGCGGAAGATATCAACGCCTCATTTTCTCTTACTCTATTGAAATGACACTTATTGTCAGTTAGTGTCAGACTGTCAAGCACCTCATTAAGCCTATCGAGGTATAGCTAATTGTCTTCGCTCTGCTTACTTCGAGCTTGGTTGCTGTCTCTAATAAGATGTGCACCAGTTGGAACCTACAACTGCATCTACCACGTGGATTCATAATCGGTCTTTACTTGTGCATAGTAAATAGGATTATGTTTTTCTTGACTCTGCATTCTGTCGGGCTTGTCACCGGCACTCGGCTGCATTAAGAAAAGAAGTATAATAATATAGTCCTTAGCGCTACCTAAGTCTTTATAAGGGCATACCTAACTTATATTATTATACTTTAACGTGGTTAAATAATGTCTCACGACATAAGTAGATAATTTGCATTTCATAGAATAATTACTCTGCGAAAATCTATATTATATTATTAGACTCCAAACAAATGGAAGGACACAATACTGATTAGCCATAACGATATTGCTATGGCTAAACAGATAGCAAACTCTTTATTTTTCATTATCTTCTTCTTTACATTCAATTATGATAGCTAATATGCCCACATATATTGTACTAAAAGCAGCATAGCAACCCATTCCTGCCTTAGTTGTTGGACCGAGAGAAGATAGTATAATAAGAGTTAATACTAAGTAAATAGCAAAAATAGTAAAACCTTTCATAATATATAATGTTTTAGTTAGTAATTTCCTGACTGTGATATGCATCTTCAATATCTGCTTTTAATTGTTCTTTGTCATATATATTATACCAATCACATAGATTGTCACAATATTCTTCAAAGTCATTAAATGCAGTATGCATTGAGTTAGAAGTACTATTTAATACAGCTGCATATAGTGCTATTGCTTTACTTCTTTGTGCATATTTGAGTGTCTTAAAAGAATTAAAAACTACATCACAAGATATATTAAAGACTAGTTGTTTCTTGCCTTTTATACGCTCTACTGTATAAGCTGTGAATTCTTCCATATATATTGAATTTAGTTATTTGCATTGAAAAACCCCATCTTTTTAACTAGTATAAGATGGGGAGTTATTTAGCAGTAATATTTATAACTTCTAAATATAAATAACTGCAACGTTACTGACGTTCACTAAATCATGAGATAGCTAATCTCACAACTTGCGACTGAATTCGTAGTAGAAGTGTATTCTTATGAAATACCTACTTATCAGCTAGACTTACTAATCAAGTGTCTTACTCTTGGCAACTCCTAATACATATAATTTAATTAGGATTTATAAATGATATCCCAAGTAATCAACAGATATCTAGAGCATTATTTTACACCATTGGTTTTTCACGTTGGTTGCTCGTTTTCGTTACTTTGTTAATATTGACAGGTTTCTTTGCAAGTAACACGAAACTTGACTTACTGCTTCTTACTTTCTAGGCGAGTTTGCGATTCCTAGATTTCATATCTTCTATTACCACGCAGAAAGCTAATTAGAAGAGCTTTTAGAGATAACTAATATCTCCATATGTACTAAAGTGATATACGTTGCACTCACGTTTAATCTATCCCTTTCTTCTAGTACTTGTTGAAAGAGCAGAGAATGACAGACTATTCTTTTCCCGGTCTGTCAGCGGTGATGCTAGAGGTAAATTACCTTAGCTGCATCCAACAATTTCCTCTCCATGCAAATTCAGAGTTTTGTAATATAAGACGAAATTCGTATCGTCCGCGAGTGATGATGTTATAACTCTTACTATTTGCCTCTTTTGATGAAATCTTAGATGTATATCCATCCAACCATATGATTGTATCCATATATTTTGATTTTGATTATTAATCAAATTTTTGCTATGTTCACATTCAATTGTGATATGCAGAATGCGCAAGGCTTGTTAAGCCCTACGCTTCACACATTGAGAGAAAAGGCCATATATTTTAATCTACTAAAACATACGTACCGTTTTCGAGGCCTCGTTTAAAGTTGCGTTCTGCAAGTTCCTCCGGCTTACCCTCTACACTGTTTTCATCAGCATCACAGAATAGCACAAGACTAATATTTGAATACACACGAGGTATTAACTCGGTTGTCTTATACTTTTGTCCTTTTGGGATAACTTTCCCGTTAACTCTCGCCGTGCCGTCGCTTGTTTTCTCAACTTCTTTTTCGTCCGAATAGTATTCGCCATCACGATTAAGGATATGAAACTTTTTACCTGTATCCCACTGATATAACATAAGGTTAATTTTGCGTTCCTCTGTTACATTATTATCATTGTCTACGGGCATACCACTCTCCAGACTATCGCATAGTTCTCGTGTGGCTGGAAACATGGTTTTCGTGAAATTGTATACCCTACTTTGCATAGCCATAACGTTGATAGTCCCATCATCGTTAAACGCACTTGTAGCGTTTACATCACCCACCGTCCCAGTAGCACGTATAACATAATACGGTAACTCACGGTTTTCGTCTTCTCTCTTTTCAAATTGTTTAACAATACACAACATAAGCAAAAAAGTTTAAAAAGTTAAAAAATGTGAACATAGAAAAGGAACACCATAGAACAAAACAGTCATAGGGTGTTCCCTGCCGATACATAATACGGGGGAGTGAATCTTTGCTGGTCACCTCTCGCATCCTTTCTCCCAAAATTTTATTTTATAAAAAATTTTTAATAAATGTTAAATTATATTACATATTTTAACATATTTGCGTTTATGTATATATGAAATACGATCCACATTATTATATACAGAAAATAGGGGATAGTATAGATTCACTCCCCTATGTAGAGGTTACTGTTGATAACACTAAGATAATTGTTGTCAATATAAGAGCTGGCCGTGAACTGATTTATAAGGTATACTTTACTAATTTCAGTAAAGAGATTTCCGGCTGGTATCATGATATGAGTACAGATGAAATAGTAATATTTCACTGTTGTGAACATTATGTAAATAGGTTTAATGAAAGATATCTTAAAAGATGTAAAAGAGATGATATAGGTAGAATTAGGATATTTGCTAAACGAATAGCTAAGGCACAGTTAGTTGATCAATCTGTTGCATTAGATCCTAGTAAGAGATTGATAAGTATAATAAAGATTAAGGCAAAAGGGGAATACAGGCATCTACATTTTATAACCTGTTATCAGAGTAAGAAGAAGACAAAGAGATTATTATCTTAAAAAATGTTAAATTTTGTGTGTTAAATAGCCATAATTGTTCTTAATAAATGTTAAAAAGTTAATATAAAAGGGAACCTAAGTAGTGTTTTATACGTTACTGTCTATACAGTTAAAGACAGTCTAAGACAGATTAGACAGTATTAATAGTCCTTACTTTAGATAATGTCTTTACTTAGTTAAAGTATATATAATACGCATTATGGGAAAAAGAAAAGTAGTTAATAAAATAGAGGCATACTCAGGTATGTATGTAAATCATAATAGAAACACTTATCAATTAGTACAAACAGATACTTCTCAGAAGTATTGTAAAGGTTGTGCTTTATATAATAATAGCTGTCCAGATAGAATTGTACAATTGTGTAGACAGGGTTATATACTTAGAAAGATAGAGTTATAATGAAAGAAGAATTCTGGATAGGCTTGATAATTGGTGGTGGTATAGTACATGCAATATATCAGGTTATACTAAACTTTAAGAAGTATGCCAACAAAAGAAAATAAAGTAGTAGAGATTCTAGGTAAGAAATTTGAAGTAGTTAAGACAGACAATGGTAGCTGTGACGGCTGTTATTTCTATACTAGACATTGTGTCCCAAAGGCTTTAAGGAATTGTATTTGGGGTGGAAACATACTGAAATTAATAGAACAAAGATAAAAATTATACGTTATAAAATATATGGAAGATAAAGTACTTGAAACAGTAGTTAACGGTTTAGAATATACTCCTCTGCAGGATATCTTAGTCAAACCTCTTGCACCTATTATGTTAAAGAAAGAAGTTACTGAAGCAGTTGGTACAGGTGAGAAAGACGTAGACGGTTATGAGAAGTTTGATACTAAGACTGAAGTAAAAGAAGTTGAATCAGAGTGGAGAACCGGTATCGTACTTGCAATTGGGTCTAATCTAGACTCTACTCTCCTTAAATTTGGAGTAGGAGATACTATTGTATTTAATAAGAAATTTGCTAAAGACTTTGATTTATTCAAAGATAGTATGCTGGTAAAATCTTATGATTGTGTTGCAAAGAAAGTTAAGAAATAAGTATTAATGCGTATTAATAGTTGTTGTGGGGCTAGGTCTGCGGATCTAGCCTTTTTTATTGCATTAAGTTAAATAGTTAACAAATGTTAAAATATAGTTACCTTTTTAACATTTCACGTTTATGTAATTGTAACAACTATTAAGACAATTAAAATAATAATTATTATGGTACAGTATAAAGTAGTAAAAGAGTTTGCTTGTGGTAAGAAAGGTGATATCCTTACTTGGAATGATGAAACAGAAATGTTTGAGTTCTATTTTAAAGACGAAACGAGTGAACGTGCTTTGTTTATGGATAAAGATACTTGTGATGAATATGTTGATGAGGGCTATCTCATTGTACTCGATGATGAGGATGAATGTAGCTGTGACGATACTTTGTTGGAAGAGATGTCAGACAAGCTTGATACGATTGCCAATACGATTGATAATCTCTTAGAACAGTACGAAACAGATCACAAGAAACTTGAAGAGGCTTATAATAATCAAGAAGTACCTACTTGTGTTAAAGTAGAAGCTGATACAGTTTATTATAACCTTACTAAAGTATTAAACAAGATTAAAGATATTATTAATGAATAAACTCGTAATAGGGATCCGAATAAATGAACAAATTAGTTAAAACAGTTAAGAAAACGGATCTTTATCGAGAATTCCTCAGATCGCTTGATGGCGTACTTTAGCTTACTGACAGGGAGCAGGATATAATGGTATTACTCATTGAATTAGACATTAATACTCCAAAGCTCCCTGGTTACAGTAAGAATGTTATAAGTACAGAAAACAGACGTTATCTAAAAGCCGCAACAGGCATTACAGGTGATAATCTAAGTAGATATATAGGAAGATTAAGAGATAAAGGTCTGATTGTTAAGGGTAAAGCAGATGATGAATGGATGGTTAATCCTGCTTTGATACCTGAAGTGATTGGAGATAGAGTACAAATTACTATCGTATTACGACTAGACAGAGAATAATATGAATATGGAATACATGTCAATTAAACCAGGTTCTATCCTATTACAAAGAGATTATAATTGGATAGTAAGACTCTGGTACAAGATTAGAAAGAAAAATCTTAAGTATAATAAGTTTATTATATTTACAGATGATTGTGATCTAGTTAGTATTCAAGGTGAGCGTAAAGATGCAGTAGTAGCAGAACCTAAGAAGGCTTATAGTAAAAAGGAACTTAAGAGATTGAATACTATTGTTGATTCTAGTAAGGAAGAAGGTGATTGGTTGTCTTCTAATAAAGCTACAGTAGCAGATCTATTTACAGCTATTAATTGTGTTAGACCTGATACCTTTGAGAATACTAAGGATTTGGATGCTTTCCTTGATAATAAGTATTACACTATTAAGGATTTAGCTGATGAACAAAACTGGAGTGAATATATTTATTGAGTTAAGTAAGAAGTATAACCTACCTACTTAGGTAATAAAGACAATATGTACTCACCCATTCCTGTTTGCTAACAGGAAAATAAGCTAGAGAGATGAAAAACCCCTAATGTTTACTTACTTAGGTAAGATAAAGATAAAGAAGAATCATGAGAGATAGAAAGATAATTAGACTGACAAAGATACCAGAGATTGACATAGTTACAGAATTAATTGAGTATATGGTATACTTTAAACTATCATATCCTACTGGTAATAAAGATACTTGTGAAGTATAGTTAAATGATGTCTCTAATGAAATCATAACTCCTAGCGTTACTTATAAAATGACAGATGATGTTTACTTATATCTGTATTTACTTAGTAATAAAGCGGTAGCAAACATATATAAAGCAATAAAAGATGATTAGAAAGTATGATTTAGACCTTTATCCTATGTCATTGTATATCGGTACAATATCTGACTTTTACAATAGTAAGAAGAGATTTAAGTTCTATGGAACTGTACAAGATATGTTGATTGATGATGATGGCATACCGGCAGATCCAATGGGTTCAGCAGCAACTACCTTCTTAGTAAAGGAAAAGAAAAGTGGTTATAAAGGAGTTATAACTTTCCTAGATGAAGATAGTAATGGAGTTATAAGTGAATTCTTATTCAATACAATTGCACATGAGTCAACACATATTACTGATGCAATATGGCAATTAATTGGAGCTCATGCAGAATCTTTTGATGAAAAAAATGAACCTTATGCATACTTAGTAGGATGGGTAGCCGGTAAGATAGGTCAATACATGATAGACTATATAAGAGACAATGAATAAAATAGATAAAGAAACCTCTCTACAATTACTTAAGTTAGAGAGAGAAAACTCTAAGGAAGCCCCTGAAATCATACAGAAGTTGCTAAATTCTGTAGAAAAGGCAGTTGAAGCCGATAAGATATCATACTTTGACTTTATAGAAGATATGATGAAAGGGCTAGAAGAAGTATCTGACGAAGATGATTCTTCATTAGAGAAGAGAGAAAAAGTAGTTAACGATATCTGTCAAAAGTTGATTGATAAATATGAAACAGGGGATAAAGAATGACTTTAAAGATAATAAACTCAGATGGGATTTATTGCCTCTAGAAGAATTAGAAGATATCGTTAAAGTATATACTGAAGGATCGAAGAAGTACGGAGTCAATACTTGGCAGTTACTTAAAGATGGCTACTCTAGATATAAAGCCGCATTATTCAGACATCTTGTATTATTCGAAAAGGGAGAAGAGATGGACGACGAAACCGGTTGTAGACATCTTGCACAGGTAGCTTGGAATGCCATAGCAATGCTCTATTGCAGTAAACACGGAGAAACTCAAGAATCTCTAATTGACAAACTCAATAACCGTATATCTAAGAAGATTGATGATTGCAATAGCTTATTAGATATACTCGATATAAATAGTGTGATTTCTGAAAAGGAACACAAAAACAAGGAGATATGAAGATGAACATAACAAAGGAAAGTCTGGAACAGGAAATGGAGATTTATCAAAGAATGATAGAGAAGTATCAAATGGATCCAGAATATGTAAATCCTAATTGCTCTGAGAAACAAGCTAGAGTAATCTTAGCACGATTACAAAAAGAATATTATACAAGTTATAAAATAGATTAATATGGAAACTATAATTGGAAAAAACTTAGACTTTACATTAATAGGAGATTCGTTTGAAGATCTTAAGTATAAAGGTGAACGATCATGTTATGAACTTGGTGATATTAGAATCGCTGAGGACGATGGTAGAATTATCATTGATGAGACAACTAATAATGGCGTAGGAGGTTATATCCCTTATAAGAAAGGGCAAATTATTGGTTTAATTCGTAATTGGGAAGGTGAATATATCAAACGTCCTATTGTATTTGATTCACCTGAATTGTTAGCAGTAATACTTGAGATTAAAGAGCAAGTAAAAGCATATAAAGAAGAGCAATTGGGAAAAGATGTACCGGAATCTTATTCTAATTTAAAAAGAGTATAAATGAAATTATTTGATATTCTAGGTGGTAATGTAACAATACACGAAGATGCATTAGCTATTCCAGCATTTAAGAAAATATGGGAAAAAGACAAGGCTGATAAACAGCATGCTATAGCAGTTATTAGTTATATAGTCTTTAAGAATAAATGGGATAGTCCATATGTACTTAGTATGACCGAGGATATCTTAGAAGAATCATTAAAGAAAGAATTTTTCCCAGAAGGTTATCAACTTACTCCAGATGAACTAATAGCTGAAGATACATTTAAGAGATTACAATATACTCGTACTCTTGCAATGTTAAATAGTATTAGACTCAAACTAGATACTTTTACTCAATACTATCACGATAGTCTTGAAGAGGAACTAGATGAAAAGAAGATAGAGAAATACTTAGCAGGATTTGCTAAAGTAAAAGATACATATGTTACTCTAGACTTCTTGGAAAAAGCAGTTAAAGCTGGAGAAATGGATACTACTAGGGTTAAAGGTGATGCTAAGATTAATCCTTTCGAATTACCCACTGGTGTTAGAAAATAACACTGCAAAGATACAAAAAAATAACACTATCGTTTAGATAAACAAATTTAAGAGATTATGAAAAAGACTAATGAACTGCCAGACATAATAGTAGATCTGACAGATGATAATAAGACAGTAGAAGAAGCAATTGCAGAATGTGAAGCTGCACGCCAGGTAATTAAGCCTTGGTATAAAAGAATTACCAAACGTATCAAAGGTTGGTTTAAGAAATAATTCAGGGACGTCTGAGGATGCGTCTTTAAAGAAATCCTCCTCATTGGGGCGTGGTATAATTGGTAGTACCGGAGATTCTAAACCTCTGTGATGTGCGGGTTCGAGCCCTGCCGCCCCAACCATTTTTCATATAAAACTTGCAGATATGACATATAGAGATATAGATCCCAAACTAGCTGGAATATATATTATCAAGAATAACATAAATGGTAAATGCTATATAGGTCAAAGTATTAAACTTAGATCAAGATTAAAAGACCATCTGCGAAATGCTAAAAACGGTAAGTTAGATTTACCTATTTATAGAGCAATTCGTAAATATGGCTTTCATAACTTTACTGTAGATATACTTGAGTCGTTTATTCCTGATCCTAACTTATCTAATGAAGAATTAGTTAAGCAATTAGATCAACTAGAGATAAGATACATAGAGCAGTACAAAGCATACGAAGAAGGATATAATTGTACTAAAGGCGGTGATTTTGGAGTACTAGGGCTTAAGATGACTACTGAACAAAAGAAGAAAGTATCCGAAAACTCTAAAAAACAAGCTGTTAAATTATACAAGCCTATCTATTTATATTCTATAAAAGAAAAGAGTACAATATATGCCATAAGTATTACAGCTGCTACTAATATAACTAATATACCTAGATCTAATCTAATAAGAACAGCTAGAGGTTTGTATCGACAGACACATGGTTACTTAGTTGCGTTTTCCTTAGAAGAACTAGAAAAGTATAAACAGCAGCTTAATATAGAATCTTTTTATATAGATAAAGGTCGCTTCAAACCAAAATATAAGGTATTAATAGAAATTGACAACATTACTTTATTATTAACTGTTAAGGAAGCTGCTAAAAAATTATGCATTAGCACTTCTATGGTATATTCGATATTGAATGGTCACAGAACTTTAAAAAACGGCAAACTAACTAAGATATTTGAGCAGTCTGACTGCAAGCAGACTGCAAACTAAGTGGGCCTTTAGTAGAGGCATCGTAACTACCTAAGTCACTTACTGAGTAATTAACAGTAAACACAGCTAATGAAGGTCCGAATCGTAAGTCGGCCAGTTCCTAGGGTCTGGTATAACCTAGAGAGCTATTCTTAGTGCTTTTTTGCACTAATTTTAAATTTTATCATAATGAAGTTTTAAGGTTTGAAGAGAAGGGGTCTGTTGTGAAACGTGCCCCTTTTATTATAGTTAAACATGGTCGATTTTAACAAAAGGATATTAAATAGTAATAAATTTAGAAAGCCAGCACTATAGTTTATAGCAACTGGCTCATATTGCCCCTACCCTAAAGGTACGGCTGAATATATGCGTTTCTGGCAGGAAGAGTAGCAGAAATGTATTAATGGTTATACTGCTGATGATGGAGATTTCATTAGTGGCTATAACTATTTTTATTTAAATTACTGTCCTATTTATCGTTAGGTTAATCGTATAGTAGATGGTAAGAATAAGTCAGAACACATTGTTACATTCCCTGATTTCTGGGATTATGACTATTACTACTTCCAATGTGTAGAACAATGCAAAGAAGAGGGTAAACATTTGTGTGTATTGAAATCCAGACGTAAGGGTTATTCATACAAATGTGCTGCTATGCTATGTCGTAATTACTATTTAATACCTGATTCTAAGTCATATGTATATGCATCTAATAAATAGTATTTGACAGATGATGGTACTCTTACTAAAGCTTGGGGTTACATGGACTTCATTGACGAACATACTGCGTGGAGTAAAAAGAGATCTGTGAGTACTCAGCTTAGACGTAGAGCAGGTATGTGGGTTACTGATGAATATGGCAATAAGATTGAAGTAGGTTATAAGTCTGAAATCATTGGAGTTACTTTGAAAGATAATCCAGATGTAGTACGTGGTAAGATTGCTAATCTTATTATGTTTGAAGAGGCTGGTTCTTTTAAAGAATTAAGTGCAGCATGGCAAATTGCTAGACCTTCTGTAGAGACAGACGGTATAGCATTTGGTACTATGATTGCATATGGTACAGGTGGTGATACAGATTCTAACTTTGCTACACTTAAAGAGATGTTTTATAAGCCAAAAGGATTTAACTGTCTTGAACTTAATAACATCTGGGATGAAGCAGTAGACAATACTAAATGTGGATTCTTTATACCTTAGTACGCTAACATGGATATACGTGACGATAAAGGTAATCGTCTGTATATGGATAATGATGGTAATACTTTGACCTATAAAGCAAGGGAATATATACTGTCCGAAAGAAAGATAGTTATTGAGAATTCTACTAATTCTGTAGCAGTAGATAGATATATTGCGGAACGTCCTATTACTCCTGCTGAAGCATGTTTGGAATTCAATGGTAACATATTTCCTAAGAAAGAACTACAAGAACAATTAGCAAGAATACGCACTAATAAGAAGTTAACCAATCATAAACAAATAGGGGATTTAGTGTGGGAATCTGATGGATCATTAAAGTGGATAGTAAAGAAATAGGGGGATATTACTAAATACCCACTAGGTAAAGATGATGATCCTACTGGTTCTATAGTAATATGGGAACATCCTGTAAAAGATGCTCCTATTGGTTTATATATACTTGGGGTAGACCCTTATGATCACGATTAGTCAGGTACCAATTCATTAGGTTCTACATTTGTTTATAAGCGTTTTTAGGGCTTTGAAAACTATTATGATATAATTGTAGCTGAGTACACTGGAAGACCTTCTACAGCAGAAGAATACTATGAAAATTTACGTAAATTAGCGGTTTATTACAATGGTAGAATTATGTATGAAAATGAGCGCAAAGGCTTGTTTCCATATTTTACTGCTAAGCATTGTGACTACTTGCTGGCTGATTAGCCAGACATTATATCTGATATTGTTGGCAATTCTAAAGTTTAGCGTAAGAAAGGCTGCCACATGAATAAGTAGATAAAGCAATGGGGTGAAGGATTGATCAAAGACTGGCTTAATGAGGAAAAATCCCCAGGGCATAAAAACCTGCATGAGATACTGTCAGAACCGCTATTAGAAGAACTTATAGGTTATAATGATATAGGTAACTTTGACCGTGTCATGGCGTTGATGCAGGTAATGATTTATCGGGAACAACTATACAATGTAGTTGTTAAAGAGAAGAAAAAAAGTAATAGAGAACGACTATTATTCGACGGTCCTCTATTTACTTATGATAATTATAGCTATGACGATAGTTATAATCAAGTCGATGAAGATGTATATACATTTAATTAACAGAATATGATAAGTAAAAATATTGGTTCATTTCCAGTATAGAAACTACCTATGTCAAAGAAGACAAAGGACTGGAAAGAAGCATGCGTAAATTACATAATCGGTAAATCTGGATTTAGTAGTGGCAGTGGTAATAATGGCCGTACTAGATATGAAGAGATGTAGACATACTATGATTTATACAATAGTATCTATAATGAAAAGGATTTACTTTATGTTACTAACCCTTTTAAATAGAAAGACGGCTTCCCAGCTACTGCACAGGATTATAATATAATTAAGCCTAAAGTTGACTTATTACTTGGAGAAGAAACTAAGAGACCCTTTAATTTCAGAGTTGTACGTACTAGTGATAATGCTACTAGTGACATACAAGAAAGAGCTAAGCAGATGCTTACCGATTATATAATGGGTATGATCATGGCTAATATGGGTCCCGAAGAGGCTATGAGATTTTAGCAAGCTATATAGTCTGGAGAAATAATGCCTCCCGAATAGATTCAAAAGTATTTGAATAAAGACTATAAGGATATTGCTGAAACTACCGCATATCATAGCCTCAACTATTTAAAGAATAAACTCAACATAACTCATGAGTTCTATAAAGGATGGAAGGATGCTTTAATTGCTGGAGAAGAGATATACTATGTAGGTATTATTAACGGTAACCCTTACTTAGAGAGAGTAAATCCTTTATACTTTAGTTATGATCAGACTGCAGACTTAGAATTTATACACGACTCAGATTGGTGCTGTCGTAAGATGATTATGTCAGCTACTGAGATATATGATAGATTCTATGACAAAATGTCTGAAAAGCAATTGAATGAATTGCTTGAGATGATTGAAGACACTAGTAGAGGTGGTATTAATCCAGAAGTAAGAAAGACATCTTTAGACTATCCACATATTAAAACACATACTATTAATGGGTTTACATCTAATCCATTTGAAGGTAGTGATAATATCAACGTATGGCATTGCTGTTGGAAGTCATTTAAAAAGATAGGATTCGTTACATATTAGGACCCTGAAACTGGCGAGATTGATGAATTACAAGTAGACGAATCCTATAAAGTTACAGGACTAGAAATAAATGTAGAATGGTCTTGGATTATAGAAGTGTGGGAAGGATATAGAGTGGGAGAAGATTTATATATAGGTATACAACCACTTGAATATCAACACATATCTGCAGATAACTTAAACTCTTAGAAATTACCTTATACAGGAGTAGTATATAATAATACCAATAGTTCTCCTAGATCATTAGTAAGTATGATGAAACCTTTACAATACATGTATATTGTACTATGGTATCGTCTCGAGTTAGCTATGTCTAGAGATAAAGGTAAAGTACCAGTTATTGACGTTACTCAGATACCTAAGTCTATGGGTATTGATGTAAATAAGTGGATGCATTACTTAGGAGCTTTAGGTGTTGTTTTTATTAATCCATATGAAGAAGGTTGGGATATACCTGGTCGTGAAGGTGGTAAGCCTTCATAGTTCAATCAGTTCTAGGCATTAGATTTAAGTATGGCTAATACTATTGATTAGTATATTAATCTAATGAATAAGATTGAAGACATGGTAGCTGAAATCTCAGGAGTAAGTAAACAACGTGAGGGTTCTATTGCATCTAATGAATTGGTAGGTAATGTAGAACGTTCTGTAGTACAATCTGCTCACATTACTGAGCCTTGGTTCTGGGTACATAATTAGGTAAAGAAAGAAGCTCTTACTATGCTTCTAGATACATCAAAAGTAGCATGGAAAGATAATAAGCGTTGTCTTCATTATATATTAGATGATGCTACTAGAGCATTTATAACACTATCTGATGAATTCTTCTATGAAGATATGGATGTATTTGTAGATGATACAACCAAGAATCAACAACAGGTAGAGGCTCTTAAACAGCTTATGCAACCTGCTATGCAGAATGGTGCTAGCTTACTTGATATTGCTGAAATTATTACTATGGACAACGTTAGTATGATTAAGCAACGTCTTGAAGAAATAGAGCAAAAGAGAATGGAACAGCAACAAGCTATGGAACAAGCTCAATCTGAACGCGAAATGCAAATGCAGCAGATGCAGAATGAGATTAAAGAAGAAGAGCTCATGCTTAAAGAAGCTGAGATGGATCTTAAAAAGTATGAGATTGATTCTAATAATGCTACTAAGATAACTGTTGCTCAATTAAATGCTTATAGAGGTGCCGAGAATATGGATCAAGATATGAATGGAATACCTGATCCTATAGAAATAGGTAAACAAGCCATTGAACAACAAAAGGTAAATTCTGATGCAGCATCTAAACGATTTGAGTTGAATAACAAGAAACGTGAAATTGAAATGAAACGTGATGTTGAAAACAAGAAAATTCAACTTGAAAAAGATAAGATGAAGCAAGAAATGGAATTGCAGAAATTGAAAGACAAGGCTGCAATGGAGCGTGAGAAATTGAAAGCAAAAACGGCTATCAAAAACAGAGTAACAGGAGAGAAATAATATGAAGATAATTAAGAATAAGTTTATACCTTTTAAGGGTTATAAATTGATAAATCTGTTTGGTGTTATATTCCAGAGAAATGACGCTGTAGTTACAATGACAGAGTATAACCATGAGAAAATCCATTTGAAGTAGATGCAAGAAACGTTGTGGATTGGTTTTTACTTATGGTATGCTATAGAATATCTTTGTATAATGCTGTCCTGTAAATGGAATAAACAGAGTGATAGATATCACGATGTTAGCTTCGAAGAAGAAGCACACAATAATGATAAGAACCTAAACTATTGTAAAGAGCGTAAGCACTATGCGTGGTTTAAGTATTTAAAAATAGGTAGTTATAAAAGTAAAAAGGAGAAATAATTATGGCATGTGGTGGAAAGAAATCCGGCGGTAAAAAAGGAAAAGGCGGAAAAGGTAGTAAATGATTGAATTATGGATAAACAAGCATTTAAATAGAGAATGCAGAACCTAAAGTCTTACCGGGAGAATAATCCCGGTAAAGGCTATTGGGATTGGAAAGTACAAGCCTATCAGAATGGTGGCAGACATGCTTTAGGTGTTGGTTAGGTATTTGCCTCACTTGCTGATATGTTGTTCAATAAGGAAAGAAGAACACCAGCTATAGCAGCTGCTGCATATTATACTATACATCAAACTCAGAATGACCCAGTATTAGCTCCAGTTGAAGCGCCACTTGTAGAACCTATAGCAGATGCAATAAAGAGTGTAGACGAAACTCCATATGATCCAGGAGAAGTGTTTCTATTATCTCCTGAAAATCAAAAGAAGCAGATGACAAAGAATCCTAATTATAGAGTAGTAGATACTAACAGTGAGGAAGACCCTTATGGAATTGTAAGAAGAGCTGCTAACTATCACAAAGAAATTCATGGAGAAGTACCTGTGTATGAGTATATTGCTGATTCTGATACAACTATTAAAAGAAGTAATTTAATTCCAGTAGGAACATTACCTCTAGGTGAATATACTCCAGAATTACCTCATGCTGGTAGTTATAATTCTGTATTGTACTACAATGCTAGTAATGATAAACTTTATCAGAGAGCATACGATTTGAATGATTATGGTCCTACTGATACCAAAGATAAAGGAGCTTCTAGTATGTATATTGGACCATTAAGATGGTTGTCAAGACAGTTAGATAAAGCAGGTACTCCTTTTGTTCAAAGAACTGGTTTTGTACCTCTTGATGAAGGAAAATATTATGACTAGTTACCTGAATCTGTTAAAAAGAAAGTAAGAGAACGTCGTAGACTTAGAAACTCCTATGAATATGGTGGAGAGGTAAGTGAGTTTCAGCGTAAGACTAGAAGAGATATAATGCAAGAGTCTTTAGTAGATGGAAGACCTGATTACAACAAGATGTTCTAGAATCAGAATGAATATCAAAAAGACTTTGCAAACTATTGGTATACTGAGAGAGCTAAGAATCCGAAGTATTCGGATTAGATAGGAGGGGATAAACTAAACAGTGTATTATCTAATATAGACAAAGCTACATGGAAAACTCCTACTGAAGCTATGAGAGATAATATGGTAGGATAGGGTTATAATCCTACAGATGCTCAAATTAATCAACAGCTTAATATACTTAAGGAAAAAGGTACTAAGGGTTTTGCTAATCCAAAGGCTCATAGTTATACTTCGTTAAGACCTACTAATACTTGGCATGAAGGTATTGGTCATATGGTAGGAGATAATACTCCAGCTATACTTAATGCTACCCCTAATGTACGCATTAGTAGTCCTGATAGTTCGTATGAAGATTATGTCAATTAGGCTAATGAGAAGCATGCACAGACTTGGGACTTTAGAGGTAATAATTCAAATCTGAAAGATGATTAGGGCAATTACTATATAGATCCTAATAGACAACTTACTCCTGAGGATATAAGTAATATGCGTAGTAAAGGAGCTAAGATACCTGAACAATGGGAGTCATTAGAAGATGCAGACATATCCGAACTTACTAATACATTTGCATATAATATGTATTAGGATCCAGTATAGTATATGGCTAATGGCGGTGAAGTAGGTGATCCAGATGATGAATTTACTAAGGCTATTAATACTAAGTTAGGTAGAACTCCAGATGGTAGACCGTTGCAACAAGGACTTAAACCTGTATTTGATTTGGAAGATGCAGCTAATTTAACTCCCGTAGGTGATGCTATTACTGCAAAGGATATATACAATGCTGCTATAGATAGAGATTGGACAGGTTTAGGTTTAGCAGCATTAACTTTAGCTCCATTTGTACCAAACCAGGTAAGAAACATTAAAAGAAGTGCTCCTACTGTAACTAGATCAGCATAGTCTTAGATGGATAGGATATATAAAGCTTAGCAGAAAGAGGCAAGAATGACTCCTAGACTTAACAATGAAACTTATAATGTAGTTGAAAGATTGATGGATGATCCGAGCTATATGAGAAGAGCACAACAGGTTAAGAGTAAATATGGAGATGATTATACATCAGTTTATGCTGATATAATTAATGCCTATAATGAATCTCCAGATATGCTACCAAAAGCTAAAGGTAGTACATCTTTAGGTTAGAATAGAGCAATGATGAAAGCAGATAGTAAAGCTGCTAAAAGGCATATGGAAGGTGGTGATTTTCCAGGAATGGGTGAATTTGATTATTTATATAATATTGATGCAGGAGTTCCATATGGAACTACTACTCACGAATTAAATCATTTCTCCGATTTTATTGGAAATAAAAGTGTAGATGCTGATGGCAATAGTAATATGTTTAAATGGATGCGTTCTGCACTAAAGCCGTATTCTGATGGTATGAGTAAGTACTTCTCAAAACCTACAGAATAGAAGGCATACATGAATCAACTAAGAGAGTTTATGTATGCTAATAAGATGATAGATACTAGAGATTAGGTAGTTACTCCTGACTTAATTAAATAGGCCATAGGTAAACTTCCCAAGGGTATGGAGTCTATTAAGAAAGCCAGTGAACAATTTAAATCTTTGAGATCATACACTAAATGGTTTAATACTATACCTTTACTTGGCGCAGGAACAGTAACAGCTAATAGATACTTCAATGAAGATAGAGACACAAAATAAATTAAATACTCTGTACCCAATGTATCCAATACCTAGCTATAAGTATGGAGGGATACATATAAAGAAGAAAAATAGAGGTAAATTCAACGCTTTAAAGAAAAGAACAGGTAAGTCTACAGAAGAACTTACTCACAGTAAGAACCCCTTAACACGTAAACGGGCTATCTTTGCATAGAATGCTAAGAAATGGAACAAGGGTAAAAAGAAAAAGTAATCTAATTATTAAATAATTATGGAAAATAAGAACACATTAAACGGTTTTGAGGCTATTCTTGAAAGCCTTAATCCTAATGTAGGTGCTAATAAAACTAAAGAGATTGATAATATTGATAATGAATTTGATGCAGTTGAAGAGCTGACAGATGAGGAGTTGGAAGCACTACGAGGTAAAACAAGTAAGAAATCTACAAATAACAAAGAAGATGAAGAAGAGGAAGAAGATGATGTAGATGGCAAAGGTGAAGAAGACGACGACATTGAAACTAATGAGCCTTCAAAAACTAAGAAGTCTAGTAAGAAGACAACTAAGACTGACAAGGATAATGACACTGTGGATGAGAAAGGAGAGGAAGATGATATAGATTCCGATGATGGAACTACTTCCGAAGAACTAATCGTTAACTTCTTTGATTCATTATCTGAACAATTGGGTTGGTCTGATGTAGAAGATGAAGATAAGCCTAAGACTGCAGAAGATCTTATTGAATATTTTAAAGATGTAATTGAAGAAAACTCTGTACCTCAATATGCAAGTGAGGAAGTAGAGAAACTTGATGAATTTGTACGCAATGGAGGTAACCTTAAAGATTATTTTAGTATTGACGCTGATATTGATCTTGACAATATCGAGGTGGAGGATAACGAAATAAATCAGAAATTAGTTATAAAGGAGTTTTTGAAAGAGAAAGGTCTCTCTGCTAAACTGATTGATAAGAAGATTACTAAGTATGAAGATGCTGGTATTCTTGAAGATGAAGCTGTAGATGCATTAGAGGCTCTTAAAGACATCAAAGCTGAAAGGAAGGAAAAGCTATTAGAGGAGCAACAAAAGTCTGCTAGAGAGGCTTAGAAGCAGCAACAGACATTCTTTAATAACGTTGTCTCTGAAATAAAAGGCATGGATAGCATTTATGGTATTGAAATTCCAGAAAAAGACAAACGAGCTTTGTTGGAATATATATTTAAACCTGATGCAGAAGGTGTTACCAAGTATCAGAAAGATTATGCTAAAAGCCTTAAGAATTTGATTACTTCCGCTTACTTTACTATGAAAGGTGATAGTTTGATTACTATTGCAAAGCAGAAAGGTAAGAAAGACGCTCTAGATAATTTCAAAAATAGTTTGAGAGGAAGTGGAGTTACTAAGAAGTCTAGGAAGCAAGTTATAAACAATGACAGTACCTCAACTATTTGGGATACTTTTGCACGACAACTACGTGTCGCATAATAAAATTAAAACAAATAAATTAAATTACTAGTATTTTTATGGATAACAGTATTCTTAACAATCTGCAACTATACAAAGGTAAGTGGTTTTCTGACCTGATTGATACTGCGAAGATTTCTGTAGCTTCTCAGTAGAATCCGTATCAGGTTTCTACCATTCTGTCTTATGTATTCGGTACTAAAGATAGTGGCTATAGCACTTCTTTGGATATGTTGACAGGTGGTCTTGGCAACGTTATGACTATCGATCAGCCTTCATTTGAATGGTCTGTAATGATCGATGCTGACCGTGCCGTAACAATTAGAGACGCTAAATGGAATGGCACAGCTATTACTTCTACTTCTACTGCAGGTTTGGGTAACACACCTATTATGTTGTGGTTGGAAGATAACTGGTTTGGTCCTGGTGCTATTCTTGAGTTTGATAACAAGGAATTCCAAGTACGTGTATCTGGCGCACCTTATCAAGATGGAAATCTGTGGGTATATACTTGTTTTGTAGCCGATGGTCAACCTTCATCTTATATTCCTGCTGAATATCTTGAAGCTGGAAAGCAGGTTTCTCGTCTTGCTTCTGCATATGAGGAATACAGTGAAGAGGGTGATATCTTGAACTATAACACTCACTTCAAGATGCGTAACTACCTTACTACGATTCGTATTAACTACGATATCACTGGTTCTGCCTATTCTACTGTAATGGCTATTGCTCTGAAAGATCCTGCAACTGGTAAGACTTCTTACTTGTGGGCTGATTATCAGGAATGGAAAGCTTTGCGTGAATGGTATAAGAGATGTGAACGTATGTTGGTTTACATGAAGACTAATGTAAACAAAGACGGTTCTTGTAATTTGAAGGGTACCAACGGTCGTCCGGTATTTATTGGTGCTGGTTTGTTGGAACAGATTGCTCCGTCTAACAGACGTTATTACACTCGTTTAACTGGTGAAATGTTGGAAGACTTCTTGTTCGATCTGTCTTACAACTGTCTTGGTACTAACGAACGTAAGTTTGTTGCCTTGACTGGTGAAATGGGTATGCGTGAGTTTGACCGTATCTTGAAAGAGAAGGTAGCTACTATGAATCTGATGGATACAGTATTTGTAACTGGTTCTGGTGATAACCTTACTTTTGGTGGTCAGTTCAAGACTTACAAAATGACTAACGGTATCGAGTTGACTCTGAAGTACTTCCCGCTGTATGATGATACTACTTATAACCGTGAATTGCATCCGGTAACCTTGAAACCGAAGGAATCATATCGTATGACTTTCTTGGATCTTGGTCGTCGTGATGGTGAAGCTAATATCGTTAAAGTAGTACGTAAAGATCGTGAATTCGTTACTTGGTATACTGGTGGTGCTGTAGCTCCGAATGGTTATGCTAAGTCTAAAGATACTCTGAGATCTAACGGTAAAGACGGTTACACCGTATTCTTCCTTGGAGAAATGGGAATAATGTTGAGGGATCCTCGTGCTTGCGGAGAGCTCATACTTGAGTGATTTATTCTAAAATAAGTTACTAAAAAAAGAAACTTTTCTTAGAATAATACGTTATATATAATATAACTAATGATTATATTATATGAAAAATAATGACGTATACAAAATCACTAATAAAGTTACAGGAAAAGTTTATATAGGAATAACAAATCAGGGCGCCGGTGCAAGATATCGCCATCATTGGTATGAAGCTCGTACCGGCGAACCTGCTCCTATCCATCGCTCAATGGCTAAATACGGAGAGGAAAACTTCACATTAGAGATAATTGATTTTGCCGAAACGTATGAGGAATTGAAAGAGAAAGAAAAGTACTGGATTAAACAGTATGATTCTATGAATAGAGAGAAAGGTTATAACTTAACGGAAGGCGGAGACGGTACATTTGGTAGACTGCATTCTGAAGAAACTAAAGAAAAGATTCGCCAAAAAGCTATCGGTAGGAAAGCATCTGAAGAGACTAAGAAAAAAATGTCTGAAGCTCAAAAGAAGTATAAAGACATGCACAAAGCTCATGCAGATGCGATACGCTTACTAAATCAAAAAGCTATAGTAGTATATGATTTAGAAGGAAATATTGTAGAAGAATTTGACACTACTAAAGAATGTGCAGAAAAATACAATGTTACTTCTACAACAGTCAAATATTACTGCCGATCCGAACAACCTAAGGTTATCAAAAAATTTAATCTGATATGGCGTTACAAAAACGCTGCCTAACTTGATAGAATCTAATATTTAATATTATGGAAGTAATCGTTAGAATAGTTAAAGTAAATCCTTGGACCGGACTTACAAAATGGCCTACAACATTTGATTATGTAGGACCTTACTGGACTAGATCTGGTAATATCTACACTGGCTTGAGTACAGAAGATGCTCGTAGATTAGAGAAAGCCTTAAATAAAGAAGAAGGTGAGTTGTCTCCTAATAGCGATTTTTGGACTACCTTCGCAGTTAAACTTGGTAAAAGAGACTTAATACTGGATACAGATAAGCCGTTGGATGAATTGCAATATTTGTTCCTTAAAGGTCACAAACGAGTAGCAGATGGATTAGCTAATATGAATCCTTCTAAGGATTACGTATTGATTAATAAAGACTCTGAAGCAGAACAAGCTAATCGTATCAATAAGATTAAGCGTGAAGCATATAGAGAATTAGATAAAATGTCTATTGAAGATATGCGTAAGTGCTTGCGTTTATATGGTATGAAATCAGATACTATGTCAAATGAACTCGTTGAAGCTAAGCTTACTGAACAAGTTGAAACAGCACCTGATAAGTTTATGTTGAAATGGGTAAATAACCCAAATAAAGAAATTAACTTTGTTATTGAAGAAGCTATTGCTAAAAATATTATTCGTAAAAATAGAACTCAATACTTCTTTGGTACAGATCTGATTGGTAATGGTATTGACGATGTTATTGTTTACTTACAAGATAAGAAAAATCAAGACATTAAGTTAGCCATTATGAATGAAATTAAATCCAAATAATGAAGATATCTGATTTACATAAGGCATTTAAAGTTCTCATGGATAAGAATTCAGAGGCAGTCGCTTTCGGTGGCTGCCCTGCATTCCTTCCTGAAGAAATAGATTTGTTTCTTAATTAGGCTTATATAGAAGTAATATGTAATAAGTACACTGGTAATAATACTATGAAAGTAGGATTCGAAGGTGCCGTTAAACGTATTGCTGATTTATAGAAGTTAATTAAAACAGATACTGCACAACCTTTAGTATATCCATACTCTAGTTCTAATGTGCTTACTTTATCTAATTTCTTTAAAGACAATCAAGAACTTAAGAGAATGTTCTATGTAGATTGTGTATTACACTTCAATGATGAAGTTGCTATATGTACACTTATAGATCATGAAAAGGCTAAAGGATTCTTATAGACATATAATAACATGCCTTGGATAGAAACCCCTGTAGCAGTATTAGAAGATAATACACTGAAGATATATATAGATCCTATACGTATGTCTGCTGATACTTATACTGCTGATATTACTTATATTAAGTATCCTCAGAACATAAGCTATACAGACTACAATAAGGATATCACTGAGGTTCCTGATTACATATTAAATGAAGTAATTGATAGAGCTGTAGAAATAGCACTAGAGACCATAGAATCTCAGAGAACACAGACTAAAGTACAACTTGATAGCTTGAATGAATAATGTGCCCACGTGAAATGCAAATAGAGGTAGAAAGAAGACTGTAGCTAATTAGTCCTACATTAGCTATTGATAATAAACTACCATCTGATACTATATTATCATTTATTAATGAAGCTGTCGATAAGTTCTGGAAGACTAGATATTCAGGTATCAATTTCAAACAAAGAGGCTTCGAGTAGGACTAGAAACGTACTGATGATTTACGTACTTTGGTTACAAAGCACACTTATAAAGATATTGACATTACTAAGGTTAATCAAGAAACCTATACCGTTACCTTACCTGACGATTATGTAATACTATTAGGTGATACAGCAGGTATAGCCCCTGCAGATGGTATTACTAATGATTGTTGGGAGAAAGACTCGGAAGGTAACTATAAAGTTAAGTATAGCGATACTATAGAAGGTACTATTGAAACTGTAGACAGAATCAAAGAGAATTCATTATCAGAGTATCATCTAAAGTACACTAAAGCCAAACCTATCAAACTCATGTAGGATAATACCATTACTTTATATACTGATGGACAATATAAAGTAGCCGAGTATACTATTGAGTATTTAAAGCGACCTAGTAAAGTAACATTAGTAGGTACACCTACGGATGAATATACAGACCTTCCTACTCATACTCATATGGAGATTGTAAAGATGGCTGTGCAACTTATATTAGGTACTTTACCAAACTATAATGTTTATTCCAACGAAGTAAATACAATGGAATAACATAACAAGAAAGCGCTTATGGCCGTGGAAATCAAACTTTTATAAGATGAGTTACACTGAAATTTTAAACTCGGAAATTTCTAAATCTAAGAATGTAATATATAAATTTGTTAACTTGATCAATAACAAGGTTTATATAGGACAAACTAGAAAACAACTTAGAGAACGTTTAGCGCACCATGTGTGGCAAATGAATAGTAGCCCTTCTTATTTTCACAAAGCTCTTGTTAAATATGGATTATCAAATTTTGACATTTCTATATTAGAGACATGTGAAAATCCAGAAGATTTAAATGGCTTGGAAGTCTATTGGATAGATTATTATAAATCTGTCTATGAATAAAACTCTATTAGCGAGACCTAGGATATGAATTTTA